>Ga0207937_1000277_pt1 | contig 18428 bp, 20 predicted proteins | sample LakMenEpi04Sep11_FD_150668 | JGI IMG/M metagenome (GOLD analysis project Ga0207937, IMG submission 150668) | Freshwater microbial communities from Lake Mendota, WI - 04SEP2011 deep hole epilimnion (SPAdes) | ecosystem: Environmental > Aquatic > Freshwater > Lentic | place: Lake Mendota, Madison...
CCGTGAGCCGCTCGGGCCGCAGGGTGAGGTTGATGAAGCCGGGGCCGGCGATCACCGGCTCCAGGCAGAGCTCCGTGAAGGCCGGATCGGCCGCCAGCTGCTCCACGATCGCCTCGGCGATCTGGCGGGGCGGCTGCCCCAGGGGCTTGGCCAGGGGCAGGGCGCCATTGGCCTGGAAGTCGCCGAACTCCGGCTTGCTGGCCGGTGCCAGCTGGGGATCGAGGGGCTGGGCCGCTCCGGCCAAAAAGGCCTCTTCCAGCTTGGCCTTCATATCGGCCTCTTCGAAGGCCCGCTCCATCGCCGCGCGCAGCTGGGCTTCCAGGAGATGGGCGATGCGCAGCATGGAGAGGGGCGGCTCAGCCCCCGATCATCCCCCCCGACGGGAGCGGCATGGCTGGAGGGATGAGCCAGCGGCCGGCTGGCGGACCCTGGCGGCGCCATGGCCAGAGGGCGAGCAGGGCGCTGGAAGTGCCGGGGCAGGGGTCGGGGGCGGCAACTCTGCACAGAGCCCCCCCTACCGTGATGATCCCCGAACCCCGCTCCCCTGGCCTGATTCAGCGCTATCGCGAACTGCTGCAGACCCGCCACTACGCCCGCCGCACGGTGAAGACCTATGAGCAGTGGCTGCGTCGCTTCTTGCGCTTTCACCAGATGCGCCACCCGCGGGAGATGGGAAGCGCCGAGGTGAATGCGTTTCTCAGCCACCTGGCTGTGAACGAGCAGGTGAGCGCTTCCACGCAGAACCAGGCCCTGGCGGCTTTGCTGTTTCTCTACCGGGATCTGCTGGACCGGGAGCTGGAGACCGATGGGGTGGTGCGGGCCCGCACCCGGCAGCGGTTGCCGGTGGTGCTCAGCGAGGCAGAGGTGCGCGCCGTGCGGGAGCGGCTGGAGGACGAGGCGGCGCTGGTGGTGGGGCTCCTGTATGGCAGTGGCCTGCGACTGATGGAGGCCCTGCGGCTACGGGTGAAGGATCTGGACTTCCAGCGGCGGGAACTCACTGTGCGCGACGGCAAGGGAGGCAAAGACCGGCTCACCCTGCTGCCCCAGAGCCTGGTGCAGGCACTGCAAGAGCATCTGCTGAGGGTGCGCAGCCTGCACCATGGCGATCTGGCAGCTGGCTGGGGGAGCGTGGCGATGCCCTACGCACTGGCCCGCAAATACCCAAACGCCAGCCGGGAATGGGGCTGGCAATGGGTGTTCCCGCAGCAGAATCGTTGGCGTGACAGGGAATCAGGCGCCCAAGGCCGCCATCACCTGGATCCAAGCGTGGTGCAGAAGGCCGTAAAGCAGGCTGTGGTGGAAGCCGGAGTGAGCAAGGCCGCCAGCTGCCATACGTTCCGCCATTCCTTTGCGACGCACCTGCTGGATCGGGGGCAGGACATCCGAACGATCCAGGAGCTCCTCGGGCACAAGGAGGTGAGCACCACCATGATCTATACCCATGTGCTCAACCGCGGCCCACTCGGGGTGCGCAGCCCTGCAGACCTTGTGTAGCAATCTGAACAGGTGGTTCACGGACCCGTGAACCAGAGCTAGGTGTAGGCAGATACAGCCTCGAGGCTATGCCAGTACTGGATTCTCCAAACCAACCGGATAGCACACCGGCTTGGTTCACGGAAGGATCAGAGGAAACAGCCCTGGTTCACGGAACCATCCAATAAAGAGTTGGGCGCACCCCAGGCTTCCCCTAGAATCTGACCACAACACTGAGACTAAAGAACGAAAGTGAGCGACTCACATCCCCTGATTGGCCTCCCGCTGGTAACCGATCAGACAAGAGCACAAAGCGAGAATATTGAAACAGTCGTGGCGCGACTTAGGAGTGGAAGACTTCAAATTCCCGATTACCAAAGAGATAATGATCAATGGGACCAGCGGAAGGAGTCACTCTTTATTGAGTCACTATTAAATAATCTAACGGTACCTGCATTTTTCTTCGCTCAAGTCGAAAGCGGCATTGAGGTCGTTGATGGACAGCAAAGGCTTTCAACTATAAGCAAGTTTGCCAATAGCGATCTACGGCTTAGCGATGACGAGTCAGTTGTATACCTTACCCCGCAAAGCGTGCACTATAGGGGGAAGATCTTCTCGGAGCTTCCCCCAAGTCTTCAAGCCGTATTCAATGATTATCCGCTGACTATCATTTATCTCCCAACAAGTCTTGACCTGGGAACGAAGCTTGAAATATTCCGCAGAATTAATGAAGGAGGTACTCCTCTCACAGCGCAGGATATTCGTTTAGCATACTATAGCGAATCGAAATCCGTTACCCTGATCCGGCTTGCCGGACTACACGGTGATACTGAGGCCGCTCACCGCATGATTGCCTCAGCAGATGCTCGCGAGATTGTTAACCCATGGCAAGAATATCCAGATGCTTACAGGCTGTGGGTCGAGTGGTGGGAAGGCAAGATAAAGTCAAGAGGACAAACACCGTCAGAGATGTTTCTCTGGTTCTTGGTCACTCGGCACAGGCAAGCATTAAACAGTCTCATTGCTACTCCCGCTCAGATGCAGCATCTTCCGATTGCTTTTCGTGGCAGCACAGAGGAAGCCTTGGATATATACTGTGCACAGCTTAGGTGGACGGATGCGCATGGTGGTGTAGACGTCTTCCCAACTGGCGAAAGGCTTATTACTGAGTTTGGCTACTTCGCATTGTGGATTGAGCAGATTCTAGGCCGAGGCCTCGCTGGTATCAGTGTAGACAAATACAAGCAGATCGCGTTACTAATTGCAGCTTTGGTAGGTAGTGCCACACAAGTTGGAGATGTTTCTGATGACGCATGGGATGCCATTGGTGAATTTATTCGTACACCAAGACAAGCTGGAAAGAGGTGGCTTCCGTCAGGTTACCCCGAGCAAAAAGGGCGCTGGGGCGGTGAAAGTGGCCAATACTCACAATGCAATCGCGGATGCGAGCTGGTAGAGGCTATTTTGATCCAAAATCCGTAATCACTTGACTCATGAGCTCCCAAGGAATCTAAGCCCTTGCGACGATAGGAGTCGTCTCTTCCCTCGTGAGTGGAAGGAATCATGGTATCGGCGAAACTATGACAAGGAAAAGGGTGGTTACGTCTGCCCAGGTTGTCAGATGACTTTTCGTGGAACACAGGGGCTTTCTTGTCTAGAATCTGATCATGTTGTTCCTTACTCTGCTGGTGGGCTAACTATTTGGTCGAACTTGGTCTTGTTGTGTAAGACCTGCAACGTGAAGAAGTCTGCTACCTTGCCAACTTCTTGGTGCCCAACAGGGCCTTCGAGTGGACAGGCCACCACTTGATACGGTCAATGCCACACACAATCAGCCTGCCGCTCAAGGCCAGCGTTAGCTGCACAGGAAGGCCGTGGTCGGTATCCTCATGGTGATGGTAGCGATTTCGGATGCCCACAATCCTCAGAAGTGGACCTTACCGGATCTACTTCTATAGTCACGAGCCAAACGAGCCACCCCATGTTCATGTTGACAGAGATAAGGCGTCATGCAAAGTCTGGCTTTTTCCCGTTGCACTGGCATCGAGCCTTGGCTTTGGCGCCAGGGAGCAGCGAGAGATTGAACGACTGGTCAGCTTGAACAGAGCTAGCCTGCTGAAGGCATGGGAGGAGTTTCATGGCTAACCCTGGTGAGCAGGTCACTGACGTTGCCTTGACTGAGGACAGGCTGATCGTCGACTTGGCGGATGGACGATCTATCTCGGTGCCGTTGGCTTGGTTCCCACGGCTTCTTCATGCAACTTCCCAGGAGCGTGACAACTGGGAGATTGCTGGGGCTGGCTACGGAATCCACTGGCCAGATATCGATGAGGATTTAAGTGTGGATGGCCTGCTTCGAGGTGCGCCAGCGCCCCAGGTAAAGGCACTGGTCAGCTAACACCACCATCCACCTGAGCCGCCGCCGTAAGCTTTTCTTCTTCGCTGAGCATTTCTTGCGGCCAGGTGATGGCGAGCGTTAGAAGGATCAAAGGGAAGCCCGAAGCGCCGCCGCCTTGACGCTTTGACGTCAGGGCGCTAATGTGTGGGGATGGATGAAACGAAACGGGCCACCATCTACTTCGACGCGGAAGTTCATCGTGCACTGCGCTTGAGAGCCGCTGCATGTAACCGATCAATATCTGACATGGTGAATGAAGCAGTGCGCATGACATTAGCTGAAGATGCTGATGATTTGAGAGACGTCGATCAGAGGCAAGGTGAGCAAAGCACTGGCTTCGAAGAGTTCGTCACAAGCCTAAGAAATAGTGGCCGTCTATAGTCTCTCGATTAAGCCATCAGCTGCTAAAGAAATTCAGTCGATATCAGACAAAGCAACTCTGATGCGACTGATTGAAAAGGTCAAATCACTGGCAACTCAGCCGCGCCCATTAGGGTCTGAAAAGCTCGCGGGCAGACCCAACCTTTACCGTGTCCGTCAAGGCAACTATCGGGTCATTTACTCCGTCGATGATGAGTCGCGAGTTGTCGACGTTGTTAAGGTTGGCCATCGAAGAGATGTCTACCGGTGATCGGACCTTCTAACATCCAGATTCAGAAGACGGGAGCAGAGGTTATGGTCATTCCTGGAAACTCGGCCCGCTTCTGATTTGGAGCGTTCGGAGGTCCCCTCTCATGTAGTCTCAGTCTTGAACCTTGGATGTCCCAATTGTTTCATCATCCAGACTTGGCCTAAACTGACAACACAAGAAGCCTCTATCCATGTCATCGCAAGTTGACACGACCCTAAAGGGTTACGTGGCCTCCAAGCAGCCACACCATAGATTGCTTAGTCTAGTAGGTAATATTTTACAGTGGGTAGGGGCCATCTACGTGGTGACCACCTATGGGTGGGGGACTCCTGATCCCCTATGTATTGATTGCGCTGGTGTTCACATACTTTATCGGGATCCCACCACTTGTTAACTCTCTTAGATGCGTCGAGAGCTATAAAGATAGGCAGGGGACCCTTGTTGCGACACTCTTGTTTCAGGGAACATTTGCTGCCGTGATGATTCTGCTGTTAACATGGCTAAGAATTGGAAACACGACTCCCCTATTCTTATTGCTTGGCGTGATTCGGGCTCTTTCTATGCCTAGACAGCAGCTCATGCAAGAAAGGATTGAAGTTAGATCAAATCAAGGCATTAGAGACGGAGCGCAGATCATGTACTTTCGCTCAATACCAGAAAGGCGACTTGGCGCTCCGAACTGGAACAAGCCATGGACTCCACCAGATGGATTTCCTCGCGCAAGGTTCTTCAGGAAGCTAAAAGAAGTGCACCCAGGCCTGGATGATCTTGACGCAGCATACTTAATTGAAGATGCTATATGCTCTTTTGATGATTTGCCTGCAAAGGAGCCAATGAGATCTCAGTCTCTTATCCAAAGAGTAGATAGTGAAATCAAGCTGTATTGCAGCTGGAGTACGACACGTGTGGCAGCTTGGGCGCGGAATCCTGGCCGAACTACTGGCAGGAATGCAATATAAAATGACAAGTGGCTTCTTAAGCGAATATTGGATGAGCAGAAATAGCTTGAACGGCTCTGTTGCTCCTCATTGTCTTCATTCTTGAGGTCGAGCCACCTCGCATTTGCATTTTGCGCGATACTTGTTTGGGGCACTCCGAACATCATCATTCACCCGACCCGTCTCAAAAATTGGTACAGCTCCGATGGATTCCTCGGGCGGGTGATGATGAGCGTTAGCTTCATAGCGCAGCAACAATTCTTGTCCACCCGCTTCCTCGTGCCCATCCCACTACAGAGTCGGCTGTATGACTGGAGCTCTCTCGCCGCGATTGACCTTTTAGGTGATTTGGATTAAGCTGGTTTGATGGATCAGTTTATGAACATCGTTACATTTGGGGCATCTGGTCGAGTTGAATCGGCCAAGAAGGAACTTGAGCGAAGATATGCAGTTTATCAAATAGAGTTCACTGCACTTGAGCGCCGCAGGGAGCAAGTCGCTGTACAACTTGAAGACCTAGTCACTGCAAAACAACAAGCCTATCGAAGTTTAAGGCGTGTTCGCCAAGTCACCAAGTCCTTATCCCCTCGTGAGAGGTTTGAGGTGGATGGCTTTTATTGGACAGATTCGGCGCCTGACATCGTTAACCCCGGGCGGGAAGGACAGAGTTTGGTCTCAGTGTAGACCTCATGGGGAGTTTTGCCTCCCAATGCGCTGTGCGGTCTTACATGGCCGTACCTCCAGAAGAAGCGGGCCAGACTGATCTCCGCTCCCAACCATCGCTGTAGGCACGCAGATAGACCTCCTCATACTTGACAGTGCGCCACAGCCTCTCCACCAGGATGTTGTCAAAGCACCGCCCCTTCCCTGACCAGCTGATCTTGATATCCTCTGCCTTGAGTCGTTGAACGAAGGCCGATGAGGTGAATTGACAGCCCTGATCGGAATGGAAGATCTGGGGCGTGCGGCCACTGGCCAGGGACATCTCCAGGGCCTCCATGCAGAATTCCATGTCAAGGCTGTTCGATAGCTTCCAACTGAGCACATGCCTGGAGAAGAGATCCACGATCGCCACCAGGTACAGAAACCCTTTCTGGAGCGGGATGTAGGTGATATCTGTCGCCCAGACCTGACCTGGAGTTGTGACGGCTCTGACATCAGCCAGGCAGGCAAAGCGCTCTGATGGTTCGCCAGGCACCGTGGTGCGAGGCTTCTGGTAGATCGCCCGTAATCCCATGCGCCGCATGAGGTTTCGGACACGGTCACGGCTCATCGGGATACCGTCTCTGGCCAGATACTGCACCATCCGACGGCTGCCGGCGGTGGGATCCTCCAGGTAGAAGGCATCGATCCTGGCCATGATCCGTAGCGTGGATTCACGCACTGGCACCGGCTGGAAATACAGCGAAGATCTTGGCAGCCCCAGCAGCTCACATTGACGGCTGACCGTGAGCTCAGGGTGGTCATGATCGACCAGTTTACGCAGTTCACGGGCAACTGAGCAGTTGAGACTTTTTTTCAGCCACTCCAGCTCCATCTGAAGCTTGCCGATCTGCTGGAACAGCTCAGCCTCTTTGGCCTGGCTCTCATCCTTGGCCTGTGCCTTCTTGCCCCGGGTGAAAAGGTCGCTGGCACCCTCCAGCAACTGCTTCTTCCACTGGCTCACCTGGATCGGGTGCACCGCATGATCAGCGGCGATCTCTTGGAGCGTCTTGCGGCCACTGATCGCCTCCATGGCGACCTTGGCCTTGAACTCGGGGCTATGGGTGCGGCGTTTGCTCATCGGTGGGAGCCCCCTCTCAGGGGCAGTGCCCCGCCTCACAGATTAACGAAGGGCCCTGACCAGAAAACCCAGACCACCTCAGACAGGCCACCACCAACCCTCTGCTGTGCCACCCCAAACTCCTTGCCTGCCACTCAAGGGCAGCGTTATAAGGATCACAGGGCTTTAGATATAATGCGTGCTGAAATCACTCCGCAGCTAAGGAAGCTCTGGGCAACAAGGCTGCGAACAGCGCCTCGGGCGGCGAATTATTCGGCTGGAACCTGCACGAGCCAGTATAGGGATGAACAGCCTGATTGGCTCCACTTTTGGAGCTCGTTTCCCTCTCGTTGTAGGCTAATCGCCACCCAACGGACACACCAATCCCCTTTTCATGTCCTGCATAGCAACTGATGACGCACCATGAATAGGTTGGATAGGGCAGCCAGCACGTTCACCTTGCAACGGTTCTAGTGGCTCCGCCACGCTCGGCCGGCGGCCTCGGTAGGAGCATGCCCCGCAGCCGGGTCTTCTGAAATCCAAACTGCTGCTTAATTACACGGAACGGGTGCTCTCCCCTGGCGCGGATATGAGCCTTGGCTGTCTCGACCAGATCATCCAGACGCCCCTCCGGTGTGTCGGGCAGAGCCCGTCGTTTTCCTGGGCGCATAGCAACCCGGAAGCCGATGGTTTTGCCTTCCATTTCAGGGCGTTTCTCGATGCCCTGGTAGCCGGCGTCGGCGTAGACCACGGTCTCCTCACCGTGCAGGAGATCGGCTGCTGGGGTGAGGTCATGCACATTAGCGGCCGTGGTTTCCACCGAGTGGATCAGGCCTGTGTCCTTGTCGACGCCGATGTGGACCTACCGCTACGCGGGCCTCTGGCTACATGCCGAAATGCCATTGATTGCCCTTCTTGGTCTGGTGCATCTCTGGATCCCTCTCGCCCTTCTTGTTCTGTCGCCTCCGGCGCACTCGGGCGTCGCCCTCGTAGAGGTGGAGCTGGGCGCTGCGATCAAGGTGGCATCGATGATTGTGCCCTGCTTCATGGCCATGCCCTTGACCTTGAGGTGGGCTTTCACAGTCTCAAAAATCTGCTCACCGAGATTGTGCTTCTCCAGCAGATGGCGGAACGCCAGGATCGTGGTCTCATCGGGGATGCGCTCGCTGATCAGGTCGATGCCGGCAAAGCGCCGCATGGTGGGCACCTCGATCAGGGCATCCTCCATCGCTGGGTCGCTGAGTGAGTACCACTGCTGCATCAAATGGACTCGCAGCATGGTGGCCAGCGGATAGGCCGGGCGTCCTCCCTTGGAACTGCTCTTGGGGTAGTGGGGCTCAATCAGATCGATGAGTGCCTTCCAAGGCACAACCACCTCCATCTCAGCCAGGAACTTCTCCCGCTTGGTGCGCTTCTTGGCCGTGGTCTGCTCGTAATCACCAAACCCAAGCTGCTTGCCACCCATGAACCCAGACCTGGCCAGCGATCAGGCCCCCATTGTCCCGTGATTTGGCTGGGTTTTCCAGGGTCTCCCTAATATCCTCGAATCACAGAGGCATGAATCAGCTATCGTCGGATACTGCAGAGTAGGCTCTTTTAAAAGCTGTAGCAGTATTGTGCTCGATGTTGCTTAAGAACCCAGATTGGGATCAGTGAACAACCCCTGCCTTGAGACAGTTCTTGCGGGCGGCATCCCTTCGAGGATTCATCTCCAGCGCATAGAAGCGTTGCTTGGATCAATTTAGCGGCAGATGTTGGCAACTACGACAGGAAAAGCTTCCCAGCGTTGTAGTGTTCCATCTTCTCCGCAGCTTGTATGCTCCCCATCACCTCCATGCCGTGCCACATTACCGATGCTGTCTGAAGCTACAAACAACGGGGCATCGCTGCTGGTTGGCTCGGTCACAAGATAAGCACACGCCAGAACGTATGGGTTCTGTTGGACTGACAAGCGGCATCACACTTGGCATCCTGGTTCAAGAAGCCTTCCACATTGTCCCAAGACCCCATGCCTAGACCTCGAGTCAGAGTCAAGCACCTGTCCCTGCCGCTGTCAGCAGTCATATCGATTTCCTATGGCCTGGTATCGGAGGCTGCCCCGCAAAATGCCACCACCTATCAAGCCCTCAACCGGTGTGGTGTTCCTGTCGTTCTACCCAGCGCACCTCCGGGTTTCCGCCAAACGTCTTTTAATGTAGAACTATGTAAGGAGTCATGCCGATTTCAACCGATCCCCTGCCGCCAAGCCTTCAGTTCCTACTCAGTTGTTTACAAAGGTCCTAATAGATGCAGAATAACATTCCAAGGGTTGGTTGGCGGGCTTTTCGGTGAGGGCCCCCCTCCGAGATCATGGACAACCAGAACACAACTTTTTGGTCCGATGGTAATTACTGAGTCTTATGACAAGAGTTCCCTTACTGGGCTTTCAACGAGGTGGGACAGGGAAGGCCATAACAGCAGCTGGAACCTGCAATACCATAGCAAATTCCCCCACGCGCAATTCACCTATGACTTCGAGTGTCTAGGGCGTTCCTTCGACCCAGATACAGCGCTGGCCTTCCTGCGCAGCCTTCGCGTCGTCGCTGCAAAATGAACAATCTTCAATTTATCCATGAGCATTATCTTTGTCAGCCACAGCAGTAAGGATAACGCCATCGCGGAGGCGCTAAAGGCCTGGCTGGAGGAGAATGGTTACACCTCACTCTTCCTCGACTTTGATCCTTCTGAGGGGATCCCGGCCGGCAAGAAATGGGAGCAAGAGCTGTACAACAAGCTCAGAGCCTGTCGCGCCTTGGTGGTGATCTGCAGTAGCCACAGCATGCGATCCTGCTGGTGTTTTGCTGAGATTGCCTTCGCCCGATCGGAGGGAAAACCCATCTTCCCGATCCGGGTCGATGCTGTGAAGCTTCCTCCCCAGCTTGCCGATGTGCAGGTGATCGATCTTCATGCAGGGGAGGAGGAATGGCATCGTCGGATGGCACGGGGTCTGAACTGCGCCGGACTTGATCCGAGTGTCATCCATTCCTGGGATCCCAAGCGCAGTCCCTTCCCAGGACTGACAAGCTTCGAGGAGCGCGATGCTGCCATCTTTTTTGGTAGAGAAAACCTGATTTGGGAAGGACTGGATCGGATGCGCGCCATGCGTGTGCACAGGGGGGCTTCGATGCTTCTGATTCTTGGTAACTCCGGCAGTGGCAAGTCGTCACTTCTGCGGGCCGGGCTTCTTCCAAGGCTGCGCAAGAATCAGGTGGATTGGTGTGTTCTGTCTGCCTTCCGTCCCGCGCCAGACCCAGTGAGTGGCCTTGCGCATTCGCTCTCGGAGGCGTTCACGGGCAGTCACTCCGGCGATGCCCGGCCTGAGTATTCCCCTGCTGGCTTGCGGCAGACCCTGGCCGCGGCCATGAACCCCGTATCCACGCTGAGCGACCTGCTGACGGACCTGCGCCGCAGCCTCGATCGAGAGGAGGCGACGGTGGTGGTGCCGATCGATCAACTTGAGGAACTACTCATCAGTGATGCACCCCTGGATGCCAGCAATGTGGCCTTCCTCCGGATCCTGAGGGGTCTGCTCCAGGGCGCAGCCGGGCCGGCGGTTCTGCTCGTGGCGACATTGCGGAGCGATCTGCTCGGCTTGCTGCAGGCACGGCCTGAGCTGGATGGTCTGAGCTTCGAGCAATTGTTAGTGAGCCCCATGGGCCCCGAAGGTTATGCCCAAGCGATCGAGGGGCCCGCCGCTCTGGCGGGTCTCCTGCTTGAGAATGGCTTGACCCAGCGCATCGTCGCCGACACCGGCACGGACGACGCTCTGCCCCTGCTGGCATTCACTCTCCAGCAACTGTGGGAGAGGTATGGACGCGATGATGGCGTCCTGACGATCGATGACTACCAAAAGGGGCTGGGCGGGCTGGCGGGCGCCGTGCAACGGGAAGCCGATTCCGTGCTTCGAGCAGCCGCGCTCGATGAATCGGGGATGGGTCGCCTGCATCGGGCCTTCCTGGAGATGGCCCGCATCGATGACCAGGGCTGGATTGTGCGCCGTCCGGCGCGGTGGGCATCGCTTCCGCCGGATGTCCTTCCCGTGCTGAAGCGATTTGTGAAGGCTCGCCTCCTGGTCGAAGGGAGAGACGAGGGAAGCGTGGAAGTCGCCCATGAGGCCCTGCTCCGTCATTGGAACGTTCTCGCCAACTGGCTTGCGGAAGATCAGGACTTCATGTTCTGGAGGCGGCGTCTCGAGGCCGCCCTGGAGGAGTTTCAGCGCACGGGAGAGCCCCTCGGGTCAGCCTCCCTGGCGGAGGCGTTGCGGTGGAAAGGCAGGATCCCGCCCGCAACTCCGGAAGCTGCCCTCATCGCGCACAGCGAGGATGTCCAACGTCAGGCGAAGGAACGGGAACGCGAAGGGCTGCGGAAACAGGCGGCAGACGAGGCCCGACTGCGCATCAAGGAGGAGGAGATTGCCATCCTGGGCAGCGCCGTCGAGGAGGGGAACGTACAGAAATCACGTCTGATCCGTCAGGGGCGCAGAGTCTTGTGGGCTTTTCTCGCCCTGGCGGGGCTCAGCTTTGTGGGGGCGATCTGGGGAACCAACAGGCTGAACGTGGCCACCACAGCGACCAAGCTTGAAGAGGCCAGTGCCGTGTTGCGAGGTCAGCACGCCGATGATCAACTCACGGCCCTTCGTTCAGCACTCGACAATGGCTTCCAGCTTCGGAAGTTGGTGGGGGGACGTGGCGATCTGTCCTCCTATCCGACTCTGGCCCCGCTCAAAACCCTTGAAGACCTGCTAGAGGCCACATGGGAACGCCGCAGGCAATCGGCTCATCGCTACGGCGTCATTTCCGTGGTCAGCCTGGATGGGAAGGGGGGGAACGCCTCGATCGGAAAAGATGATCGTCTTCGCATCTGGGGACCGGCTGGCGAGCGGCATTCCGAGCGACCCCTCGCTGGCGGCACGGCCATCACGGCAAGCCAGGACGGCAGGGCAATCTTCGCGGGCACCGCTGATGGTGCGGTGGTGCGATTCGAGCCGAATGGCCGCGAAGTGGCCCGCTGGTCCGCCCATCCGATCGGGGGCGTTAACGCCCTGGCCATCGGCCCAGATCCTGACACCGTGGTCACTGCCGGTGGGGACGGCATGATTGCGGTCTGGTCATTCGATGGCCGTCGCCTGGCAGGTTGGCGCGCTGCCCCGCAAGAGGATGGCGTCCAGGATCTCGCGGTGGATCATTCTGGTCGCCGCATCCTGTCAGTGGGAGAAGGGAAAGCGCTGGTGAGGCAGTGGACAGTCGCTGGCTCACCCCTGCCCCCGCTGGCGGCACCCGGGAATGGCCCCCTTGTCAAGGTTGCTGTGGCTGAGGGAGGAAAGCTTTTGCTTGCTTCCGGGATCGGGAATGACATTTGGCTGTGGCGAGGCAGGAACGTCAACTCCAACTCGGAACCCATCCGACTGAAGGGGCCCTCGCTGCCGGTGCGGAGCCTGGCCTTCCTACAGGATCCTGAGGGGCCCACCCTGGCTGCAGGGGATTCCGGAGGCACGATCCAGATCTGGAACTCCAGGGGCAAGCCTCTGACCACGCTGCGAGGCCATGACGGTGCCGTGTCCCACCTGGTCCCCACAGGGAACGGGGTGCTGAGCTCAGGGGATGACGGAACATTGCGGGCCTGGCATCGCCCCCCTTCAATCCATGCCCGTTCGGGAGGTTTCGGTAGTCCGATCCATGCCATCCGCATCCATCCCCGTGGCCGCGAGGCGGCTCTGGCCATGGCTGACGGTTCCATCAGGATCGTAGGGGTCGATGGCGCACCTGTTAGGGCTTGGAGCACCCGCCGTGGTTCACTTTCCAGCCTCGACCTGTCCCCGAGCGGCAGCCAGCTCGTGGTTGGAGGATCCACTGGGGATGTCCGCATGTGGTCCTGGATGGGTGAGCAGGGAGCGCTCAAACAGGCCAAAGCCCCATCGATCGTTTCGGTGCGTCTTGGGCCCCGGAAGGGAGAGTGGATCTTGGCCGGTTCATCGGATGGGGAACTCTGGCTGTGGCCCTCCGCGACCGATGAGGGACGCCATTGGATGGCCCATCCTGACGGCGCTGTGGCGATGGTCAGCTTCCATCCCGCGGAGCGCTCGATTGCCTCCGTCGGTACGGACGGCTGGGTTCGGACCTGGCGGCTCAATGGCCGGCAGCAGTCAGAAACCCAGGTGTCCAAGCTGGCTCTGAGTACCGTGAGCTTCACTCCTGATGGACATCAGCTTGCGGTAGCTGGTGAAGAAGGAAATGTGAGTTTCATCAGGGCATCAGGGGGCATCATCCGATCCTTCCCCACCTATCAGAGCTCTATCTCGGCGCTGACTTTTTCTCCAGACGGTGAGGTTCTTGCCACCGCCGGAGTCGATGGTTCCGTGAAGCTCTGGGATCTTTCTGGCAGACTTCGATCCAGCTTTGTGAGCAGACCAGGCCAGCCCATCTATGGGCTGGCCTTCGCTCCAACTGGCAGATTGTTACTCTCCGGAGGGGGTGAAGGGGCCTTAACGATCCATCAGGTGGAGACTCTGGATAGGCTGCTCCAACAGGGCTGTACAACACTTTCGATTCAGCTCGCGCAGGACCCAAGAGACGATGCCCTGCTGCGCTCGTGCGAGCGATTTGTTAGTGAAAATGTCAAGCGGCGAAACAGTCTGAACTAACGCCGTGAAGTGCTGACGGAAGCACTACCCTGCATCAGGGCCAACGCACCACAACCATTCGCCGAATCACTGTATCATTGTGCAGGTGGATCTATCCTTGCGATTCAACTATCAAACATCTTGATCCTTAATCGCCAAGTCTTGTCGCGAGAAGACCATCGCTTCATACAGCACTTAATCGGCATGCACGACATGCAAGCTCCTTATGATCTCAAGAGCTAGCGCCGGGTTGAACTGGCGCACTGAGCAACTAAAGCTTGTAAAGTATTGAACGGTTGGAAAACGAGAGCGATACTGTCGATTCCACAAGCTTGGCGTGTCAATTACAGGCAGGAATGCTGTACCCAAGGCCCCATCGGGCCAATCACGCAAGACAACACTCCCAAACAAATCGGTCTGTGTAGACCAAGTACGGTTGGGATCTCCTTCGCCAAGAGCCCTGCCAACTTCACCTTCAACCCTAATCTTGCACAGGCCTGGACCAACATACCGTGCTATATAATAGCTTACGGCCGAACCATCACCTCGGAACTCTGAACCGGGGCAGTTGGTTGAGGAGCCACAACGACCCACCTTCTTGCATAGCTTCGTTTCGATGCCATCCAGCCTAAATCCCTTCATTTCTTTAGGCAGAACAACTGCAACTCCACATTTGCTCAGAGCGCTATAAGCTTTTAAGTCTTTGCTGAGTGCATCTGGCGACATAAATGCGTAATTCAACAACAAAGCACATATGAGCGACTCGACCTGCCTCACGTAGGATGAGAGCTGCATTGATGATTCTTACGGCCGTACAATTGCCATCATGGCTTCTTCTCGTGCTAATGGCAATTGTGGGAATCCTAAGTTTGAGTTTCTTCATAGGATCAACATCGTTCATGCTGTTTGTCAGCAGCTCTTTTGTACTAAAGGTATTAAAGATCCCCTAGGCTGACCAGTGCGGGTCGATGTCCGTAGTGGATTCATAGGCGTCTCTGACAAAGGTGGCAGCCAGATCAGAAAGCTCTGGTTGACTGGCCTAAGGAACCTCTGGGCAACGAGACCCGAATGAGGCCCCAGAGCTGCAATTTGCTCGAAATGACCAATTCACAGCGCTTTTGAAACTGGATTTGCCTGATTTCGTCTTTTTGAAGGCAGAGTCCTGCCTTTCTGAGGCATATTTCGCCCTCAGCGGAGACATTATTCCCCCAGTCACGTACTGCATAACAGCCTGCGGCGTGCCATGAATAGGTTCGAGAGCGCTGACAGCACATTCACTTTGCAACGGTTCTAGTGGCTCCGCCACGCTCGGCCGGCGGCCTCGGTAGGAGCATGCCCCGTAGCCTGGTCTTCTGAAAGCCGAACTGCCGCTATGGCCTCCGGCCGACTTCCTCTAGATCACCCGAAATGGGTGTTCCACCTTCGCGCGGATGTGAGCTTTGGCTGTTTCGACTAAATCATCCAGTCGTCCCTCCGGCGTGTCTGGCAGCACTCGCCGCTTTCCGGGGCGCATGGCGACGCGGAAGCCGATCCACCGGCCTTTACTGGCCTTCGCCAGGGAGGGAGAACTGAGGCGGCTCGCCTTGCCCGCCCTGGGACGTCCATTCGCTGGTGAGCCAGCGGTTGAGGCGTTGGAGCCACGCCTGGCAGTCATTCCAGCTGATGCTGTCCAGCGGCAGGGCCCCTGGCTGGGCATGGGTTTCCCAGAGCCCATCCGGCTTGTAACTGCCAGGGATGGGGTTCAGCTCCTTCTCCACCTGCGGCAGCCTCCCCCAGCACCCTTCACCGTGAGAGCCGTTGGGAGGGATTCCAGCGGGAGTGCACGAAGGGTCCAGACCCGCTCCGGTGATCACCGGCCCTGCTGGTGAATCCGCACAAGCCCCGCCCACTGCCCCAGGCCGGATGTCCTGGCTGGCTTGGTGGGCTTTTCATCTTTCTGACAGCCTTAACGATTGCCCAACAACATCATGCACCCGGCCCGATGCATGCAGGTCGTTGGTTGGCAATGGTGGCCGCGGGCAGGTGATGATGAGCGTTAGAGAGATGGAGGACAGGGTGCTGAGTCGTCAGGTGGTCTAGTCTGCGGATAACACCTCCTGGGGATGGCCCCCTATGGTCAGAAGATGGCAAAGCTGACTTGGCTCCCTTTCCAGCTTTCCGCAGATCGAAAACTGGATGTCGGCCTTGTGAACATCTGTGGCGGCAATTCCCATGATAGTTGGCGCAGCGAGCCCGAGAAGAAACATCCTGGTCCTATAAGCTTGGCTTTGAGTCTAGACCAGAAATCAAGGTTTGCAATCTGGGTAATGCCCCAAACTCCCCGTAAGGCCTGCGTTCACTGTATCTCCTATTTAGCTTTAAACGTAGCATTGACCTCAATCAACAACTGAAGGTCGACCGCCTCATTCATTCAAAACCATAATCAGTACTTCACATGTGATCCAATGAATTTCTTTTCGCGAATAGGAACCATGTTTTCCAGGATTCCCACCTCAATATGGGTTGTTGTGCTAGGTCCGCTAATTGCTATTGCTGGTAGCGAGATTCAGAAAGCAATTGATACTAGCATATACCCCGAAATTAACAAGGAGCGAATCAAGACACTAGAGGGTAAGTGGGAAGGATTTGGGATTCAGCCAATTGCCGATAATGATTCAAAGCGAAGACTTGAAGAGCAGGAGGTCATAGTCGTTACGACCATCGATGAGAATCTAGGAAAACTTCTTAAATCGTATAATGACTGCACGTTCAAAGCCTCTATGAAGGATAGTGCTGTGCCACTTGTTTGGTATCCAGCTCATCTATCTCTGCAGGTAGTAAGAACGTCATTCTTCTCAAGAAAATCCCTGCAAGGCATCTTAGAGATCACCCCTGTCATTAAAAATCTTTCGCACAAGACGAATACATACAAAGTAACGGGAAGGCTTGAACAAAGTGGTGACTACATCAGGCTTGATTATGCAAATACTGATGGAGGCAAGAAGGATTTCGGCACTCTGCTACTAGAGAATACAAGTGACGGCAAGCTGTGCGGTCAGTTTTTATCTTATGGACCGATAAGCCGTGGCATCGTCAATGGTCACTATATCTTTTCCGAGAAGACACGGTGACATCTGCTCAAATTTCTTAGAAAGAGACAAGCATGCTATTTCAACAAGCAACAGAGGTTATTCGATGCCCGTAAGACGACTGGTTCGCGTTGAAGGCTTTGACCATCTTATAGGTTTCAGGGAGATTCAACTTGAATATATATCATGGCTGGATTTGATGCTTAATCGAGAGCATGGCATCAGCCTAACGGCCGATAGCACAGATCAACTTATGGCTGAAATAACATCTAACTGGCCTCTCTATAGTGGGTGTCTTGGAAGTTTCTTCTTGGCTTATATTGGTGAGAACGTTGGCGGAATGGCTGGCATTAAGTATGTCTCTAAAGAAATATGTGAGCTAAAGAGACTGTACGTTTCACCCCACTATCGTCGAGTGGGAATTGGAAGTTCTTTGGTTGAGCGGTTACTTATTGTCGCACGCAAGCTTGGCTATAGCTGGGTCAGGCTAGAGACTCTTGACTTTATGGAGGCAGCAATTCGGCTTTATGAATCATATGGCTTTGTCAGGGCACCCGAATATGAAGGTACTGAGGGACGCGGCTATGGCATTCATGATCATGAGATTTACTTTAGCAAAGGTCTATAGCCATCCATCGTGTATTTTATTAAAACTTCGGGGAAGATGCTTTACGACTTTGTAGAGGGCTTTTTGCTGGCCCCATCAACAACAAGATCAATAACCCTGCTGATGCGGGCTAAAGATGTTGAATGACAGACAGCATTCACCATTTCGCATATCCCATCACTCAGAACGGTATCTAGCTGCCATGCGATCCGGCCTCTTCGACGTGAATCTGGTTGAGGGGCGACGCACCAATCAGGTTGTTGGCTTGGTAAAAGAGCCGTGACTGGCAGCCGAGGAAAGTGGAATTCATTGTGCAGTTTTTAAAAGATATGATAAAGGTGGTGGCTACGCATTTTGCCTTTCTTGAACCTCCCACTCCTGCCACTCTCTAACATTAAGATACAGAAGACGGGAAGATAGGCTTCTGTCTACCCCCGCCGTCAGGAAAGTTGTCGCCTGTGCTTTTGACCACGCGGGGACTTGAGGAGATGACCAGTGCGGCGTTACAGCGAGGCTGTCAAAGCTGACATCAGGAAGCGGATGAGTCCGCCTGCTCGGCAGAGCGTGGCGAGGATTTCCGAGGAGACAGGCATTCACATCGCCACTCTCTACGCTTGGCGCAAGGGCTGGCGCTTGGAGGGTGAGGTGGTGCCGGCATCGCAGAAGGACCCTGAGGGCTGGAGCGCTGCCGACAAGTTCACGGTGGTGCTGGAGACCGCTGGATTGAACGCCACCGAGCTCAGCGCCTACTGCCGGGAGCGGGGCCTGTACCCGGAGCAGGTGGAGCGCTGGCGGCAGGCATCGCAGGATGCCAACGAGAAACCGGTGCTAACGCTGAGAGAACAGAGGGAGCTGGAGAAGCTCCGCGCCCAGGACCAGCGGGAGATCAAACG
>Ga0207937_1000278_pt1 | contig 18427 bp, 14 predicted proteins | sample LakMenEpi04Sep11_FD_150668 | JGI IMG/M metagenome (GOLD analysis project Ga0207937, IMG submission 150668) | Freshwater microbial communities from Lake Mendota, WI - 04SEP2011 deep hole epilimnion (SPAdes) | ecosystem: Environmental > Aquatic > Freshwater > Lentic | place: Lake Mendota, Madison...
ACGGTGTACTCAATGGAACGTGCGAGAGAAAGAATGCCAACGACTCTTTCTCCGGTCGATCTGTTGCCTCCACGCATACGATCTGTAGTTCCACAGGTTTTCGCGCTGCCACGTAAAATCGATTGTCAAAAGAATCTGCATCACCCGTCAATTCCAGGGCTGCAGCATTCTCTGGCATGGTTGGTATTCGGACGAGCTGCGTCCGCCCTGAAGCGACCACCGTCGGTATCGAGTTGCCTTCGATCGATTTGCCCGCTTCGTCGATCCATCGCAATTGAAAGGACTCAGCCTTCGAACCTTGTCCGTTCACCAAACGCGCTCGCAAGATAGGCGAGTTGTTCTTCAGAGCCATTTTGCGTAGCTCTTCTTCTGCTGTTTCGATGGGTGCATCAGCTTCCTTTTGAAGCAATGTGGCGTGTGCATTGTCTGCGAGTCCTGGTTGGTTTCCCAAATTTTCAATACGCACTTGGCATGCTTTGGGCCATTGCACTTGAGCCAGTGTGTCGATGCGAGACCCTTGTTGAAGGTCCGATATGACGACGATCTCCGTGTTGGTAGCTGCGGATTCGGACTCTTTGTCTTTATCGACTTGCAACAGATCGATCGCAAGCCTGAGCGCCTTCCCTAAGTCCGTGTCGTACCAAGTTGGTTGGATCGCTTCCAAGCTGGCTGTAGCCAACGCACCGCGTTGACCCGGGCTTGCGTCGATCGACTCGCTGACCGAGAAGAGTTCCTTAAGCTCCCGATCGAATGCATAGACCGAGACGATATCCTCTGGGGCTGATTTTTGAATCCACTGGTTCGCGCGCTTCTTGGCTTGATCGAGCAGATCCGAACGACGCATACTCGCGCTGGTATCGATGAGAATCATTCGCTGGAGACCGGATCGAACGGAATCGGTTGCGACTGGTATGTCCCAGTAGGGGCGTGCAAATGCAGCCGCGACCAACAAGACCGCTGCCGATCGCATCAGCAACAACAACCATTGATCGATCTGACTGCTCCGGGTCAATTTCGGTGGAGCTGGATCCAAAAAGAGAAGGGAGCTGAATTCGATATGCTCTTTTGGTCTTCGTCGGACCAAATGAAAAATGATCGGCGAGACAACCGCCAGGGCTGCTAGGGCGAAAAGGGGCGATAGAAAATTCATTGCGATCCTCCTGAAAAGCTCGTCGCTGATGTTCTACCGCGTGCGGGGCCACCGCCAGCCCGTTGTTGTCGTTGCAACAGATCCAACAGCGCTAACTCGATCGACTCGTCCGTTCGCAACGATAACCAACCTAATCCCAATTGCGCGGCCATCTCTTGCCATTGTTTTTGATGGAGATCGAATCGCTTCTTGTAAGTCGCCGCGACGGTGCCAGGATCGACGAATAATTCGCGGCCGGTTTCGATATCCCGAATCATTGCCGGTTTCTCTTGTTTCCATTCGGTCTCGGCGGGATCGAGCACTTGCATCAACAAGATCTCATGCCGTCGTGCACCCAAAAAAGCAAACGCTTGTCGAACACTCGCTGGATCGACCAAGAAGTCAGAGACGAGAACGATCAAGCTTCGACGAGTCACCAGTTCCGCAAGATGCCGCAACGGATCAACCAGATTCGTAGACTCGCCACTAGCATCGCGACTCAGCATGGTCAAAGCGCGTTTGAGTTGCCCTGTTCGATAGCGAGCGGGGAGCACTTCCGCCAACTTTGCATCGAACGTGACGAGCCCGACAGCGTCGCGTTGCAATGTCCAGTAATAGGCCAGAGTGGCAGCCAGTGTTCGTGCGTACTCAAGCTTGGAATAATCCAATGAACGGTACTGCATCGATTTGCTCTGGTCCACCACCAGATAGCATCGACGGTTCGTTTCATCCTCGAATTTCTTGATGTAGTATCGATCGCTTCGGGCAAAGAGCTTCCAATCGATCGTCCGTGGGTCATCGCCTAGGCTAAAGGGGCGATACTCGCTGAACTCCACCGAAAAGCCATGCTTCGGACTTCGGTGCAGTCCATTGTGAAAGCCATCAACGATCGATTTGGCACGCCATTGAAGATTCTCCATCCGCATGATAGCGGACATATCGATCCAACGATCATGGGATGGAACCGACGATCCTGTCGTGGTCGACATTAGCGAACCTCTGCCACGAGACGGGATATACAGTTTTCAAGGCTGATCCCTTCCGCTTCCGCTTTGTAGCTGAGCAGAATACGGTGACGCAACACTGGGTGTACCAACGCTCTAATGTCGTCGAGCGAAACATGCGATTTCCCTTGCAACAACGCCCTGGCTTTCGCGCCCAAGACCAGCATTTGCGCCGCTCGCAAACCTGCTCCCCAACTGATCCATTGGTTGACGAACTCTGGAGCGTTCGGTCGGCCTGGCCTCGACGCATCTACCAAACGCACCGCATAACCGGCTACATCATTGGCAATCGGCATTCGGCGGACCATCTCATGGAACTTCAATACGTCCTCGCCATTGAACAGAGGCTCAATGGGCTCTGGTCGCTTGCTCGTCGTATCAAGTACAACTTTGAGTTCATCCTCGTACGGGAGATAGTCGATCATCACGTTGAACATGAAGCGATCGAGTTGGGCTTCCGGGAGCGGGTAGGTCCCTTCCATTTCGATCGGGTTCTGTGTCGCTAACACGAAGAACGGTTCGGGCAATCCGTAACGCTTGCCAGCGGCGGTCACTTGATGCTCTTGCATGGCTTCGAGAAGTGCAGCCTGCGTTTTGGGCGGCGTTCGGTTGATTTCGTCTGCCAAGATCACGTTGGCAAACACGGGGCCTTGAACAAATTGCAGTACTCGCCGACCATCGACTTCATCAAGAATTTCAGTTCCTGTGATATCGGCCGGCATCAAGTCAGGCGTGAATTGGATACGGCGAAATTCCAAGTGGAATACTTGGGCAACACTCCGCACCAATAGCGTTTTGGCCAGCCCCGGTGCTCCCGTGATCAAACAATGGGAACCGGAGAAGAGGCAAATGAGCAACTGTTCGATGACATCCTTTTGACCGACGATCGTCTTGGAAAGCTCGCGATAGATTCGATCCCGGCCCTCCCTAATTTGCGCAACCAAGCCTTCTTCTTCCGATGGATCAATCGTGATGTTTCTCAAAGTAGTATCCTGAAAAATGTCTGCTTCAAACGAAAAAATAAAAATAGAACGATGGATGGACGAGCATTGTGATCAATGGGTCATTGCGTAAGTCACAATATTGATGCCGAGAGGGTAGGCTTTTTTGACCGAGAACTCCTCGAAGTACCAAGGGTCTTCACCTTCTCGCTCCCAACCGTCACCCAAATCGGTATTGTGGCAAATGAAGACCATGATTCGATCCGCGTCGTCTCGGATCGCCTTATAAATGGCTTTGCTCGTGTCGGAGGATCTTGGTTCCCAAATGACACCTGAACTTCGGCCTGCCCACGCAGCATGGATCGAAGGCAACTGGGGCTTCTCGTTCAATGGATAGACACACTGGAAGATCTCATGTTCGAGTGGAACATCGACTGGTTCGCGGTCTGGAAAGACGCGTTTGATTTCTTGATAGAAATTGTCGTACTCTTCGTCGCCCCAAAAATCGTCCACCATCAAGAAGCCGCCGTTGAGCAAATACTTTCGAAGAGCGGTGACTTCTTCGGGATGAAACATCAATCCACCTGGCTCGATGATATAGATAAACGGGTAATCGAAAAGGAACGGGTCCGTCAGTTCCAGGACAATCGGTTCTGGGTTGACTTTGATCGTTGTGAGCTGTTGCAATCGAAGCGAGAAGTTCAATTCACTATCGCGAAAGTCAGTGGACCAACCACCGCCGCGACGATAACCCGACGAATCGTATTTGATTCTTACAAATGTAAAGACATCTTTGCTGAACTTCTTTTCGACTTCCCATGACGGGATTCCTTCACGCCCGACTTGCCGCCAGTCTCGGCTGCGTCTGCCCCATTGAGGGTTTGCCACCAAAACGCTACCTAGACTGATCACCAATAAAATGACCACAGTGAATCCGCCCAAGGTGAGCATGCGTTGACGCGTCGCGTTCCATCGTTTCGTATCGCTCATTTTGGCAGTTCCGGTAACTCGAGCACGGGTGGTATAGGTCGTTCGGATGGTGCAGACCGTTGGGGTGTTGCAGGGCTTTCGGACTTCTCCGATGGTTTGTTCTCGGCGATTGCACCCTTTTGCAATTGTAACAACAATCGCAACGCATCCGAGAATCTTGGAGATTCTTCGAGGGCCATGAGAACTTGTCTCTTGGCGTCCGAGTCTCGACCTGAGTACTTCAAATTCTCGGCTGCTTTGTAGTGCATCCATGCATAGTCGAGCGGATCGAGCTCTAGACATGCTAACCAGGCATCCGCCGCTGTAGCATGCTTACCGATAAGCTCATGAGACAAAGCGCGGCGTTGCTGAACATCGAATCGAATCGGCTGGATCGCATGCAATCGCTCGGACCATTTCGCTAACGATTCCCAATCTTTACGTGTTTCATCCAGTTCACACAAACGGCTCAGCGCATCGAATGCGTCTGAAGATCGCTCGACGAGAGATACCAATGCTGCACGCTCTTGGTCTTTTTGTTCAAGCCGTTGGTGAATCATTGCGAGTTTGGCGTACACTCCAGTAGTTCGCGAATCGTCGGGCCATTGCGAACGCATCTTCTCCGCAATGGCGAGAGCATCGGCCCATTTCGCCTCGCCTACGGCCTTCTGAAGACTCCTTTCGAGCGAGACAAATGCACCGGGATTTTGAGAGAACCAATCGTTGGCGGATGCACTTGCTGCAGGAATGACATCACCACCCAAGCCTATCCCCATCCCGAGCCCTATTGCCTCTTTGGTTTTCTCGGTTGCAGGAGGTTTCGACCAATCGGCCTTCGGTGCCATCCCTTCGGCTCGTTCTTTCGCAAACGCAGCAAACTCATTGTCGAGCGCTTCGAGGGATCCGGGGGATCGTTTCAAAGCGTCCGCGGCAGGTAGCCCGAGCGATAGATCATCGAGCATCCGAAGCAACGCTGGCAAACCGAACTTCTCGACAAAGAATTCCACGGCCAACGACGACTCAAAGTAAGCGTACTGCAAATGCATGGGCGTCTTCGGGTTCAAGAATGCACCGCTCAGTTTGCTTAGCGGAACGAAGTCTTCGCCCAAGGTCATTTCTCGATACGTTGGATCCCACGCTTGTCCCCAAGTCTTATCTCGCAATCGTTCTTCGTATACAGAAATCCCTTCGGAGAGCCAGCGAGGCATTTTGTTCTTCGTCTTTTGAAGCGTAATGACGTGGCAGTACTCGTGCCAAAGCACAGACTTCCAATTCGAGTCCACTTGCAATGCAGCGGGTGAATTTGCGGTAATCAACCGACCGAAGCAAACGCCGAGGAAACCTTGACCGCCTGGCATTCCGAACGTTCGAATGGCGAAGTCCTTTTGCTTGGGAAAGATTTCGACGTAGATCGGTTCTTCGAGTTGCACTTTGTACTTAGAGGTTAGTACGTCGCGAGCTTCCGACAAGAGTTTTACAACATCGCGACCATAGATACGGGACTCGCGTGCATCCATTCGAATCACAAAGCCTGGAGCCTCCAAGGTTGCGAAACGGTCCAGTTCTTTCTGCAGTTGTCGTAAATTGAAGATCGTGACATCGTAGGGATCATTCTTTCGAACGCGATCCACCATGTCCCAACCAGGGTCCGTCTGTCCTAATCGCAAAAGGTCTTGTGCAAGCTGCGATTGGGCTGACACATAACTGGAGTCCATCGTCAAAGCGCGTTTTTGATATTCCACACTCTCGGTAAAGCGATAGTGCATCGACAAATGGCGACCGATCGTATGATCGACTTCGGGATTGAGCGACCAAGGAGACAATGCTTTCTTGCGTGCTTCTCCCTCGGCATCGTAGCGACCCTCTAGGTGTGCGATGGCGGCTCGCAAGGCCCAAAGCTTTGGCAAACGAGGATTCACTTTCTCGACTTCATCGAGCAACTGCAATGCCTTGGCGTATTGCTCTTCGTTCATCTTCTGTTCGACGACCAGCAGCAGACTCGGGACATACTTAGGATTCAATGCCAGCGATTTCTGGAGATGATCCGTGGCACGATCCGGCTCGGTCGATTGCCAAGCCTTGGCAGACAGATAGTGTGTTTCCGGATTCTTGTCATCGAGTTTGAGGGCTTTGGCAAGCGATTGTGCGGCAACTTTTGAATCGCTTTTGTCGAGTGCCATACGAGCCGTTGCCAGATGCGGGTCCGGGGACTTCGGATCTGCTTTTACTGCCAGGTCGTAGCAATTCTTGAGGACCAGTTTCGGATCCTCGTTACGCAACAAGAAGTAGTCGCCGATATTCACGAACTCGCTAGACACACTGTAGAGCCACGTGTCGCGATTCAAGCGACGATCGATGACATCCAATTGTTCTTTCGACTTCAGAGGCTGGTTGTTCATCCGATAGACGTCCACGCCCAGCAAACGAAGACGCAGGCTATCACCGAATCGACTGAGTGACTCTTCGTAGACGACGAGGGCTTGTTCGTATTTGCCAGTCGTCAGGTAGGCTTCCACGAGAAGGATCGGCCATTTGTCATTCCAAACCTTCTTGTCCACTTGGGCTTTGGCGTACTCGATGCATTCATCGTATTGGCCTACTCTGAGTGCTGCGCGAGCGCTTTCGACATCGGTGATGGTCGCGGTGCTCTTGGGTTCCTGTCCATGAGAAATCGAATAGGCCAACGAGACGAACAGCGTCGCGAACAACAAGGTAATCGGGCCGGTCTTCAATCGCATTCGTATCGTTCGAACCAGATTTGAGCAACGAGGAAACAACGCGAGGGGCAGACGAAACGGTACCGAGATCATGTCGAAGAACAAGTGAGAAAAATTCCTGACTCGCGCTTCTGCTTCGGGATATTTCTATCTGCCACCCACCTAATCACAGGAGTGGAGCCTTCTCAGCCTAACTGTTTTGAAGTCGAATTGCCACTAGTAGCTGAAATGTTCACGGAAACGAACCGTCTCACCCAGGTTTGCCGGGGCAGAATGAACATTCTTCGCCTTTCGGATTGTTGAAGCTGCCGTAAAATGCACTTCTGCAACGTAATCTCCAATCCCCCTGAAAGTTCTGTAAGCCATGCTAGATCTGTTCGATAAAATCCAGGAAGCGACCACCTTTATTCGAAAAGCTTGGAATAAAACTCCGCATGCCGGGATCATTTTGGGGACTGGTTTAGGGCCGCTCGTGCAACGCATCGAAGTCGAAGCGACGCTCGATTATGCAGACATTCCTCATTTCTTGAAGTCGACCGCCACTTCCCACCGCGGTCGGCTGGTTTGCGGAATGCTGTGTGGTCTTCCTGTGATGGCGATGGAAGGTCGGTTCCACATGTACGAGGGATACTCGCTCAAGGACATTACGCTTCCCGTGCGAATCATGAAAGCGCTCGGCGCGGAGTTGCTGATGGTGTCCAACGCTTGCGGGGGAATGAACCCATTCTACAAGGCGGGTGACATCATGATGATCGATGACCAAATCAACTTGCTCGGGGATAACCCACTCATCGGGATCAACGACGATCGACTGGGGCCTCGATTCCCAGATATGTCCGCTCCATACGACCAAGAGTTGATCACGGCAGCGCTTCAGGTCGCTCGCAAGAATGACATCGTCGCGCATCAAGGAGTGTTTGTTGCGGTAGCTGGTCCCAATTTGGAGACACGCGCGGAATATCGGTTCTTGCGAATGATCGGAGCGGATGTTGTTGGGATGTCGACGGTCCCCGAAGTCATTGTGGCCGTGCATGCAGGAATGCGTTGCGTCGGATTCTCGGTGATTACCGACATGTGTTTGCCCGATGCGCTGGAGGCCGCGGATGTACAAAAGATCATTGCGATCGCAAACGATGCAGAGCCACGCCTGACGACTTTAGTCACGGGTGTTTTGGAGTACGAACGCAAACGAGCTGGAAAGTAGATCATGCAAAGCATTCATCCTGAGACAACACGTATCGGTTGGATCGGTACCGGTGTTATGGGCAAGAGCATGTGTTCGCATTTGCTCAAGGCTGGATATACAGCTTCGATCTACAATCGATCTCCGAAGAAAATGGACAGCCTCGTCGGGATGGGAGCCAAGCCATGTTCTTCGCCCAGAGAGGTCGCGCAGAAAAGCGATATCGTCTTTTCGATCGTTGGCTTTCCAGCGGATGTGGAAGAAGTGCTTCTCGGCGATGATGGCGCGCTCCCAGGTTTACGACCTGGCTGTGTGATGGTCGATATGACCACCAGTCGACCGATGCTAGCCCAAGAAATCTACCGCCGAGCCAAAGAAGTAGGTGTCGCGTCGTTGGATGCGCCCGTCTCGGGTGGTGACATCGGCGCGAAAGAAGCCAGATTGTCGATTATGGTCGGTGGGGACCGTTCTGCTTTCGACATGCTGGAACCGATTTGGAAGCTGCTAGGGAAAACGTTCGTTTACCAAGGTGCGGCGGGATGCGGGCAGCACACGAAAATGGTCAATCAAACATTGATCGCCTCAAGTATGGTCGGTTTGTGTGAGGCATTGTTATACGCGAAGAGCAGCGGATTGGACCCGGCTACGGTTTTGGAATCGGTATCGAGTGGAGCGGCCGGCAGTTGGTCGTTGTCGAATTTGCTTCCAAGGATTTTGAAGGAAGACTACTCTCCCGGTTTTTTCGTCGATCACTTCGTGAAGGACCTCGGTATCGTGCTGGAAGAAGCAGCGCGAATGAATATCGAAATGCCAGGAGTCGATTTAGCGAAGCGACTTTACAATCAACTTCAAGACATGGGGCACGGATCGTCCGGCACACAAGCGTTATGGCTGGCTGTACAGTCTCACAAGAATGAATAGAAAGTCAATGTGAGAAACGGTTGTCAATCGCAAATCTTGGTGATCCTAGAATTCGTGGGCGTGTGGACCGATTATTTTGCAAAGTTCTTTTGGGAGAACTGCCGAACGGAGTGGACAATCGTCGAAAAGTTGTGAAAGCATTAGTTCGATGAACAAAGGGTGGTTGTGCTGTTTCTACACTGTTTGTATAGCTACAATCTAACGCTTTCAGATCGTGCACACTTTGGCAAATTGATTCATGACAAACAAATCGACCGAGGATCGAACATCCCAATCTTCTGGACCGACGCAGCCACGCCGCGGACAGGGTGCATGGTTGATTGCGACGGTATTGCTGGCCTCCATTGGGTTAATGTTCTATTTCGCCAATAGCAACGTTTCGCAAATTGATTACGGATTTTTTCAGGAGCAGTTGGAAAAGGAGAATCTGCAAAGCGTAACCGTCTATCAATCGTATATTCAGGGGCAGTTTGCAGTTCCTCCGGACAGGCCAGCGACCTTTGACAGCGAAGGAAATCTCAAGGAGCAACTGACGGCGACAGGGGAGAAGAAAAAGCTTTACCGGGATTTCGCTTGTTTCATTCCTGCGGATTCTTCATCGCGGGCGAATCTGCTTCAGCAGATCAACAAACTAAGGGAAAAATCGCAAGAGGAAGGGCGGCCTTTTGAATTGATCGTGGCCCCGGAAAGCCCGATGAACTTCGGCACGCTCGTGTCGTTAGCATTGTTGGCTGCCACGGCTTTTGTCATTTACATGTTTTTCCGCCGTAGTCGTGACGGAATGATGGGGGGCGGATTTTTGTCGAGCTTTACTCGTTCGACAGCCAAACGATTTGAGCCATCGGACCAAAACGTAACTTTTGATGATGTCGCTGGTTTAGAAGGTGTCAAAGCTGACCTTCAAGAAATCGTAGATTTTTTGAAGGCTCCTGAGAAATTTCAAAAGTTGGGTGGTCGAGTGCCAAAAGGCGTTCTGTTGAATGGCCCTCCGGGCACAGGAAAGACGCTTCTCGCTCGCGCGATTGCCGGAGAAGCGGGAGTTGCTTTCTTTTCGGTCAATGGTAGTGAGTTTATTCAAATGTTTGTAGGTGTTGGTGCTTCACGCGTTCGTGATTTGTTTGCAACAGCCAAAGAACAGTCACCTGCCATCGTGTTCATTGACGAGATCGACGCCGTTGGCCGACAGCGCGGCGCTGGCCTTGGAGGCGGGCATGATGAACGAGAACAGACACTCAACCAGATTCTTGGGGAGATGGATGGATTTGCTCCGAATGATTCGGTCATCATCATGGCGGCGACGAATCGACCGGACGTTTTGGATCCCGCTTTGCTTCGACCTGGTCGTTTCGATCGTCATATTACTGTTGGAAGGCCAACATTAAAGGGACGCGAGGCCATTTTCAAGGTGCACGTTAGAGATGTACCTTTGGACAAAGATGTCGATTTGCATACTTTGGCTGAAGCAACGGTAGGTTTGACAGGAGCTGACATTCGAAATGTGGTTAACGAGGCGGCTCTATGGGCGGCTCGGCATGACAAAACTCGTGTTAGCATGGACGATTTCGATCATGCACGAGACAAAGTGCTGATGGGTGCAAAACGAGAAGAAGTGATGCAGCCCAGCGAAAAAGAAAAGACTGCGTATCATGAAGCAGGACATACTTTGGCGGCTTGGTTTCTACCCGGAGCACAGCGAGTTCATAAAGTCACGGTGATTCCGCGTGGTATGTCGTTGGGCAGCACCCAAATCATCCCTGCGGAAGACAGGATGAACATGGCGGAAAGTGAAATCCGCGATCAATTAGTCGTATTGCTAGCGGGGCGTTCGGCAGAGAAAATCATTTATGATCAGACCTCGGTAGGCGCTGAGAATGATTTGGAGAGGGCAACTTCTCTTGCACGCCGCATGATTTCGCATTGGGGCATGAGCCAAAAGCTTGGGCCTGTGTCTTACAAACTGTCCGACAGCGATCCGTTCCTCGGTCGTGAAATGCATCAACAGCGCCAGTTTAGCGAGCGAACGCAAGAAACGATCGATGCAGAGATTGGCGACACCCTTCGAGCCGCAGATCGTCGTGCGACAGACGTACTACATCAGCACCGCGAAGAGCTCGAGAGACTCAAAGATGCGTTGATGGAGCGAGAGGAGTTGGACGAGAAGGAACTAACTCAACTGATTGGACCAAGCGTTCATGCCAAGAAAGCCGGTTCCGTGGAAACGACGGTCGAGGTCTAGTTTGCGTCCAGCACGCTGAGATACGGCAAGAACTTTCCCCAAACCTAGACTCGTTCGAATGGCTCGGAAAAAGAATAACAAGATTCGAATCGAGTTTCGAAAGAAACACCAATCCCAAGTTCGTGATGCTGATTTGACTGAGCAGTACGCGACCAATAAAGAGGACATCGATACCGTCTCGTCCTCGCGTGTCAGCGGAAAAGGAGATCTTACTCGGCACCGAACCGTCAAAGGAAACTTGAATGACTCGAACGGCGAAACGCTGGGAGGCGTCGATCTGGAACTTGATCGGGTCACGATCGCCGGTCTCGTGCTGCGAGTTCATGGGCTCGAGTCGGTCGTGAAGGGGGGCGATGGGCGAATCTATCGATGTGCGCTTCGAAGAGTCCTAAAGAATTTGGCGACAGACCAGCGGCATGTGTTGGTGGCTGGAGATCAAGTTCGGTTGCAACTCGAGGGAAATGATCAAGCGTGGATTGTTCGTATCGAGCCGCGCAAGAGCACATTAAGCCGCACCAGCAAGCAGCGTCGTCACATCATTGCCTCGAATGTTGACCAGTTGCTAATCGTGGCGAGCGCCGCCCAGCCCGGCTTGAAGCCAAATTTGATCGATCGACTTTTGGCGACTGCGGAACAGAATTCTGTCGATGCCTGCATATGCATTAACAAATGCGATCTGATCGACACCTCTACGTTACAGCCGATTATCGGAACTTATTCCCAGATGGGTTACAGGACAGTGATGTTGAGCGCAACCAATGGCTGGGGGGTTGAGGCATTAAGAATATTGACTCGCAGCAAATGCAGTGTCGTTATCGGCCAGAGCGGTGTTGGAAAGTCTTCCATTCTCAATGCATTGGAACAAGGCCTCAATCAGCGTGTTCAAGCCGTAAGTGCTGAAAATGAAAAGGGTAAGCATACGACCACGACGGCCCAATTGTTTCCGCTTTCGTATGGCGGTTCCATTGTGGATACGCCTGGAGTCCGTCAATTTCAACTGTGGGATATTGTTCCGAGCGAGCTGACAGGGCTTTTTAGGGACATTCGTCCGTTTGCGTCGAACTGTCGCTATCCGAATTGTTCGCACATCCATGAAAATGCGTGTGCGGTCAAGGATGCGGTTGCAGACGGTCGGTTGGATGCACGCCGCTACGACAGTTATTGCCAAATCGTGGAAAGCCCGGGCGAAATGGGAAGAGACGAATTCGACGAGTTCGATTAGGGGCCGAATTGCGTTGCTGACTAATTGTCGGCCATTGACGTAGTCGCTACACTTCTCATAAGTATTTCCCTAACTTTTTATTGCTGCTCAGGTTCCTTGCGAGCAGCGGAGTCGTTCATGAGCATCACCCTCGGTCCAAAAGTTGACAGTTCCGCCGCTCGATTGATTGTGGGTGAGAAAGAACTTTCGTTACCGGTGCTTGTGGGAACTGAGAATGACCGAGCCATTGACATATCGAAGCTCCTGAAGGACTCCGGCCACATCACTTTGGATGAGGGGTATGCCAATACCGGAGCTACTTCGAGTGCAATTACGTATCTGGATGGAGAAACGGGTATTTTGCGCCATCGCGGCTATCCGATTGAGCAATTGGCAGCTCACTGCGATTTTCTCGAAACCAGTTATCTTTTGATCTACGGTGAGCTCCCAACGAAGGAGCAACGAGAGAAGTTTGCAGATTCCATTGAACGTCATACGATGCTGCATGAAGACATGCGGAACTTCTACAACGGCTTCCCGAGGGACGCACACCCGATGGCGATTTTGTCGAGTGTGGTGGGTGCGCTGTCTACATTCTATCAGGATTCGCTCGACCCCTTTGACCCAGAGCAGGTAGAGGTGTCGATTCATCGTCTGATCGCAAAGCTGCCGTCCATTGCGGCATATAGCTACAAGAAAGCGTTCGGGCAGCCTTTCATTTACCCGGACAATAGTTTGGACTATTGTGCAAATTTCCTTCGCATGATGTTTGCGTTGCCGAGCGAGCAGTACCAGCCTGATCCTGACTTTGTTCGTGCATTGAATTTGTTGTTTATTGTTCATGCGGATCACGAGCAAAATTGTAGTACCTCGACGGTCAGATTGGTCGGGTCATCGAACGCGAACCTTTTCGCATCGATCTCTGCGGGCATTTGTGCTTTGTGGGGACCGCTTCATGGTGGGGCGAATGAAGCGTGCGTGAACATGCTGAGACGGATCGCGGACGATGGCGGCAATGTGAAGAAGTATGTCGACATGGCCAAAGACAAATCGAGCAACTTTCGATTGATGGGATTCGGGCATCGTGTTTACAAAAACTATGATCCTCGAGCCAAGATCATCAAGAGCGCTTGTGACACGCTTCTCCAAAAGCTCAATCTCAAAGATCCGCTTTTTGATGTCGCCCAGGAACTAGAGGAAGTCGCACTGCGTGATCCATACTTTATCGAACGAAAGCTCTATCCGAATGTGGATTTCTATTCGGGAGTCATCTACCGAGCCATGGGATTGCCTGTGCAGATGTTCACAGTGCTGTTTGCAATTGGTCGCTTGCCCGGCTGGATTGCTCATTGGGTGGAAATGCATCACTCCCCAACCTCGCGGATTGGTCGCCCTCGACAAGTTTACACAGGGCCGACTATTCGCGACGTGATTCCTGTCGAAAAGCGATAGACGGATGAGTAGTCGTATTGAGCCAAGTGGAAATCCTCAGGGGAAATGGAACGAAACCTGTTCTCCTGCGGATATGAAGTTGACCATTTCGCTTGATAAATCCATCAACGATCTTTCTTGGATCAAGCGTTCTCTGCTCTTTGCAGAACTTTCTAGGCTATCGTATGCATCCGATGAGCCCGTCGCGAGGGTCGCTTATGCAGCAGGCCTCGATTCCTGTGAGCTCGTAGAACGGGAAGGAGCGGAAGCGTATGTTTTGGGAAATCGATACGACTGCATCATCGTATGTCGCGGAACCGAACCTCATCAATGGAACGACATCCATGCCGACGCTAATGCTTGGCCGGTAATTTCCGACGTTGGACGTGTTCATAGCGGCTTTTATTCGGAGGTTAATGAACTTTGGCCGCGATTGGAACAAATCATCAAGGAGAATCAACGACCAATATGGTTTGCAGGACATTCCCTGGGTGGAGCCATGGCCGCCGTGTGCGCGGTACAATGTAAGTTGGCTCCCATCCCATCGGATCCGAGAGCAATCTTCACTTACGGAGCGCCGCGGGTGGGAGATAAAGAATATGCTTCATTCTTGAAGATCAATCACTACCGTTGGGTGAACAACAATGACATTGTCCCGCGTACTCCTCCACGCTGGTTTGGGTATCACCACATGGGGCAAGAAATCTACCTCAATCGAAAAGGCCAGATCAGCAGTTTGAGATCTTGGCTGCGAGTGAGTGATCGTTTTCGTGGTTTGCTTTCGTCGTTGCGTGTTTGGAAGCTAGACTATTTTAGCGATCACTCGATGGTGGAGTACATCCATCACATTCGGAATCTTTATGATGATGAAGCGAGTGGCAAGATCATCAAGAAGCCACGTCACGTACCCGCCCAATAGATTTCATCGGCGAGCTTTTGGCATCCGAATGGCAAGTGAAATTCATGAGTAGACGAAATATTGCGTTGGCTGCGGTTGTTTTCTTGCTGGCTTCCTTCCTGTCGAAAGGGCTCCTTTTTGGAAGCTCGCCAAATGTCATCTTGATTGTCGCCGACGATATGGGTTATGCCGATATGGGTGTTCAAGGAGCCATCGGTTTCCAAACACCCCATCTCGATCAACTGGCGCAGCAAGGTACGAGGTTTACAAGTTTCTATGTCGCCCAAGCTGTTTGTACCGCTTCGCGTGCGGCGTTGATGACTGGTTGTTACCCGAATCGAATCGGCATGCACGGGGCATACAATCACACGAGCCGAGATGGAATTGCGGAAAGCGAATGGCTGTTGCCAGAAATGTTCCAAGAAAGGGGCTACGCCACGGCGGGGATGGGAAAATGGCATCTAGGGACTCGGCTCAAATTCCACCCCAATCGACATGGATTTAAGGAGTGGTTAGGGATTCCCTATTCTAATGACAATTCAAAGTACCACCCATCACTCGCATCCCAAATGCCGCCTCTTCCGTTCTATGAAGGAGAGAGAGTTGTCGAGAATGATCCTGATCAAGCGTTGTTTACAAAACGATTCACCGAGCATGCTATTCGATTTATCGAGCTTCATACTTCGCAGCCCTTCTTTTTGTATATGCCCCATGTTATGCCCCATGTACCGATCTTTGCTTCCGAAGATTTCAAGGGGCGAAGCAAAGCGGGACTGTATGGTGATGTGCTCGAGGAACTCGACTGGTCCGTCGGTCAGATTATGGTGACTCTGAAGCGACTGGATATCGAACGAAACACGTTGGTTATCTTTATCTCGGACAATGGACCATTTCTGTCTTACGGCGAGCACGCGGGATCCGCAACACCTTTCCGTGAAGGCAAGTTAACCACATTCGAAGGAGGGGTGCGAGTTCCCTGCATCGCGAGATGGCCAGAACGCATCCCTGCAGGCCGTATCTGTTCCGACCCGTGGATGAGTATCAGCATCCTTCCGACCATGGCCGAGTTGATCGGTGGCAAACTGTCTTCGCTCAAGATCGATGGCAAGTCCGCCAGGGGTTTGCTCCTCGGTGAAGAGAACGCAGGATCCCCGCAAGAGGCACTCTTTTTTTACTCCGGCACGGCGCTGCAAGCGGTTCGAAGTGGGCGTTGGAAACTGCATTTCCCGCACCCGTACATCACAGTCGCCGCAGAGCCAGGCAAAAATGGTAAGCCTTCGAATTGGGGTAAACTAGCGCCTACTACGATCACACAATCGGGCGTTGAAGGAATCGCGACTCGTCACGGATATCGTGTTGAGCAGATAGAGGAATCGCTCTTCGATCTCGAAACGGATCCTGCCGAGGAGAATAATGTCGCTGCTGCTCACCCTGATATCGTGAAACGACTTACTGGGTTAGCAAATGCTGTTCGCGAGGAGATTGGCGATTCTCAATTGCAGGTCACCGGCCGAGGATTGCGAGATCCTGGGCTTGATGTTAGCGTCGACGATTAAGTTGCGCCGCTTCAAAACACATGCATGCCGCGTTGGCTTCTTCCCATTGGTTGGATTGAGCTAGACGAATAATAGTGTCAAAGTGCGATCTCTCTACATCCAGCATCGTGCCGTCGGCAACTCGCTTGTCAAGCAATCGCTTCACGCCGGCGACTTGCTGAGAGTTCTCAGACGAAACGGCGGTTCGTAATAGTTGAATGCAGTCAAGATTCTCACGTTGAACCGCAGGTGGTAGATTCCACCATCGATAGACGAATGGGCCAACAAAAAAGAGTGTTGCGATCGATAGAATCACGCCATACATCCACGACTTGGCAACCTGTGAATCTCGATCTTCCTTATTCATCATGAGAAAAAACCTCACCTTTGTTCCGGCTACTCATGGCGGCCCATGTCGGTTGATGGATGCTAGAGGAAATGAAACGCGTGCTTCCATCTCCAAAAACTACGTTTACACCGTTAGGATGCTCTGAGTACATTTGGCAGACGTGACTCAGTGGGCTGTTGGGAGGATGGATCGGAGCAAAGCCTGTAATCGGATCGACCTCTTCTGCGGCCGGGCCGCTATGCACACTGAGCAGAGTCGCTGCATGATCACATTCCGTTAATGGAAATCGATTTGGATTGTTGGTACAGACCGCGGCGCTCGGTACGATTCCAGCCCAAGTCTTGTCACTGAGTATGGGAGCGTGCTCTCCTAAGAATACAGTATTGGAAAGTCCATCGGATACCGAACTAACCGTGACTCGTCCATTGCGAAAGAAAGGACCGTCGGCAAATCGTGAGATGTCTTCTGCTGAGTAACCCCACGGCTCATCTTGTCCCGAATTCACGACGTAGCAAGATCTTGCCATTCTCGCCAGTTCTGCACCTGATTCACTCTTAATCACCGCGTCACCGTCGCTCTGCGAAGCGGACGGGCAAAGAAACATCGGTAATCGGGTGCGTGTTCCAGCTATGTTGACGGGAGCCCAAGCGGCGACAGAAAAGTTTAACCCTTGATACAGTGCTCCTTGCTCCATCTGCGGTAATATCAATGCTCCCCAAGCGAATCCGTTGGGACCATCAAACGTAACGGGGTCACGCGACGGGTGTCGTGTGTCGGAGATATAAGCTGGAGGAAATACTCGAAAGGCACTCTCGTAGTTCGCAATCGCCAATCCAAGCTGACGAATATTGTTCTGGCAACTCATGCGACGAGCCGCTTCGCGAGCGGCCTGAATCGCTGGTAATAGTAACGATACCAAAATGCCGATGATCGCTATGACGACCAACAACTCTACCAATGTGAAACCGCGATTCCCCGACATTTGAAATCGTTTCATGATGCTACCTTCGTTTTAGAACACCGACTGAACCACATTCGTAAAATCTACAGACGCATGCATTGCACAAATGTAGCTTTGGCTACATTTGTGTCAAGAGATTCATCAGTTATAATTTTCAGGTGGACTGACCATTACGTTGTACTAGTTAGATTTTAGGGGTTGGCCATAGACTGCCAGCGCACGACGCTTTTTACCTAAATCGCACGTTTCCTTGAACTTACGTTATGAAAACTACCACTGGAAAATCACCTCAGCATCAACGAACTCGCAGCGACCACGCTACGGAAACAGCGGAGGACTATACAGAGGCTGTTTTCGATTTGATCGAAAATCAATCCGAATGTCGACTTCGTGATCTGGCCGAACATTTCGGGGTCACGCATGTCACTGCCAACAAAATTGTAGCTCGACTGGCTAAAGAAGGGCTGCTGAGTACCCAACCCTATCAACCTATAGGTCTTACGCCGATAGGTCGAAAGCTAGCAATTCAATGCAAGAAGCGTCATGAGACGGTATATCGATTTCTGCGTTGTCTAGGCATAGACGAGTCGACCGCGAGGATTGACTCAGAGGGAATCGAGCACCATGTGAGTCCTAAGACCCTTAAGGCCTTTGAAGCGTTTGTGACCCATGTCTCACCAACCAAAAACATCGATCAGTCCTAGTTGGACATCGCCATGTTTCACATTGGGTAGCCACCGTCGCCAGACGGTGTCCAAGCTTAAGATCGCAGGTAGACTCAATATGCCACCTCTTGGCAGCGTGGGCTACGTCAAGCCTGTGCGACTCGCAAACCGCCTGCGATCTGGCGATCATGGCCACTGCCTTTCTGGCGTTTAGAAATAACGCCTAGTGCTTTGTCCAGATTAGAAATTGGGGTTGGCTGCTTGGGGTGGCACGTCCCAAAGTCTTC
>Ga0207937_1000284_pt1 | contig 18150 bp, 13 predicted proteins | sample LakMenEpi04Sep11_FD_150668 | JGI IMG/M metagenome (GOLD analysis project Ga0207937, IMG submission 150668) | Freshwater microbial communities from Lake Mendota, WI - 04SEP2011 deep hole epilimnion (SPAdes) | ecosystem: Environmental > Aquatic > Freshwater > Lentic | place: Lake Mendota, Madison...
GCCTGTGGCGAGTCGACTTTATCAATGGTTGGTTGGATGATGCTCCGGACATTTACGGTACGAGAGCCGAATTCCGCTGGAAGTTCTAGCTGTTGTCATCTACTTTAGAGTCGTTTTGTTCCAGTATCCCCGGGATCGTTCTATCGAAATCATGACTCAACTAGTTCACGAGTGTTCCAAGAAGATCATTGCGAACGTAGAAAAAGCAATCGTTGGCAAACGAAAACAGCTTGTTCTTTCGCTTGTATCTTGGTTTTCGGGAGGCCACATTCTTTTGGAAGATGTGCCTGGGGTTGCAAAAACGATGCTTGCTCGCGCTTTGGCCGCAAGCGTGGGATGTCGATTTAAGCGAGTGCAATGCACACCCGATCTGCTACCCAGTGACATTACAGGCGCATCCATCTTCAATCAGAAGACCGGTGACTTTGAGTTTCGGGAAGGGCCGCTTTTCACCAACATACTGTTGGCAGATGAGATCAATCGAACGACACCTCGCGCGCAATCTTCGTTGTTAGAAGCGATGGCAGAGGCGAATGCAAGCATCGACGGAGTCACTCACAAACTACCAATGCCATTCTTGGTGATCGCAACCCAAAACCCGATCGATCATGAGGGAACATTTCCATTACCGGAGGCCCAGTTGGACCGATTCTTCATGAAGTTCTCTCTTGGTTACCCGTCGATGGAAGATGAAATGCGAATGCTGCAACTGCTGGAACGAGAACACCCTATTCATTCGTTGACGCCAGTGGTTAGCACGGAAGAGATCGTTGTCGCGCAACAACAGGTTCGAGCTGTGTATGTCGACGTCAAAGTCAAGCAGTATATGTTGCAGATTGTTCATGAGACACGGTCCCATTCGGATTTGGCACTCGGGGGTGGGCCGCGGGCGACGATTGCATTGTTCCGGGCCTCCCAAGCGATGGCAGCCATTCGAGGACGAAACTATGTCCAACCGGACGATGTAAAAAAGATCATTGCCCCTGTGATGGCGCATCGATTGATTCTACGTCCTGAAAGTCGATTGAGAAAACTTACGAGTGACACGGTGTTGGATGGTATCGTCGCAGAGATCGCGGTTCCGACCCTCGAAGAAGGGCAGTCAGGTTGATTCATGGATACCGTTCATCACCGAACTTGGATCGGAAAGCCTGAATGCGATGTTAGTCGTGTTTCTTTAGGATGCTGGCCGATAGCAGGTATAACTTCCCTGAATGTAACGGACGAGAATTCGGTGGCGACGATACAGGAAGCGATCGACTGTGGCATTGATTTTTTTGATACCGCTTACTCCTATGGTTACGACGGACGAAGCGACCGAGTTATCGCAAAGGCGTTGCGAGGAAGAAGATCGACCGTAAAGATCGCTCACAAAGTAGGCCAATCCTGGAACGAACGCAGAGAGCGAGTTGTGGACGGACGCCCCGCAACTCTTTTCAAGCATGCGCAGGAATGTTTGCGTCGATTAGATACGGACTATGTCGATCTCATGTATCTACACTCTCCCGACCCTCAGATATCTCTATCAGAATCGGCAAGTGCCATCCAAGAAATTGTCAATCGGGGTTGGGCTAGATTCGCGGGGGTGTGTAACGTCAATGGTCCACAGTCAATCGAGTTCATGGCACATTGTCAAACCTCGGCTATTCAAATTCCGTTCAACATGCTTCAGCAACATGCGTTCCGTGAGTTGCTGCCGATTGTTGAGAATCGCAACATAAGGTTGGTATGCTATTGGGTTTACATGAAGGGGCTATTGGCGGGTCATTTCGAACGGAACCATCAGTTCAGCCCCAATGACAAAAGGCTCACGTACGACATTTATCGCGGGGATGCTTGGGAGCGTGCTCAGAATTTGTTAGATGTCTTGCGGGCTATAGCTTTCTCGAAGAATTGCACCGTTAGTCATGTTGTGATGGCATGGACACTTTTGCAACCTCAGATGGACGTGGCCCTCGTAGGCGCCAAGACTCCGATGCAGATTTCGGAAACAGCGGGCGTCATGCGTATCCAACTCAGTACCGAGGAAATGGCTCGGATCGATGATGGCATACAAGCGAACGGGCACTACCAATAAAAAAAGGCACATCAAATGTGCCTTTTAAGTCTTTAGACGGATCGATTGCATTGAATCAGCAAAAGGTTTTTGGCTGATTCATTTCGGTCCTTATTGCCAAATTCGGCTCTCTTCGGACCATTGTTTACCTTCTAGAGAGACGCTCAACTCGTCGCTTGGTTTGGCTGTTGCGGCCACTTGCCACGAGTCGACCATGACACCACCACTTGCGGAGACAACGAACCCTTGAGCGGCTCGGACGAAGCTGCATTGAGGATCCAGCGACGTCGGAAATGCGACTTGACTTAGAGTCGGTTGAGCATTGTCTCCCATGCATGCGGATAGGTCGCAGCCAGCCAACTCTTGGAGGCCGTTGGATTGGATGATCGCTGCCACGACGCACAGGTCCATGATATTGCGAAGTTCACCGAACACAGGATCCTTCACCGACAGCTCCTCGAGTTTCGAAGTAAAGGTGTCGGCCCATTTCTTCGCGATAGGATCGGCTTTCCCCTTTTGCGAGACGGATCCATCGGCTGCAATTTGCTCTTCCTCAGTCAAAGTTTTGATTCCGCGTCCAGTAATCTTCCACGCGAGTCGATCGGCACTATGCTCGATCGAGGAGTAGTCGCAAGTCATCCACCACCGCGATTGAACATTGCGACCTTTGGATTGAACCATCATGTCGAGGTAGCTAGGGAGTCCGTCAACGGGGGCCTTTTCCAAGTTCATGCCGTACAGCTTCATTTTGTAATCTGCAGTTAAGATGACGCGAGCCATGCGAGTGTTGGCCGAGACTCCTTGCAGTTTCACCTGTTGAGGTCCGAATGCATCGCGCATCGCGGTTTCCAACGATTGCCAATTGGATTGGTTGGCAGTTATCTTGACCTGGGACAGGAGTTTTCGCAGCCGAACAGTTCCTTCTTCGGTAGGGTCGATAGATACCGAGATACCTGTCTTTCGGGCCGAATCGACAGTCCGCATCGCATTCAATAAGTCATCGAGCGTAACGATAGGGCGTCCTGACTTGATACCAACAATCGTTCCGTTCGGACCGACGGTCCAAGGCTCTGCGGGACCGGCAATCACGATGTCGTTTCGTTCGGGATAGACGAACACATTTGAGACACGTGTGAGTCCGCCCAGGTAGGAAACTTCCTCGGGCAATGGTTTCTGTGTTTTCTGGCTCTCCAAAACGATTTGTTGGATCTTTTTGAGAGAAACAAGTCTTTGATTTGCAGGAGTCTTCAGTTCTCCTTGAGGCCCGACAATCGACCTTCTAGCCTCTTCGAGGGCTTCGTCCTGTTCCTGGACTGACAATGCACGAAGGACACCGTTTGCGTCAACTTTGACACCACCAACGCGGTTTCCTACATTAAAACCGTTGTTGTTGAAGTTTCCATTATTATTGTTGTTATTGTTGTTGTTCCCGCCGCCACCGCCACCGCCCTGCCCCAGCGCGACCCCTCCGACAAAAAGAGTTGTTGCGAAAACGGATGCAATTCCAAACTTTCGAAGTAAACATGCATCCGACGCTTCTCGACGAAACGAGAAAAAACTTCGAAACAACATAGTCGAAACTCCAATGATAGGTGCAAAATTCGAACGAGAACCGATGAAGTGAAAAGCCAATTAGTACGAAGATCCAAATGCGATTAGGAGCTATATGGATCCAAAGGTACACTAAGACCTAAGGACACAGAAGCTCGTCGTGGCTCTTCGACCTCGAAATAACTACCTCTAGATTAGTTTCTGGCACAACCAGATGCAACAAGACAATAGTTCGGCATACCTCATTATTCGACAAGGAACCCGTTGGACAGACGTTTTTCGTCTCGAAGCAGGCCGTCCATTGATTATCGGGCGGGCTTCCTCGAACGAGATTCCGATTGCCGATGAACGATCCAGTCGCCGACACGCCGAGGTCTATTTTGAGGAAGGATGGAAGGTTCGAGACCTCGGCTCTCGCAATGGCACAATCGTCGACGGAACCCGAATTTCCGAGCCGACCGCACTTTTTTCAGGAAATGTAGTCACCGTCGCCTCATGTCGGATGACTTTTACACACTCTTTAGACGAAGTATCACCGCCCCTCGAAATAGAGGATTCGGGACATGAAACCACCAGAGCGAACGATGTCGATTCAGCATCGATAGTCCACCGCCAGTCGAAATCGGCCATCCTCTCCCCCGAAAAGTTTCAGGTTTCGGAAAAATCGGCAAAATCTGGAAAACCCATGGCAGGCGGGCTGGAATCCAAGCGAGCACCGGCACTTGAATTGTTGCAACTGGCATTCGAGCTTGCTGGAGAAACAAACTTGAATCGTGGGTGCGAGCTTGCGATTATGCGATTATTGGATGCGACGGGCACTCAAGCGGCTGGAGTGCTCCGCATCGAAACCGGTCGAAACGGCATCAAAACCCGTCATGTTCTCGCCGCGATACAAAAAGCAGGCAAAGCTTATCATCCGGTTTCGGACACGTTGGCAGCGAATGTACTCAAGGACAATTCAGCTTTGCTGGCCCGCAACATCCACGACACAACTCTCGCTGGGAACAGTACTACTCTCGCTGGGAACAGTACTACTCTCGCTGGAAACAGTACTACTCTCGCTGGGAACAATACTACGTCCACCAGTGTGCAATCGAGTCAGATGCACTCCACGTCGAGTGTCATTCTCGCGCCCATCCTTCACGAACACAAATGCCTTGGAATGGTTCATTTGTATAGCCGGGTTGGAGAACCCGATTTGACACCAGACAATTTGGAGGTCGCGTTGGCCGTGTCGGAGGTGCTTTCGACCTTCTTTATCAATTGCGAACGACAACAAGCCCTGGAAAGCAAACTCAAGAATTCACGTAGTCGCATTTCAGAACTGGAACAACAGTTGGGGCAAGCTGACGATTGGATTGGCTTGTCCGCGACGATGCAGCGCTTGCGCGATCAAGTCCAACGCATTGGTCCTACCCAAGCGACCGTTTTGCTGCGAGGCGAAAGCGGGGCCGGCAAAGAAGTGGTTGCGAGGGCCATCCATCAATGTAGTGCGCATGCCAACGGTCCGTTCGTTCCACTCAATTGCGCGGCCTTGACGGCTACGTTGCTGGAGAGCGAACTCTTTGGTCACGAAAAGGGAGCCTTTACCGGCGCAACCGAACGCAAGATCGGAAAGTTTGAGCAATCCCACACAGGCACAATCATGCTCGATGAGTTGGGAGAAATGAGCATGGAGATCCAGGCAAAATTTCTTCGCGTGCTCGAGGGAAAACCGTTTGAGCGAGTTGGGGGAAGCAAACCCATTCAAGTGGACGTGCGAGTTATCGCTGCCACGAACAAAGATCTTGAACAAGCGGTCAAGGAAGGACAATTCCGGAGCGACCTTTACTTTCGGCTTCGGGTCATCGAACTTCGTGTCCCCTCCCTGCGGGAAAGGACAGAGGACATCATGCAGATTGCTACGCATTTCCTCGATCAATTTCGTGCCAGGTCCGGTCATGGCCCGACAGGGTTCAGCCAAAGGGCTCAAGCGGCCATGTTGGCGTACCATTGGCCAGGCAATGTTCGCGAGCTTCGTAATTCTGTAGAACGAGCCTATGTTTTGGCAACAGGTGCATTAGCGGAGCCTGAGGACCTAGCTCTTTCTCATCTGGAAATCCCTGGTATCTCTTTTCCCCAAACCCAGTCGCCCCCCCTATCGTCGGTCTACCGGGAAAGGACGCTCGAGGATGTAGAACAAGAGCATATTGCCGCCACGTTAGAATTCACGGGTGGACAAAAGAACCGAGCTGCGGCTATCCTCGGCATCGAACGTTCTACTTTGGATAGAAAACTCAAACGAAACAAGAACGAACCTGGATGACAACGTCGGATACTATCCCATCGCATTTCCAAACATGGATTCAAACCGCAAAGGGACTCATTTTTGACTGCGATGGTACGCTGGTTGATTCGATGCCCATTCATTTTTTGGCGTGGCACCAAACGATGACTCGCTACGGATTGCGACTGCCAGAGGATCGTTTCTATGCGCTCGGCGGTATGCCAAGCCATAAAATCATTGAGATGTTGGCTCAGGAACAGTCGGTGACAATCGATATCGAATTGGCGGCGAAACAAAAGGAACAGGCGTTTTTGGACCGAATTCATCTGCTGGAACCAATTCAAATCGTTCTCGATGTTGCGATGATGCACCGAATGGTGAAGCCGATGGCAGTCGCGAGCGGTGGCTTTCGCGACATCATCCATAGACAGCTGCACGCTCTAGATTGTTTCGATTGGTTCGACGCGATCGTTACGGCGGAAGATACCGAACGACACAAACCTGATCCCGATGTGTTTTTGGAAGCGGCACGTCGATTGGATATCCCTGCGAGTGAGTGTGTCGTATTCGAAGATGCGGATTTGGGTGTAGAAGCGGCACGGCGCGCGGGCATGCGTTGCGTAGATATCAGGCAATTCTTTCAGGCCAAACGAATTCCTTTGGATACCGAAGTGTCATGATTCGCTTCCGGTGGCTAGGCTTGTCGCTAGCAACAATACTTTTCTTTGTTGCTCTTCCTGCCTCCTTCCATCTTCGATTGGATCGTTCCATCGAAGCGATGTTCGCTAAAGAAGATAGAATCCGAACAGACTTTGAAAGGTTGGAGTCGATCTTCGGAGTCTCAGAGTTGATCGTTTTTGCCTACCGAGATGAAATGCTTTGGAGTGTCGATGGCCAAGGGCTCGAACGACTTCAACGAATTCGCAAACGGATTGAAGCATTGCCAGGCATCGCTTCTGCCATGGATTTGACGAAAATCAACGGAATGCTCCGGCAATGGAACGCGACGATAGGATTGTTGAGCGCGAGTAAAAACAACTCCAAAAGCCAGTATCCATTGTTGGATGCGAACGATCCGATGGCTTTAAAGCTGAAGAAGTTGTTTGAAGGTCAAACGCATGCGAGTAGTTCTGACTTAGTGGCCATTGCCTGCATCTTGAAAAGAAATGGGGAGTCTGCGGATGTTCCGTTACCGTCCCATGCAATGACAATTGACCAGCTAAGAAAGATAGATATCGAATCCAACCAACCGGTCTTATTAGCGGGGCAGTCGGTTTTGGTGGAAGAAGGGTTTGAGGCGATTGAGGCCGATGGTCGGAGGCTTGGATTGTTCTCCGCGTTCAGTTTAGCCGGGTTACTTTGGATTGGATTTCGGTCTCTGCGTTGGGCATTGATCGTCATTGCCGTCGTGCAATGGTCTTTGGTGGTGACGCGTGCAATCTTGGTCGTCCTGGATTGGGAATTGACGATGGTATCCTCGATGCTCGCCTCGATCGTGACGGTGATCGGGGTCGCCACGACAATGCACTGGATGCTCGGGTATCAACGATTGAGTTCCCGAGGGGCTGATCCCGAGTCGGCACTTCAGGATTCGATGAGGCAGCTTCGGCGTCCGATCGTTTGGGCGTGTATAACGGACGCCATCGGTTTCCTATCGTTGACTTTTGCCAAAGTCGGCCCGGTACAGGACTACGGTTGGATGATGGCGCTAGCTTCGTTGATTGTACTCTTCGCCATTTTTTTGATCGTTCCTGGATTAGCGCTGATGCCGCTGTTGAGGTCACCGTGGGATCAAAGGACAGGAATGCAGATTCCACTGCGCGAGGTGCCATGGCTATCGAGGGATATGTTTGCAGGTTCGATAGAGCGATGCAAAGGTCTGGCGCATCGGTATCCTGGCTGGATTATGGCAACTTCGATCGCTTTAGGTGGGATTGCAGTTCTTGGTAGTTTGCGGATCGAACTAGAGACAGACTTTGTCAAGAATTTCAAACAAAACTCTCCACTCGTAGTCGCGTATGAGACCATCGAACGCGAACTGGGTGGAGCGGGAGTATGGGATATTGCGGTTCCGGTACCGAATTCGATTCCATCTTCGGTGCAACGAGAAGTTGTGGAACTAGAAGAGCGACTTCGAGCGATCCGAGTTGGGGAGGAAACGGCTTCTGTCTCACTGAGTCATGTCATGAGTGTTTTGGATGCGGATGGCGTTGTGGGTGAGAGCTTCTTCATGAAGCGACTTGGACTGGAGGGTCGACTGCTCGCAATGAAGCCACTGATGGGTAGCTTTCTAGGGTCCTTAGTTGGATCGGAGAAGGATATGGATGGTAAGGCTCAAAGGTATCTTCGCATCATGCTGCGCTCCCGTGAACAAGTGGAAGCGAAGGATAAACGATTGCTGATCAACGCGGTTCGCAGGGAGGTGCAAACCTATACCGAGAACATTAAGGACATAGAAAGCGAAGGCAATCGCGAACTCGCTTTTGTGTCAGGCTACTATGTCCTGTTAGCAGAACTTGTCTCCAGCATCGTTGCAGATCAATGGCGATGTTTTGCGATTGCAGGGTTCGGAATTCTGGTTGCGACAGCGCTTGCGTTGCGAGACATTCGACTGGCATGTATGGCATTGTTGCCAAACGTACTTCCGAGTCTTTGCATTCTCGGTTGGTTTGGTTGGTCAGGGATACCCATGAACCTGGGGGCCGCGATGATTGCGGCAGTCTCCATGGGGTTGAGCATAGACTCTTCGATTCATTATCTCAGTCGATACCAACAGGAAATTCGCAGGGGAATGAATAGTGTACAGGCGGTAGATAACGCTCAATCCGAAATAGGGCTAGCGATCGTATTGTCGACTCTGGCATTGGTGCTGGGGTTTGGAGCGTTGGCAACCAGCGACTTTTTTCCGACTGTTATCTTTGGAGTCTCGGCTGCTTTATCGATGGTCGGGGGTCTAATCGGCAACTTAATTCTATTGCCTGCTTTATTGCATTTCTTTCCAGGCGACGGTCAAGTTTGAAATCGCATCGACTTCTTAGGCTGAGAGACCACGATGCTAGACATTGCCTCCCAGCGACCGTTCTCAAGCTTTCGTACCGTTTCGCTCGCGTGTTCGAGTCCTCGCTCGATGCGTTGAACTAAATGGGATCGCATAAATCCCATCGAGTCGAACAAATCGGGGTGAATCATACCGAGGGCTGCTTCGCTGATCTGCTGATTGAGACGAGGTGAAACAGGATTATGCTCGACATGCTTGTTCAGCCAAGCTCGACAACTGGCAATCAAGAGTGACCAAATCATTTTCGATTGATCACCGAGGCTGCGTTCGCTGTACTCTTCCGAGAACTCAGCCACACGTCCGATAGAGTGAGCGTACTGTTCTGCCTCATTCATTCCTGAAAAATAGCCGAGCAACATGTCTGTCCAGTGCTCAAGATAGTGCCTCAAGGAGTTTAGCTGGTCAGCTTCTTGATTTCCTGCTTGGATACCTTCAACGATGATTCTTAAACAACGATTCCTTACTTCCTGATGGGTCGTAAAGACGTTGTGCAAAATGGAACGAGCATCGTGATCGATCTGCCGCTCTTCCAGACGAGTCGCAACAGCAACGCAAACCCGGGTCAGCGGCTCAGCCAGCATGACCTCTTCGATCGCATGACGCAGTTTCTGCCATCCACGAACTCGGATGGCCATACTTTCGGATTGGATCTGTCGCTTACCGGTTGAGATGAGTGAATTCCATCCATCGAAACGAATACGATTCCTCAGCCAGTATTCTTGGACTGCTTCTGGTGGAAAACCGCAGTTTTCCTCGATACGGGTCGATGCATGATACGCCCACACACTTGCGATCTCGACCAGCCAGCTTGAATGCATAAAGAAGATCCGGAGTGGAATGTTCAGAGTACCAGCACTTAAGCAGGATCCTCACAGCGACGGGATTTCTCAAGCGTTCTCTGGCAGAAGATCAGAAATCTAACGGAGCACCTGTATAAAAGACTGTACATTCGGCAAAATCGGACAACTTTTTTGAAGGAAAGAGATGCCCTAGACTTTCGAGACTTTGCCGATAAGCTTCATGTCTATACTTGCCATAGTGGAGTTCGTGGGATGATTTTCCACGAGGCTTTTTGTGTCATAGTAGTGTATTCAACTTGGGTGATTTATGAATCGCAGCGTGAGGACGTTGGGGCTGGCAATGATATTGTTCACAGGGGTTGTTTCTACTGTTGAAGTCGAGGCGAAGCAGTACGAAAAGATCGTGGGCGGGAGAGAGGTGGTCGTGCATACCAATCCAGTGCCTGTTCTAATGCACCGAATGGTTCCGCCTCAATTGGGACGACACATCACAGAAAAAGAACTTCACCATGGTTCTATTCCATCTGAGGGAAGACTCTTTAAGTTACGCGGAAAGTAAAAACACAGTGGAGATTTGGCCTGCAATTGACTTGTTGGGTGGCAATTGTGTTCGTTTGCAACAAGGGGACTACAATCGGGACACCGTGTTTTCCGATGACCCTGGAGCTATGGCTTCGAGGTGGTTTTCTGAAGGCGCCGGACTACTTCACTGTGTCGATCTAGACGGTGCCAAATCAGGCAGTATTGTGAACGAGCCGGCGATTAGGGAAATCGTCCGTGCAGCGAACGGGCGGCCCATTCAATTGGGTGGAGGCGTTCGCACGGAGTCGACGATTGAGCGTTTGCTAAATCTCGGATTGAGTCGATTGGTCGTCGGTACTGCTGCGCTGAAAGAGCCAGTGTGGTTTGCTTCCATGTGCGACAAATATCCTGGCTGTCTCGTTCTTGGACTGGATGCGTGGGGGGGAAAAGTCGCAACGGAGGGTTGGCTAAAGACGTCAGAAACTTCGGCTAGCGAACTCGTGGATCGAGTCGCCCAGAAGACCAACCAATGTGTGGCAGTCGTTTATACGGACATATCCAAAGACGGAATGCTCGAAGGCCCAAACTTTGATGCCCTCCAAGAGCTCGAATCAGCCAGCCCATTTCCCGTGATCTGCTCGGGGGGTGTTACAACGCTCGATGACGTTCGACGCCTCATTCAACAAGGAACGCATGGTGCAATCATTGGACGTGCCCTATATGACGGGCACATGAAACTCAGTGAAGTTCTTACGATTGCTGATCCTACAGCCTGAGATGGATGCCGTCCGTTTGAATCCAGGGTATAATGCGGCCTGTTCAACCGGCATTGCATTTGGACTTCACTCTCCGTCGGATCCACTATGAAACGCGTAGCAATCGTCACTTTCTCCATTGCGCTGGTTTACCATGCGATTTTGCAAGCGACCGCTTGGGCTCAGACCGAACAGCACGATAGCTTCTTCAAGCTTGGTCCAGACTCACTTCCTCAAGAGAATGTACCGCATGGCGAGATCGATGGTCCGCATGTTTTGCCTAGTAAGGTGTTTGAGGGAACGCAACATACGTATTGGGTCTATGTACCAGCGCAGTACGATTCCTCGAAGAGTTGTAGCTTGATGATTTTCCAAGATGGGCACGCCTTTATGAATGATAAGGGTAGTGCCCGAACTACGAATGTGATCGACAATCTCATTTATCGTCGAGAGATCCCTGTGATGATCACTGTCTTCATCAATCCAGGTCGCCGACCAGACCAAGAAGAGCCGAATGCAAAACAATGGGGAGATGGTACAACCAACCGAGGAGAAGAATACAACTCACTGGATGATCGGTATGCTCGAGTGATCATCGACGAAGTAATGCCTGCTCTCTACGCGAAGTACAACATTTCCAAAGAAGCGAAAGATCATGGTATTGGTGGTTGCAGTTCCGGAGCCATCGCCGCTTTTACCGTTGCTTGGGAACGACCTGACCAGTTTAGTAAGGTACTGAGTACAGTTGGGAGTTTTACCAATATTCGTGGTGGGCACCGCTACCCAGATATCATTCGCGATAGTCCAAAGAAGCCGATTCGAGTCTTTTTTCAAGATGGACGAAACGACAATCGCGGGCAGCGACGTGGTGGAACCTATGACCCAGAGTGGGACTGGTTCCAACAAAACGTTCGAATGGTCGAAGCGATGACGGCCAAAGGATACGACGTCAATTATACGTGGAGCATCGGCAAACACAGCTTAACCCACGGCGGAGTCATACTACCCGAGATGATGCGATGGCTATGGAGAGACCATCCAGTTTCCACAGACGTGAACGATACGGTAGAACGTGCATTTCACAAGCCAGCAGTCAAGTAGAAATACAAAACTTTAAGAATCCTCGGCGATTCAGACAGTGAGGCCCTTAGGTATCTTGAAGACATAGGAATGAAGGCTCGTCTCAAATCTCCTTCATTCCCTGGATATCCTGAAGAATCGATGCATGAATACATAGGACATTAAACGACCTTAGTTCACCGAATAGATTGTCATTCAACCCACGGAAGTTGTCGGGACTGAACAAAGATGGGGTGTGCCAATATAGTCGGTACCCCAGTGTTCGAATCAGCTCAAAGAGAGTTGACCGTTTATCTTCTCGATCTGATTCCAAATAAAGGACCGGTCGAAAGCGTTCGATGGTTCTCGTTGCACCTCGCAGGACTTCTTCTTCCATCCCTTCCACATCCGCCTTAATCAGATCGCATCGCGTCAGCTGCAGCTCATCGATCATTAAGATAGGAATACGATCCCCAGAGGTGTGCCCGTACAAACTCAGTCCTCCGAAGTTGTTCGGCTTCGAATAATCAACCACCGGAACAATCATCGTCCCGTTAGCCGATCCGACTGCTGCCCAGTAGCAAATCGCGTTGCTCACACTGTTCAATGCCATGTTTCCGCAAAGTGTCTGAAAGGCTAACCGCTGGGCTTCGATTGCATAGACTGCTCCGGCAGTTAGATGCTTGGCAAAGAAAAGAGTGTGAGCGCCAATGTTCGCGCCGGCTTCGACAACAATCCCGTTGGGTGGAACAAATTGCTGAAATAACTGGACCTCCCCTAATGAGAAGTCTCCGTATTCGATAAGGGACCGTCCTATGTAAATGTCGTTCTTGTTGACAAGCATTCTGCCGTAACGAGTGTCAACGACAATATTGTATTCCGAGATTGCCATGCTGTATGTGTTCTAGCCAATGCAGATGCAATGAAGCGCGATTGAATTTTCGCCAACAAACAAACTTACGCAACAAACTCCTCTTCGCCATCGGAGCCTGGGCGCTGAAGTTGGCCAGACTCCTCGAGTCCTCGAACAATGTCGACAATTTTCTGCTGAACTGCTTCCACGTCGCTCAGTTTGACTTTGCCCAAGAACCCCATTTCTTCCTTTAAGATTTCAGACGCCCGTTGAGACATATTCTTCATGATCTTTTCTTGAAGTGCGTTGCTAGACCCTTTCAAGGCCATTGCCCATTGGTTGGTCTCTACATTCTTCAGCAATGTCTGTATATCTTTGTCGCCCAGCTTCTGGATATCTTCAAATACGAACATCAGTCTTCGAATCTCTTCGACCAATTCCGGATTGTCTTTGCCGAGGTTCTCCAGAACCATTCGCTCGGTAGCACGATCTGTTACGTTGAGTATCTCTGCAACTGCAGGAACGCCACCAGATTTCTGGAAAGACTGATGCATCACCATGGACATTCGGAACTCCAATGCGCGTTCAATGTCCGCAATCGCCTCCGGACTAGTCTGTCCCATTTGAGCGATTCTACGAATGACGGCCAGTTGTTTCTGCTGCGGCAGACCGTTCAAAACTCCTGCACCGATCGCTGGTGGAACGTGACAGATCACAACAGCGATTGTCTGCGGATGCTCTTCCGTAATGAACGAGAGAATGTTTTGCGGATCAGTCTTCTGAAGAAATCCAAAAGGTAACGACTCAATCGTTTGCTGGAGAATCGCCAACATATCCGCGGCGTCTTTTCCAAGTGCTTTCCGCACAAGCGTCTTTGCACGTTCGAGACCACCACACGCATGGATCAGGGAGCTCGGTTGTCCGCCAAAAAACTCTTGGATGACTTCTTCTTGGACTTCTCCCGGTATGTCATCGATCTGAGCGATGGCGAGTGATACCGCTTCGACGTAACGCGGCGGTAGCTTGGATAGAAGAACTGCAGCGTCGTCTTCCTCCAAAGCCATCAAAAGTACGGCTGATTTTTGAACTCCATCTTCATCGATTGACACAGAGCTTTTCTTTACCATGCTGCAAAGAGAATAGAGCTTTTGATAGCGAACGTCCGCGACAAAACGTTGTCGCGTCCGGAAACAGAAATCTAAAGATCCGAGACTTAACTGTTTCCTCGGCAGCTCGACCTCATTTCAGTAATGAAAATGCGGTGCTTGATTTAATCCCTAACATCAGGAAGCCCATGGAACTCTGCAGTATCCCCATTGGCCATTATTCTCATCCACTCCAATTTCTAGCCAGTTCAATCGCGATCCTACGCTCGGCCCCAGTTGCATCCGCAATTCGTTCGCGATCCACCAAGCAATTTCCTCCGCTGTCGTATTGCCAATCGGCATCAACATGCAATCCTCTGCCGGGAAGACCCATCGTTTACTCCGAAATCGTGCGATCACTTCGTCTCCTGTCGTTTCGACCGTGATCAATGGATGCTTCGTGGCCAACAGTACATGGTGGTCAAGGCGTTTGACGATTGTAGCGAGCGTGTCACGAAACGCGATAAAATCGATCACATAGCGATTCTCATCGAGCGGTCCCTCGACTTCACCACGAACTCCATAATTGTGTCCATGCAAGCACTCGCAAATGTCGCCCGCAAAAGTGATGAAGTGGGCGGAAGAAAAAACGAGCTGCTCTTTTTGAAGCAAGACTCGGAAGCTGGTGGATTCCATGATGTGTTCTATATTCCAAAAATTAGGTATTTTCTCCGAGAGCGATGGCATTCTAGGGAGGAGGCACCCTATTCCAACTGTTTTCTTGCGTTGCAGAGGGAAGAATTTGTCAGAAAGGGCGTGGTCGCGAGTTCTACCTCCGCCCACGCTTGAGCTGGCTTTCAAGATGAAGCTGGCTTTCGAGATCTAGAAATCCTCGGAGATGACTTCACCAGCAGCCCGAGTGCACAGTTCTGCCATTGTAGTTAATGAAACTCCCTGGTGGATGAATCGCACATGCCCGTCAGCGAAAGTGGAATTCGATCCCATAAGGTGAAAACTAAAGGGTTCATTGTCGTTTCTTGCGTTCATGGCCACGTTGCAACCGCTTGCGATAGAGCAACCCTCACGCACACCGTCGGAACTTGCACCGTCGAGGCTAAACGCCCCTTCGCTATCGACCCAGCCAATCCCCTGGTCGTTCTGAAGCGTTGGTCGATATACACTTTTCCTGTAAACCGATGGTCTGCCACCAGCCTCGACGATCATGATCGTCTGCGAAGTGCCGTCCGAAATGCTCGCGAAACGATTCTGAGAATTGCGGTGCATGACTGAGAATCGATTAAGCGCGTTGTACTTGACGGGATCAATGGAACTGGGTTGCACGCCTTGGATGGCTTCATAGTCGGTTCTCCCAAGCGGTGTTTGGAAACTCAGACTCGGGCGAGGAGGCTTTGCCACTGCAGACATGACTGATGGCTGTTCAGGCACGCTGGGACAAAGAAACAATGGGATCGGAATACTTGCCACAGAGCGATTGGTACCTTCCCACCAATTCAAAGAGACATCGTAAAGTGTCGAGACATTGGTCTGTTCCATAAAGGTCAAAATCGTAGTCCTCCAGCCTACAAACTTTCCGGCGGGATTTCCAGGGCCGCTTTGAGTCCAACCCGAAGCAGGAAAAACGCGATGGGCTGCTTCGAAATTATGCACTGCCAATGCGAGTTGACGAGATTGGTTCTGGCATTGGATTCGTCTGGCTGACTCGCGAGCCGATTGAACAGCAGGGAGCAATAGTCCGAATAGGATCGCAATAATCGCAATCACAACCAGCAATTCGACGAGTGTGAACCCCTTCTTGAAGAGCCTCAAGATACCGCTCCAGCACCTGGACGGGCGGGATAGTCTAACCTGGGATTTAACTCGCTCACAATTCAACCTCTGCGACTCGAATAGCCCATTGCAAACGGCGTTGTTCGAGACGACCGGTTACGATTGGCGTAGCAAAAACACTGTAAAAACGAACGATTTCAGTGTGATAAGTCGAGCGTTAGCCGTCAATCAGCCGGCGTAGAAATTCTTTTTGGCAAAACAACGATTGTCGCTGCCTAGTTGCTTGCCCTCCCATTGCCTAGGAATGACAATGCGATGATCCTCCCAATCCATGATTTCCTACCACGATTAGAGCCAGAGGTTGTTGTACGATGAGTTGGCGAATAAGTTTACTCTCGTGGGTGAGAGTTTCAATCCTTTCATTCATGTTCACTGCATCTTGTGTTACGACAGCGATGTCCCAAGAAACTGCTGAACCGAAAAAGCCTTCTGAACCTAAAGAGGCGAAGGAGAATCCAACCACTGCGACGGCTGCAACCAAAACGCCAGACGATCGACTGGAGCGAATCGAAAAGCAACTAAGCGAACTAACCAAAGTGCTTCAGTTGATGAAGCCATCCGTTCCCAGCAGAACCGAAGCTACCAAAACTCCTGCGACTCCCCCGACAGTCCCTGCTGCCGGTTCCGCCGAAAAGAAACCGGACGCGCCCGTTTGGAATGGTGAGATCGCGAAAGAATGGCTAGGTGGAATTCGTTGGCGAGGAATTGGTCCTGCCAACATGGGAGGAAGAATCGTCGATCTGGCTGTGAACGAATCCGAGCCAAGCACATGGTGGGCCGCGACAGCATCAGGTGGTTTGCTCAAAACCACGAACAATGGAATCTCATTTCAAATTCAATTTGATTCGCAAAGCACCATTTCAATCGGTGCGGTCGCCGTTTCGAAATCAGACCCTCAAATCGTTTGGGTTGGTACTGGCGAGAACAATCCACGCAATTCGGTAAGCTATGGCGATGGTGTCTACAAATCGACCGATGGTGGTAAAACTTGGAAGCACATGGGTTTGAAGAAGACATTTCAAATCGGTGAAGTCTTAATCCATCCAACCGATCCGAACACTGTATATGTCGGTGCACTGGGTCGACTGTATGGAAACAATGAAGAGCGTGGCGTATTCAAAACAACGGATGGCGGGACTACGTGGGAAAAATGCTTTTACATTGATGACCGAACCGGCATCATGGAAATGCAAATGCACCCGAACGATCCCAACACATTGATCGTTACCGCATGGGAGCGTCTTCGCGACGGATTCGATAGTTGGCCTGGCAATGAAGTGCCGATGGCGGACGGTTATGACGGCTATGATCCTATTCGCAAATGGGGACCAGCCAGTGGGATCTACAAAACAACAGACGCAGGAAAGAACTGGAAAAAGATGACAAAAGGTCTTCCTACCGGCCAATTGGGACGGATCGGGATCGATTGGTATCGAAAGGATCCCAACATTGTCTATGCCGTGGTGGACTCTGAAAATATTGGAAAAGGGATGGCACCTTTGAATGTCCTTTGGGGGGCAGTTGGATCGGATGTTGATGGCAAAGTAATCGTGACGCAAATCTACCCAAAGAGTCCTGCGGAAAAAGGTGGTCTTCTTGTGGGAGACGTGCTCGAATCCATGGGATCCAAATCTCTTTCTAGCTTTGACAACATTCTTATCGCCATGAAAGAGATGAAGGCAGGAGACAAACTTTCGCTCAACATCGCACGAGGTTCTGAAAAGAAAACACTCGACTTTACTTTAGCACCTCGCGCCGGTCGAACCGGCGGGCAGCAAAGCGGTCCGTGGTTCGGTGGCTTCGCGGAGGATGACGAAAGCGGTGTCAAGATTCTTCAATTAACTCCTGACGGACCTGCGAGTAAATCTGGACTTCAAGCGAATGATATCCTCACAAAATTCGACGGAAACGATGCAAAGTCTTGGGAAGAAATTATAGGAATTATCGGCTCCAAAAAAGCAGGTGATAAGATCAAGGTTTCGTACATACGAAATGGCGAAACCAAGGAACTAGAGCTTGTTCTCGAAGATCGTCCCACGGTTCCGGGAGCAGCGGCACCGCAGCCCACCACTCGAGTCTATCTCGGTGTACAAGGACAGAATGCCAGTCTGGGTGGAGCACAGATGACCGAAATCACTAAGGAAGGTCCAGCAGAAAAAGCCGGCTTGTTGAAGGGAGACATCATCAAGGCAATGAATGGCAAACCGGTTGAAAGCTATCGAGCAGTGACCGACATGCTGCGTGATTCAAAAGTCGGCGACAAAGTAAAGGTTCAAGTGGCTCGCGCAACGGAAGTC
>Ga0207937_1000287_pt1 | contig 18008 bp, 19 predicted proteins | sample LakMenEpi04Sep11_FD_150668 | JGI IMG/M metagenome (GOLD analysis project Ga0207937, IMG submission 150668) | Freshwater microbial communities from Lake Mendota, WI - 04SEP2011 deep hole epilimnion (SPAdes) | ecosystem: Environmental > Aquatic > Freshwater > Lentic | place: Lake Mendota, Madison...
CTGCATCGTTCAGAGAAAGCTGTGGATAGGAGTACTGGGTGTTATCGATCTTGGCCATAACTGCTGGCAGCAAAAGATTTGGGTTTGTGCCCTCCTGGTAGAGAACACCAGTGAGTGGAGCTGAAACAAAGACTGGTTCTGGCTCTTCGGTTTGGGTCTCAGTGGGAGTGGGCTCTGTGGCTGCTGGTGATGTGCAGCCGGTAAGCAAAACTAGGGAGATTGCGAAAATAGAAAGCTTGCGCATTCCAGCTAGTTTAGGGTCAATTGCCCATTGCCTTGCGCTGGTCAATCTCTGCAACGAGCTGTTCAACCAGTTTTTTGATCTGATCTCGGATTGGTCTAACAGCCTCGACGCCCTTGCCAGCCGGATCGTCTAGCTTCCAGTCGAGGTATTTTTTCCCCGGATAGAAGGGGCAAGCATCACCACAACCCATGGTGATGACATAGTCAGAGGCCCTGACATCCTCGTCGGTTAGCACCTTTGGTTTGGCTAGGGAAATGTCAATTCCGAGCTCTCTCATTGCCTCAACGGCGGAAGGATTCACCTGATCTGCAGGCATGGTTCCCGACGATCTAACTTCTACCCGGTCCCCTGCCAGATGCTGCAAGAAGCCCTGGGCCATTTGGCTTCTACCTGCGTTATGAACGCAGACGAACATCACCGATGCCAGTTTGTCAGTCATGACTTTCCTTTCTACTCAGCGCACTCACAATCAATAGCGCAACCACTAAACCAATCAGCTGGGCAAGTGAAAACAAAAGGGCCGAATCAATGCTTATGGAAGAAGGTGAGCTCGAAAAGATTCTTCCCAGAGTCACCGCGGGATTGGCAAATGAAGTCGATGAGGTGAAGAGGTGCCCCGCCAAAATCCAAAGGGCAACTGAGCCTGCTACCAACTGAGATCTTTGCTTTTCAACTAGCAGCAAGACAATTAGCACCAAACCTGCGCTTGCAACGACCTCGCCAATAAAGGTTCCAGAAGTAATTCTGGAAACTTCGCTGAGCGCGAAGTTGGAGCTGAACATGGCGTTGGCGACAAGAGCCCCAGCTACTCCGCCAAGAAGCTGAGTCACTATGTAAGCGAAAGCCTCAGAAATCCCAAACTTGCCACGAACCAAAAGCCCCAAGCTGACGATCGGATTGAAGTGAGAGCCTGATACAGGAGCAAAGACAGTGATCGCGACAAACAAGACCGCTGCTACCGCTAGAGCAATCATGGTTAGGCCAATAGAGGGTTCAGCCGCAAGGTTAGCTGTCATGAAACCTGCGCCTAATACGGTCATGACTATCAGGCCAGTGCCCAGGAATTCAGCTAAAAGCTTGGGGAGCAAGGCGGCCTCAATTCCAGTTTGTGATTCATAGATAAGTATCTATGATTGGCTATAGATAATCATCTATGTAGAAGGTGAACAAATGGCAACGAAAATTGCCCTCGATATCAGCCAGTGTGCCCCAGCGCCAGGGATAGAGCCCATGGCAAGAGACAAGGCAACCGACATAGCCTCACTGCTCAAAGCCGTAGCTGACCCAACCCGACTTCAGATCCTGGCCCTGATTCGCCAAGGAGAAAACTCCCAGGCCTGCACCTGCGATCTGACAGGGCCACTAAATCTTTCACAGCCAACAATCTCCCACCACATGAAAAAGCTCACCGAAGTCGGGCTATTGGAAGCAGAGAGAAAAGGCACCTGGGTTTACTACCGCATCAACAAAGCGCTTTGGAATCGAATCGCTCAACTTTTTGACTAGGAGAAAAAATGAGCAAGTTAGAAATTGAAATCAGCGGAATGACCTGTGGCCACTGCGCCATGTCTATCAGCAAAGAACTGTCTGCAGTGCCAGGAGTTCACGTGCTAGAGGTAAACCACCAGAGCGGAAAAGCTTTGGTTGAAGGGACCGCTGAAGAGTCACTGCTGGCCGAGGTGGTTGAGAAAGCCGGCTACACCCCAGTCAAGTTTGAGAAAGTAGATGCCTAAGCAACTAGAGCTCGACATTGAGGGCATGACTTGCACGGCATGTGCGAGAAGAGTCGAAAAGGGTCTGAACAGTGTCGATGGCGTAAGTGCTTATGTCGACTTTGCAACAGAAAAAGCTCACTTAACGCTTACCAAAGAAATTTCTCAAGACTCACTTCGACAAGCAGTTGATGATGCGGGTTACAAAGTAGGAAACGGAAAACCAGAACTAAGTCTGCTAATTCCAAGAATTGCTGTTGGTGCAGTGCTATCGATCCTGGCAGTTGTCTTTTCAATGATTCCAGGCATAGCTTTTGAAGGCAGCCAGTATCTGGTGTGGGCTCTTGCCACACCTGTCGTTGTGTATGTTGCATTCCCTTTTCACAGTGCCGCTCTAAAGAACCTCAAGCACCTCGACACAACGATGGACACTCTGGTTTCACTCGGTGCAATCTCGGCCTACTTTTTTAGCGTCTACCTAGTTCTCGACGGCCACCCGCATCACTATTTTGAAGTGGCAGCAGTTGTTCCAACAGTGGTTCTGATTGGTCGATTTCTAGAAGTAAAGACACGGCGCAGCGCAACTGACGCAGTGAGGTCGCTCCTGAATGCCCTTCCAACCACCGCCACCGTTCTAACAGGCGACAGAAGAGAGGAAGTGGGTGCTGCAGAGCTCAAGGCTGGGGATCTGATATCAGTTGCAGCCGGCCAAGCCGTCCCAGCGGATGGCGTTCTTCATTCAGCTAGCGCATCCATCGATAACTCGACCCTCACGGGCGAAACACTTCCTGTTGAGCTCACTAGCGGCGGAGAAGTCTCGGCAGGGGCCATCGTTCTGTCTGGTGAGGCCCTGATCAGAGTTTCTAGACCCACAAAATCTTCTCGGCTTGCCCAGATAGCAGATCTAGTCAGAGAGGCAACAGCTCAAAAAACCAAGTTGGCTTCCCTGGCTGACAGCATTTCCAAGTATTTCGTTCCATCAGTAATTGTTATTTCAGTTATCACCTTTGTGATCTGGTTACTGGCAACCGGAGATGAGCTGAGAGCATTTGAGGCAGCGGTGGCAGTGTTAGTTATTGCCTGCCCGTGTGCCCTGGGAATTGCGGTGCCGATGAGCCTGGTCGTTGCCACATCGGTTGGGGCCAAGAAATCAGTTGTGATTAGAAATCCTGATTCTTTGAGAAAACTCGCAAAAATCAAGAAGGTCATTTTTGATAAGACCGGCACCCTTACCGATGGGAAGCTCGCGGTCGTCAGAGTCAATCCAATTACAAGTGCCAGTCCAAGTCAGATATTGGAAATGGCCGGTGCAGTAGAAAAGGGTTCCAATCATCCGATTGCCAAAGCACTTAGCCACAATGGAAACCTTGTGGCTGAGAGCATTCTCGAAGTTCCAGGTGTTGGCCTAAGCGGAATAGTTTCAGGAAAAACGGTCACTGTGGGAAGCTCCGGAGATGTTGGTAACCAGTCCCAGCTTTCATCGGCACTCGCTGACGCAGGGCCAAACACCCTCGTGATTGTCGCTTGGGACAACCTCGCGCAGGGTGTTATCGAACTTAGTGACTCCGTTCGAGAGGGCTCAAAAGAAACCATTGAGGAAATTGAGAAACTGAATTTGTCTTCAGCTCTTCTCTCCGGAGATAATCCCAAGAGAGTTGAAGCGATTGCCAAAGAGCTAAGAATCACAGAAGTGTTAGGTGGGGTGACACCCGAGCAGAAACTTGATTACATTCGCCAGTCATCAGTGCAGTCGGCGATGATTGGGGACGGCATAAACGATGTCGCCGCATTATCTGCCGCAAGTATTGGAGTTGCAATGGGCAGTGGTGCGCAAGCTGCCCAAGCGGCCAGTGACATAACCGTCTTAGATGATGATCCGAGAAAAGTCCCCTTTGCTCTTCGCCTAGGTAGACGCACCTATCGAAACATCCTGCAGAATCTGGGTTGGGCATTCGGCTATAACCTGCTGCTAATCCCTGTTGCTGCTGCGGGTCTTCTAAACCCCATGCTGGCCGGCCTAGCCATGGCATTTTCGAGTGTCTCTGTAGTCCTGAACTCACTCAGACTTAAGTGGCAGGATTAGATACATAAATAAGGAGTGGCAAGTGGTATCAGCTGCCGATGAAAAAAGAGTCCTAGACCTCGTCCCAGATCAGCTTTTGATCGGGGGTGTTTGGAGGCACTCCAGCGATGGAAAGACATTTGATGTGACAGACCCCGCAACTGGCAAAGTGCTAAAGACAATCGCTGATGCCAGCTACGAGGATGGCCAAGCTGCAATGGCCGCAGCCCACGATGCTCAGGAAAGTTGGTCTCGAACCGCTCCGAGAGTAAGGGCCGAGATTCTTAGGGCTGCCTTTGAAAAAGTAACTGCCATGGCCGATGACTTCGCCACTCTGATGTCAATGGAGATGGGCAAACCATTCAGTGAAGCCAAGGGGGAGGTCGCTTATGGGGCTGAGTTCCTCCGATGGTTCTCAGAAGAAGCTCCAAGAATTGATGGCCGCTACACCACAGCCCCCGATGGTAAGAATCGACTACTCGTCCTAAAGCGACCCATTGGGCCTGCGCTTCTAATCACCCCCTGGAACTTTCCTCTAGCAATGGCAACTAGAAAGATTGGCCCTGCGCTGGCAGCTGGCTGCACCTCAATTCTCAAACCCGCAGCACTAACTCCGCTGACATCACTGCTTTTTGCCAAAGTTCTGATCGAGGTTGGAGTTCCAGCTGGAGTTGTAAACGTCATTCAGACAACAAGAGTTCAGGATGTCACTGGTCCCCTTATCAAGGATTCAAGACTCAGAAAACTCTCATTCACTGGCTCCACACCGGTTGGCAGAAAACTAATCGCCGATTCGGCTGAGCAGGTATTGAAGGTTTCGATGGAGCTTGGAGGAAACGCCCCATTCCTGGTATTTGAAGACGCAGACATTGACAAGGCTGTAGAGGGCGCAATGCTCGCCAAGCTTCGGAACATGGGCGAGGCCTGCACAGCTGCCAATCGCTTCCTAGTTCACGAAAGCGTTGTTGAGGAGTTCTCCACCAAACTGACCCAAAAGATGTCTGCCCTAAAGGTGGCAAGAGGTCTTGAGGAAGGTTCAAACATTGGTCCACTGATCGATGATAAAAGCCGCAAAGCGGTTCACGCTCTTGTCGAGGATGCTAAGAGTAAAGGTGCTGAGGTCCTGATTGGTGGAAGCATTCCAAGTGGCGAAGGTTACTTCTATCCCCCAACTGTTCTAAAGAACGTTCCTGCTTCAAGCGAGATTCTTTCAAATGAAATCTTTGGTCCAGTTGCACCGATAGTTACATTCAAGACCGAAGATGAGGCAGTTCGCATGGCCAACGACACGGAGTATGGACTGGTTGCCTACGCATTCACCAAAGACCTGAACCGTGGTTTGCGACTGGCCGAAAGACTTGAAACGGGAATGTTTGGACTAAACACAGGTCTAGTTTCAAACCCTGCAGGACCGTTTGGTGGTGTCAAACAATCAGGACTCGGTAGAGAAGGATCCCACGAAGGTATCGAGGAGTACCTCGAAACTGTCTACGTTGGAATCGCAGACCCTACGACCTAACTATCGCCGCGTTGGGGTAAATGCAGTTGACAGATTGGAATCTACGCTTCTACGCGCTAAGAAATCTCTCTGATTTCTCCAGTTTCTGGATGAGTGGGATTTCTCTTTCTATAGATGGCGTATACCCATAGAAGTAATCCTCCGGAAGCAACTCCCATAACGAATGTTGCAAAAATCGCAAGCTGCGGATTTGCAAGCAACATCAAAGTAAGAAGGGTTGGGGACAAGGCCGAGAGAATCTTTGAAGGCATCATGATGTAGCCCTGGCGCTGACCAAATCGATCTGCTCCAAAAAATAGCAGTGGCAGGGAGCCTCTAATAAAGGGGTTTAGGCCAACCCCGATTCCATGAAGGATTACGAAGGGCAAAAGCCCCGCCTCTCCAAAAACCCAGATGCATATGACTCCAAGAGGGTGAGCGGCAATAGAAATGGCGGCCACCATGATTGGCGTGGCTCTGGGTCCCATCGCAACAAGCAATACTCGAGCCAGCACCTGAAAGGGTCCCAGTAGAACTGATGCCAAAAGTGCTAGTTCAACCGATGCCCCAAGCTCCCCGAGCATAAAGGGCAGGGTTGTATTCACAGAAGAGACGATGAAGCCCTCGAGCGCAAACATGAGTGCGAAGACAACCAGCAGGGGGTCAAACCGAAAGCGTCTTTTGATCATCTTCCTGATTGGGCCAGTCATGTCTGGTATTTCTTTGCGCTCTGCCTGGGGAATCGTCAAATGCAACGGAAGAGCAATCACCAGATGGGCTATCGCCCAAAACCAAATAGCCTCTCGCCAGCCAAACTGATTGAACAGGAAGGTAGTGAGCGGCCAGGAGATAGTGGAGGAAAATCCTGCAAACACCGTGATGCCTGCAATCACTGAATTTGACTTACTTCCAAAGAAGTTAACAGCGGTAGCAAAGGCAGCATCGTAATTACCCATAGAGCCGCCGATGCCAATAAAGAACCAGGCGATAAACAGCTGAACCGGTTCGGTGGCGGTGGCTAGAAGTGCCAGGCCTATGAAGAAGGCGATTGACCCATATGGCAAGACCTTTCTGCCGCCCAGTCGGTCAATGAACTTTCCGATTCTTGGACCAATTAGTCCCGATACCAATAGGCAGAGAGTGAAAGCCCAGAAGAAAAGCTCAGTGGTAACACCCAGGGAGGCAGATATAGGTACGGCCAGTACGGCTGGGATGTAGAAACCAGATCCCCAGCTAATGATTTGGGTTATGCCTAGTCTGATTGTGAGGCGAGTTGTTGGTTTCAACTATCACCTCTCAGACTGGATAAAGTCTAGTTCCCTGCATTAACCTCTTATATGTGCGCACTCCCCAAAGCTTCCTCAATGGCATCAAACATCCTGAGGGCTTCCATGGAAATGGCAAAACCAGAAACTTCTTCGAAGGCTGGTATTTCAAGATTGTCTCGGAAGATCAAAAACAAAAGTGGGCAATCATCCCAGGTATCTTCCGAGGCCTGGGTGGATCAAGTAGAGACGAAGCCTTCGTTCAGGTCCTGGACGGTTCGACCGGGAGAAGCTGGTATCACGTTTATCCGGTTTATGAGTTTTCAGCCAGTGATACAGCTTTTGATGTAAGGGTTGGCGACAATCACTTCAGCTCAGCTGGGGCAACCCTCAACCTTCCTCAGCTCAAAGGAAGACTGGAGATAACAAGTGAATTCAAACCCTGGCCGGTAACCCTTGCAAGCCCAGGAATCATGGGTTGGTATGGACTGGTTCCCTTCATGGAGTGCTTCCACGGAATCGTGTCCTTTTCTCACTCACTTGCAGGAAGCCTGGAGGTTGAAGGAAAGAACGAAAGCTTCGAGGGCGGCAGGGGCTACATCGAAAAAGACTGGGGTAGAAACTTCCCATCAGGATATATCTGGCTTCACAGCAATCACCTGCAGGGCTCTCCTGATGCATCGCTGATTGCATCTGCCGCAATCATCCCCTGGCTCGGCAAGCCCTTCCGCGGCTTCATCCTTGGCCTGCATCACTCAGGACAGCTTCACTCCTGGACCACCTACAACAAATCCAAAGAAGAGTGGCTCAAGATCGATGACACACATATCAACTGGAAAGTAAGCGGGCCTTCGGGAGAGTTAGAGCTCAAGGCAGAGCGAAAGCGAGGAGGCCTACTTCACGCCCCCTTACGAGAAGCCATGCACCAAAGGGTTGAGGAAACTCTAGATGGCGTTGTCGAAGTCAAACACACAAAAGACGGCAAGACCCTGCTGCATTCAACTGCCACCACATCCGGTATGGAAGTCTTTGGTGACATCGAAAGACTGCTGAGGATCTAATTGAAGAAAACTGCACTCATAACCGGTGGCAGCTCCGGCCTGGGACTGGCGAGCGCCGAGGCACTAGCCAAAGAAGGCTTCGACTTAATCCTTGTGGCAAGAGGTGAGCAGAGACTAAGAACAGAGACCGCAAGACTGCGAAACGAGTTTCCCCAGATTTCAATCAAGGACTTTGTTCTCGATATCTCAAACCAAGGCGCTGTTCGAGAGTTTGCCAAAAACATAACTTCGCCTCTAGATGTCCTGATGAATAACGCTGGGTTGATGGGTCCTGACTATGCGCTATCACCGGAGGGCATCGAGTCGCAGATGGCAACCAATCACATTGGCCACTTTCTTTTGACATCGCTTCTATGGCCAAACCTGGAAGAGGCAAAGGGACGAGTGGTTTCCCTAAGCTCGGTGGTTCACCGAAGATCAAAAATGCAGGCTCAAAGCAAAGAAGAGATTCAGGGAAAGACTGAGAGCTATAACCGCTGGGGACGCTATGCCGACAGCAAGCTTGCCTGCCTACTCTTTGCCAGAGAGTTAGATATAAGAGCTAAGCAACTTGGCTCCAAAGTGTTATCTATTGCCGCTCACCCTGGCTGGGCACTAACCGGATTGCAGGCAAACTACCCAAACACCTTTGACTTTCTTGCCCAAAAGGCAGCCGTTGGTGCTCACTCGCAGATTCGCGCTGCTCTCGACCCCGCTCTCAGAGGCGGCGAGTTTATCGGTCCAAGGTTTGAAGCCTGGGGTGAACCGAAACTGATTTCAGGAAGCAGGCACTCAAAAAATCTGGAACTAGCCCAGAGACTATGGAAATACAGCGAAGAATTGACCTCGAGTAAGTTTCTGGGCTGAGGGTAGGCTTTACATATATAGGAGTATCGCCTTGCAGCCAGAAGACATCGTCGGTTCCAAAATCACGAACCAAAGCCTCAGTCGCTGGCTTTATTCGCTTCCCGGGGTAGACAAGGTCGGACTCGAACAGCGTGCCGCTTCCCTTGCCACCAGATCAATCAAAACTGACTCAAAGGCCTGGGGATTGGATATGGCCATCAAGATGATGGACCTTACGACCCTCGAGGGCATGGACACCCCGGAGCGAGTTAGATCACTTTGCCTAAAGGCAATGACCCCCGATCCGGAAGACCTCGACTGCCCCAGACCTGCAGCCATTTGCGTCTATGGAGACATGGTCAAATACGCCAAGGCAGCACTGGGCAAAAGCGGTATTTATGTCGCTGCGGTAGCAACCGCATTCCCATCCGGCAGAGCAAGTCTGAAAGTCAAACTGCTCGATACCAAAGAAGCGGTAGCTGCTGGTGCCGATGAGATTGACATGGTGATTGACCGCGGAGCTTTTCTTGCAGGAAACTACCTCGAGGTTTTTAGGCAAATTCAGCAGGTGAAGCTTGCTTGCCAAAGGCCCACGGGAAAGCCCGCTCACCTGAAGGTGATACTGGAAACTGGCGAGCTGCAAACCTATGACAACATCCGCAGAGCCAGCTACCTCGCCATGCTTGCCGGCGCTGACTTCATTAAGACTTCAACTGGAAAAGTCACAGTGAATGCAACCTTGCCAATCACTCTGCTAATGCTGCAGGCAGTTAGAGATTGGTATGAAGAAACTGGAATCAGAATTGGTGTGAAGCCCGCCGGCGGAATCAGATCTTCCAAGGATGCACTTCGCTACCTGGTGGTTGTCAAAGAAACCGCTGGAGATGAGTGGCTAAACCCAGACCTATTTAGATTTGGTGCATCGAGCCTGCTGAATGATGTTTTGATGCAAAGACAAAAACTGAGAAGTGGAAACTACTCAGGCAGCGACTACGTGAGCGTGGACTAGGAGAAAAATGTTCGAGTATTCACCAGCACCTGAGAGTAAATCCATCGTCAAGTTCCAAGACTCTTACGGACACTACATTGCTGGCAAGTTCGTAAAGTCCTCCAAGAAATACGAAACCATCAATCCAGCAACTGAAGAAACCCTTGCGCTCATCGGTCATGGCGGTGCCAAGGAAATAGATCTCGCGGTCAAGGCTGCAAGAAACGCCTATGAGAAAACCTGGAGCAAACTAACCGGAGCTCAGAGGGGCAAATACCTCTACCGAATCGCTCGCATCATTCAGGAAAGAGCTAGAGAGCTAGCCGTTGCTGAAACTCTAAACAACGGAAAACCCATCAAGGAAACTCGAGACTTCGACATACCAACGGTGGCAGCCTGGTTCTTCTACTACGCCGGATGGGCAGACAAGCTTGACTATGCAGGCCTTGGCCCAAACCCAAAGGCTCACGGAGTTGCTGCCCAAATCATCCCCTGGAACTTCCCGCTGATGATGCTGGCCTGGAAAATAGCCCCTGCACTAGCAGCCGGAAATACCGTTGTTCTAAAGCCTGCCGAATCCACTCCTCTAACGGCACTGATGTTTGCAGAGATTTGCGAACAGGCGGAGCTGCCAGCGGGAGTGGTGAACATCGTCACAGGTTTCGGCGACACCGGAAGCGCACTGGTAAATCACTCGGGTATCGACAAGGTTGCCTTCACCGGCTCCACCGAGGTGGGAAGAATCATCGCCAAGCAGATTGCCGGAAGCAAAAAGAAGGCAACTTTAGAGCTTGGCGGCAAAGCAGCCAACATAGTGTTTGACGATGCACCTATTGATCAAGCAATCGAAGGTGTTGTAAACGGCATCTTCTTCAACCAGGGACACGTCTGCTGCGCAGGATCAAGACTGCTTCTGCAGGAGTCAATTCAAGATGAATTCCTGAAAAAGCTAAAGCGCAGAATGCAAACCCTTCGCGTTGGAGATCCGATGGATAAGAACACCGATGTCGGTGCCATCAATTCGGAGGCGCAGCTTAAGAAGATAGACAAGCTGGTGAAGCAGGGTGTGAAAGAAGGTGGAACCGCCTGGTCACCGCAGTGCAAGCTTCCAAGAAATGGTTTCTGGTATGTGCCAACCATCATCACTGGGGTCTCCCCCGCTAACACTGTTGCAAGGGAAGAAATCTTCGGTCCGGTGTTATCGGTAATGACTTTCCGAACTCCAGCTGAAGCAGTAACCAAGGCAAACAACACACCCTACGGACTTAGCGCCGGTATCTGGACAGAGAAGGGCTCAAGGATTCTCAAGCTGGCTGATCAGCTAAACGCAGGTGTGGTCTGGGCTAACTCCTTCAATCAGTTTGATCCAACCAGTCCATTTGGTGGCTTCAAAGAATCAGGTTATGGAAGAGAAGGTGGTCGTCACGGCCTCCTTGCTTACCTGAAGGGAGGTGCCAAGTGAGACTGGATGTGAAGAAGACATACAAACTCTTCATAGGTGGCAAGTTCCCAAGAAGTGAGTCAGGTAGAACCTATGAACTAACAGACTCCAAGGGAAATCACATTGCCAACGTTGCCAAGGCCTCTCGCAAAGATGTTCGCGATGCAGTGGTGGCCGCAAGAAGCGCCTTGTCCGGCTGGGAAGGTGCGACCGCCTATAACCGTGGCCAGATTCTCTACAGAATTGCGGAAATGCTCGAGGGCCGAAAAGATCAGTTCATTCAGGAGCTCAGGCTTCAAACCGGTAAGTCACTGGCAACAGCTACCAAGGAAGTTGAAAATGCCATTGACTCCTGGGTCTGGCATGCCGGATGGTCAGACAAGATCGATTCTGTTGCAGGCAGCATGAACCCAGTAGCTGGCCCCTTCTTCAACATCTCGACGAACCAACCAACTGGCGTTGTGGCTGCCTTTGCCCCGCAGGAAAGCGGGTTGGTGGGGCTGGTGAACACCATCGCTCCAGCAATCGTCTCGGGTAACACTGTCGTTGTGGTGGCAAGTGAAAAACTCCCACTCTGTGCAATCACTCTGGCTGAGGTTCTGGAAACTTCAGACCTTCCAGGAGGAGTAGTAAACATTCTTACTGGAAGTGCCAAAGAACTTGGCAGCTGGCTCGCCTCTCACCTGGATGTCAATGCCATTGATTTAGAAGGTAGCGACAGCCCCGCTGAGCTTGAACTCTTATCCGCTGAAAATCTAAAGCGAGTAATTAGACCCGGTGTTTATCTAAGACAAGGTTCAAGTGGTTCTTTGCAACACATTCTTGACCTAATGGAAGTCAAAACTGTTTGGCACCCCAAGGGTCACTAGGGCTGACCGCCTGGTTTCATAACTGACAGAGCCGCAAAGCTATTTGCTGCCTTTAGTGAAGAGGCAACGTCTTCTCCAGCCAAGCGCGTCGCTAAGTACTTAGCAGCAAAAGCATCTCCAGCTCCGGTTGTGTCGACAACGCTTACGCTCTCCGCGCTCACACTGCCAACGCCTAATACCTCAGCACCTAGTTCGCCCTTTGTGACAATTACCTCTGGAAAAGCTTCCGCTAGATTCGCCGCGCTAGAAAGCTGCAGATACTCATCGTGGTTCGGAAAAATCATGTCCGCGCCAGAAATAGCGGATAGAAAATTACTGACTCCAAACTGCTCAATAAATGATGTGCTTCCTGGGTCAATCGCAACAAGAGCGCCTGCCCTACCGGCCGAGTCAATTAGCGATTGAGTCTCCGCCACCCCCAGTGTCACAACCGAATAGCCAGAAAGATAAAGGACATCGAAACCCGAGAGGTTCAGGGAATTGGTATCAAGGTTTTGGTTAGCACCACGGTCAGTAAAAAAGGTTCTACTGTTTCCCTCAACTAAAACTACGATTCGACCAGTTTCAAGCTGATTGTCACTTTGCAGATTAGGCGCTACACCAACCGAGTTGAAGTAGGTTGCAAGCCTTGTGAGATCCGCTTTGCCAACCCGGGCAGTCAGTTCCGTTGAGACTCCAAGTGAGGCAAGCCAAACTGCGAAGTTGGCTCCCGATCCACCTGGTGTAGCGGAAATCGATGAGGGGTTATCGGTATTGGGTGCACGATTAGCTCCGGCGATGACGATGATGTCCTCAATAACATCACCAATCACCATGACTTTTTTCAAGTCAGAGCCTTTGCAATTTCAGCCGCTAAGCGGACGTTGTTCTTAGCCAGCTCTAGGTTTACCTCCAAAGATTTTCCGCCTGAAGCCTCAACTATGTATTGCAGCAGGAATGGTGTTACTTCCTTGCCCCTAACACCTGCTTCCTCGGCAGCCTTGAGGGCTTTGGCAAGAACTTCGTCATGGGTTTTCTTATCCCAAGCCTTTTCTTTCGGCACCGGATTTGCAACTACCAGAGCCGAATTCGAGTGGGCAGATCTTTGAGCCTTGAAGATTTCTGCAATTTCACTAACGTCATCAACCTGCCAGTCAAGATTGAACTCAGAGGTTGGAAGCCAGAAGCTCGGGAAGACTTTAGTTTTGTAACCAACGACTGTGATGCTCAAGGTCTCAAGTCTTTCAAGGGTTGCAGAGATATCTAAAACACTTTTGACTCCGGCACTGACTACAACTATTGGTGTATCAGCAAGAGTTGATATGTCAGCCGATTCATCAAAGGTTTCACTTGCTCCTCGGTGGACACCGCCAAGCCCACCGGTGGCAAAAACTTTCACCCCAGCTATTGCAGCAAGGTGAGCGGTTGCTGCAACTGTTGTGGCGCCGCTAAGTTTCTTAGCCTGCAGAATTGCCAAATCTCTAACGGATGCTTTTGGAATGTCCTGATTAGAGATCAGTTCAATCTGATCCTTGGTTAGACCAACAGTTGGCTGACCATTGATGACCGCAACGGTTGCGGGAACAACTCCCGCTGATCGAAGGATTTCCTCAAACTCTTTAGCTGCCTCAAGGTTTCTTGGTCTTGGAAGTCCATGAGAAATGATTGTTGATTCAAGAGCGGCAACTGGTTTATTTGACTTAATGGCTTCGTAGACATCTGGATGAACTACAACACCGCTTTGCATTCCCAAACTATACCGCCAGCCATTCGCCCACTTATGTATGGGCTGTCCGCAGGATGGGAACTAATAGGCCATGATTAACAGGTGAGGAAAAATCATGGCTAGAAGACCCTGGCTTCTAACCCAAGCTGGCCAAAAGCTCAGTCTGCTTCTGGTTTTTGCCGTCTCGCTGCTGGCTATCTCCCCCGCCATCAACCAAGTGTCAGAAGACAATCAAAGGCAGGTGAGTCAGCTCGATCCTGAGGATGTCACCTACTGCGAGCTCAGCGCCTGCGGAGCAATTGAAAAACTCGCAGGTCTTCAGGTCACAGAAGATATAGAAGTATCCGAAGCTTCCTACGGGACCCAGATAAGAATTCGACTAATCAATACCGGCAGGCTCACTGGCGAAAGGGAAGTTTGGGCCCAGATCAGAACCGAGGAGGGCAAGCTGGTTGAGGCCATCCGAGCCAGACTTGAACTGAGCGATCAGGGGCCGCAACACGTTGAGTTCCAATTTTCGGGAAAACCCTCAGAACTGGCCAATTTGCGGGTCTTTCTGGGCTTCTAGCGTTACCAAACCGTTACCTTTATCAGGATTTTCACAGAATAGGCGTAGGTTGTTAACGGATGTAGGTCGAGCAATGGAGCCAGAGGACCTCTTTAAGCTCCGTTCGGCTTACGCCTAATTAGGCCGAAAGGAAAAATAATACAAATGAGTGAAGCCGGTTATTCCGTAGTCTTCAACATGCTCTCGCTTGGAATTGCGAGCATGTTGTTCACTACAACCTTCCTCCTGGTAGCACGCGAGCGAGTTCTACCTCGCTACCGCATGGCAGTCATGGTTTCCGCGACTGTAACCGCGATTGCTGCTTACCACTACTTCAGAATGTTTGACAGCTTTGTGCACGCATTCGGACCTGGCGCAATTGAAGGAGCAACATACAACGTTGGTTACCGCTACGTTGACTGGTTCCTAACTGTGCCACTGCTTCTGGTTGAGACCGTTGCAGTTCTATCGCTTGCTCGTGCAGCACAGCGTTCCCTGTTGATGAGACTGGTTCCTGCAGCCGCTCTTATGATCGCACTTGGTTACCCAGGTGACGCTCAGATTGACCTATGGGGAGTAACTCCTCCAGTATGGGGTCTGCTATCAACCATCCCATTCCTCTACATCCTCTACGTTCTGTTCATCGAGCTTGGCAAGTCCCTCGAGCGTCAGAGCGCAGCTGTTGTAAGAAGAATCAAGGAACTACGCCTGTTGCTTCTTGCAACCTGGGGTGTATACCCAATTGCCTTCATTGCAAACATGAACGCAACCGGCTTCGACGAGGCTGGCTTCGTGCTGCGTGAGACTGGCTACACCATTGCCGACATCCTGGCAAAGTGTTTGTTCGGTCTGGTTATCTTCTCGATCGCTCGTCTCAAGAGTGCCGAGGATGACGCAGAGTTTGCAAAGACTGAGTTCAAGGACTAAGTAGTCCTCAACATAAGACCCCGGAGAAATCCGGGGTTTTATGTTTTTAACCATTTACTAGTAACCTCATCACGTGGCCAATTTCACTGAGAGCGACTGGAAAGAGTTCGTCGCTTCTAGGCGCACCACCAGAGACTTTCTAAACAAAGAAGTTCCGGATTCGCTGATTGATGAGCTACTGACCGACGCTATGACCGCCCCTTCCTGGTCTAACACACGCCCCTACCTGGTAGGTATTGCGAAGGGCGAGAAGAGAGATCGCATCAGCAAGGAGCTGCTCAGTCGCTGGGATGCAGCGGGACGAGCCCTCAAGGGAGGGCTTGCGGGAAAGGTGAAGCTGCTTTTCACACGCTATGGACTTCCCACAAGTGACTACAAGGTCTTTCGCACATACCCCAAAGACCTGGTGCCAAGACAGCAAAAGGTTGGGGCAGAGCTATATGGACTGCTTGGTATCAAACGTGATGACCAAGAAGCCCGTCAGGCACAATGGGCGAGAAACTACGAATTCTTTGGAGCCCCGGTTGAGCTATTCATCTTTACCCACTCTGGACTTGGTGAATACTCGGTTTCAGATGCCGGTTTATTCATGCAGAACCTAATGCTTGGCGCTCACGCCAGAGGACTTGGCACGTGTGCCCAGGGCGCTGTTGCTCTTTGGGCTGATCCGATTCGCAAAGAATTCAAAATCCCAAAGGGCTACAAGCTTCTTTGCGGAATTGCTGTTGGTTATCCATCAGATGCCAAAGTCAACGGGTTTAGAGCAGAAAGACTTCCGATCGAGGAGATCAAGCTCAAGGATGCTTAGTTTTGCCAATCCCGAGTTTGTTGCCAATCCCTATCCGCAGCTAGCAGAGCTAAGAAAGCTAGGAAAACCTGTTTGGCATGAAGAAACCGGGATGTTTCTTGCTGCTCGATACAAAGATGCAAACGCAGTTCTAAGAAACCGCTCCCTCGGCAGAATCTTCTCTCCAAGAACTCCAGAGACTGAATGGGAAACGTTCAATTATCTCCATGCCGATTCCATCCTTGACTCTGAGCCGCCCAAACACACGAGGCTTCGCTCGCTTGTAATGAAAGCCTTCAACCCAAAGCGCATTGAAGAGCTTCGACCAAACATAGAGCGAATCACAAACCAGCTACTTCATAGAATCGAAGACAAGCTGCAGTCCTATGGAACATTCGATCTGATTGCTGACTACGCTGAGCCACTTCCAGTAATGGTCATCGCAGAACTTCTTGGTTTTCCTGAAGCAGACGAGCACCTACTGAGACCCTGGTCTCAGGCCATCGTAAAGATGTATGAGCCTTCGCCAACAGAAGAGCAGAAGGCCGATGCTAGGAAAGCTAGCAATGAGTTTGCAGCTTATGTTCATTCGCTGATGGTTGAAAGACAGAAGAACCCTGGGGTAGATCTAATCTCAGAGCTAGCAATTGTTGAAGAGCAGGGTGAGAAACTTTCCGCGCATGAACTGATTGCGACATGTGTATTGCTGCTCAACGCTGGCCATGAAGCAAGCGTCAATGGATTTGGAAATGGTTTGGTGGCTGCGCTAGGCAATGAGGAGCAGTGGAGCAAGCTCACAAGCAACATCGATGGGATGACTGAGACAGCCGTCGATGAGTTTCTGCGCTTTGATGCTCCCCTGCACCTCTTCGAAAGGACCGCAACTGAAGAAGTTGAAATCGGTGGAGTCGCTATCAAGCCGGGTCAGAAGATTGCGGCGCTCCTCGGTAGTGCGAACCGAGACGAAGAAATCTTTGAAAGAGCCGATGAGCTGGACCTCTCCAGATCACCAAATCCTCACATTGGCTTCGGCGCTGGCATCCACTTCTGCATCGGAGCACCTCTCGCTAGACAAGAGATGCAGATTTCACTCCCTGCACTGCTGCATCGATTCCCTAGGCTCGAGCTTGCTGACAAGCCAATTAGAAGGCCGACTTTTGTGCTCAGAGGCTACGAAAAAGTGATGGTGAGGGCTTAGCCCTTAGTCGAACCAAGAGTCAGACCGGAAACGAACTGTTTTCGCATCACGAAAAAGACAATCAGCGTAGGTATCACCGCAATCATGGCTCCCGCCGCCAAGAGGTTGTAGTCGGTTGTGAATTCACCCTGCAGGCGCCCGAGAGCCGAAGTTATTGGCCGCTTTTTATCCGTAGACATAAGAACAAGCGCCCAGAAGAAGTCGTTATAGATCCAGGTGGTCATCAAAACGGCAAGTGATGCCAGAGGTGGCCTCAGTAGTGGCAGCATCACACGGAAGTAGTGCGTGAAAACATTTGCTCCATCAACCATGGCCGACTCTGAAATTTCTTTAGGAATTGTCTTCATGTAGGAAGAGAGCACAAATGTTGCAAATCCCATCTGGAACGCAACGTGAATCAGAACCACTCCCCAGTGGTTGTCATAGAGGAATCTTCTATCCCCCACCAAATCACCAAGCGCCAGATACATCTTGAATACCGGAATGAAGACCAGCTGAGGTGGCAGTAGGTTTCCGGCGGTAAACAAAAGCAGCATCGCGACATTGAACTTGAAGGAATACCTTGTCACCACAAAAGCAATCAGCGAACCAAACAGCAGCGTCAGAAAGACAGCTGGAATGGTGATCAGAGCGGAATTCAAGAAGTAGGTGGGCAACTCCATTCGGCTGATTGCCTCTTCGTAATTGAATAGACCCAATTCCTCAGGAGCCGACAGAACACCATTTTTCATAATCTCTGTGTATGGGCGGAATGAAGACCACAGCGTCCAGAGAATCGGGAAAATCCAGATGATTGCAAAAATTCCAATAAAGATGGAAATCAGTCTGTCTTTTACATCCTGCGCGTAAAGCTTCCTCTTTCGCTTTTTCTCTGCCGAA
>Ga0207937_1000288_pt1 | contig 17995 bp, 11 predicted proteins | sample LakMenEpi04Sep11_FD_150668 | JGI IMG/M metagenome (GOLD analysis project Ga0207937, IMG submission 150668) | Freshwater microbial communities from Lake Mendota, WI - 04SEP2011 deep hole epilimnion (SPAdes) | ecosystem: Environmental > Aquatic > Freshwater > Lentic | place: Lake Mendota, Madison...
TCCGTCGCCAATTGCCAGAGGTCATCGAGTCCATTCGTGCATTTCTAGACCAACCTGGCACTTTGTTGCCGATAGGTCAGTTCTTTATCACATTCGATGCTCAAAAAACGAATTTGGAATCCGTCATAGGAAATCTCGCCGCGACGATGGGAAAATTCGAGAAGGATGCAAGCAGTATCTACCGCTGTGTGACCGATACGTTTGTCTTGGCAACCATCCCACCCAATGCATTCGTGTATTTTTACACATCGAAGCTGAAAACGCTCAAAGACTTGCAAGCTCTTGAAGGTACGCTTCAACCTCTTCTGCAAAATGAATATGCCGACAGCAGCATGATGACTCCTCATTTTGTCATCAGCATGCGATCCGATGGAATGACAGGTCTCATCGAATGCAATCGCAAACCAACGATCGAGGATGGGCTGTGGGAACAGTACCCACTTCATTCCGTTCCAGCCTTGGTAACCGAATGTTCGAAGCAATTGAAAGTGGATGAGATGGCTGCCGCCCTCTATTTGCAAATCCTGGCCTTATCGGATCCAACTTCGGCCAATCTTAAGCTCTGGAACGGATGGAGTACAAAACAGATCCAATCCTTCAGTGCAACGCTCTTGGAGAAAGAACTTCTGGTCGAAGCCAAACGAGAACGAGCCGGACGAGAGATATTCTTGCCAGGCGGATGGGAACCACTCAAGACACCAAACTTGCCGATCGAAACATGGAAGCTTCCAATGTTCGGATATGAGAACATCGAACCACTTCGCGGAGGCATGGCTGAGTTTATCGTGTTCGAAGGTCCCATCGCATCGCTATTTGAAAAAGCATGGAATCGTTGGAAGGCAGGGGATGTTCCCGCGTATGCAGAAGCACCCACCAAATCCAACAAAAAGAAAAAATAGCCATGGCAAAGAAATCTGCAAAAGAAGCAGACCATCGGACGAACTCAACGTCGAGCGACGAACCGGCAAAACAATCGATGCAGTTGCCACCTGCGGACGTTCGATTTGAGGGCGAACTAGCTGTATTGCGTGCAGCGGACACCCACGAACGGCCTGACGGTTGGCTCCTTTCACCTCAAGCGGTTGTCGATTTTATTTGCGGAACCGATGGCCAGAAAATTGGAACGATCAAGTCACAAGCGATTGCAATCGCAGAAAAATTTGTCGGCCCAAGAGATTTGATCCAGCGGTGCGTTGTCACACTCGCAGGTGAGCGTGGTCTGTTGCTCGTCGGTGAACCGGGGACGGCCAAATCGATGTTGGGCGAACTGTTGGCGGTCGCGATCAGTGGAACCAGCGGGCTGGCAATTCAAGGTACCGCGGGCACCACTGAGGATCAGATTCGTTACGGCTGGAATTACGCAATGCTGCTCGATCGAGGCCCGAGCCCCGAAGCCTTGGTCCCTTCCCCTGTCTATCAAGCGATGCGATCGGGGCGAATCGTTCGTTTCGAAGAAGTCACTCGCTGCTTGCCCGAGGTGCAAGATAGTCTCATTTCAATCTTGAGCGAACGTCGCATGATGATCCCTGAACTACCAGAGGAAGCATCGAGCCTCTTCGCAAATCCTGGTTTCAACGTCATCGCAACCGCGAACTTGCGAGATCGCGGTGTCTCCGAAATGTCGGCGGCCCTGAAACGCCGATTCAATTTTGAAACGATCGCGCCGATTCAAGATTTAGGTCGGGAGGTTGAATTGGTATCAAGGCGTGCGACTTCGATATTGACCCACGGCAGCCGTTCGATACCGGTCGACATCGCTTTGGTGCAACTTTTAGTTCAAATCTTTCGCGATCTTCGCAGTGGACGGACAGCGGAGGGTTGGCAAGTCCAGCAACCAAGTACGGTCATGAGCACTGCAGAAGCGGTAGCGGTTACCGCTGCTATTCTACGCGAAGGTGCCTTCTTTCCGTCGGGCTTTGATCCGATTTCGAAATTGCCAGGTCACTTGCTCGGTGTCGTGATGAAGGACGACGCCAAGGACCGCGAACGATTGCTGCACTACTGGGATGGCCCCTTGAGACGCCGAGCCGAAGCCGGAAATCCACTTTGGAAACGCTTGAGCGAACTGAGGAGCCACATCGAGGGATGAGCGAAGTACGCGAGTTCGATTTCCCTAGGCAGATCGATCTTCTCTCCGATTGTCGCGAGCCGTTGTTGATCGGTGTGCGTCACCATTCCGCAGCCATCACACGTGCTCTCACGCCACTACTCGATGCTTTTCAACCCAAAAATATTCTGCTGGAGATGCCATCCGACTTTTCTGATTGGATCGAGCATTTGGCGGACGAACAAACCGTTGCGCCTGTGGCGATATCGGCCGCTGATCCTCATGGAAACATTTCCTTTTATCCTCTGGCCGACTTTTCTCCCGAGTTGGCTGCAATTCGATGGGCGAAGAAACATCGAGTCCCAATCGTACCATTCGATCTGTCAGCTGGAGCCCAAGTCGTCGAGTCGAAAATAGAGAGGCTGGACGAAGCCATCCGCGCCTGGATGGAACAACAGCCATCGGGGCGTAAGCAAGCAAGCGAGTCTACCTCGCAATCGTCTTCGCCGAGAACCCTCTTGCATGAGCTATTGGCTCGGACTTACTCGGAAGATACGGGGCAGCTTTGGGAACGATTGATCGAAACACCTGGTATGTTGGGCGATCCCGAATCCGTTCGGCGAGCCGCATTGCTGTTTGGATGGGCCGTTCGCGAGAATAGCTCGAATATCCAGCTACGCGATTTGCTGCGGGAATCGGCGATGCGACAAGCGATTCGCGAAGCGCCTGAGCAAAGCGTTGCTCTGATCGGCTCGCTCCATGCGAGCGCTCTCTTGCCGTCAGTCCTTGCAGCCTCCAAGGAACACGATTCGTTTGTACTCGATCTGATCCGAGAAGATATGCAGAGCGTGGGTGTATCTCTAGTCGGTTACAGTTTCGAGCAATTGGATGAACGGAGCGGGTATCCCGCGGGTATTCGCGATCCCGTTTGGCATGATCGAATTGTCGCATCGGACGACTTCGGCCAGATGGATGCGGTCGCGACCAAGTTGGTCGTGGATATTTGTCGAGCAATGCGTACACGCGGGCACGTAGCAGGAACTCCCGACGCGACAGAAATCACTCGGATGATGCGAGACCTCGCAAAGATTCGTGGACTTCCCATGGCAGGGCGAGGCGAACTGATCGAGTCGATTCAAAGTTGTCTCGCGCATGGAGAGTTGCATGGTCGCGCCCGCGAAATAGCTCGCGCTGTCGAATCCGTCCTGATCGGAAATCGAAAGGGGAGGGTGACCGACAAGGCTCCGAGATGTGGACTATCTCTGGCGATGGACGAAGTTTTTCGTTCGCTCAAATTGCCTACAACGGATGTCAAAGAGGTCCGGCTCGACGTTTTACGCGATGCGCGAGATCGCGCTCGGGCGGTGGTCTTGAGGCAGCTTTGCGCTGCCAATATCCCCTATGCAAAAAGAGTTGATACGATTGAACAAGGCAATCGTGAAAATCTTATCGAGGTTTGGGAGGTTGGTTTCCGACAAGGGACCAGCGCCACGATCGAATCGGTCTCGCGCTATGGCGTGACCCTTCCCCAAGTTGTCGAAGGAATCCTTCAACTGCGTTCACCGCGTGAAGGAGCCGACGAATGGACGCCTACCTTATTGATTCAACAATTCACAATGGCATCCGAGTGTGGGCTACATGGCTTAACGCGCCGAGCCATCGAGCAGTTATTCGGTTCATTTCTTAAGTCAGCAGGACTAAGTGAACTTGTGGAAGCTGCGTCGCGAATAGGACGCATTTCAGCAGGCCATGTACCTGGGCTTCCGCAATCAAACCAAGAAGAATACGCACCTTTCCTAACACATTTTCACTGTGAACAATGGATTGATCGACTCGTCTTGCTCATTCGAACGTCGCTCGACAGACTGTTGGGACTGGTCGGTTCCAACGAAGCCTCCGATGTCGTGGGGCTTTGCGAGCTAGGGCATTGGTTACGAGGCAGTGTTCCAACCATCGCGTCGACGGCTTCCGATCCTAAGCAAATGGAGGTCCTCTACCAGGGCTTGCCGCAATTGATCTCGTGGTGTGAACAGACATTGGCTCGCGGAAGCGATCGAATGCGTGGTGCCTCCATTGCCATGCTATGTTTGCTTCACGAAAAGTCGTCGATGGACCTTGCGTCGTTGATGGCTGGTTGGATCGACGATGCAAGCGACCAAAGTTCGAGAGCTCGCCTCAAGAATGCGCTTGCTGGTACCGTCCAAGTGCTGTTGCCGATGATGCAATCTGAACCGGAATGGTTAAGTGGCATGCGAGAAGGCCTTCATTCGATGAGTGATGACAACTTTCTTAAACGGCTCCCCCCATTGCGAGGGGCTTTCCACGAGTTTTCCCCCTCAGATCGACAGAGGGTTCTCGATGTTCAACTGGAGATGATCACAGATCGGGGCACGGAATTGTCGCTTGGAAATCTGTCGGAAGAAGGCGCTGTCGATGTGACCGAGACGTTAGCAATTCTTCGCGAAGCCGATCTCGCAGGTCAATCGGTAGTGCAAGCGATGTTTCCAGAATGGTTGGTCGACTTCTCTAGTGCATTTCAAAGCGAATCATCCGTGAGCAATGAGACCGACTCGAGCGCCTCATCCATTTCCTATCAGTCCATTTCCATGGCCGATCGTTGGCGCATGGTTATGGGAGTACCGCCGGAACCAAAATCGCGAGGGAGCCAAGCGGCACGGAGTCTCGACCATTTGTACGGTGAGGGCAAGGGAGAAGGAGCTCGTTCCAGTCTCGCGAAGCGACGAACTGGATCCGGTGGAGGAACCGAACAGCCAGTCCCAACAGCAGCCGAATGGGCCGAGGACTTGGAATCCCTATTTGGTTCCGACATTTGTCAAGAAGTACTGGGTTCCTCGGCGGCTTCTGGCGATCTTGGAGCGCTGACCGCGTTGGATCCGGATACAGTCGTTCCTAGCATGGAACTTTTGCAGCAGGTGCTGTCGTTGGCAGGTGGTACCGCGGAATCCAAGACGCAACGGCTTCGTCAAATAGCGAAGCGCATCACCGAGCAACTCGCTCAGAAGTTAGCTGTGAGATTACGTCCCCATATCCACGGGTTGTCGATTGCTCGTCCGACTCGGCGTCGCAATCGACGATTGAATCTGGCCCGGACAATTCGTGGCAATCTAGCCAATGCGGTTCGCCGCGAAGATGGTAGAACGACCATCGTTGCGAAAGATCTTATCTTCAATTCGGCTTCCAAAAGGGAAATGGACTGGTACCTGACGTTTGTTGTCGATGTGTCTGGATCGATGACATCATCCGTCGTTTACAGTGCTTTGTGTGCCGCGATTTTTGCTGAGCTTCCGGCTCTTTCGATCCGATTCCTGGCGTTCAGCACTCAAGTCGTTGATCTCAGCGGTCATGTGAGTGACCCATTGACGCTCTTGCTTGAAGTGCAAGTGGGTGGCGGTACGAATATTGGCCTAGGATTGAGGCACGCACGGGCCGGCCTGCGAGTACCATCTCGATCGATGGTAGTCTTGGTGACGGACTTTGAAGAAGGAGTTTCGACTGGTGAGATGATCGCCGAGACTCGGGCGTTGGTCGAGGCAGGAGTCAAGTGCATCGGCTTAGCAGCACTTGATAATCATGGTGTTGCACGCTTTCATCAAGGCTGTGCACAAATGATGGCCTCAGCAGGCATGCCGATCGCGGCAGTCAGCCCAGAGAAACTGGCTCAATGGGTAGGCGACCAGATTCGAGGAAACTAGTTACCAACTCGCTCGTCACTCTCTTTGCAAAAGAATGAAGTCATTGCGTAGATAGAAGTGTTCTCGGCGGTCCGGTCGCCCTATACTGGAGCAGATCAGCGTCTAGAAAAACTGGACTAGGCCTGGATCAGACCGCAGTCGAAGAGACCGAAATGCGATGAAATAAACTTCGTTTTTGAATGGTCAAGATTCCTACGAGCCGATTAGCCGGAAGTTATTTCCTCTCGCTGAGGAGGGCATTGGTACAGCTTGGAGATAAGGGTTATCTAGATGCCTAGCCTCGAGGTTGCGAATCTCATCTGAGACTTCTGCAAGAAGTGCTACCGCAACCTGGAGGGTTTTATAAAAACACGATCCATTGCTATACTCTCTCATCCTCTCGATTGAGGCTTGTTGGAGGATAACTCGTGCTCATTGTACGTCCCGGCAAAAATCAAGCCGAGGTTTTTGAGAAACCAAAGAAAGTATCGAGGATGAAGTTTGCAATCGTTGGCACAGGTGCACTCGGTGGTTTTTATGGCGGTTTACTCGCCAGAATTGGCCAAGAAGTACACTTTCTCATGAGATCCGATGCTGCATTCGTTCGGCAACATGGTCTGCGAGTCGATAGCAAATTAGGGGACTTTCATTTGCCGAGTGTCCAAGTGCACGAATCGGTCGACACGATACCCGAGTGCGATTGTGTGATCATCGCCTTAAAGAGCACGCAGAACTCGCAGCTTGCAAATCTTCTTCCACCGCTGCTGCGCCAGGGCGGGGTCGCATTAGTGCTTCAGAATGGGCTGCATGTCGAGCAATCGACGCGCGAAGTATTGGGAACTGGCGTTGTTGCTGGCGGATGCTGCTTTCTGTGCTCTAACAAAGTTGGCCCAGGACACATACGGCATCTCGACTACGGCAAAATTCTGATGGGTCCGTATCGTGGAATGGTGGATGATGAACCCGGCCCTAGTATTGCATCACTTGAAAGGATTTGCGACATCTTTCGCCAAACAGGAATCGAATGCAACGTCACAGACGACTTGTCATTGGCACGCTGGCGAAAGTTGATGTGGAACATTCCCTTCAATGGCTTGTCAGTGATGCTGAACTCCAGCACGGATTCAATCATGCGGCACCCTCATTCTCGAGCGTTGGCAAGATCGATCATTGAAGAAGTTCGAAGCACTGCCGTCGCATGCGGTCACGTTATCGAACAGGACTTCGTGCAGTACATGATGGATCATACAGATGAGATGGTGCCATATGACAGTAGCATGCGACTAGACTACCTGGCGGGGCGACCGATCGAAGTGGAAGTCATTTATGGAAATGCAATTCGCGCCGCAGAGCGAAAAGGAGTCGATGCTCCGCTCATGAGAGCCATGTATCGCCAATTGCACTTCTTGGCTGACAACCGATAGCCTCCTCACTGGAAGGGTTAACCTCATGAGCCGACGGGCGCCAGCGGGCGCTAGCCCCGGTCTTCAATAACGCGAAGCGTTATCAATAGATCAAGTTCTCAGTACATCGAATTCGTAAAAACAGATCGCCGAACGCAATCGAAAGAGTACGCAGCAGTAAGAAAACTAGAGGGTGCGCAGCAAAAAAGTTCGCAACAGCAAAGAAGAACGCGAAGCGTTCATAAAAACCGGGGATAGCGCCCAACGGCTCAGATGGCCGTCGGGGAAGAATCGCTAAAGAATCGAGACTAAACGCGACGTTCGGTGAGTCGAACCGACTTGCCGGTTCTGCCACGGAGGAAGTAAAGCTTGGCACGACGAACCACGGAGCGACGCTTCACTTCGATTTTGTCGATGCGTGGGGAGTGGACGGGGAACTTTCGTTCAACACCTTCTCCACCGACGATTCGACGAACGACAAACATTTCACGAGTTCCGGCACCGCTTTTTGCAATGACAGTACCACTAAAGACCTGGATGCGTTCTTTAGCCCCTTCCTGAATTTTGGTGTGAACGTCGACGGTGTCTCCAATGCCGAACGAATCGACCTTTTCTTTCATGGAAGACTGTTCAACCAATTGGAGCAATCGCTGGCTCATGATTTGCAATGACGGAAAAAGGACAAAAGCTATGTAATTTGGAGGCAATATACTGACAACCGAAACGCTTTTTGGGAAGGCCAAAACCTAGGTTTTTGATCCCCCAGTGAATTGCAGATTTGTTTTGCTGCTTAGGTTTCCCGTAGGTCGGGGGTCCTGCCCGATCCATTTTTTCCTGCTTTCGTCAATCTAAACACTGGCAAAACGACTTGAAATCCGGGTCATGCCAAATGAGTTTGCTCGGTTTTTTAAGTCATTCTACACGTTCTTCCCCAGGATCTTCCAGGAGCTTTCTCGGAGGTCGGCCGAGCTGTTCCAAATGACTGATTGCTTCCGAGAACGGCATCGACTCTTGAGAAATACGATCTGCAGATACTTCTCCCAGAAATCCGGCCCAAGGATCGGGAGCACCAGGAAAGTAGACCGTAACGGTTCCATCCGGCCGACGACTCGTCTCAAAAGCCAGCCTCGATACGCCACCGACTTCGACTCGAATCGGCTTCAAGGATGGAAGCGCATTCGAGCCACCAAGCGTTCCCGTCAGAATATCTTTGTAGATGGCATACTTTGGGAAAACCTTCAATAGATTACTCTCAATCCACAAAGTGCTTTGCTTTGCGATCGAGCGAGAAGCGATCAGCCCGACGAAAAAACATCCAAGCACAACAATGATCATGGAAAGCAGGAAAAGAACTGCAAATCCTGCCGCTGAATGGATCGGCAACCATGACTCCATAGCTTTGTAGACGACCAAAACGAGTCGGTACAGATACCCCAAAACGAACAACAGTCCAGCGATCGGCATCAGAAACAGTACGCCACCGATCGCCGTGGTTTTGAGAAATTCTAGTGTTCTTGAGAATCGCTTCACGCTTCAGTCTTTCGATTTTCGTGGAATCCCCTGATGGTCGATCTCAAAGGACGTTAACTCCAGGTCGACATCGCCGCTTTTTCCAAGAGTTAATTTAGCTAACCAGCCTGTCCAGACTTGCGGATCGCCTGGAAAATAATCGAACACCAGATTTCCTAAACTGTAGACGATGGGTTTACCTCGGTACGTTTCCACGGTTTGGGTCACATGGGGATGAGCCCCGATCACTGCAGATGCGCCAGCGTCAATCATCTGCCGGGCCATCTTTCGTTGCCATTCATAAGGACTGGCGACAAGCTCTGGTCCCCAATGCACGTAGGGGACAACAAAGTCTGCCTTGTACTTTTCTCGAGAAGCTTTTATGTCTTGTTCGATGATCTCGATTCGCAAAGGAGCAACGCCGGGAGTCGTCGCGGTCGCCTCATAATGCTCCGTCCCGAAACCGTTGTAACCAAGCAGCGCGACTCGAAAACCATTTCGATTCAAGATTAGGGGCTGTCGTGCCGTATGCAAATTTCGACCGCCTCCGAAATAAGGGATCTGTGCAGCTTCTAATTTCTCCAGTTCACCGACCAAACCCTCCAAGCCATAATCCATGGAGTGATTGTTGGCCAAACTGACCGCAGTGAAATGCTTTTTGAGAATTGGCAATGCTTTTTCTGGACCATGAAATACATAATTCTTGTGCTCCATTTGTCCTTTGTCCGAGATGACGCATTCCAAATTACAGACAGCGATATCTACGGATCCAAAATCGGTTGCAAACTCCACAAAGGGATCAATCCCGTGGTTAATGGCATTGCCGGGATCTCCATCCAACATCACATCTCCACCGAAGAGCATGGTGACTCCTTCCTCCAAGCGTGAAATCTCCGCGACGACTCGAAAGCCTAAGTTAGAACATCTCGTATCTTCAGAGTTCCAATTACGAAAACTGGCACGGCTCCACAAAGGGGCCGAGTTCCAAGCGCCGCCGCGACGTACTCGGGTGATTCCTGTCTCCGGACCTTGCGGATCATCGGTAGGCGAAACTGCATAATAGTTGTCATCATGCCAATCGCCGGTCCACTCCCAAACATTGCCATGCATGTCATGCAGCCCCCATGCGTTAGGAGGATAGGAAGCGACCTTGGCTGTAAAAGCAATGGAACCATCTTCCGGGATTTCCAAATCTTGGATGTGCGCGAATTTTGGATTCTTTTGCACGTCAATCGTTCGAGATTTCGAACATAGTTCTTGCGGGTCGTTGAAGCCGCTGTAACGGTTCGTCGATCCTGCACGACAAGCGTATTCCCATTCCGCTTCTGTGGGCAGTCGATAGGTCTGCTTCGTTTTCGCTGAGAGCCACTGGCAGTATCGATTGACATCTTGAAACGTGACATTGAGAACAGGATGATCATCGGTCTGATCCCATCCAGGGCTTCGCCAGTCATACTCGGTCGATCTCCCTTCGCACATGCGTTTCTTTTGATTGAACCCCCAACCTCCCGTGCCATCGAGTTCCGATTCGGTACGGTATCCGGTCTCTTCTGCAAACTGGCGGAACTGTCCTACGGTGACTTCGGTTTTACCCATCAGGAATGGCCGGGTGATCCGAACACGATGTTGAGGTAACTCATCGTTAAAGTAATTGGCGTCATGTTCGTCATTGGGGAAGACTTTCTTGATCGCTTCGCCCGATTCGTAGCTCCCCATAAGGAACTCACCAGCCGGAATCCGAATCATTTCCATCCCAACCGAATTGCGGACCGACACTCCCTGTGAATCGGAGGCAAGCTGTGCGTCGGCGACCACCGAAAAGGCACTGAGATATCCAAGTGCTGCGAGAAAGGGGATGCAAGCGGCCAAAGCGTGAACCATGTGTTTCACGCCTTCGCGTATTCTTAACATTTGATTAATCCCTTCATGTGATCGTGCGACTTGGAAAACCCAAATAGGAGAAAGAACCTCTCCGTAATTCGCGTGCAATTGCGTGGGAAAGCCGCCGAAGAAGTATGTCGATTTTAATCAAACGGCGATGCAGAATTGGAAAGAAAGGAATTTTCCAGAATTCATGTCGGCATAGGATGCTGAAAGGGGTATCGCATCAGTAGAACCCAAAACTGACGGAAGATGGCCCCCCCTATTGGTGATCTAGTGATGTTGACCAGCTACCCTTGGCTGAAGAAAAGGACTTCGCTTTTCTTAGGCATTTTGATCGTTCTCGGATTCCTGTTGGATTCAAACGTTTTGGTCGGAGAGGACGCTGAATCCACGAAAATCATGGAATTCACGAGGTCTATTCGGCAGTTAGAGGCACCGCCCGACCGTGATGATATCGGTTGGCACCAAGCGGAAGCAGCTCTCGATCGAGCAAGAAAGAATCCCAACCTGAAGGAGAATGCCATTTGCGGATTGGCATGGCTCCACTTGAAACGAGGGAATACGGATGCTGTCGGAAATCTCGAGGGAAAATTGGCTATTCTTTTTCCTTCCCCTTCGCCGGACCTAAAATCCCAGATGGATCGGATCCAACTGTATTATTCGCTTGCTGCCGATCCGGATTTTGTGCAACAGCACTTTGCAAGCGTCGCGGCAAACGCGTTGGATCCGAAGGTATCGGAAACGAACCGCATGGCCTGCGCTGCCATGCTCGGAGGTATCTCAGGGATGTTGAAGCCTGATGCCGCAGAATCGCCGATTGACCGCGAACTTCTTAGTGCGGTTAGATCTAGTATCCTAAAGTCTCCAATGCCTAAAGTCATTCAGGCTTTCGAAGACAACTTCAAGAAGAATGCGACTCGTGCTGCGACGCTTGCCGACTGGCTCGCAAAGAACGCAGACAAGTCCGTAGTCGAGAAAACGAAACAGGTAGAATTGGAGTCGCAAAACCTTCGCAAGGAGCTTGATGAGCAAGTCAAACTGCTAGCCTCCGAGAAAAGCGAAAAGAAAGCACTTCAAAAGAAAGTCTTTGCCTTGACCAAAGAGAAAACGAACGCGAAGAAAGAAGTCAACTGGGTGGACGTGCAATGGGATAGCCACCCAGAATTCCACAATCCGATTATGCCCAATCGCGAAGAGTTCGCGAGAGGTGTTCGGACGGGTGAAACGGAGTTCGACGGATTCCGGCAACGCTTCGTCTTTAGTAGAGAATCTGGTAGAGCATCTGTCCGTGATCGTCGTCCAACATTCGCGGACACGGTTACCTATCCGTCCTATCGATGGAATCCTCGACCTCAGCACTTGATTGATAGAGACATTGACAGAAAGTATCTTCCGGCACTCCATCGCTACCAATACTTGACCTCGCAGCGAGACTCCCTTCGCAACAAGAAAGCCAAGCTGACAGGGCGCCTCAAGGAAATTGAAACAGAACTTGCTCCATTGGTCGCTAAGCTGGAATCGATCTCTGAGCTGCTGCAATCCGAGTCCAAGGGACGGAAAGAAATCAAGGCAGAACTAGAAGTCTTACGGGATGCTGCACAGACTCTGACAGCGGCTAAACCCAGTCTGGCATTTCGACCACCCCATTTCGAAATCGTCGACTATAGCATCGAAGCAAAAGTACTTAAACCGAAAACAAAGTGAGGATGCAAAGGATGGCTTTCTTAACTGCTCGACGGACGAGGCTCTGGATACTCGGTCTCTGCCTTGTTGTGATGTGGAGTCTGTCGTTTTCAACCCCGAGTACCCTCGGCCAAGCGGAGTCGGCAACAGCAAAAGAGTTTGTTTCTGCAGTTCGTCAGATCGAAGCACCAGCGGACAAAGACGATTTGGGCTGGCTTCAAGCCGAGGCGAAGTTGCAACGAGCCTTGGGTGACCCGAAACTGAAGAATAGAGCGATCTGTGCCTTGGCATGGCTGCACTTAAGAAGAGGAAACGTCGAAGCGATTCGCAAATTCACAAGTCGTTTGCCGAATCTATTTCCGAATCCTTCGCCTGATCTCCATGCGATGTTAGGACGAATTCAGCTTCATTTCGCTCTCGTCGCGGATCCATCCTCCGTAACCAAACAATTCTTAGCAGTTTCCGAATCGGCGTCGGATCCTACCGTATCGGAACTCAATCGCATTGCGAGTGCTGCGATGCTCGGATCGATCGCTGGAATGTTTAAGCCAGAAGCTGCCGAAAGTCTTGTGCAGCCAGAGGTGATTGATCAAGTCCGATCCGCCATTCTGAAATTGCCAATGCCCAAAGTCATTCAAGCTTTCGAGGATTCTTACAATCGGAATTCGCGTCGCTCGATGGCGCTTTCCGAATGGCTCGGAAACCATTCCACGGAACCGAAGGAAGGACAATCAAAACGTGCAGAAACTGAATTGGAGCAACTTACGCAGGAACTAACGGCGAGTGCCCAGGAACTACACGAGTACGAACAACAAATCAGGAATCATAGAAAGGAAATAGCTGATTCCAAGAAGAAAGTAGCTGCGACCCAAAAAGCCATTCAGTTCGTCCTTGATCAGTGGGCTGGTCAACCGGAAATACACAACCCGGTTAAACCCGATAAGCACCAAATCAGCAATCAGGTTCCCAAATTACATCGCGTTCGTGTGGGGTGGCGTACCGTCGAAGTCAAGAAAACGCGATTTCGCAACGGTAAAGAAGAATCCTACACGGACAAGGAACAGGAGCCAGAGTACGAAACAAGACCAAGGCCACAAGCGGAGATCGCCGCGGACATCGATCGCATTTACCAGCCATTATTTCAGACGTACCAAAAGCTCATGGCTCGGCAACAAGCCATCTTGGACCAAAAGGCTACGCTGGAAAGGCAATTAGCCAACATCCGTTCCGAGATTGTCTCGTCCGAACAAAATATTGATTCCATCGAGTCTCAGATCAAGTCTATAGCAGAGAATCGTCGCGATGGAACGTCTGAACAGAAACGATTGAAGGATGTTTCCATGGCTCTGAAAGCCGAACATCCCAAAATGGCCTTTCGCCCTCCTCACTTCGATGTTGTCGACCATGGCACTGAAATAAAGATCTTGACCTATGTACGAAGATAGACAATCCATTCTCGCAGAACTCTGGACCCAGATTCTGAGTAAGGCGCCCTATGTCAGTTCGATTATTGGTCTGTTCCTATTGATGCCGATGGTGGCTTCAGCAGCGGATCGAGACATCGAACTCACGAAGTCGCTGATCGCTGCTATAAAGCAATCCGATGCGCCGGAGCGATCTCGTGTCGAAGAAACACTTGCACAGATTCCGACGGAGGCTCCCTGCCGTCCCGTGGCAGCCCAAGCAGGCGCAATCGTTTACATACAGCAAGGTCGGTTTGCGGAAGCTCGGAATTGTTTGAAGTCTAGCCCAGCACTCGGGGGTTCTATGCAACTCAACGAGCATCGATTGAAATTGTGGGCGTTGCTCGAAGAAGAATCCACCGATGGCACCGAAGGCGTTTTCAAAGATGTCGTTCGATTGGCGCTCTCGAAGTCACTTGAGAACAACGAGCATACGTTATTGATCGAGCAGCTAGGGACATTGGTCGGAATGCTGCAAACAGAGGAAAATCCCAAAGCCATTTCGATCAAAACGATTGAGCAAGCCAAAAACGCATTGGAGAGTCGCGTGAGCAAGTCGCATGCATCGCGATTTATTGGGGAATGGGAGAAATCGAAACAACGAGGAATGGCTATTAAGGCAAAAGTTGCCGAGTTTCAAAGCTTGGATGCGGAGGAGGCGAAAAGAATGGTCAGCGCGCTGGAAGCTGAACTTGAGAACAAGAATAATAGCGTCTCATCGATTAACGATAGAAACGAAGAAGAGCGGCGTATCGTCGACGAGCTGGAAGAGTTACGGAAGAACTTGTTTGATGAGAACAAAGATTTGATCAAGCAATTGAAAAAGGAGACTCCCGGCAGGCCAATACCTCCAGTAGCACCCACCCAGCCTCGTAAACCGAATCTAACTTACGTCGAGGATAAAGCGACAGGTCGACGAGTCCTCGACCCTCGTTCTGATAGAGAGAAACGCCAATACGAACGCGAAATGCGTGAATATGAAACCAGGGCGAGAAACTATCAAAACGAATTCCATAACTTTCAAGAGAGACTCTCAGCATGGCAAGCCCAAGACCAACAGCGACGAGCCGCGATTAAATCGCAGCAGCAACAGATAGAAGTAGCTGTCGACATCAAGGACAAAGAAATTGAGGTGGCTAAGAAAAAGGTGCGCGAGGGTGTCTTTGCCGAACTCAAAGAGGCCGAGTCCCAGCAAAGTGAGCTGAGTGAGGTTGTATTGATTTCCCAATTCGCTTTGGCAGACAAGCTCGATACCTCAGGCAAACCAAAGTCAAGTGTCCGTCCATCGCGTTTCGACTTGATTGACTTTACCGCCGAAGAAGCAAGGCTCTTGCGAGCTTTACGCTAGGCTGTGGGGAATTGCATAGGACACACAAACAGACTCCATTCTGTCCACACCCGGATTAAACGGTTTCATGAGCAATTCTGCCAACAACGAACATCGAACTGTCAGTAGGGCAAGGGGGATGACACTCCTAGTTTGTTCGCTGATGTGCATGTTCATTACGCGAAGATCGGTTGTATTGGCGGAAGATAGCGACATCGACCGTACCAAATCGATCATAGCTATGATTCAACAGCCCAATTCACCGGAGCGCAGTCGGGTAGACGATGTGCTCGCGCAGATTTCGCTTCAGTCACCCTTGCGACCGGTTGCATCCCAAGCGGCTTCCATTGTTCACATCCAACAAGGTCAATTCGCGGATGCTTTGAAATGTCTGCAATCGACCCCGGCAAACACTTCATCTTCAGCTTCACTGCAACTCGGCGAGCAGAGACTCAGACTTTGGCTGTTGCTAGAAATGGAATCCAATCAAGAATCGGGCGCAATACTTAAGAACATCGTAAACCTGGCGATATCGGACAAGCTTGAAGTCAGTGAGCACGAGTCGTTGATCGAGTGGCTCGGTGCGGTGAGCGGTATGCTACAAACAGAAGATCAGCCCACTGCGTTTGTGATTGAGACTCGAAACCAATTGAAGACCATTGTCGAGACACTGACTATTGATTCCGCTGCATCACGGTTTAAGGTGCAATTTGACAAATCAATTCAGCGGGGCAATGCAATCAAAGCTCGAATCGCTGAGTTTCGAGAGGTCGGGTTGGCGGAAGCGGCGGCCATGTTAAGTGCCCTGAAAACGGAACTGTCCGCCCGCGAGAAATCGCTTAAGTCCAAACGACAGAATGTCGAACAACTTGAGACTTCACTCGAAAGCCTCAAAGGTCGTCTCCAAGACGATCAGAAACTAATCAGGACTCGTTCGAGTCAGAGTCGGCAAATCAATGCTGAGTACCAGTCTCTCACAGGGGAATCCGCGCTGCTCATTCCCCCTCGTTTGCCGCCAACGACCTACAAGAGGGATCCGGTAACGGGACAGGACGTCGTTGATCAATGTCCATCCCAATGCGAGATCCAAATGTATATGGTCGAAAAAGCAAAGTACCAAAAACAACGGCACCACCTTTCCAATCGAATGTCGGAAGTGATGCAGAGAATGAACAAAGGAAGAGAGTTGCAAAACGAGACATCGACGCTCCGTATGCAGCAGAGAGAATTGGAGAGAGAAATCGAATGGGCGAAGAGTATTCGATTCGTGATCGAAGAAGATGTCGCGGAAGCAGAAAGAAAGCGGAGCATACTAGCGGAACGATTGCTGGTATCGAGATTTGCACTAGCCGATGTGTCTAGTCATTCAAGCAAATCCAAGTCGAGTATCCGGCCATCGCGATTCGACCTTATGGACTGTAACGACGAAGCGTCGAGGCTTACAAAAGCTCTTCGATAACAGATAAGTATCCCGTGATCCCCTACGTATCGATTTGACAGTTGCGGAGCGTTGCAATACTTGCCGTGACGGTCGCAACCGATGCGAACCTCGCCATTGAATTACATTCATGACAACAACACCCAACAACGACGACTCTCACTCACTGTCGAGCGTTCAGGGGATTGATGCGATTTGCGATCGTTTCGAACTTGCGTGGATACGCGGGGAACGAATATCGATCGATAAGATCCTCGAGGAGAGCCCGACAACTCTTAGACGCGCATTGGCTCGTGAATTAGTCGCCATCGAAATGGAGTTGCGGCGCAAAGCCGGTGAAGAGCCGAGCCTCGCGCAATATGCAAAATACTCGTCGGAAGAATGGCTTCTAGGATTACGACCACGAGATGTAGCCGAAAGTGGCGGATCGAACGATGCAACTCTGGACGTTCTAGGCACCGTTCCAACAGCCGGCGAAGCGCTGCCCCAGCAAGACTTGTCACAAAAAGTATTGAAGTATTTCGGCGATTACGAACTCATTCGAGAGATCGCTCATGGCGGCATGGGAGTCGTTTATCAAGCTAGACAGGTCAGTTTGGGTCGTATCGTCGCGGTCAAGATGATATTGACAGGTGCATTGGCATCCAAGCAAATCGTGGAACGTTTTCAACGTGAGGCTCGTGCGGCTGCGTTGTTGGATCATCCAGGGATCGTCCCCATTTACGAAGTAGGAGTGCATAACGAACAGCACTTCTTTTCGATGAGCTACATCGATGGAGAGAGCCTAGCGACGAAGCTTGCGACAGGCCCCATGGAAGCGAAAGAGGCAGCCGCACTGGTCGTTCAGATTTCGCATGCGATCCAATATGCTCACGAGCGAGGAGTCATCCACCGGGACATCAAGCCTTCGAATATTCTGTTGGACCGCCGTGGAGTGCCACGTGTCACCGATTTTGGTCTCGCCAAACGGGTAGACGACGGCGCTGAGTTGACCGTCACTGGGCAGATACTGGGTACTCCCAGCTATATGCCACCCGAACAAGCCGCCGGTCAGATCGAGTCGATCGGACCCGAGTCGGATGTTTATTCATTGGGTGCGATGCTTTACGCGATGGTCACAGGCCGACCGCCGTTCCAAGCGGCAAGCAGTGTTGAAACATTGCGACAAGTGATCGACGAAGAAGTGATACCACCGGTGCAGTTGGATCGAACGATTCCAAAAGATCTTGAGACAATCATCTTGAAGTGTTTGGACAAGAGTCGTCCACGCCGTTACTCAAGTGCACAATTACTTCGCGAAGATTTAGAGCGATTCCTCGATGATCGACCCATCTTAGCTCGCCCGGTTACTTCGATCGAAAAAGCCTGGCGCTGGTGCCGGCGCAACGCCATCGTCGCCGGACTTTCCACGCTAGTTTCCATGCTAGTGATAGGCACCGCAACTCTGCCAAGCATAGCATATCTTCGCGAAGCCGCCTTGAAAGACGATCTTCATTACGAAGTCGAACTAAGAAAAAATCTGAATGCGAATGTAAGTGAGATGAAATCC
>Ga0207937_1000289_pt1 | contig 17992 bp, 11 predicted proteins | sample LakMenEpi04Sep11_FD_150668 | JGI IMG/M metagenome (GOLD analysis project Ga0207937, IMG submission 150668) | Freshwater microbial communities from Lake Mendota, WI - 04SEP2011 deep hole epilimnion (SPAdes) | ecosystem: Environmental > Aquatic > Freshwater > Lentic | place: Lake Mendota, Madison...
GAACCCGCGCCGGTGCGGCAGGTAGTCCTGCGAATACGCGCCGTTGTGCCACTTGCCGATGAGCGCCGTCGCGTAGCCGGCATGACGGAAGTAGTCGCCAAACGTTTTCTCCGACAAATCGAGCCGGTCGAGCCCGCGATTGCTCGGAACATCCACGGCTCCGGTGCGATGATTGTAGCGCCCCGTGAGAAACCCCGCGCGAGCTGGCGCGCACAACGCTGAAGGCGAGTAATGATCAGTGAACCGCACTCCCACCTTCGCCAGTTCATCCAGCGTGGGCGTGTCCACGACTTGGTTACCGTAGCATCGCAGGTCGCCCCAACCAAGATCATCGGCGATGATGAACAGGACATTGGGCTTTGCAGGGTCAGCGGCGTGCAGCGGGGTGGACGGGGCAATCAGCAGAGCAATCAGAAGAAAGAAGGTGGGTTTCATAGCGTGGACCTTAGGTTCAGCTTCACGTGTTTAAAATCCATCACTTGCGAGCCGGGCATGGTGAGCGGTTCAATGGTGAGTTTCGCCGGACCTTTCGGCAGCCTGAGAGTGCCGGCTTTCAGAATGCTCCACTCGCGGTTGCGGTATCTTGCCGATCCTGCTTCGTCGCGATGAGGCAATGGAATCCCCGGTGCGGGCGCTGCAAGGACGATGGTCTCGAACGACTCGTTTCCTGCGCTGATCCGCAGACGCGATCCGGCGTCGGCGGACGGACAGGCCAGGGCGATTTCGATCTCGTAGTCGCCAGCGGTAGCCACCTCGATGTCGAACCAGACTTTCGCCTTCGCATCCGTCCAGCCGGTGATCCAGTCATTGGCAAAGCCGGGGCCGTTGGCGAACGTCAATGGCGGGTCGAGGTAAGCCTGAGGTGCGTGGAGTTCGACTGGGTTGTGCTCCGGATGGCCGACAGTCAATGGAAAACGCTGCAAGGCATTGCGCGAGATGTCCGCGAACCAGGCATCATATTGGTCACTGAGTTGCTTGACGATGTCGGGGTGGACAGCGGCGATGTCCTTTGTCTCACCGGGGTCGCTTTCCATGTCGTAGAGCTGCCAGGGAGTGGCGCTGGCGTCATTGGCCTTCGCCTTCGAGCCGCCGGCAGGTCCTTTGATTTCGCGGACCAGTCGATATTTCTGGGTGCGCACGGCGCCGGGATACTTGTTCGACTCATCGATGGGATTGTGCGTGAAGAGCGTGCGATCAGGCCACACGCTGCTATCCGTTCTTTCCAACAGTCGCCGCAGCGAGATGCCATCAAGTTTCGACCCAACGGGTGCCTTGACACCGCACAGGTCCAGTAGCGTGGGAAAGAGATCGATGTGCGAGACGATGGGTTTCACGACATGAGGCGTCCATTTCGCCGCCGGCCAGTGCATGAAGAGCGGCACACGGCTGCCACCTTCATGGACACTCGTTTTGCTGCCGCGCATGCCCGCGTTGTATGTCTTCACGCCTGCGGTTCCGCCATTGTCGGTGAGGAAGAGCACGATGGTGTTATCGGCGAGCTTGAGCGACTCCAGGTGCGCGAGCAGTCGCCCCACATTGTCATCGATGTTTTCGCACATCCCGTAGAAGGCAGCCAAAGTGTCGTCGAAGCCCTTGGATTTGAACTTGTCGAAGTATTTATCTGGCACCTGATACGGCGAGTGCGGCGCATTGTAACTGAGGTAACAGAAAAACGGCTTGGCCTTATTCGCGGTGATGAACTTCATCGCCTCATCCGTGAGCACGTCGGTGATGTAACCCTGTGTCGCTTCGTGCTTCGCACCGCGGAGGAGCACCGCATCGAAGTAGTTATTCCAATGACCGTTGTTGAAGCCGAAGAACTCATCAAAGCCCTGCCCCTGCGGCGTGAAGGGATACTGCTCGCCATTGTGCCACTTGCCGATACAGGCCGAGCGATAGCCCGCGGGATGCAACGCCTCGGCGATCGTCACCTCCGTCGGTTTCATCGCCTCGGCATTGCGAGTGACCCCATGGCAGCCCGTGCGCAACGGCCAACGCCCCGTTAGCAACGCCGCGCGGGTCGGCGCGCAGAATGAGTTCACATAGAACCGATCAAACCGGACACCCGTCTGAGCGAGTTTGTCGATGTGTGGCGTTTGGAGATGCGGATTGCCATGGCTGGAGAAATCGCCGTAGCCCTGGTCGTCGGTCATGATGAGCAGGACGTTAGGCTTCGATGATTCGGCGCCTTGCATCGCCGTAAACGATGTCATCAGCAGCGCGGTGAGGAGCGTGAGGGTGGGTTTCATGCTTTTAGTTCGTTCAAGGTTCCGGCGTTGCTCCCAAAGGTGTCAGTCTCGATGCCCATGTTTTGCAGCATGGTGACGAAGAGATTGCAGAGCGGTTTGTTGTTGTCCCGTTTGAAGGCGAGGTGCTGGCCGTGTTGCAGGCCACCACCGGCGAGAAGGATCGGGAGGTTCGTGTTGTCGTGAATGTTGGCATCACCAAGGTTGCTGCCGTAGAGGACCATCGTTCGGTCAAGCAGTCGCTGGTCCCCTTCGGGCTTGGCGGCGAGGTTGTCGATAAGCTTGCGCAATAGAGCCATGTGCTGGCGGTCTGCCGCTTCAAGTTGTTTTACTTTTTCTTCCTTCTGACCGTGGTGACTGAGGTTGTGATAGGTTTCGGTGGTGGCCTTTTGTCCGGGGAGTGAGAACACGGGTGTTCGGAAGGCATCGACCATCAACGTGACGATGCGGGTGCTGTCGGATTCGAAGGCGAGTTGCGCGATGCTGAGCATAAGGTCAAACTTCTCGAAGAAAAGCTTACTGTCGTTGATGTCGGTCGGCGCGGACTGCGTGGCGACGGGCTTCGGCCGTTGCTCCCATTCGCTGGCGGTCTGCAAGCGCTGCTCCACTTCGCGCACGGAGGTGAGGTATTGATCGAGACGGGCTTTGTCCGTGCTGCCAAGCGTGCGGCTGAATCGTCCGGCTTCGGCGTTGAGTGTGTCGAGGATGCTGCCGCGTTGTTTGAGGTGCTGGAGTTGTTTTTGCACTTCAGCCGCATCACCCTGGACGAACATCTTCTGAAACAAAGCCGTGGCGCTATCCTCAGCGGGCAGCAGCACGCCATCGCGCGTCCAAGAGAGACTGCGGTTCGCCTTTTCAATGTTCACGCCAAGGTTCAGCGTGGGGAAACGCGTCACCTGACCAAGCTTCTCGGCTGCGAATTGATCGAGCGAGATACTGTTGCGGAAGCCTGACTTAAAAGCGCCGCGTGCTGAGGTGAGGAAGCAATTGTCCGTGCTATGTCCGCCGGTCACGCCGGGATGCGAAAGGCCGCTGAACACGCTGAACTCATTCCGCACCTCGGCGAGCAAGTCGAGGTAAGGCGAGAGCACGTAGTCGCTACCGGTGGTCGCCGGAAAGAAGTTCTTCGGCAGCAGGCCAAGGTTGTTCGCGATAACCAGCATGCGCTTCGGTGTTGGCGGTTGCGCAGCTCTTGCGAACACGGGCGTCATGCATTCGAGCATCGGAAGTCCCAGCGTGACGCCAAGGCCGCGCAGGAACGTGCGGCGCGGGATGTGGGAGGAGGCGGTGGAGATGTGAGGGGCGTTCATGGCGTTGGGTTTCCAAGGAAGATTGGGCTTTGCACCAGCGCGTGCACGAGATCCCGCACGCGGTATCCGTCGTTCTCGCAGGCATCAAGCATCGCTTCGATTTCGCGGCGATCTGCAAACTGCACGGGTGTGCCGGTGGCGTACAGCGTGAACTGATGCAGAAGATTGCGCGCGAGTTGCCGTGAGTTAGCAGAAAGGATGGCTTTCATGTCGTGGATGTTGGCGAACTTGCGGCCGTCGGCGAGTTGTCCACTGGCATCGACTTTGCCCGCAAGCGTAAACGCGAAGTCGTGGCCAGCGCGGTCGATCCCGGTGATGCGTTCGCCATCGCTGGTGCCGCGATAACGTGTCCGCCAAGCTCCGTGGATATCAAAGTTCTCCAAGGCGAGTCCCACAGGATCAAACTTCGCGTGGCACGTGGAGCAGGTTTTGGATTTCGTATGCTGGGCGATCAGTTCGCGGATGGTTGTCGCACCGCGAATGTCCGGTTCGACGGCAGGAACTCCCGGAGGCGGAGGAGGAGGCGGATTGCCGATGAGACGATCCATGATCCACACGCCGCGCAGCACAGGCGAAGTCGATGTGCCATTGGCGGAGACTTTCAAAATCGAGCCCTGTGTGATGAGTCCACCATACGGGCTATCGTTCGATAGATCGACCCGACGAAGCGCGGACCCACTCACTTCAGGCAAACCGTAGTGCCGTGCGAGACGATCATTCACGAGCGCGAAGTCGCTCTTGATGATGGAAGACGCAGGCAGATTCTCGCGGAGCATCGCAGCGAAGAAAGCTCGCGTTTCTTGTCCCATCGACTCCACGAGATAATCATCGAGCCGATACTCAGGATAGAGCCGGATGTCGGGATCATCGCGACGCAGTTCACGCAGATTGAGCCAGCAATCGGTGAAGTGATTCACGAATCGCTCGAAGCCCTCGCTGGTAATGAGTCGGTCCGTTTGCGCACGCAGAGTTGCTGGATCGCGAAGCTTCTCTTGCTCGGCAAGTGCCGACAGTTCAGCATCAGGTCGCGAGTCGGTGAGGAAATGCGAGAGCCGGTTCGCGATGGCGAAGTGGTCGTCCGCGGCGATGGGCTCGCGCAGATACAAAAACAGGTTGGAGCAAAGGAACGCCTGATAACCTGCTAGCAATGCTTCGGCGATTGGCGCACCGTTTTGCAGAGCATCGAGCACGAGTTTATCAAATGGCGGGATCGCTTCCTCCGGCACAGGTTCGCGTGCAGCGAGGGCGATGAAACGCCGCAGAAGTCGTTTCGCATCCTCGGCGGGCTTTGCTGATTTTACGTCGACACCGAGATCATCAAACAGCACGCGATGCGAGGCAGGCGGCCATGATGCCGGCGCGATGGGGCCTTCCAACTCTAGCCATTGAAACGCGATACCCGGCTGCCCGCCGTCCGGAAAGGGTGGATAACGGTAGGAGCCCGTCTTGCCTTGCGCATCGATCTGAGGAACCGGCAGGCCGAGCATGCCATACTCGATGGTCTGGCCTGCGAGCAGGTAGACCGTCGTTTCATACACACCGCCTTCGGGTTGCACGTCGATGATGCCGCCGGTCACGCGCACATCCTCGGCGATGTCGTGGTTCGTCGGCTTGCGTGCGCGGAAGTTCATCGGCACCGATTGTGTCCCCTTCTTCAACTCGAAGCCCTCAACTTGAAGAACAGATCGCGCGGAGAATCGCACGCGATACTCGCCCGTGGCGTAGGCGATGACGTTCTTCGGATACACCGCATACGGCCATCCCGGCGAACGGAACAAGGCGAACTCGATGTTCGGATCAGGCTCGGTTTCATTCGGTTCGGCCCAGTTCTTTGAATCTACATCGAAGCCCTTACCATCCCGCGCATAGAACAGTGACTCCACACCTCCCGTGGTGCGGCGCGGCCCGAGTTGCTTGCCAACCACTCGTGTCTTTTTCGACTTCGGCGGAGCAGGTGACGTCACCACGGCCTGACGCAACGCCGTCTCCACCGCATCCAGATACGCCGTGAGCTGCACATGCGATATGTCCAGCGTGGACGCGACCTTGTCGAAATGATGCGACTCGCGATCCGCAGGCAACATCTCGCGAATATCGAGATGCGGCAGCGCGAGCAGGTCTCGCAAGTTTTGCTCAAACTCGATGCGATTGAGCCGCCGCATCGGCCCGCGCCCGTTTTGCGCTGTGGCCGCGGAACCGGCTGCATACAATGGTGATTCCAGAGATGCCAACAACGCTTTCCGATCGTCGCTGGTCATGGCCTCCGCATCCGGTGGCATCTCTTTTTTCTCCACCCGATCAAACACCTGCACCCAGCGGTCCATTCCTTTGGGGTCAGCCAAATCAAACGTTAGCGCCGTGAGATCGAGCTTGCCCTCTTTCGTCTCCGCATTGTGGCAATCGGCGCAGTTCTGCTCGATGAGAGTGGCTAAAGGCTGCGGTGGTTTCTCAACCGCTTGCAGTGTTGTGAGCGGCGCAGTGAGCGGCACGAGCAGCAGGATGGTAAGGAGGGTGAGGGAGGGTTTCATGCAATTCAGTCTTTCAGCGGGATGCCGCGTGCAATGAGTGAATCGAAACGGTAGGGAGACTCGCCTGCGGTCCACGCGATGCCGCGCAGCAGAATGGTGCGGAAGAACGGGTCATCGAAAGTCCAATCGAAGTGGCCTAGGGTGGAGGCCACGACGCGGCCTTTCCCGTGCTCATGGGCCCAGATGACTGGCTCAGCGCTGATCTTATCGCCCACGCTTTCATCGGAGGTGGCCAGCGCGGTCACCTTGCTGCGGTCGCCTTGCAGGTTCCAGAAGCACTCGTCGGCAAGAGTGAAGGTGTCCGGCAGTCCGTGCATGATGGGATGACGCGGCTCCGGCATCTTCAGGGTGACGACCTTGTGCTTGTATTTACTGTCTTTTCCTTTGGCGAGACCCAGCAGGTCCGCCACCGCTGGCGAAGCATTCCAGAGCACATAGTGCGACAGCAAGAGGCCGCCGCCGCGATTCAGAAACGCCTCGATCTGCTGCTGATGCTTCACGTCAGACAAACACTTCGGGTGTTGATACAGCATGATGACATCCGCCGTGGCGAACTGCTCCTCCGTGGGCCATTCCAAGGTGCTAAGCGCCTTCACGCGCGGTGAGCCTGAGGTAATCAAAGCGAGGTCCGCTTCCACCTGCGGGCGATACATGTTTGTCACAGCCTCATCTTCTGGGCCTGCACCGCCGAGCAGCACTTTCCAGCGCTTCGGTAGCACATCATGAGAATGGGACTTGGGTGGGTGATCTTTTGTACCTCCGGCAAAGAGAATGGTGAGCGGTCTCAGGTTCGCCTCCGCTGCAGGCTTCGTTGTCTTGCCGAGAACGGCCTCAACCTCGGCGCGGCTGCGCAGTTCCGGTGGCTCGACACCATACGTGTTCTCGGTCTCTGCCCGGGCGTATTCCGATGCGCCAGCGTATGTAGCGACCACTCCCGCTGAACGTTGAAGAAATGTGCGGCGGCTGATGATATCGGTTACGTAGGTGAAGGCGTGTTTCATCATGTGGGTTCAAGGCTGTTGCAGAGGTGTTGGATAAATTACTTCCCCTTCACTGCGGGCAATTCAGTGATGGCGATGTCTTTGTACCGCGCGATGGCGTATGAATTGCCGTGGATCTGCAGAGCGATGATGCCGGTGGTCGCGATGTCGGGTTCGGTCTCGGTATAGTCCACGGTCTGCACGCCATTGAGCCAGATCTGAATGCGTGCGCCTTCGGCGCGAATGCGGTAATCGTTCCATTCACCGACGGGTTTTTGCGCCTTTGCCAGCACTTCCTTCGTAGGCCGGAGCAGGACTTTGTTGCGACGCGCATTATCGTAGAGCGCACCGTCATAGCCTGCGCCGAGGTCCGCCTGAAAGCCGGAGACCTCGTGCGACGGTGGCGCGAGACGTTTCGAGCGGAACTGCACGCCGCCATTCACGAAGCCCTCGGTGCCTTCCAGCTTCCACTTCAGCGTGAGTTCAAAGTCTCCGAACTCCTTCGTGGTCGCGAGATAGTCGTTGTGGGGTTGCTTCTTCTCGAGTGATCCCGAAGTGAACGCGCCGTCTTCGATGCGCCATTGCTTGGTGGCGTCGCCCTCCCAGCCAGTGAACGTCTTGCCATCGGACAGCGGTGTCTGCGCGGAGGCAACTGAGGTGAGCAGCACAATGAGGAGGGCGAGGCGGAAGAAGAAGGTGTGTGTCATGGTTGTAAGCTGCTTTCCAAATCGCGTTTGATGTTGATGTATGCCGGTTCGATTCCGGCGTTGGCTTTGACTCTTGTCGCGGTGTCGGCATCGTTAGGGCTACCCCATGCAGGAAACTCCGGCCATTGCATCACTGTAATCGCACCCGTCACCGGATGCGGGCCGACTTTCTGCGCGGCATTGTTTACGAAAGTATTGTGGCTTCCGATATTGACGTTGCGAACCTTGATATTCAAACCGCCGATGCCGCTGGTATCCCCCATGTACCACGGATGGTCGCCAACGTTCTCGATGACATTACCCTCAACCCTGAAGTAGTCCGAACCGTCATCAAGATATATCCCACAAAACGGCCAATTGGAACCTGTCAAGTAGTCAGGACGCTTCTGTATATTGTAGATCCAGTTCTCAAAAATATGGCCGTTTTCCGGGTTACTCTTGGTATGGATTGCACCGGAATCATTACACCAAAGGCATGTATTGTAGATTTTGTTATACTTGATCTCCACGTCGTTGTAAGCCGGTTTTGCGGCTTGCGTGGCGCCCCAGCCTACGTTGATGCCAATGTTTGGAACATCCCGGATTTCATTGTGGAGAATCTTGAGTCCGATGGAATAGTAAGACCATATTCCTCCGCCTGACGAATAGTCTACACCCGTTCTACAAATATAGTTGTTCTTAATCGTATCGTTACGGACCTGCAAAGCGGGGTCTGTATTATCCGGACCTAGATTCTGGCGCCCCTTGCCAATTGTATATTTATTCCAATTGATGGCATGATTGATGGCCGTGTCGGCAATTTGATAGAACGCATTTCCGTTGATCATCGTGTCATGCACACCGCGGTCGAGGTTCATGCCGTTTGCGCCCATGTGCCTAACGACATTTCTTTCAAAGACAATGTTGCCCGTCGATCTCAAGTAGATCGCCCCCGGGTTTGTCGGTAGTCCGTAAGCATTGCGCATACCTGACTGCCGATGGAGCAGGCCTTCGATACTTGGCAAAAGTCAGGTCGAATGCTGGAACAGCAGCCCGTAGAATGTGATGTTATCGGCATCGGTGATTGAAACCATCTGCTCTAAGCGCGGGGCGACGACCAAAGCGGTGGCCATGTTCTCGCCCGGGAACGGTTTGTAGTACACGATGCCTGTCGTCGTATTCAAATACCATTCACCCGGAGCATCAATGAACTCATAAGCATTCTCAAAAAAGTATGAACCTTGGTCCTGGTCTTTTGGCATGAATCGTTCGGGTGAGATGACGTAAACATAAGCGTACTCATCATCCGTGGTGTAGGAAGATATTAACCCCCTGACGGCCATGAAGGCGTCTGTCGTAACAATCTCAACGTTGTTAAGATTCGCCCAATCGGCCATGTTGGCTTTCGGCATCCTATAATGAGACGTCGTCGCAGGATTCGGCGGGGCGGCGGGCGGATTCGCCGGTGCTCGATATTGATAGAATCCACCGTTGGCCACAAAAAATGGATTGTCGGCATCCGCATTAGGCCATCGCGCTCGTATCCCTCGCTTGTTGTTCACATAGAGTTGTCTGAAGTTAAGATTGGCCGCATTCGCCTGGTAGATGCCACTTCCGGATGTTGTCTCAGTCCATCCGGTGATCGGAACTCCGCCGTCAATCACTGGGACTTCCTCGGGATAGTTGCGGTACACGACCCGGTGCCCTTTAACGCCAGAGTCGGCTGCGGTGAAGGCAAGGGTCTTGCTGATGTAATATGTTCCCCCGCGCAGCACGACCGTAATGTCCTTCGTCATCCCGGTAGCGATACGAGATTGAACGGCGATACGTGCTTTTTCGATCGTGGCAAATGGCTGCAGAATCGTCCCAGGATTGGAATCATTTCCATCTGCAGCAACATAATAATCGGCAGCCACAAGCGAGGAAGTATCAGCGGCGTGCGGCGTAGCTAGCGGTGCCACCGTGGCTAGCAGCGATAACAGCAGGGCAGTGAGGATGATGTTGATGGGTTTCATGGTTACGAGAATCCAGTTCTACGGCTGGCGCAGCAGCTCGCAGATGGCGATGAGGTGGATGAGTTCGCGGAGGGTGTAGTTCTTCGCCTTCCAATCGGATTGCAGTCTGCGAAGAGCGGGTTGGTCAGCGAATCCGAGCGGGCGGCCGAGGGCGTAGGTAAGCAGACGATGGGCGAGGTTGTGCGCGAGCAGCTCGGGGTGATCTACGAGATAGGTTCGGATGTCGGCGGGGCTACTAATGGTTTGGCCGCGGTACTCGCCGGTGGTGTCGATGGCGGCTCCGTTTGGGTAGGCGCTGCGGAAGTGGCCGATGGGGTCATAGGCTTCGAGGGCGTAGCCGAGCGGATCGATCTTGGCGTGGCAGTCGGCACAGGCCTGAACATTGCGATGCTTTTCCAACTGCTGACGGATCGTCGTGGCGCCGCGAATGTCGGGCTCGATGGGCGGCACGTCCGGTGGCGGTGGACTGGGCGGTGTTCCAAAAAGCCTTTCAAGCAACCAGACACCTCTCGTTACCGGTGAAGTCTCGACTCCGTTGGCTGTGATCGTGAGAACGCTTGCATGGCCCAGCAATCCGCAGCGTGGTGAATCATCAGGCAAGCTGACGCGTTGCAAGCGATCGCCACTAACCTCGGGTAGTTCGTAGAGCCGCGCGAGGCCTGCATTGACGTAAGTGAAGTCCGTATCGACGAGTGCCGTAACAGGCTGATTGGTGCGAATGAGCTCAGCGACGAAACGCCATGTTTCTTCCTTCATCGCGGGCTCGAGGCGATCGATGTGATAAGACGGAAAAGTTTCCTTGGCTGGTGGCATCGTGCCGAGCTTGTTCAATCCGAGCCACTGCTCAGTGAACAGCCGCAAGAAGCGATCGCTGCGCGATGAGTCAAGCATGCGGTCGGTTTCTTTGCGAATGGCTGCCGCATCGAGCAAACCTTTAACCGCCAGCGCTCGGAGTTCGTCATCCGGTGGACCGGCGGTGAGAAAGTAAGAGAGTCGAGTGGCCAACTGCATCGGCGTGATGGACTTCGCGTCTGTTTGTGGCTCGGTCAGAAACAAGAACTCTGACGAGCAGAGCATGGCTTTGAAGACGGGTCGTGCAGCGTCGGCATAACGTGTTTTGCCATCGAGACGATCCTTCACGGCGCTCACATAGGGGGCGATGTCTTCGCTGCCCACCTCGCGACGAAAGAGACGACTGGCGAGTCGCTGAAGTTCGGCTTGCAGTCGGGCATCGTCGATTTGCTTTTCATCGGGCTTAATGTTCTCAAACAGCAGCGACCAAGAACGATGCGGCTTGTCGTCGCGCATGGGACCAGTGACTTGCCAGTAGCGGACACGGATTTCGGGGCCTTGGTAGAGATGTTGGTAGAGCTTGTCGCGTTCGGCACGCAGGGCGAGATTTTCCCAAATATGCTTTTCGATCTTCGGCACGCTGGAGTCGTACTTATAGAGCTTGGTCGAAATGAATTGGCTGCGTGTCCCTTTCGGCGGTCCGTCGATCCACGCGAGGTAGGGGACGGTTCCGCGATCAAGCCAAACGGGGGCGCGAACGGTGGTGCAGCGATCATCGGGTAGTTCGGTGGCGTGAACGATGTTGGGAGGAATCAGCCGCCAGCCATTGCCTTTCATCCCTTCGCCTTGTCGACCAATGCCAAGCTGCATCGGCTGCGATTCGTCGTAGTAGGCCTTCAGGTCTTTGTAATACGCTGACGTACCACCAAGCATGAGATCCTTGCCATAGGGATGATGGCGATTTGCAGCGGTAGCTTCGACTTCGACGTCATACCAACCGGAGTGCGGCACGCCCGTGTCTCCTAGGTTGCTGAGGAAAAGTTTGCTGTCGAAGATGAGTTGCTGATTTCGCAGACCATGGCTAAGGTGAATGTACGCAGGTCCGTTCGCTTTCTCTTCACTGATGACGCCAAGCCCGAAGGCGTCGTTGAGTCCACGTCTGTCGTCCGCGCTGTCCTTCCATTCCTGCACCTTGGGCGTCCCATCAACATCGGCAAGATCATACGCTTGTTCAAGCACTTCGTCGGCCGCTGTAAGATACTGCTCGAGATGGTGCCGCGAGGTACGGAGCGCCGAACCGATATTGCGAAAGCCCTCCAGTTCCTCATCGCCGGGAAAACTAGTCGTCGGATCAAAGTCCCCATCGAACCCAAAGATGTCCTTTATGGTGTTCACATACTCGGCGCGATTCAGCCGACGATGGACAACTTGTCCGCCGCGGTCTTGAGCGATTGTCTGCGCTTGGGTGACCTGCGCCTCAATCCACGCGACCATTGCGCGGCGTTCATCGTCGGTCGGTTGCTGCTCATCGGACGGCGGCATTTCACCGAGCTGCAACTGATGCAACACCTCCTGCCAACGTTCCCCAATCGCGACATCGACGCCGACCGTGGTAGGTAGATTATCGAACCGACGATCCCCTTTTTGTTCGTTGCTGCCATGGCAACCGAGGCAATAACGCGAAAGGAACGCATCGGGTTTGACCTGCGTCTCGTCCGCTGCAGGCAGGGGCGTTGAATTGAGGAGCGATAAGGCGATAACTACCGTAGAACAAAGTCCTCCGGCATGATTCTGAAAACTTCGTAGCATATCACACCAAAAATTCATTGAGGTTACCGGTACTCGACCCGAATCGATCGCGCTGGATTCCCATCTGTTGAAGCAACGTAACGAAGAGATTGCATAGCGGGGTTTGTTGGCGGCCTTGCTTCGGAAAGAACAGATGCTGACCATGTTGGAAACCTCCTCCTGCGAGGACAACAGGCAAGTTCGTGTTCGCGTGCGAGCTGGCGTTCCCCATCCCGCTTCCAAAAACAACGGTAGTGTTGTCCAGCAAGGAGCTGCCGCCGATGTCCTTCAGCGTGGCGAGTCGTTCGAGGAAGTGATCCAGCTCGACTAGGAGCGCGGACTCGATGACGTGAAGCTGTCGCAGCTTCTCCGGATCCTGGCCGCTGTGCGAAAGGTCATGGTAACCGCGATCGATACCGGGGATATTTGTCACCGGCAAAGAGCCGCCGATGTTCAGCGTGACAATGCGTGTCGCGTCGGCTTGAAGCGCCAGCGCCGCAACATCCAGGTTCGCTCGCACGCGATCCATACAGCCCGCGTTGTCCCACTTAGGCTTCTCGCCAACTGCCACAGGCAGCGGCTTATCGAGCCAAGCGATGTTCGTGGCGTTCGCTCGCTCAAAATCGCGCATCGCCCCCATGAACTCGTCCATCTTTTCGCGATCCCAGCGGTCCAGCAGCGGCGCTACGCGCTTTGCATCTTGCGCGATGAGCGAGAGGACCGATTCATTCTCGGCCAGCTCTGTGCGTCGTGCCTCCTTCGCCGATTTCGGTTCAGGCTTAAAAAGCAACTGAAACGCTTGCGATGGGTCCTCTAGCTTCGGAACGGCAATGCCTGATCGCGTCCACGAGATCGCATCGCCTCCACCCACACCCAGGCACAGCGACGGAAACCGCGTCAATCCACCTAGCTCTTCTTCGACGAGTTGATCCAGTGACACACAGCCATCGGCAAACCCAGCCGCCTGCTCTCGCCGCACGCCGCTGAGAAAGGCATGCACGCCATAATGCCCGCCCTGCACGCCGGGATGCTCCAGTTGCGAGAACACCGTCATCTTCTTCTGCCAGCGCTCCAGAGGCTTCAGCAAGGGCGTGAGTTCCAACTCCGGCCCATGACCCACTGGGAAAAACGATTCAGGCCGTAACCCGAAATCCAGCCCGATGCAAACCAGCCGCCGCGGAGCCTTCACCGCCTCCGCGCCATGCAGTGCGAGTTTAGAAAACCAGGGAAAAGTCAGCGCGGTGCCGCTGAGGGTTTGGAGAAATTGTTTTCGGTTCATGATGGTTTGTGGTTTCATTTAAAAATCCTTGTGGTTTCATTCAAAAATCGTTGCCGCGATATGACCTTGGGGGTTGTCTTTGGTGGCCCAGTAATACGTGACCACGAGTTGGTTTTGATGGTTCGTCACCAGCCGGGGATAGCCCATATCCGAACTGTTGTCCTTGCCTCGTTGAAAATCGTCACGCAACACCCGTTCGTCGCCCCAGGTTTTGCCGCCATCGGAACTGATCCTCGCCTTGATCTGTGCCGTCCTTCGGTCTCCATAGGCACAAGCGATCCTGCCGTCCTTGAGTGCCACCAAGGCCGGAGGATTTCCGTTCTGCTCCTTGCCGCCGGTTTCCCCGACGCGACTCAAGTAGCTCCACGTCCTGCCATTGTCGGCGGAACCATAAGCATCCACATGTCCGGCCATAAGACCCTCGCCCTTGGCGTCCCGTTCGACCCGGTTGGCACGCACGGTGGCGACGATGGAACCATCCTTCAGACGGCATACCGCAGGCATGACGGCGCGGAATGTACCGCTTAGCGGCGCGATCCAGGAGACAAAGTGGAAGGACTTCCCGCCGTCGGTGGTTTCCGCGACGTAGGATTTGTCCCACGGAGCCACCCACTGGGATGGTTTGCCGCCATCGACCGTGCCGGTTGCTTGCCCCCTCACCTTTTTGAAATCCTTCGGGCGGGCGGCCATGAAGATCAAACAGGATTCGGGGCCGGTCACCAAATAGCCGGTGCGGGAGGTGCATTCCGTGCCGACAAGATTCGGATCTTCCATCAGACCGTTGAACCGATAAGGGCCACGCCAGTTCTTGCCCTTGTCGTCCGACACAAAGAAAGATCCCACCTTGTCAGTGTGCCCATGATAACCATTGGCCATCACCTTCATCGCAAAACCCGGAGCTTCAAAATGGATCTCTCCCGGCGATGCGACCGGTTGGGCGCTTTTCCCAGCGAAATTTGCCGGTTCTTCCGTGGCCCATGTCATTCCGCCATCGGTGCTTCGTGCCAGCAGGTTTTTGCGGTCCGTTTTTCCGATGTTGTGGCCCTCTTGTTCCACAAACGGTCCTTTGGTGAAGCCAACCAGGATTTCTTTTCCATCGTTCCATGTCCAAACGCCGTTGTTGGCAGGCCAGCCTGCAAACGAGCCCGGCTCGGCGAAGACAACGACGTTTTTTGCACCTTGGGGCGTGGGCCGATTCGCGGCATTCTCGGCGGAAGGCTCCGCAGCGAGCAGGGCGCTTCCGGTAACGGTTAAGACTGCAATCAAGATTCTCATTGTGCGCGTGGTGTTCATGGTCAGTGGGTTCATTTTCATGGTCAGTGGATTCATTTTGAAGGCGGTTGTTGGGGTTTGATAAGTGGACTTGATCACGGGCTGCTTCGGCCATCGTTCCGGAGCTTTGCCAGCAACGCCGTTAGCCGAACAACGAGTTCCGGATTCTCATGGTAGAGGCTCTTCGTTTCACCAAGATCGTCGTCAAGGTTGTAGAGTTGACCGGCTGATTCAGCGGCGGGACGCACTGGGTCTTGTTTCGAATAGAAACCGCCGCCGTCCTGACCGACGATGAGCTTCCACTGTCCTTCTCGAATCGAGAACAAGCCCATCATGCTGTCGTTCACGAGACTTTGCCGCAGGTCTTTCGCTTCGGGCTTGCCCAACAGCGCGGGCATGAAACTGAAGCTGTCCTCGGCGGCATCGCGCGGAATCGGAACGCGGAGAAGATCGGCACAACTGGCGAGCACATCGTTGAGGGCGATGAGTTGGCGGCTCTCGCTGCCTGCTTTCACGTGGCCGGGCCAGCGCGCGAGGAAAGGCACGCGATGGCCGCCTTCGTAAACCTCGGTCTTTTGCCCTCGGAGCGGACCGTTGATTCGATGACCTTCGATTTCCGCGTGGTTGATGCGCTCATACGCTTTCACACCGCCATTGTCGCTTGAGAAGAAGACGAGCGTGTTCTCCGCCAGTTTCAGCCGGTCGAGCGCGGCAAGCACTTCCCCCACCGACCAGTCCAGTTCGTGGATGAAGTCGCCATAGACTCCGATCTCGCTCGTCCCCGCGAAGCGTGCGTTGGGCTTCTTGGGGTTATGAATGTTGCGATGCGCGAGGTAGAGGAAGAACGGCTCATCGCGATGCTGCTCGATGAACGCCACGGCTTTTTCAGTGAGGCGCAGCGCTGCGTCCTCGAATACATAATTGGCGCTTTTGCCGCTGGCCATTTGCAGATTTGTGGGTGCGGTCCGCGGACGCTGGAGATAGTTCACCTGATACTCCGGGCGCGGGTCGTTGATGAAACGAATGGGATCATTCGGATCGAGTCCAACGACGCGCCGGTTTTCGATGAAGATGTTTGGACTCTGGCCCACCCCGGGCATTCCATAGAAATAGTCGAAGCCGACTTCCAACGGGCCCGGCTTCAGTTCGCCATTGAAATCCGCCCCCAGCATGTCGTCCCAACCCGGCGTGCCTGGCCGGCCAAAGCCGAGATGCCACTTGCCCACGCAGCCGCTGAAATAGCCCGCGCCTTTGAGCAACGACGCGAGCGTCAGCCGACCCTTCTCAATGAGCAGCGGATCATTCGCCCAGACCGTCCCGTGACCTGCCCATGTGCGCCAGCAGTAGCGGCCCGTCATCAGGTTGTAGCGGCTCGGCGTGCAGACGGACGCAGGCGAATGAGCATCCGTGAATCGCATCCCCTCATGGGCCAGCCGGTCGATATTCGGCGTCTTCACTTTGGTGGCCCCATAACAGCCGAGGTCGCCATAGCCCAAATCGTCGGCTAGGATAAAGATGATGTTGGGCTTTGGCTTCGAGACGTCGGCAGCTTGCAGCACTGACAGCGGCGCGAGCAGCAGGGCGGTGAGGAGGGTGAGGGTGTGTTTCATTTCTTCGGTCTCGGCATGTTCGCATTGGTTTCTTTGCGCCAGGCATTGAGGCGGGCGCGGAGGTCTTTCACCCGATCAGGTTGCTGGGCGGCGAGGTCGGTCTTTTCGCTGAGATCGTTGACGACGTTGAACAACTCGACGCTGTCGTCCTCGATCCAGTGGATGAGTTTCCAATCGCCGACACGCACACTGCTGCACGGACCGCTGCCGTGATTGCCATAGTGCGGGAAATGCCAGAACAACGCGTCATGCACCGGTTTGGTGTCGCCACGGAGGAGCGGGGCGAAGCTGACGCCATCCTTGTGCAGCGCTGGCTTTGCTGGCAATCCGCAGGCTTCCAGCACGGTGGGCAGGATGTCGGTGTTCATCACCGGCACATCGCAGACGCTACCGGGCTTGGTCACGCCGGGCCATTTGACGATCCATGGCTCGCGCACGCCACCTTCGTAGAGCCAGCCCTTGCAACTGCGCAGAGGTGCGTTGGACGTGATGTGGTGACCGCCATTGTCACTCGTGAACAAGACGAGCGTGTCGTCGGCGATGCCGAGTTCGCCGAGCTTCGCCATGAGGTGGCCGACATTGTCATCCATCGTCTCGATCATCGCGGCATACACGGGGTCGTTTTGCCGGACGCGCGTCATGCCGATGGTCTGACCTTTCGCGCGGTCGCCGATATTTTGCCCCACGGACGTGCCGCGGGCTGCGGTGCCTTCCTGGATGTATTCGGCCTTTTCCGGAATGCCCATGCGTCTGGCCTTGGCGCGGTATTTTTCGATCAGATTCGCCTTGGCCATGATGGGCGTGTGCACATCGTAGAAAGGCAGGTAGAGGAAGAAGGGCTGAGCGGCTTTGCGTTGCTCGATGAGCTTGATCGCCTCGCTGGTGAGGCGATCGCAGAGATGCTCATCCTTTCGTCCACCTTCCACGAGGCCCGGCACGGGGCTGCCGTGGTAGGCTTTTGCCTTCTTGGGGTCATCGTGCCCGTAAGGCCAGAAATAGCTGGCGGGTGCTCCGCTGTGGTTGCCGGCGATGTTGATGTCAAAGCCCTGATTCTGCGGCATGAACGGTTCCTGGCCGAGATGCCACTTCCCGACATGCCACGTCGCATAACCTGCATCGCGCAATAGCTCGGCGATGGTTACTTCCTCCAGCGGAAGCTCCATCTTCATCTCCGCAGGCAGCAGTTTGCCGCTTCTGCCGTTGCTGGGAATGTAGTCGGTGATCTTCAGCCGCGCCGGATACCGCCCGGTCATGATGGCCGCACGTGAAGGCGAGCAATACGGGCTGCTCGAATACGCCTGCGTGAAGCGCATTCCCTGCGCGGCGAGTTTGTCGAGATTTGGCGACTCGTGAAAGGTGCTGCCGTAGCAAGAGAGGTCGGCCCAGCCGAGATCGTCGGCGAGGATCACGATGACGTTCGGTTTGTTCGCGGGCTTTGGCGCATCGGCAGAGTGCAGCGCGGCCAGCGGCGCGAGCAGCAGGACGG
>Ga0207937_1000290_pt1 | contig 17971 bp, 10 predicted proteins | sample LakMenEpi04Sep11_FD_150668 | JGI IMG/M metagenome (GOLD analysis project Ga0207937, IMG submission 150668) | Freshwater microbial communities from Lake Mendota, WI - 04SEP2011 deep hole epilimnion (SPAdes) | ecosystem: Environmental > Aquatic > Freshwater > Lentic | place: Lake Mendota, Madison...
CGGACCGAATGTCCGACCGGCAATCCGTAATTAATGATCGAAATCCCCTTGGCCACCCTGTCGTAAGCTCGCATCAGATTGAACGAGGGTGTTGGAATGACTTCAACTTCTAAAGTGCTATACGATCGTTGCCGTATAGGAAGTCTTACCTCGACTTTGCGTAACTTGAGAAGCTCGGCTTCTTTTGGAGCCATGATCAATTCATTGAACTCCTTGAGAGGGAGTCCGCCATAGAAGGCTCGATCCAACTCTTTGCTAATTTCGGGCGGAAAAGGTGGCAGCGCGCGGCGAGCCTCTGCCAAGGAATCGATCATCGAGTCAAAATTGTGCCCGGCCTTGGTAAGCAGATAGCCTGGATCTTGGATGCATTTGGAGAATAGATCCTCGGGAATGGTAACGGACTGCAACTCGAGTAAGGCTACTTGAATATCTTTGACCTTCCAACCATAAAACTCGCGTAACTCCTTGGTGAGTTTCTCCTGGCCATAGTTAATTGTTCGCACGTTACCCATCCAAAGAAGTGCCACTCCGATCGGGTGAAGGCCCAAGCGAGTGGATGCGTCATTGAGCTTCTCGATCGCGGGCAGTGGCAGAGAGTCCAATTTGGATAGCGCATTGACGAAGCCTATCACCTGCTTTCGTCTCCATTGGATCTCGATCTTTTTGGTCGATTCAAAAGCAAGCTTTTTTGGCGCTTTGCATTCGCCTTTCGGGTTGTAGCCAAGCAGAAAGATGGAATTGCTTGGATAGGTGTAGTGCAGATACGCGATATAGCGGGCGGACCCTTCGGAGAAAAATGCTTCGTGATTCGAATCCAACTTCTCGCGGATCTCATTTTCAAACTTCGCCGATAGCTCATCGTAGTTGCCGCTAAAAAGACTAAAGGAGCCAGGCAAATCCAAGATCCCTGTCTCCGCGAGCAGCTTCAGCGAATGAATCCAAGGGCCCTCGAGTCGCTCTTTAATATCAGCCGGTGCATCTTCGCGAATTGCCTTTTTCCAAAAAGTCTGCCACACAGCCGAGGGTAGGTCTTCGAGCAATGTAAGCCAGAACTGTTGTGCTCTGGGTAGGGTTTCAATCTCATGTCCAGCAAAGTACTTCGCAGCGATGGAGATGTGAGAACCGAGAGGCGAAGAGGAATAATAATGGGAGTAAATGTTTGGGGGTTGATTGAAAACGAATTCTTTGAACCCTTGACTTGCAATGTCGTCGTTGAACGAAGGTGTATTTACCGCATCACCTTCTGGCGGCTCGAACCGTTTCAAAAGCGATTGGACAGCGGCCTTTTCATCGGCCGCCACACGCGCGATGCGCGAGATTCCTTGGACCAACCTCGCAGGGGCAGCTGGGAATAGCTCGGACACGACGCGTGTTGCCTCATCGCGTTCCGGGTCAGGCTTATTAGGCTCCTCTTTCTTGCGACGTGCCTCGCGCTCGACTTCACCTGCGGCAAGGAGCTTGTCGGAATCGGAGCGAGTCAAAGATCGCAACGCTTTGGAAGACTTCTCGCAGCGAACTCGCAACGAATGCATGAACCGAATTGGCAGCGCACAGGCAGTTCCTGCAAAGTACTTTTCCCTTTGATACAAACAAAATCCTTTTCGAGTTACCGAATCGATGATTCGACCATCGTTGGCAACGATCCAATAAGAATCGGAGGCCGGTTTGTCGATGATTGCCAAGGCGGCCAAAAAACCTTCCGAGGGTTGTTCTTCCTTTGCAAATGTCCAGCTACGGCCATCGATACCAGTTGACTCCCGGGCGCCATCTCTTCGGCGAACACAGCGAATGCCTATCAGGCCATTCTTTTCACCGAGCGGTGAGACACCCGGTTGAGTTGGCTTTGGCAACAGATGCGAAAGAGGCCAATGGATCGAAGCACCCGAAGGCAACGCCTCTTCAAAAAAGGGTGGAACACTCGCTCGAATCACTTTACCTGTGACTGGATCGATTTCGGATACGGTGCCACCTCCATCTTCTGTATCTGCGGAATGTGTATCGTCGGTCAGTCGCCAGAATCGTTGGCCATCGTGGTACCAATTGGACATGGCAGGTGGCACGACTGTATCCCCCTCGCGAAATACCCGCTGGCCGCTGAAGACACAGTCTGCACCCACTTGAACAAGCGCCTCCCAAGGAGACCGATATTGGTAGTTGCCACCTGTTTGTTCGTGATCTTGATTAGGAGCCGACGACCATCGCAAGAACGTTTTCCATCCCGCATCTGCGTCGTAGAAGGCAAAGGCATATTGCGAGCCGACAGGGACCGCCAATAGGAGTGTTTGCTCTTTCTTGAGTAGAATCTCACTTTGCGTCGACGTTGTTGGCGAGACACAATGCACCGTGTCCTTTTGGAGCCAACAAACAAAGGGGTATGCCCAATACATATTAGAGTCTCCTCGCCTTGAGGTGCTCGGTATCTTATTCCCCTGAGAGGTTCGATCGAGTTCCTCCCAGCCGTACTCGTCCATCACCCCTGCAACCAACGTGCGATGAAGACAATCGCCCAAGTCGATCTTTTTTAAGCGTTCGACTAGTTCTGGAAACTGTTGTGCCGTCTTGGGCCGACATGACCCACCGAGTCTTTCTTCCGCGATTTCAAAGTCAGCCAGCGCTCCGGTTTCGAGCGAGTTCAACTGCTTGTCAATAAACTCCCACCAAACTTTCTTGATGGAGTCATGGCCTGCCGCGGCCTCTTCAAAGGCGCGTCTCGCGGGAAGTGTACGTCCCCAACTTTGCTTGCTTCGATCTCCATGAAACTTGACCAATTCAGGAATTTGTTCGATCAGTTTTGTCCGGAATCGCTCATGGCCGCATACATGGGTCAATAGCGAGTTGCGGCGGGGATGATCGATGACTTCCCGGTACCATCCATCGAAATTCAATGCAAATTGCCCTTTGGGCATCGCGACGTACAGTCCAAGCTCCAGAAGCATGTCGAGGATGTCGACGTCCATATGCCCGTAATAGCCAGCGTGTAGCTGGATGGGTTGCTTCTCATCTTTGAGGACGTCCTTCATCTGTTCGAGCAATTCAAAGACTCGCTTGTTGGGAGAAATCTCGACCGAAGCGACTCGGGAAAACCATCCTGATCTTCCACCCGGTATTTCAACATCTTGAGGAAGCTTCGATGCCGGCATAGACAGATAGGGAAGTACCTTCCAGTCTTCCAGCAAATCGAGCCATTCCCAAACAGGGCTTTCGCTTCGATAGGACGAGGCAGCGTTCGTATGAGCGAGGAGCCACACGGCAAAGGAAGGGCTGCGAGCGACGATATTGCCAACCTGCTTCTTGACCGACTTCCAAAACTGAAACGGTGCACGCGACATTGCGGGTGAAGTGATCATGGCTTGAAGCACTTCCTCGATCTCGGCATCTGCATCGAGCTTGGCCGTTTTGGCCATTTTGACGAGGTCGCTTGCGGCGTTGGCGATTGGAGCCATGCCCCCTAGCGTTCTGCGAATCACGAGGTCCTTGTATGTCTCGTAGGCTTCGCGAGGCGGAAACTGCCTTTCGAGATCCTTGGCGTAGTCGGTGAGCGCTTTGCCTGACAGACATCCGCTTAACGTAAACTCGAGGATCGCGTCTCGTCGATGTTCTCGATCGACATCCAAGGAGTGAACGCGTTCGGCTTCGAGAGCTTTGTTCAATGCTCTACCAGCGTAAGTAGTGTTTCCCAGTTCTTTATAGGCCCGCGCTGCTTGCTCCCAAAACGCGGGAAGAAAGTGACGAACCGACTTGTTAAGCTCTTCCGCCATCGCGATGTAAAGATCCCAAGCGTGCCCTGCTTTCGAAACCGCTTTGCGTGCCGCAGCTTTCATTCGCTTGACCAGGTCGAGCGCGTACTTCGCGTGTTTCGGTTGGTGGATCAACGCCCAATGGCCAAACTCAAGAGCCGTCCGATTCTGCTTGGCGATCGGTTGGCTTATGGCGCGACCTTCCAGACCGAGAAACTCCATCGACAAATCTTCTACGGGTACAAGCCGTTCGGAAGTTAATCGTATGATGACTCGGTCACCGAGAACTGGCGCGCCATAGGCTCGAGCGACCATGGTTTCCGTTGACTTCTCATCGACCTTGGCCTCGAGCCCGACCAATCCACCTGCATCAAGTTGCGAAAACGCCCAATCTTTACTCATGACTCGGCTCCTTCGTTCTTTTCAACTTTGCGTTTTGCGTAAATGGAGGATGCCATTCTCACTCCTTCACTGAAGGTCACCGGACCGACGTCGCGAATGGTGATGGCTTGTTGTTTGTCATCCACAAAGATCAAATCGCCCGTAAAGGTTTGACTCTCTGGAGAGTCGCTCCCAACGTAGTAACGAGCTTCCAATGGCGAAATCCCTTCCCAGACTTTGCAGGTAGAGTAGCCGCCTCGCACGGGGTAACCAAGCCTCTTGCAAACACCCAAGGCAAAATTCAATTGCTCGAACTCACCGTTTTCGTAATCGCGAATGGAATTGAGTTGAAGCTGGTCTTTTGCAGGTCGAAAGACTGGTCTATAGAGTTGCTCGACCGACTGGACGACGCCTAGATCATTCGCTAGGTCTCGAAGATCATCCAGTTCGCCAATCAAGATCGGGTGGAGAAAAGCCACGCAAGGTGATTTCAGCCATTTCGATTCGCCATCCACATCGATAACACCAACGCCCTTCTTGGCGTCCGCGTTCTTGAGCAGGCCATACTGTTCACGATCCACTTTTCCACTGCTAGTCGAAGGGGCAATCACCATGTTCTCAAGGGCTGTTCGCCAAGCAGGATCGGGCCAGACCTCGATTAGTGTTTGTCGCGGAATAATCAGCGAGCGAAGCATCCAACGTTCTACTGTGTGGAGGCACTCCACACCATGGTCATCCAACCAAGTCGCTAGGGCTTGCAATTGATCCGTGATCGGATCCTCTTTCAAAGCCACAGGCAAGGAAGAAAGCTGATTGCCTTTCGCGTTCTGGCAAACGACTTTGCCATTCTGAAGTCCTAGCTTATATGAGTTCGGACCATCGATCCAAGCCTGAGGATTCTCGGCGGATCCTAAACTGGTTGCCTTTGATTTTGCCATTTGGATTGTACTGAGGGGAATGGGGCGCAGCATCTCATGAATGACTTGCAGTATGATAACGAATTCGTTTCCCAATTTGTGTTACGGTTTGGCAAAGAAAATTTGACATTTCGATACTGGAACCATGCGACCTAAGATCAGTCCGATTTTTCTCTCGCAGCTCGTTGAACAAACACCGGGTCGCGTACGCAAACGCTTAGACAGCGAGCCTAACATCGCCGAATCGTGGAGTTGGAACCGGAATGAAAACGTGTGGACGGTTCAAGCGAATGAAGAGTCCGTTCAGCTTCAGTCTCCCAGCGGTGTTCTTACTAGCGTTGACGATGTTTCGTGTTCCTGCCTGATGTCCCCTAAATGTTTCCATGTTTTGGCGTGCTGCAGCAGCTTGCTCTTGGAACAAGGTCAGGCGAAAGAGGAGCTAGCTAATCAGGAGCTTTCAAACATTGATGCAAGTCCGACAATTGATTCTGTGTCCGACAATCGAGTTGTGGAAGTCTCCGGTGCCATGCGAGCATCAGCGATTTTGGTTCGCGAGTCACTTTCTGCGTTGCTCCGGGTCGGAGCACGCAATGCAGGTCTCCTTTTGCAATCAGGCCTGCTGCGAGCAGGTCATTCGTGCCGCGCATCCGATTTGTACGCGATTAGCAATACGCTGTTGCGAATCGCTGAAGGAGTACAACGTATTCGACAACAATCGGACGAAGCGAATTCGCTTTCCTTGAAAGAGGATGTTTCCTCCGCGTTATTCGCATGCCATTCGCTGCTCATACAATCGTATGTTCCCAAGTGGATCGTTGGACAATCGCGACGCGTTTTTGAAAGCCTCGATATTCGCAAGCTGAACGGAATCTTTGCCGAGCCTGTTTTGACGCGAAGTGGATTTGCGGGAGTTAGCGTTCATCTTCAGGACACGAACGAAGGCGGACTTTATACAGTAAACGAATTGCGAACAGGGGAGACGAGCCTGATTCGTCAAGCATACAGAGGTGGGATTGATCTTGGAGGTATAACCCTGGAGGCAAAAGCGCTTTGCCGACGCACCTTTGCTGTTCAAGAGTTGACGGTCTCGGAGAATGGACGCCTCGGAAAAGGAAAATCAACCCGGTGGGCGATGGCGAAACGGGTGCAGACCCCACCATTCTCAGGCGGCCGATTTGCTAACTCCATCGACGTTCAACTTAAAGAGACATTTTCGTGGCTGGACACGCCCAACGAACAACGCCCAGGTGGCTGGGATGTGGTCTCATTGACTGCCACGGTGATGGGAAGGTACGGGGCAACGGTTGTGGTTGAAGTTGTGGGATCCGATCGACCATGGAGACTTGGTATCATGATCGATTCGTCAGGATTAGAGTACCGACACAATTTGGAGTTGATTGCAAAGTGTCCACATTTGCAGCTTCGATGTGTTGTTCGCGTGCGAGTAGAAGTTCCCTACTGCGCCGATTTACTAGCGATCGCGAACATCCAAGTTGTTGTTTCTGAGCCCTCGATAGAACTTAGATTGGAATTGCCTGAAGACTGGGAGGGTATCTGCAATACGGGACTCGATCGACTGGAAAGGCACTTTATTCGTGGCATTGAACGATGGTCTGAAGAGATAGCGTTAGAGGAAGAGAACGATTTTGGCGATTCGAATGCAAAGTATACGACCCCAATTGAACGTAGGCTTGTCGGTATGGTCTTGGGAGGCCGCGACGCAATTCCTATTCTCAGCAGCAAATCGCATCGAAGAGATAGCAATCAATTGAAGAAACTCTTCCTGCCGATGGGAGCTTATCTACTAGACCTGTTGGCGACCAAGGCACACGAGGACGGAGTCCGAGTCATCTATGAACCGAAATCGAAATCAGACGCTCAAGACGAAGCGACAAAAGCCTTTCTGGCATGTGACACCTACCATCGAACGACAAAACGCACATTGACAATTGCCAAGTGGAAAATCGGAGATACATGAGCATTCGCGCCCTCGCAGCGAGCTTACTTCACTACACTCACGTAATGCACACTCCGATCAAGAACACGCTGCTATCTGGCAATTTGGTGCACCCCAAACTCAACGCCACATAGGTTAGCACTGTCGCTACGCACTTGCCTGCATAAAAATGGGGTAGTTGAGTGTTAGAAGCGGGACTGAGAAGATATTCATCAACAACAAATGAGTTAAATCCTAATGACAAAAAAACAATCGGGGATCCCGCCAAACCGTTACCCAAGCGTCCCATTGATCGCTTTATCGTCCCTATTAAGAGTTTTCTACATATCGAAGCATTTAGCGGTTGCTTGCTTCTGTTCTGTACGGCGTTCGCAATAGTCATCGCTAATTCACCCTGGGCCAGTTATGCCATGGCGTTTTGGAAAACTGAAATTTCGATTGGAATTGGTCCGTTTAGTTTGCACGGCGATTTAGTTCACTTAATCATCAATGATGCGTTGATGACGGTCTTTTTCTTTGTTGTGGGATTGGAGATTAAACGCGAGATTGTAAGTGGCGAATTGAACGATCCACGTAAAGCCTTGCTTCCAGTTTTCGGAGCGATTGGTGGAGTTGTCGTACCGGCAACTATTTATTCAATTCTTCAATGGGGAGAATCGGGACAGAGAGGGTGGGCAATTCCGATGGCAACCGATATTGCCTTTGTCGTGGGAATTCTTGCTCTATTCGGTAATCGAGTTCCATTCGGGCTGAAGGTTTTCTTGCTTACCTTGGCCATTGTAGATGATTTGATCGCTGTCTTGGTCATTGCGTTTGTCTTCACCGATTCGATTTCCCTAGTTTATGTATTGGCGGCGGCTATCGGTTGTGGATTGACCTTCCTACTCAATAAGTTGGGGGTGCGATCGGTCATGGTCTATGTCATTGTCGGTATCGGAGTTTGGTTATCATTTTTCAACGCCGGGATCCATTCTACGATTGCAGGAGTCATTCTCGGATTGATGACCCCAACAAAGGCTTGGATCGAAAGAGGAACGTTTGTTGGACTTCTCGAAGACTATTGGAATCGATTGACAGATGGAGTTAAAGAAACCGACCCCGTCCCCGCGGAAATTGAAAAGCTTGAGTTTGTCGCCCGCGAGACGCTTTCGCCATTACACCGCTTGGAGATGGGGCTGCATCCGTGGGTTGCCTTCTTCATCATGCCGGTCTTCGCGCTTGCCAATGCTGGAGTACCCATCCAATTGGACGTGCTTCGAAATCCAATAACGCTTGCAGTCGCTTTAGCGCTGTTTGTAGGAAAACCACTTGGAGTAATCATGGCATGTGCCTTGGCAATGAAGCTTGGCTTGACACGGTTACCGGATGGAGTTCGTTGGTCTGTTTTTATCGCAGGGAGCTTTCTCTGTGGTATTGGCTTTACGATGTCATTGTTTCTTACTTCACTTACCTTTGTTGGTGAGGCAAATTCAATAATGGCTTCTGCGGGAAAAGTCGGGACACTACTAGGATCATTGACGAGCGCCGTTATCGGATGTGGGATGCTGTTTTTAGGATTGCGGAGCAAGGAGTCTGAGGAGCAGTGACGGTTTGGCTGAATTATGGCAAAGTCTCCGATCACCTCGCACGGCACAACACGCGATGCGGCACAGCGACATGCGTTTGACGATGAACGTTTATACCGACCCGCGATTGTTGGACATTGCCGGCGCTGTTGATGTGTTGCCTATGCTGTCGATCGATGCAACGTCGGCACCGGTGGCAATAAGCGTCATAAAGGCAACCGGCACCGAATCGGGTTGTTCCAGCGTTGCACCAATGGTTGCACCTACGGGAGTCGTTTCGGTTCAAAAATGGTCAATTTCTGGCAATTCTAAGGGAGATGAAAAGCGATCGCAGAAAACGAAAAAACCCTTGGAATCTTTGGAGAAACCAAGGGTTTTCGTTAATCGGGCCGGCGGGATTCGAACCCACGACCTCTACCACCCCAAGGTAGCGCGCTAGCCAGGCTGCGCTACGGCCCGATTCTGTTCACGAATTCGATCTCCCCATCTCTGAAAAGATCTTCCTTCGTGGCATTACTAGCCGGAAGTGTAGTCGACTCTCCTCGTCTAGCCAAGTCCCATCCGAACTTCGCCTTCACTAAATCCTAGGTCCTTATCGCCCTTCACTTTCATGCTCATTCTCCATGGTCATTCATCCGCTGGCTTCGATTCGGCAGGACGAACCATCACGTGCTTCTTTAGCGCCTCAAACCGTGCCCCCTTGATACCACGAATCTTTTGAAGCTGCTCTGGCGTTGTAAATCGACCTTCGGTCTCGCGATATCGCACGATGTCCGTCGCTAGCTTTGGCCCTACACCCGGCAACAAGTTTAACTCAGCTTCTGTCGCTAAATTGAGATCGATGACGTAGTCTTCTGCCTCCCATTGACTGTTCGCAAACCGCCGGCTTTTGTACCGATCGATGACGACCATACATACGATCATTACCATGACAACAACAGCCATGGATCGAGCACGCATGGTTCCAACGCTAACCTGTGGACTGCCTGGGCTCTCCATTTCCGCCCCCAATAACTACGTTTGCCCCAATAACTACGGTTGCCCCGATAACTAAGGTTGATTGCGAAGCTGTTGCAATACTTCCATCACGATTTGACTAATCACGGTATCATCCGCCGCTACCGGCGCACGCGTCGGACTCTTCATAAACTCGAAATCCGATAACAGTTCTTTGATCTTCGCTTGAGCTTTGTCAGCCGCTGTTGATTGTTGTGGTGAAAGGGGGGTTCGGGATTCACCCAAGTTCCAACCTCGAATCTTGGCTCCTCGCCGAAACCCTTCTGGAAACTCCGATGTTCCCAGCATAGCATCGAACAATGGTAACAACTGATATTGCAATTGCATCGCGCGTTCCCAATGCTGTGCACGACAAGCATCGTAGATTGCCTTTGTGAGTTCAGGCACGACACCGCTTGTAGCGTTCGTACCTCCGTCGGCACCAACCATCAACATCGGCACCAAGGAAGCATCCCAGCCTGTCATGAAGAAGAAATCTTGACGAATCGGTCGCACCTCGGCAATCATCCGCATCATATGTGGAATATCTCCCGAACTGTCCTTGATTCCAACCACACGAGGACATTCCATTGCAAGCCGCTTGACTGTGGCTACATCGATGGGTGAAGCGAAGAGTGGAATGTTGTAGAGAGTCACATCGACACTGACTCGATCCGCGATCTCTTTGAAATATGCATACACACCGTCCGGTGCCAGTCGATAATAGAACGGTGCGACGATGGCGACCGCGCGACAACCCAATTGGCCGTAGGTATCACAAGCTCGGATGGTCTCCTCGACATTCGCTTCGGCGGCCCCTGCCAAGATCGGTACGCGACCTCGTGTTTGATCTGCCACAACCTCGATCACTCGCTTTCGTTCCTCCGGCGTAAAGCGAACGAACTCCCCAGTGCTGCCATTGGGATAGAGACCGTGCACACCTTTCTGGATCAGCCAGTCGACGTACTGACGAAGATTGTCCTCATCCAGTCGACCGTGACTATCCAGTGGAGTGATGTTTGGGGTAAAAATACCGGCTAAAGGTTGTTTGCTCATGATCAGAAAATACCACACGTTCCAAGAGATGGGCAAATCTTAACGATTTTTCGCAGAAAAGTACCAATGTGCCTTTGAGGATTCGACATCTCAAGCCGATTTTTATCGATCCATGAAAAATATTTCACGAACCGCACTGGTTCTAAGCTTGGGAGGGATCATCTTTCTTTTTTTTGCCGCAACGGCGTTGTACCCTTGCTTTCCCTTTCCGGACCCCACTGGGGAAACCGTTTTTCTGTCACGGCTCGATTATGTCCTGGCGGTTTTAGGGCATCCAGAAGCGGTGTGGGGGCAATGGCTAGGGGAAAGCGATGGGCTGCATTTCTTTGATCGTGTTCCAATCTTGCTGCGCGTCGTAGTGACAGTGGCTGTTTGCTGGTCCCTTGGTCGTTGGTTGGTCGCGTTGGATAAACTCGAACCGCACATGCCTCGGGTGGCTCATTTCGCCATCTCCATCCTCGTCGGCTACGTGATCGTCAACTTCGCGATGTACATCCTTCAACGTTGGTTTCAAATCGATCATTGGTTGTGGCCAGGGATGGCGTTGATCTTTTGCTACGGGGTATTGTGGCTACTGAAGATTCGTGATGAACACAGACTGACATGGAAGCAACACAACGTCATCGGGGTCGAGGCTAAGGACGACCCGACATTCCAAGTCTCGTGGAAGCGAAGATTGTTCGGGCTCTGCTCGATCGGTATCGTCGCTGTGTTTTGTATTCAGATATTGGGTGCTTGTATACCGACGGTCGATCAAGACGTACGTCGAGACGTATGGTGGCATCTCGTTTCCAAATCGCGCGAAGGCAATGCGGATGCGGGCGACTTCCAGAAAGAGGATGCGAAAATCCGAACGAATTGGTTGTCGACCAAAGCGATGCCGACGATCGACTATGCTTCGGTGTTGTGGTTGTGGGAATCAAGCCACAGATCGAATGGACCAAACCATCGCGGATCTTCCGCGGAATTACCAAGCTACTTGACGGCGGTGGTGACTGGAAAAGTGATGGTGACGGTTGTCGCTTGGTTGGGTTTCGTTTTGATTGCTGCGTATGCGAGTGAGGCTTACGGAAAGTTGCCAGCGCTTCTCATTCTGCTGTTGTTGGGATGTACACCATGCTTTATCGAACTAGAGAGACTCGGCCGAGTCGAGAGCATATATGGTGTAATCATGGCATCGATACCGATGGTCGTTCGATATTCTCATCGCTCAGGCATCGTACCGATAGGTTGTTTAGCAGTCCTGTCGTTACCCATGCTCGTTTGGATTACGAATTGTTTCATGATCTCGTCCGATTTGGAGTATTTGCGTCCTGAAGCGATGGCTCGCTTTGTTGGGTTCTCCATGCTGCATGCGGTTGCGTTTGTTCCGCTTGTAATTGCCGGTCTCTGTAGGCGTGATGGAGGAATGGAACGTTGGATGGCAGCGATTGCCATGTGTATCTTTGTGATCATGGGTTTGATTTGCGCGAAGATGGATCGTTGCTGGGTTCCATGTTTGTGTTTGTTGTCGTTCGCGGCGGCGCGAGGCATTTCAATTCTAGTGCGGGATCAACCAGGTTGGTTAGGTCTGCCGATGTGGGTGTGCATCATGTTGTTTGCAGTAGTGGATGGGGTTGCTTTGCCGACGATCGATAATCGAGTCTTCGCATCGTATGCAGAAATAGTCCGTAGTCAGCGGCAATACCGAGAGTCTTTGAGCGATCCATCCGATGTTTCCGACCGATACACTGCGGAATTACGAAACCAATCGTCTGATGGAAAGTTGGGAGAAACACCTCGATTGTTGTTGGTAGGTGATTGGGACGATTTAGATTTGCCTATGGAGTGTGTCGTGTGGTTGGACCGATCGCCCGACGAGTTGTCCGAGGGGTTGAGCCGACTGGTGGAGCGAGGGATGACTCATGTTGCTTTGGTTTCGGCAAAAGACAGAAATGAGAGGTTGCTTAGCTTAGAAGACGAGCAACGAACTCGTCAGGAGTTAGAGAAACTCGTACAGAAGGGACTGCTCCAAAAGATGGACGTTGCGTCGAGTTGTCGCGAGCTAACACTTTACGTCGTGAATTTTGTGGACTCCCCGGCTATACTATCCGGTCGCAAATCCAATCCCTAGATCTTCTTCCGCGTGCAGGTGTGAGAAGTAAGAGTGCCGCTCGAAGGATAACTTATGAGACAGTCGAACGCATTTCCCTTTTTTTGCTTGGTTTGGATATGCATCGGGTTGGCATTTCCTGGGCTAGTCTATTCGCAGGTATCCGAGAAAGAGATTGCGGCCTTAGAGGGTGAGGCATCGGCGAATCGTGCATCGTCCGGGGGGGCCAAAGTAAGCTCCAAGGATGGGATGGACGTCTTGTCGTTGCTTGAGCGAGGCGGCATCTTCATGATTCCGATCGGAATCGTTAGCCTTTTGGTTTTGACGTTTGTCATCGATCGGGGGATTGGGCTGCGAGCAGGGAAGTTATTCCCTGGTCGGTTTCGCAAATCGATTCAACAGTTTTCAAAGCAACTCGATGCAGATCCGCGAATGGTCTATCAAAGTTGTCTTGAGCATCCCTCGGCTGCTGCGAATGTCGTGAAGTCGATGTTGCTCACGATTGGTCGTCCGATTCCTGAAGTGAAGGCTAGCATTGCTGATTCGTTGCAAAGAGAAGCCGATCGAGCGTACAGCAACGTCCGATGGCTCAATTTGGCTGCCGGTATTGCACCATTATTGGGGCTCTTGGGGACGGTATGGGGGTTGATACGAGCGTTTCATGACACCACCCAACTTCCGGCAGGTCAGAATCGAGCTGATTTTTTGGCGGTCGGCATTTATGAAGCGTTGGTAACCACACTTGCAGGTCTTCTTGTCGCAATTCCAGCCGCTGTAGCATCCCATTATTTTGAAGGTCGGGTCACTCGCGTTTTTGGATCCATCGACGAGAGTTTGTCGGAGTTGTTACCTCGATTCGAGCACTTCGAGGGACGCAATCGATTTGAAGTGATTGGCCGGGAGATTGCACCTCGCGAATTAGTGGCCGGTAAGTCATCGACCGTTCTGGCGCCGCCGGTGAGTCGGTAATCGCTTGTGAGTCGGTCACTGTATTGTTCGATTCGCAACCGGTAGTTGGATTTTACTAGCTACACTCATTGATGAACGGCTCTTGCAGCAGTTTTGGAACAGGTGTTTTTACGAGGAAGGTGTGGATTTAGGAGCGAGCCACGTTTTGCTGGTATCATCTTCGATTTGGATTTCCACAACACCGCGGGCCCCCGACTCCATTTGAGCAAAGATCGTTACCAAGGAGATGGGGCGTGTGCCGACTGGAAACCGAATGCTACCATTGCGAGCGATGAAGGTTTCGAGAGGAATTGCAACTTCTTCGTTGCCGCTGAGACGCATGTTTCCGGTGCTGTAGAATTGTTCATTGAGTCCGATCGAGAGTTTGCCCCAATCGCTATTCGAATCATTTTTGATCATGATGCACGGGACGAGTCGGCGTTCTTCATCTTTTTTCTCAATCCAGGTCGTATCAAAGCGAACTAAGGCAGGAAGCTGGGGCTCGGGGAGAGGAGCAGAATTCCAAAACAAGAGCAGACCGCAGGCGACCGGACCAAATATTAGCCCAAGCATCAGGAATGTGAGCTGTTTGGCTGAAATCGTGCGGTGTTGTTGCATATGCGTTTTCACTCGAAAGGTTAGAATCGGACGAAACAGGTATTCCGTTCGGGAAGCTAACAAATTCACAGGATAAGGATCGAAGGGCGTGGAGCCAACCCTCAATAAGGAAACGCGACTATTAGACCAGTTGACGCAATTGAAAGATTTTTTGGAGAAGGAATCGACTGAATATTCGCTGGTGGAGTACCAATCTGGTTCAGAAAACACCAAGGTTTCTATTCGGGAAACGATGGTTTCTGGGCGGGAGGCGTTGTGTTCGCTAGGCGAGATAGGGTCAAAGGCTTGGAGTTCGATCCATTCGCTATTGGAAGATTGCCGACTCTGTTGTTCAGCTCCGTCGGCACCTATCGTTGCTATTCTTGGGTTGCTGAATGCCGGGAAGAGTTCGCTTGTTTCTACCTATTTATCGGATGAAGGACGTCGTCGAGTCCTGGTGGGTGCATCGAACGATCAAGGCACACATCGATTTGTACTTTGGTTGCCAAGTGCTTGGAAAAGTAATTCTGCGCTTTGGGACAATATCGCTTTCCGGTTAGCGGCGATTTTTGGCCATCCACCTGAGTTGTTGTCGGACGGTCCCGTCGAAGCATCCAAGCAATACAACGACACTGTTCCTCGCGTGGTTATGAATGTCTCTACTTCGGACGCTTTCACGGTCGATTCCTCGCGAGAACAGCTTTCGGGGCGGAGTGCGATATCCACAATCGAGATCCCGTTGGTAGCATTCGATAGCGGTTTGGATCGATGGGGAATTGCATTGATGGATTGTCCGGATGTGCAAACTGGATTTTTGCCAAATGGAAACCAGGGGCTGCAAGGTGATCGATTAGCGTTCGCAGCTGATTCGATAGCGCAAGCTCGATTGGATTTTTTGGTACGTGCGGCTCCTATTTGTTCGTCGTTTGTGATTGTGCTTCCGGCGAATGCGATGCATGACCAAAAAGTAAGTCAGCTCATGAGATTGCTTCGCGAACGCATGCCACATACGAAACAGATCGCAGCGGTGAATCGGGTACCGCGACGATATGAATGCGAGACGATCCAACAGGAATTGGTCACTCTTTATGGGAGGGAATCGCTCGACCGTTGTTATATGGCATATGGCTTCGATGGGCCGCAGATGCGAGATCGGTTGCCAGTACCCGACCCTGAATGGAACATCGGTGACAACGATCCCTTGCCGTTGTTTTTTCGCATTGATCGTTCCCCTCCAGTTCAGCCACCAGCGATCATCCCAAAGGCGGATTGGTTGTTGAACATCGGCACACAGTTAGACTTCGAAAGCTTGTTAGCGGACTCCATCCGTTCGCATGTCTCGAGGTTACAAAGCGAGCTGTTCTCAGCATTGAGCATGTTAAAGAGGCAATGCGAGACGAATCTCTATCAACGAAAGGGAATGCGAGACTCGTTGGTGCATGCCTGCTTGCAGTTTTCCTTAGAACCGAACGCACCGACGAAGGTGCGGATGCAAGCGTCGCGAAAGATTATCGAGCAAGTTTCTCATTCGCTAGAGCGCACCGCACCGTGGTGGGCAATGCCAGGTCGTTGGACAACGCGGATGGCGGAATACGGAAAGGCACGAGTTAGCCAGATTGGCAGCTGGTTCAAACTGCCAGCTTGGCTTTCCGGTAAAACCGAAGGATTGGTACAGTTCATTCGGTCACGATGGAGTTCTGGAGACGCAGCCAAAGTCGTGACGGCTGGTTCGTTGGTCGATTCCATTCAACGTTTCGACAAGTCGGGGCATTGGGGGTTGGACGATCCGTATGCGAAATCCGATGATGGCGTGCGTACGAAGCTAGTCAACATTGTGCAGAGGTCGATCGATCGATTCCAAGAAGAGAGTATCATCGAATTAGAAGTCGCGGAACTGGACGCGGTCACATCGAAAATGTGGGAGCAAATGCCATGGTCAAAGCGGATCGCAACGGGCTTGGCTCCTGCTGCTGTATTGTTTGCACCGCTCGTTGCAGTGATGTTGTTGCCGCTCGATTTTGGTGGTTCCAGTGTATTGGTTTTTGCTTCACTCAAAGAGTTACTCGGGGCTGGTGTGGCAGGACTGGGGATTGCTATGTTGAGTCCTGATCGCATGCCGAAGATTGCAGAATCGGAGGCAGCATGGCAGCAACTCGGTGATTTGGTTGCAACGTTGTGCGATTCATTGGATCTAGAGCGGCCCTCGAAAGATCTTCCTGTCTTCGTATCCTTGGGAGGCGAGCAACGAAGTATTGCGATCAGCAGCCTTTCGATAAAAGCACCATCAAGATCAACAGACGATGTACCATCGCCAACGATGGTTCCGCGTCGTATGCAGATACGAAAGCCACAGTTGTTGCGTTTAGAGACATTCCTTCAATCCTTGAACACATAAGCATTCATGCAATCTTACGAAGTGTTAGCAAATCGTATTGAATCGGCAGCCGAGTCGCTTCTCGGTTCACAGCCAGCCGCATTACAAATTCACGAATGGGTTAGGCAATTCCGAGCGCAGTCAGCATCGATTATGGACGCGCGCGGAGTTGCATTGCCTAGCATTGCAATCGTTGGTGCGAAGGGGCAAGGCAAAACGTGGGTTGCTCGACAGTTCGTATTGGACAAGAGCATCGCAGCGCTCTTGCCTAGCGGAGTTTTGTCGCAAGAAGCAACGACCCAACTCTATTGGTTGGGGTCGCGATCTCCCGAGGGGATGGATTCCGCTCGAGAGATATACATACCTTGCCGAGCTGAAGGTATGTTGAATTTGAATCATCCGTATATGTTGCTCGATACACCAGGGACCACCGACGACGATTCCCAGGCTGCAAAGATCGCGAAGGAAGCGTTGACACTATCGCCGATCAAAATGCTCGTGATTCGTCGTGATCAATTGCGAAGCGCGGTTGTCGGGAACATCGCATTGCATACGGAAGGCTCCATCTGTATTCCGGTGATTACCTGTGTCCCTCGCAAAGAGTGTGGCAACATGAGCGGTTCGTCCGAAATTGTATTGAACAGTTCGTCGCTCACTTCGGATTTAGCAACGCTGGACGCCGCATTGCGTGGCGTCGCACCGGGTACACGTTTTCTTCCGGCTATTTTGATCGAGGACTTTGAAGCGACTGGCGACGAAGAGCAAAGCTCCGTTCGATTCCGTGTTGCAATTCAAGCGAGGCTTCGAAACGAATCACTCGATAGTATTGCAGCAACCCGAACAAACCGATTGACAGCAGCCAGTCTTCGATTGCGAACACGCATTGAGCAGTTGCTCGAATCGCAATTACCTAACCTTGCCAATGCCGTTCGTCAATTGCATCAAGAAGCGGATTCTCTACCCACTCAGACCATCGATGCTGTATTGGGGTCCACCGAGGTGTTGCAAGCGGCAGTACGCGCTAGGCTCCGAGCACAGTTACTGAACAATACTGCGCTAGTTTGGTTTCCATATCGAACTGTCCTTTCCGTGTTGGGATTTACGAGTGGGGCGTGGGATCGATTGATCATGTCCTTTACCGGAAGCGTGCCATCCATCTTTGGTACATTCGTAGCTTGGGCGAAAAATTTGCAGCAATCACGATCCATGCAATGGGATTTGAACGAGGGGATACGCGACAGGCTTCATCGACAAATCGAAGATCGGCTCGCTCCTGTGCAAGCTTCGTTTTACCGAAGCATCGCCCGTCTTCGGGGTGAAAATGTTGTAAGCAATGATCGCGAACAACAAA
>Ga0207937_1000291_pt1 | contig 17948 bp, 16 predicted proteins | sample LakMenEpi04Sep11_FD_150668 | JGI IMG/M metagenome (GOLD analysis project Ga0207937, IMG submission 150668) | Freshwater microbial communities from Lake Mendota, WI - 04SEP2011 deep hole epilimnion (SPAdes) | ecosystem: Environmental > Aquatic > Freshwater > Lentic | place: Lake Mendota, Madison...
CACCGGTAAAGATCCTTGGCTTTGATGGTCTGCCTCAAGCGGGCGATGAGCTGGTTGTCATGGAGTCCGAGCGCGCCGCGCGCCAGCTCAGTGAGGAGCGTCAAGCAGAACGGCGCACCGAGAAGTTGGCGGCCCCGCAACGGGCCACGCTGGAGAGTCTTTTCGACAATTTGGCCGACAACCAGCGCAAGGTCCTGCGTGTTGTGCTCAAAGCAGATGTGCAAGGTTCCCTTGAGGCGTTGGTGCAGGCTCTCGGCGATATCAAAGCCAAGCAGATAGATCTCGACATCCTTCACTCCGCGGTCGGTCCGATCAGTGAGTCCGACATCCTTCTGGCCACCGCCTCTGACGCTATTGTGGTCGGATTCGGTGTAAAGGTGGAAAATAGTGCAGCCAATGCCGCCAAACGTGAAGGTGTGCAAATCAAACTTTACAGCATCATTTACGAGATGATCGACCAGATCAAAGAAGCCATGGCCGGATTGCTCGAGCCGGAGCTGCGCGAGGCAGTTATCGGTCATGCGGAAGTGCGTCAGGTTTTCGATCTCACCAAGGGCATGGTTGCCGGATGTATGGTCACGGACGGACGTATCACCCGCACTGCCCGTGCCCGAGTGCTGCGTCGCAAGCAACCGATTTACGATGGCGGCATCTCCACGCTGCGCCGTTTCAAGGACGACGTCAAAGAGGTGCGCAACGGCTTCGAATGCGGTATCAAGCTCGGAGATTATTCGGAATACGAAGCGGGTGATATCATCGAGTGCTACACGCTCGAGAAAGTCGCGCAGAAGCTCGAGTAGTCGGATGGGCGGGGTTGCTCCCGTCATTGCCGTTTTATTTTTACTGACGATATGAAACACCGTCTGGCCCGCGTCGCCGAAATTCTCAAACGCGAACTCAGTGTGATTATCCTGCGCGAGGTGCCGGCGGACGGCGCATTGATCACGGTTAATGCCGTGGATGTTTCACCGGATTTACGAAATGCCACGGTGCATGTGAGCATCCTCGGCACGGCGTCTCAGCAGAAACAGGTGCTTGAGAGACTCGAGCAGCACCGCGCGATCTTGCAAACCGAATGCTCGAAGCGTGTTGTTCTGAAGTTCACGCCGCATTTGCGTTTCCGTCTGGACGAATCTATCGAACGGGGGACGCGGGTTTTGGATATTCTGGATGAACTGGAGACCGGAAACGAGGAGGCCAGAACGTGAGCGCCCGGATGGATGCCACTTTCGAGCAGATCCGTCACACGCTCGATGCCGCGCAAAAGATTCTCGTGGCTTCTCATGTCCGACCCGACGGCGATGCCTACGGATGTGTTATTGCCATGGGACTGTATCTGCGGTCTCTCGGCAAAGATGCGAAGGTTTGGAACGAGGAGGGAATGACCGACAAGTTCCGATATCTGCCCGAGTGCGATCTTGTCGAGGCGCCCCCCCATGAAAGGCATGACTTCGATGTCTTGCTGGCTCTCGACACCTCGACAAAAGAACGCTTGGGACGTGTGCTCAAAGCCACCGGCCAGATTGGCTCGTTGATCAATGTGGATCATCATGTGAGCAACCACCGATACGGAGATCTGAACTTTATCGATGATTCGGCCCCAGCCACCGGGCAAATTATTTACGATTATTTCCAAGAGGCCGGTGCCACGATCACGCCTGCCATCGCCACCAATCTTTACGCGGCGATCTCGACCGATACGGGATCTTTTCAATACGAGAAAACAACACCGGCGACATTCCGCATCGCGGCCGATCTGGTTGATAAAGGTGTCGATGTGCCAAGTCTCTCCCGGTCAATCTATGACAGTCACCCGCGCCGCCGCCTGGAGTTGCTTAAAGCACTTTTGAACTCGGCGCGCTTCACTTGCAATGACCGGGTAGCCAGCTTCAGTTTGTCTCTAGCTACAGCGGAAAACCTGGCTGTTTTGCCCGAGGACAATGAAGGGCTGATTGACCATCTGCGCGGGGTAGAGGGTGTGCAGGTGGCGGTTTTCTTCGAGGAACTGGCGGGAGGAAAAGTCCGTGTGAGCATGCGTTCGAAGGAACCGCGGTTTGATGTCTGCAAAATTTGTGCGTTGTTCGGCGGCGGGGGACATCCGCAAGCCGCGGGGGCACGGTTGCCGGGTCCTTTGAACGATGCTGAACAAAACGTGTTGGAAGCTGTTTGCCATGAAGTCTGTATCCACAATTGACGGTGTTCTGTTGATCGACAAAGCGCCCGGCATGACCTCGCATGATGTCGTCGCCATCACCCGCCGTGTTCTCAACACCCGCAAGGTCGGACACTGCGGCACCCTCGACCCGCTCGCCACAGGGTTGCTTATCATCACGATAGGCCGCGGGACGAAAATCCAGGATCTTCTCATGAGCGAGGACAAGGAATATGTCGGCACGGTGCGTCTTGGACAGACCACGACGAGTCAGGATGCCGATGGTGAAATTCTTGAAGAAAAACCCGTGCCGGATTTGACACGGCAACAAATCGACGAGGCATTCGGCAAGTATCAGGGAGATTTTTACCAGACGCCACCGATGGTGTCCGCGATCAAGAAAGATGGCGTCCCCCTCTACAAGCTGGCACGCCAAGGCAAGACAATCGAACGTGAACCGCGCTTGGTTCATGTCTATGGGCATGAGTTGATCAAAATTGCTCTGCCTGATGTGGAGTTCCGCGTGGTGTGCAGCAAAGGATTTTACGTCCGCACCTATGCTCACGATATCGGTCAACTCCTCGGATGCGGCGGTCATCTGAGAGCTTTGCGGCGCACGGCTTCCGGTAAATTCCGGGTCGATGGAGTGCTGACCGTCGATGAGTTGCGCGGGCTTCCGATCGATCAAATCAAAACCCGCGTGCTGTCACTTCCCGAGGTCTCACGCTTGCGCGGGGTTTAAGAACAATGACATGAAAATCTTCCGGGAGCTGACGGAACTTCAGTCCGTGCCCGGTCCGGTCTTTCTGGCCATCGGTATTTTCGACGGGGTTCACCGCGGACACCAGGCGCTCATCGTGGAGGCGCAGGCTGATGCCGCCAAAACCGGCGGAACCGCGGTTGTTATGACCTTTGAGCCGCATCCGATGATGTTTTTCCAGCGAGCCGAAGCACCGTTGCGCTTGTCCAGTCCGACTCACAAGAGCGTGCTGATGGAGCGCCAAGGCGTGACTCATCTGGCCGTGCTCCCGTTCCGTGCGGACCGGGCAGCGCAAACAGCCGAGGAGTTCGTCCACGAGCTGTTAAGAGTGTGCCGCCCGCTCGGTGGTATCTGTGTGGGGGCTGAGTGGCGGTTTGGTCGGGGAAGAATGGGCGATGTGATGTTTTTGCAGAAGATGGGAGCGGTTAATGGCTTCGAAGTTGATGGGATTCCCGCGGTAAAGATTCGGGGTGAAGTCATTTCCAGCACGGCAATCCGATTGGCTGTGGCGCGGGGAGACCTGAATTTTGCCTGCGATGCATTCGGGCGCCCTTATGCCGTGATGGGGACTGTTATCGAGGGGCGCAAAACCGGGCGGCAGCTTGGCTGGCCCACGGCGAACATCGATACCGAAGGGTTACAACTGCCGCCTGATGGTGTCTACGAATCGCGGGTGATCGTTGGTAGCGCAGATTACAGGGCGGTGGCCAACCTCGGAATACGTCCAACTTTGGTCAGTAGCGGCACGAGAGTGCTTGAGGTGCATCTTCTCGATTTTCAAGGCGATCTCTACGGCATGAACGTCGAAGTTGAGTTTCTCCGCTTCTTGCGCGGAGAAAAAAAATTCGCTTCCGTGCAAGATCTGAAAGCACAGATCGTGCGGGATGTGGCTTCCGTTCAGCCGCAGTAGGATTTGCAGAGGGTTTTCATCTCAGCGACAGCTGAGGGTAGTCCTGCAACCACAGCGCGCGAAATGATCGCGTGTCCGATATTGAGTTCCTGGAGATGGGGAATGGCAAAGATTGCGCGGACATTCCGGTAGTTGAGCCCGTGCCCGGCGTTGACCCGCACTCCGAGTGCGTGCGCGAGATGTGCCCCCTCCACCAAGCGTTGCAGCTCGGCGTCGCGCTCTGCGCCTGAGGCATTGGCAAAAGCACCCGTGTGCAATTCGATGAATTCGGCATTGAGTTCGCCCGCCGCACGGATTTGTGCGGGATCTGGATCGATGAAGAGGCTGACTATGGTGCCGATACCTTGCAGTTTGGCGATAGTCGAACCGAGGGATGTGCGGTTGGCGACACAATCCAGGCCGCCCTCGGTGGTGATTTCATGGCGGTTCTCCGGCACGAGGCAGACATCATGAGGTTTGACCTTGAGTGCGACATTCAAAATGTCCGCCGTGTTGCCCATCTCAAGGTTGAGTTTTGTCGTGAGGGCATCCTTCAAGCGGAAGATGTCATGGTCTTGTATGTGGCGGCGGTCTTCTCGCAGATGAGCCGTGATGCTGTCGGCTCCTGATTTTTCGGCCAAAATGGCGGCCTCTACCGGGTCGGGTTCGACCAGATTGCTGTCGGGATCGCGGGCGTAGCGTGCCTGTCGCAGTGTTGCGACGTGGTCGATATTGACGCCGAGACGGAGTGGCATGTTCAGACTTTCCCGCCGTAGGAGACGAAGTCGTCGACATCAAGCCAGTCGAACCAAGTGCCGATGTCACCGCGTGCGGGGGCGAAGTTTTTGTGGGCTTCTTGGAAGTATTCACGATTTTCCACGCCGGAAGGCACGCGATCCTCTTGAAAACGCGACCAGAGCTGGATCTCGTGAGGGAGACGTTTTGTGCCGGCATTTTTTTCCAGCCAGCCGAGTAGTTCGCCGTCGCCAAGACCGGCGTTGATTTGTTTTTGGAATTCAGTCGGGTCTACCGAGACAAATTCAAAGAACTGCATATCAAGGGGGCAGGCATAATTGTAATCACCGTTCGTGCCGGAGGCGACGGCGCGACCTTTGTCAATGATACGGGGCAGAATCACAAACCCGCCGAGGCGGATGCGCGGGCTGCGGGGTGGGCGACGGGTGAGGTCGGTGGGCGGAATGGATTGGGACATAGGGGGAGCATATTTTGCCGCGGTGGCGCGTCAAGGTGACAGCCTCTTGACCAGTGCCGGGAATCCGCATTGTGCGCATTCGTGGTGATCGTGCAGGCAAAAGTCGGAGTAGATTTGCAGCAAACCTTGTTGGACATAAAGGCGTCGCGGCAAATGACGCGGCGTAGAATCGCTGAAGAGGCGTGCTGTAACGATGCGTATGGTTGTGTTTGGCGGGCCGGAGGGAAGCTCCAGCCAGTCTGTCGATGTCGACCCCCGGGCGATGGCCAAGGGAAGAACTACATTGGCGTAGATTTCGCGGATACGGTCGGCTCCGAGCAAGGCCAGGGGACTCTTGCGGCGGGGGCTCTGCCAAGTAGTATGGTAGGACCAAAATTCGTGATGGAGCGAGGTGAGGGTGGCGGCAAAAGATTCCCAATCGGCCGATTTGACGGCATGGCGGACTGCACACCAGCGACTTGCGATGGCGGCGAGCGCCCCGAGACGCCTCAGCGGGTGATTGGCCGGGCGGACGCCGGAAAGTTGCCAGGCTCCACGGGCAAGAATCGCTCTTTCGCATGAGGCGCGCTGTTTCCACCATGCTGACCATAAGCTGGTGATCTCACCCTTGGCTGGTCCAGCCGGCGGTCCCGGTCGCTCGAGAAATCCGGCCAATCCAAAGAGCCGTGCTTCTCCTCCCGGTTTGGCTGCCAGGCGGCAAGGAACTCTTTGAGCGAGAAGCTGGAAGGGAAGTTTGTTGTTTTTGTAGCCGAGCGTCACCGCGATGGCTTCGTAAAGTGCCGCGTCCTCGCCGCGTGAGCTTATCATTTTTTGTAGCACGGAGCCTTTATGGGCGAGGCGACGGCGGGCGGCTACTTCCAGCAAGGAAGTGAGGCGGTCCGGATCCATGACGCGCAGAGGCGCGGTGCAGCGTCCGGGTCGCGCATTGGCAGAGGTGTTCCATTCACTGGCAGCGGCGGCGTGGTCATGCAGGCAAATTTGGGGAATTTCCTGGTGATGAAGGTTGCGTGAAAAGTGACGGCGCAAAGATTTTCCGACAACGACGTGCAGCACAACATTGGCGTAAGCGGGGTTCGTTGCGTGGCCGTGCTGCTCCCACCCGGAAGGGTCGAGATCTACCTCGATGGAACCTTGGTGTTCGCGTCCGTTGATCCTTACTGTGGCGCGGACAAAATCCGGACCGGCTTCACGGTTCCATTCCCCGAAATCCAAAATGAGGACTTTTTCTCCGCTGGTGGTGGTGAACTCCCGCCCGCAAGCTCCTGAGAACCAGCGTGCCTGCCAAGCGAGTTCATTGCCGGGTGGTAGTGATTCGCGCACGCGTGCCTCTTCCCTCTGCAAAGCATCACGGTAATCGGCGGCAATGTTCATTTTTTGGCCGGTGAAGATGGCTGGGTGGGCTGGGGCGGAGAGATCTCGTTGCGCAGATCGGTCAGTAGTTTGGCTCGTTCGGGTATTTGGGGTCGCTGGATAGTGCGGTCGATCAATTTGAGCGCGCTGTTCTTATCGCCGAGCGATTGGAGAATGCGGATACGCTCGATGACCGTGCGAAAAATATCGGCGGGTGTGCTGTAGGTGGAACCGGCTGATTCGAGAGAGAAAAGCGCATCGCGTGGTTCCTGATAAAAGCTCTGCAGCATACCCAAAGCTTCGTAAGCCAAGCCGGAACGCGATGTGCGGGCGAGTTTGGACAAATAAAGAATCTGTATCGGTCCCTGTGCGGCGGTTTTGGTTAATTCACCGGAGAGCGCAACCCATGGTTCGTTTCCGTTACCGGTTTCCTCTCGCCGGGCGCCGGGTTGACGTGCAGCAAAGGGACGATAAAGCGGGTCGCCTACCACAACATTCATCCACGAGAGGGCGCGGGTGCTCATGTAAGCGCTCTCGGCAAGGGTGAATCCTTTGAGCAGTCTTTCGTTGAAGACGTCGAGATGCGCGGTCAGCGTGAGATACGGTTCGTAAACATTGCCGAGTGTGGCGGCGGCACCGCGGGTGATGAGCGGCGCGCACCAGTGGGCCGAGGGGTTTCTCAGGGAGGCAGCACTGAACGAGTGGATATGAACAGCGACAGCTCCGCGCCGGAAAGATGTGTCAGCCGAGGCCATGCCGCCTGAGATACTGCCGGCATACCATCCGTAATAAAGTGCGGAATCGGTAACGGGAAATCCGGCGGGCAAAATGTCTGGCATGTTGTCGAGGATCACGGGAACACCGTTTTTCCAACACTCGGCGGCCGCATTATGCAGCCAATCATCACCCTCGCGGTATCCACTTTCGGGAATGCTTCTTCGATCGATGTAGGCCCATCCGTAGAGGCCGTTTTCCTCAGCGTAGATGCTGTCGTCGATCATCCGCTTGACGTCGTTGGGTGTTGGCGCGTCAAGGCGGCAGACAAGCAGAAGTCCTGGTGTTGTCTCCGACTCCAAAATCGGCGTGAATCGCCGGAAGTAGGGGTTGGGGATAACGCCGAATGATGAATCACGAAAGGCGCCCAATGTAGCCAGTTCAGAATCCACCGAGGCCTCGTCGCGGCTATCGACGGCATTGGCATCGCGGGGATTTGGGGAGGGTTGCGGTTTCCCCGGCTCGGGTGGTTGAATTGTCGTGCGGATTTTGAGCGGAAAACCTCGTATCAAGGCGACATAGCGGATGCGGTTGCGAGTGATTTCCTTGCGTTCGTCGAAACTTGTACGGATTTCCCACCACGCGTTTTGCTCGAAGAGATAACGCAGGGGCGCCTCGATGGTGGATTGGTATTCTTCGCGGGTGATCTCCTCGGTCAGCGGACACTCCAAGCCGACGACTTGACCGGTGGGAATCTGGCGGGCCTGTGCATAATAGTGGGCCAATTCCCGCGCATCCGGCGAGCTTGTGTTGTAGAGCACGACAGTCGCGGCTGCCTCGCGGGTGCTTCCTGCCGCAGCAGGAAGCGCGGCACCTGCCATCAGCAAGGTGATGGCGCTAAATTTCCAGACGCAGGCCGTCATAGGCGATACGGACATCGGGCGGAAGAATTTTCTCCGTGGCTGCATGGCCTAGGTCGTGGCCGATGTGAGTGAGGTAGGTTTTTTTGGCGCAGGCTTTCTTGGATACATCAAGAGCTTGCCCGAGTGAAAGGTGCGTGGGGTGGGGTTCGTGGCGCAGGGCATCAATGATAAGAACAGGAATGCCGTGGATTTGCGCGATCACGTCCTTCGGAACATGGTGACAATCGCTAAAGTAGGCGGCCAACTTGCGTCCCTCCCGTGCAAATATATAACCGTTAACGAGCATGCGGCCATGAGGAACCTCGGCAGGGATCACCTCCACGCTGCCGATGCTGAAAGAAGCCGTAATCTCATGAGGTTCCGGGCGCACGTAGTTACGGAAGGCGTGCTGCCCGTCGAAAGCGTAATAAAACATACGCCGCAGGTCGGCCATGGTGTGGGGCGAGGCATAAATAGGAAGCGGACGGTCGGCCAGTTCGCAAAAGCGCCGCAGGTCGTCGAAACCCGCCACGTGATCCGTGTGCGAGTGGGTAAAAATCGCGGCGTCGAGCCGCCGGATGCCTTGGCGCAAGGCTTGCGCTCGCAAGTCGGGCGTGGTGTCGACGAGAAAAGTGACATCCTCTGCCTCGACCAAAATCGATGAACGAAGCCGACAATCCTTGGAGTCATCCGACCGGCAGACTTGGCAATCGCAGGCGACGAAAGGCACTCCTTGAGAGGTCCCGGTGCCGAGAAAAGTAATCGAAAGTTCGGCCATGACTTGAATCCAAGACATTTGCATAATCTGCCCCGTGCTCGCAACGCTGGCATCCATCCGTATCCGCAACTTGGCCCTGGTCGAGGATCTCACTTGGCTGCCCGGCTCAGGGCTTGTCACGATCACTGGTGAAACCGGAGCTGGCAAATCCATCTTGATTGGTGCGCTGCAACTCTTGCTTGGAGAGCGGGCGGACAAATCGCTCATCCGGTCCGGCGCAGACTCCTGCACGGTCGAAGCGGCTTTTGATGTTTCGCGTAGCACGGAACTTGATGCCTGGCTGGAGGAGCAGGGAGCAGAGCCGTGTGCCGACAGGCAGTTGCTTTTGAAGCGAACTTTGTCAGCTGCCGGTGCGGGCCGCCAATTCATCAACGGTTCCGCTTGCACCTTGGCGGCCTTGAAGGCCCTGGGGGATCGCTTGGTTGATCTTCATGGTCCGCATGACCATCAGTCGCTTTTTTCCCGGGAGGCGCAGACCCAAGTGCTCGATGCTTATGCCGGTGCGGGGGAAATAGCCGCTGATTTTGCGGCGTCGCACCGCGAGGTTCTGCGTTTGGCCGCGGAAATGGAGCGGCTGCAGACGGTTGAAAAAGAAGCTTTACTGCGCCGCGACATGCTGGCCCATGCGGCGGAGGAGATCGCCGCGGCAAAATTGCGGGCGGGCGAGGAAGAGGAATTACTTTCCCGTCTGCGCACGGCCGGCAACAGCCGTCGTTTACTGGAATTGTCGGCCCAGCTTCAAACGGCCCTTGGTGCCGAGGGCGACGGTGGGGTGAGGCCGGCCTTGGCCGAGGCGGTGCGGGCGGCGAGGGAATTGGCCAAACTCGATCCGCAGGCTGAAGCAATACGCGAAGCCATCGAAGCCTTGGCTGCACGGCTCTCCGATCTTGAGACGGAGAGCTGCGATTATGCCGAATCGATCGATTGTGATCCGGCCACGCTGAAGGACTTGGAAGAACGTGCTGATCTGCTTCAATCACTCAAGCGCAAGTATGGAGGTACCATCGAGGAGGTGATGGTCCGGGGGGAGCAGGCGGCGATCGATTTGGCTGAGATCGAGACTCGCGGTGAGCGTCTGGAGAAATTGAAGGAAGATCAGGCGACGGCGGCTGGGTGTGCGGCAAAGCTGTCCGGAAAACTCAGCGCCGCTCGGGCCAAAGCAGCTCCTCAGCTGGCCAAGAGCGTGACCAAGGAGCTGCGTGAGCTCGGGTTTCTGCGGGCGGAGTTCGGCGTGCGTTTGGAATCGCTCGCGGAACCGCGCTCCGGCGGGGCGGAATTGGCCGAGTTTGAATTTGCCCCGAATCCCGGCGAGCCGCCCAAGGCGTTGCGGGCGATTGCCTCGAGCGGCGAAATTTCCCGGGTGATGCTGGCTCTGAAGTCAGTTTTGGCGGGGCAAGACGGTGTTCCCTTGCTCGTTTTCGATGAAATCGATGCGAACGTTGGCGGGGAAGTTGCGGTGAAGGTCGGGCAAAAAATGCGCGCTTTGGCGAAATCGCACCAAGTGCTTTGTATCACTCACCTGCCGCAGGTCGCGGCGGCGGCGCATCGCCAGTTTGCGGTGCGTAAAGATTTTGATGGCAAAAGGACAACCACGGCGGTCAGCGAGTTGGACGGTCCGCAACGTGTGGCGGAGTTGGCGCGAATGCTTGGTGGGCAGGACAGTGATTCGGCTTTGGCGCATGCGCGAAGTCTTTTGGCCGGCAAGGACTGACCATGCGTTTGCTTTTTTTCAACCGTTCCGCAGCTCCTCTTGGCGGCGGCATGAACCGATTGGTGACTGATACGGCGAGGCGTTTGCGGGATGCCGGTCACGAGGTGGCGTTGGTGCATTCTCGCAATGGCGGACAATTCGATGGAACCGGCTACATTTACGACGATCTCGACTACCGAATGCTGCCGAGGGATGCCAATGCATTGCGCTTGGAGGCCATTCTCGAGGATTTCTCGCCGGAGGTGATTCAGTTGCACGGGGTGGGGAACACCCTGCTCGATGGATGGTTGTCTTCACGGGTGCCGACAGTGCGTTTTGTGCACAATCATGCGTTTTACTGTTCGGGGCAAAGATTGACCCTGGAACGACCGCATGAGCCCTGCCAACGCGCACACGGCAGGGGGTGTTGTGCGATGCATGTATTTCGCGGTTGCGGATCGTGGAATCCGGCTTTGAATTTTTTGCGTTACCGTTCGGTCAATCGTAGTCTGCGGGCGTTGAGTTCAGTGCATGGCTTGCAAGTGCTCAGCTCCTCGTTGCGCCGACAGTTGGTTGCCAACGGCCTCTCGGAGAACCGTGTGATGCAGTTGCCTCCGTACGCGCCGCCGCCGACTGCCCCGGTGTTTGAGTCAGTTTCCTCACATCGATCAATCCTTCATGTGGGTGGGTTGCTCGGACACAAAGGGGTCTGGATGGTGGTGAGAATGTTGCGGGAGCTGCCTCCCGATGTGCAGCTGATTTTCGCCGGAGGCGGGGGCGAAATCTCGATGCTGCAGTCGCATGTGAAACGGCGCGGTTTGGGGAACAGGGTTCGGATTGTCGGCGAACCGACGCCGGAGCAATGGTCTCTGCTTTATCGTGAAGCCACTTTGGTCGTCATGCCGGTGCTTTGGAATGAGCCTCTGGGTCTCGACGGACTGAGCGCGATGGCCCATGGTAAGCCGGTGGTGGCTTTTGAAACCGAGGGGATACGTGATTGGTTGAGTGACGGGGAGACAGGGGTCTGCATCGAGTTCGGCCACCGACGTCGTTTCAGGGCGGCTGTATGCGACTTACTCAATGACCGTGAACGATTGCTCATGCTCGGGAGACGTTCGCGACAGATTTGGGAACAAAAGTTCCAGCCGGAGCAACATTTGGCGGCGCTGGTGGCAAGCTACGAAAAAGTGAAGACGGAGGCTGTTTTATGAGCAAGACAACGGTCGTCGGGTCGGTGGTGGGTGTGCTCACAGTTCTCGTGTTTTGGTTCCAGCGCGAACATCAACGCGGCACTTTCGATGTGATCGAGCGGCACTTTCTTTCATGGCTCGCGGCAAATAACTCCAGCGTCGAAATTTTGCCTCCGCTCACCTTGGTGCTCTACGACGAAGAGGCCTCCCATACAGCTGGCACGTCGCGTATGGCGATGTTGGACGGAGCCCTGTTTGCCCGAGCTGCGTCCAAGCTTGGTGCGGTCATGGCTGGCGTGGAAGGTTTGTCGGGCGATCCCGCACGCATGATTCAAGCTGCGGAAGGAATGCCGGTTTTTGCCGGATACTTGGCGGATCAGCCTCCGGGCTTGGGTTGGACCCCCTTGGGAGGTGAGCCAGCTCAATCATGGCTTGAAGTTGCGGGTTTGGCCGGCCGCGGCGGACGTTTTACCCGAGGATTCATCACAACGCCCGTGCGACTATCAAGCGCCCAAGCAATTCAAATGGTCGCGCGATGCGGCGACCGTTCGGTGCCTTCCCTGCTTCTGGTTGCATGGACCACGGCACATGGTTGGAGAATGTCGGAACTATCAATCGGTCTGCATTCTGTGGGCGGGCCAGACGATCATATCGCATTGGATGCTACCGGCCGAGCTATGTTTATGCCTGTCGGTGAACCTTCGGTGATGACCATGAACGAGCTGTTGGTGGCGGCGGAGAAGTTCGAGCGCGAGGGTGGAGTCTCTCCCCTGAGGGACCGCATTCTTGTGCTCGCACGGGCAACGCCCGACGTGACCCGTGTCACGATTGAAGGTGCACGGGCCGTGACGCCGATGGAGCTGTGGGCTTCGGCTTGGGAAGCAGTGCGGACCAACCGTCTCTTTTTACCTGTCGGGTCATGGTACAATGCGGCTCTGGTCGTTTTGGGGACATTGCTGGCTTTTTCTCCTGCCCGTCGCTCCAACGTTCATGCCCTTGGAGTTCTCTTTTTTGCCATGGCGGTCTATTTGCTGTTTGCGCTGGCGGCCTATTCTGGAAACCGTGTCATGTTGCCGGCAGCGCCGACCTTGCTGACATGCGTGGCCGGATGCCTGCTCGGCCGCTTCTGGCATGAGGGGCAGATGGCTAAAAAAGTAGCGTCATCATGAAACTAACCAATCTCACGCGGGCGGAAGAAATCGGTGCCAACAGCTATTTGCTCGAGGCAGCCGGTTCTCGCCTGCTTCTGGATGCAGGAATGCATCCCCGGGAAATGGGGGCACCGGCCACGCCGAATTTATCACTACTCGAAGGGCGAGGCTTTGATGCCATGATTCTGACCCATGCGCATCAGGATCACTGCGGATGCGTTCCCTTGGCCATGAGGCAGGCGCCGGATGCGCCGGTCTTCATGACGGAAGCGACGGCGGCACTCACCGAGGTGATGTTGCACAATTCGGTGAACGTGATGATGCGTCAGCGCGAAGAAGCCGGTGTGCCTGACTATCCGATGTTTTCCCATCGCGAGGTGGACCGCCTCGTTGACCAATGGGTGTTGGCTCCGCTCGGTGCCCGTTTTGATTTGTCCGGCGAGCGTTCCGATGATGCCGGTGCATTGACCTTAGAGTTTTATGATGCCGGACACATTCTGGGCTCCACGGGTGTTTTGATCCGAGCGGAGGGGAAGAAAATTTTTTACACGGGTGATGTCAATTTCGAGGATCAAACACTCATGCGGGGCGCGAAGTTTCCCGTGGATGACATTGATGTGCTCATCATGGAAACGACGCGCGGCGACAGTCCCGTGCCGGAGGGCTTCACGCGCAAGTCCGAGGAGCAAAGGTTTATCGATGTGCTGTCCGGGGCACTCGAAAGCGGAGGGCCGGTCCTGATTCCGGTTTTTGCTTTGGGTAAGACGCAGGAGTTGCTGGCCTTGCTCTATCGAGCGAGAAAGAGCGGGTATCTGCGCGGGGCCTTTGGATTATACATCGGCGGTTTGAGCGCAAAGATCACTGCAGTAACGGATCGTTTGCGGGGAAGCGCTCCGCGACGTCACGGAGACCTCAAGCTGGCGGAATGTATGCCAATGGAGGTGGTGGGTGGACGCGATGTTGGACAGTTGCCGGTCTTGCCGCGCACGGTTTACGCGATTTCGAGTGGAATGATGACAGAAAACACACTGTCCAATGTGCTCGCGCCGCGCATTCTTGAAAATCCAAGGGCCCACTGCATGTTTGTCGGCTACTCCGACCCGCTTTCACCCGCCGGCAGACTGCGTGCGGCCGCGGAGGGGGTGGAGGTGGTTTTGGATCCGCGGGTGCGTGCCGTGCGACGCCGTTGCAAGTTGGATGAGTTCACGCTCAGCGCCCATGCAACGCGTGATGGTCTTTTGGATTACGCCAAGCGAGTTCAGCCCGGCAAAGTCGTGCTGGTACACGGCGATCCTCCGGCGGTTGATTGGTTTGCGAGGGAAATTCCCAAAGTGTGCCCCCGCACGGAGGTGGTGGTGCCACCTCCGGGTGTAGCCGTAGAATTTTAAGCGATGGCCGGAAGTCGGCGCTCCAAGTCGGTCAGAAAGTCTGCAAACTCGCGGGTTTCCTTGCGCCAATCGTCAAGGTGATGGCGTGATACTTTGACCTGCTCGGCCATGGCTTTCTCCAGAGTCTCGTAGTTGGTGGCAAGACGTGAGCTAAGTTGCTCTAAGGCTTCGTGCATCTGCTTGCCAAGGACGATGGAGATGGTTTCTGGTTGCTGAAGCTTGAGTTCCGCACGGCGGCGGGCCTCATTCATCTCGGCCAGTAGTATTTTTTCATCAGGCACGCGGCGCAGATCGCTGACTAAGCCGAGTTTTTCGAGCGTCCAGATCGTCCACTTGGTCGGGTCGAAATTGCTTTTTTTCACGCCGTTGCGGTAGTCGTGCTGAAACTCGTGGTGATAGTTGTGATAGCCTTCGCCGAAAGTAAAAAGAGCCATGATCGCACTGTCCCGTGCACTACAGCGGCTGGAGTAAGGCTGGTTTCCGACGGTGTGGCAAACCGAGTTGATGAAAAAAGTGGAATGTTGGACGGCAAAAACGCGGAGCACGCCGGCGAGTAGAAATGCACCGAGAGCGCCGGCCGATCCGTTCCACCAGTAGCCGAGCAGGGCGGGGAGGCCGAAACCGACGATGAACGCCATGGGAATACACCAGCGATGCTGCCACATGACGAGCGGGTCGCGTTTGAGGTCATTCACGTTGTCCATCGGTTGCTCCGGTCCGAGTTTGAAAAGAAGCCAGCCGATGTGAGCCCAGAGAAATCCCTTCGAGATGTCGTATGGATCGTCGTCATGGTCCACGTGTTTGTGGTGTTTGCGGTGATCGGAGGACCAATCAAGGGCCGAATTTTCAAATGCGCAGGCGCCGAAAACCAGAGTCGCCAATTTGACCGGCGTGCGTGCCTTGAAGGAAAGGTGAGAGAACAGGCGATGGTATCCGAGCGTGATGCTCAGGCCGGTGGCAATAAAAAAGGCGAGGAAGAGACCGACTTGAAACCAGTCAAGACCGTAGTGCCAGATGTAGAGCGGCACGGCGGTAACGGCCATGGTGTTGATTACGGCGAGGAAAACGCTGGTCTTCCAGTTGACGCGATCCCAAGGGATCCGCGTAATGAGTGGTATCTGCATGAGGATAAGCTAATAACTGACAATCCGTAAACTAAGAGCGCCAACCTCTTGGCGCAAGCGTCATTAGCGGATCAGCGGTTTCAACCAGGCAAGCATTCCGTCATCCAACCAAGGAGCTCGGAGACAGTAGCCTCACTTTCGTCGCCCATATTGGAAACACGGAAAGTGCTGCCTTTGATTTTGCCATAGCCGCCGTTGATAGCGACTTTGTGTTTCTTTTTGAGCGCGGAGCAGAAGGCGGCGACGTCGATATTCTTGTTGTTTTTGACGCAGACCAGGGACTTTGACCGGTAGCCTTCGGGCGCGAAGTGCTCGAAGCCGTTGGCTTCAACCCAGTCGGATACCATTTGGTTGAGCTTGGCGTGGCGTGCGTGGCGTTGATTCACACCTTCTTCGAAGATGTCATCGAGTTTGGATTGAAGCGCCCAGATGTGTCCGGTGCTGGGGGTGCTGGGGGTCATGAATTTCTCCCAGTTTTTGTGGAACTCAATGATGTCGAAATAGTAACCACGGTCCGAGGTGCTGGCGGCACGGGCACGGGCGCGCTCACTGGCGCTGAAAAGCGCGAGGCCGGGTGGAAGGGCGAGGGCTTTCTGGCTGCCGGTGAGCAGGATGTCGATGCCGAGTTCGTCCATCGGGATGGGAACGACGGAGAAGGACGAGACGCTGTCGACGATGAGCATGACGTCCGGATACTTGCGGACGACGGCAGCGATGTCGGCCAGAGGGTTCATGACACCGGCGGAGGTTTCGTTGTGGATCAGGGTGATTGCGTCGAATTCGCCGGACGCAAGTTTTTTATCGACCATTTCGGGGAGGATGGGCTGGCCCCATTCGACTTGCAGACCATCGGCATGTTTGCCGCAGCGTTTGCTGACATCGAGCCACTTGTCGGAGAAGGCGCCGCACATGCAGTTGAGGACTTTTTTCTGCACAAGGTTGCGAATGGCGCCCTCCATCACGCCCCAAGCGGACGAGGTTGCCAGGTAGACAGGTCCGTCCGTGCCGAAGAGGGTCTGCAGCCGGGGGTGAATGTTTTCGTAAAGACCGGAAAACTCGCTGCCGCGGTGGCCGATTTGCGGGTGGCAAAATGCGCGGAAGGATTTGTCGGAGACTTCGACGGGGCCGGGGATGAAGAGTTTCACGTGTCCGTCGGACGTGGCGTTGGTGGTGTTGAGCATGTGGTCAGTTTTCCCAAATGAAGTGTTCGAGCCGCAAGCGGCGCGAGCGTTGTTTGATCTCTTCGCTCTGCGGGCCGCCCGCGGACGCCATGAGATCATAGACGGCGATGGCCGCAGGCCAATCACTCTGTTGCTCCAAGATGCGGGCAGCCTCGAGGCCGGCTTTGTAAAACCAGAAATGGTCGGCGGCAGTTCCGGAAGGACGCGTGAGAATCTCCCGGTAGATCGCGAGAGCTGCTTCCGTTTGGCCGGCGCGGGCTAAGCCGGCAGCTTGCTTGCAGGCCGCCTGATCCCGCCAGTCGGCGGAGGCTTCGGCATCGCTGGCGAGTGATGCATAGATGGCCGTGGCTTCGGCGAGTTTTTCGGGCTTGTCTTGGGCGACGGCGAGCAGGGTGTCGCCTTTTTCCATGAGGGCAGCCAAGCGAACTTCTCCGGGAGGATTTGCGGAGAGAATACGGTCGTAAAGTGTGATGGAGTCCTCGTATCGGCGATCGCGCAGCAGGAGTGACGCTTGCTCGAAGCGGGCGCGATGCCGGATGGACGTGTTGCCTTGGGCAATTTCGTCGAACCAAGCGAGTGCCCGTCCGCTGCCCTCAGTGCTCATGCTGCGTGCGGCGGATTGCGCGGCGAGGAATTTGGCCAGCGCGGCGGATTCCGGGTCGGATATTGACTGCGCTAACTTCACCAGAATGGCTTCTGCGGCTGCGTGGTCGCCGGTGCGTGAGTGAAGTTCGCCGAGCTTGAAGGCTATATCGACCGCCTCGGGAGTTTGGGGGTATTTGTCCAAAAACTCACGGCAATCCCGGATGAGGTCTTCGCGGGAACGGGAACCGGAGTTGTCGGCAGCAAAAATTTCCACGGCGGCCAGCGAGGCGGCGCGCTCTTCGGAATCCGCTTCCGGCCTGGTAGCGTCCAAAATTTGGCGCGCTTCCGTGGTCTCGCCCCGGGCGAGTCGCCATTCGGCCAAAGCAAGCTTGGCCAGAAAGGAGTATTCCGAGGCCGGGGTTCTCCGTGAGAGGTCTTCCAAGCCTGTCAACTGCCCTTCCCGGGCTTCGGCCGACGAGAGGAGGAAGGACCAGCGAACAAGTTCGGGGTTGGTCGGGTCGGCGCGACGGAGCTGATCGTAAGAGTCGCGGGCGAGCGGGAGGTCGTTGACGCCCAGAGCGGTGAGGAAGCAATTGGTTGCCGCGGCCGTTTTTTCTTCGGGCGAACGAGAAAGTTCTACCGCCTCGGCGAAGGCCTCGTACGATTTGCGGTAAGCTCCTGTTGCGGCCATGGCACGCCCGCGCAAATCTGCGAGCCGGTAATTGGACGCGACGCCGGAGGTGTCCGGTTGAAGGGCCTCAAGCATGGTGATGGCTTCGTTGGCTTTTCCGCTGGCGATAAGTGCTTCGGCAAGCAGTAGACGGGAGCGCAGGACATTGGCTGGGGACAATGATGGTTCATCAAGAAGCTCGCTCATCGAC
>Ga0207937_1000292_pt1 | contig 17887 bp, 12 predicted proteins | sample LakMenEpi04Sep11_FD_150668 | JGI IMG/M metagenome (GOLD analysis project Ga0207937, IMG submission 150668) | Freshwater microbial communities from Lake Mendota, WI - 04SEP2011 deep hole epilimnion (SPAdes) | ecosystem: Environmental > Aquatic > Freshwater > Lentic | place: Lake Mendota, Madison...
TGCGGATTTAGCCCGGAGGGCGGCAAATCTATGCCGGAGGTGTCAACCTCCGGACCATGTGAGCTGCATCTTCAAGCCTGGAGGGCGACACATTTTCTGCTCGTTCATGTGCCGCCCTCCGGGCTTGAATACTCTCTCCTAGGAAACCGGTTGCTGACGCAACCGGCATTCATGTTTCGCCCTCCGGGCTACGACGCAGCTTGCCTGCGTCGGGCACTAGCCGAAACCAGAATACGTGCAATGGACTGAGACGCCACCATCGGCCGCTTGTCGGCATGGAGCGGTGGTCGAGATACGTCCTTGCACAGACCAACGACCCACGTCGTCAAGCGACGCGGTGATGCGTGCACCGCTGCATTCATGCTGGTTTCGGCTAGGATCCCATGTGGACGAGCCACATGGTAATCATCATATCGTTCATCATCTCGGGTGCATCGCGTGGGATCGGAATCCAACGCTTCGGCTCTAGCGGCGTCTGCCCTGCGGGTAGATCTGCGTGTTGGTAACAGATTGCGCAGTAGTCGATTCGCGGACGTATCAAACTTTGCTCAGCAATTCCGGCGGTCGTTGTCCAAGTATTGTTTCCAGCGAGCTTCGATTTTGGCAGCTTTGCGATCAACGGTCTTTGACACTAACCCGAGCTGATCGCCTATTTCACGGTTGGCGTATCCCTGTAGCTTTCGAGACGCGATCTCTCGGCTTTGTTTGTCTCTCAACATGGAGATCAAATCGTCCATTTGATCCAATACCGCTTGAAGATCGCCATGTCTATCGGCTTTACTGAGCATCAGTTCCAGGTCTTGCTCACAGTTGGAAAGGTATTCCGTTCGAGGCAACTCTTGAGGAATGTTTTCGTTCTGCTGTCTGCGAACTTCTCGAAGCCGAACGACTTGTTCTTCTACGATGGCAACAGGGTCGCCTTGTCGAGCCCCGAGAATCCACTTTGAAACAGAACCGATCGTATCGTTTGCCATGCTTTAGCCTACTGCCAACTTCTTCGTCATCACCGTAAAGATAGTTGCTGGTGTGCGCCTTGCAATCGCCCAACGATGTTCAGCGAATACTGGTTCAGCGAATACTGGAGTGGCCAAAAATATCATCCGAAAAGCCAGATCCCAGGCGTGCGACACAAAAATGGAAAAATTTCGAAAAAAGATTTTCCTGCTAGGATGGTGCTAGGGACCTAAACTGGGGTCGAAAGGAGGCTACGATAGTGGCGACTGCCTACGATCTCGTTCATCCAAATCAATGCACAGCCCGATGACTCCCGACCGTATTCTCTCTTGTTCTCTAGAAGAGCTCCGCAGCTACGATAGCCTTGAGCAAGTAGACATTGTGTGCTCTGCTTTTGAAGAGTATTGGAAGGGCGGGACTCAGCTAAATATGCGAGAGTGCGTTAGTTGGGTCGATCCCGCTTACCAGCAAGAAGTTCTGCATGAACTCATGCTGGTCGAGAAGGAATGTCGTGAGTTTCATCCGCCGATCCAGGTCGAGTCGCCTAACGAATTTTTGCTGTTCGATTCAAAGCTTGCCTCCGCCGGTACTATCGACAATTTCTCCAACGATACCATACGTACAGAATCGAAGCCGAATCAGCTACCGCTTTACATTGATCGCTTTGCCATCCTCCGATTCCTCGGTCGAGGAAGCTGCGGTGATGTCTATGAGGCTGAGGATGTCAGTATTCATAGGCGTGTTGCGGTCAAGGTTGCGAAGAATACAAACAGGATGTTGCGATCCTTTGCCAAAGAAGCCGAGAACGCGAACAAAGTTGGCCATCCGAGTATCGTCCGAATCTATGAAGTCGGTACCTGGAGAGGCCTTGATTATCTAGTTTCCGAGTTGATCGGTGGCAGGCCGCTTGGGGAATTCCAAGAAACGGCGAGTCTCGATCCAATAGGTTGCGCTCGGATCGTGTCTGAAATTGCCGATGCGATTTCTGCTGCTCACACCGAAGGAGTTATCCATCGCGACTTGAAGCCATCGAACATCATGATCGAGGTCGCGGATCGCACGCCGAGCGATACGATCGTTCCGGATCCGTTATTTGAGCGCCACCGAGTTCGTGTACTCGATTTTGGAATCGCTAAACTTGATGGCCGCGAAACCAAACTTACAAGGACGGGTGATATCCTCGGTACGCCGCACTATATGAGTCCCGAACAAGCGGCAGGGCGAGCGGACTCGCTCGATGGGCGTTCTGACATCTATTCGATGGGTGTCATACTCTTTGAGCTGCTAACCGGAAAACTGCCATTTGAAGGGTCTGAGATTGTCGTCATCAACTCGATCCGCACGATCAAGCCTCCGCGAGTCCGTTCGATACGGTCGGACATCCCATTGGCACTTGATTCGATCGTGAGCCGATGCCTTGAGATCAATCCTGCAGATCGATACAAGAATGCAATGGAGCTTGCAAGTGACCTCGAAGCATGGATCGATGGTCGCAAGCCTCGATCGATTGCGATTGACGAGCGACGGAGATTTGCAACGGGAGTTACTTGGGCGGTTGCCGTTTGCGTTTTGATCGCAGTTGGTCTTGCTGCGATGCGGCTTCTTCCAACGAGTGGCAGCCCAAACACATTGGTCAACAATGCTCCATCCGCAACGAACACGGCTCCTGTATCGCCCGCCAATGCATTATCGAGTTGGGTGCGCCAAGGTAACCTTGCTGAACTAGCGAGTTGGCTGGCGGATACAAAAGAGACAACGGATAGTCTCATTTTTTCGAATGTAGACAATTTGAAATTCGGCGGCGAACCAGGCAAGGCCGAAGCCAAGCGATTGGAATTCGCTAATGTTTGCATTGCAGACAAGAGCCCAAGTGAGACAGAGAGCCAAGATGTGTTGTTGAGCTTTGTGAGCGATCTTGAATTGTCGCAAGTCGATTCGTTGGGAAAGTTTCTCAACGAAGCTCCCAGTTGGATGGTTGGCTCGATTCAGTCGCTTCCCAAGAAAGAGCTTGAAGATACTAAACGGCAGTACCTGTACCGCGGGCTTTCCAAACGATTGCAGTCGGATGGTGACGGGGGAAAGTTGATGGAGTTGCTGCGATTGAGCGAAACTGCTGAGCTACCGTACGTTTTGTCTGCCATGATCGGAACGGCACAAAACAGCACAGAATGGAATTCGACGATCCGCGAGAAATTCGATCAAGCCAAGATGGATCCTCATCAGAAAGCGACTGAGCTCGACAGCGTGGGGCGTTGGAAAGCGAAGTGTGCATTGGTCGCTTATGGTCTTGGCGAAATGAACATCGTTGATGATATACTTGGTTTCTCGCAAACACCGCAGGCACGAAATTACTTTATTTATTGGTTGAGCCAATCCGGATTATCACTGGATCCTCTGTTGGAACGCATGGTCCAGTACGACGACGACTGGCGATCCACAGGTGTTGTCGCGTCGGTGAGCCTGGTTCCAAAAGCCAGTATTGACCCTTCAACTCTTGATTCCTGGGCAGAGCAATTTCGAATATGGTACCGCGAGCATCGTTCGGCAGGTGCGCACACAGGGATACGATTGATGCTCCAGAAATGGGGACACGACAGGTATGTAAGCGAAGTCGATGCTTCACCTGAATTTCGAGAAGTTGTCGAGGACCGAAATTGGTACATGAACTCGCAAGGCATGCAAATGAACATTGTTCGAGCCCCAATAAAGTTCTGGTTTGGCAACAGTCCAACATCGCGTGATCATGGTTCAATGCATCGAATCGACTATTCGTTTGCCTATTCGGATCAGGTAGTGAGTGAAATGCAATATGCTCGATTCCGCCCCGATCGATTCCCCAATCCGAAGGACCAGGCAGCAGTTGGTATCAACTTTTTCGATGCGGTTGCCTACTGTGATTGGCTTTCAGCACAAGAGGGGCTCGCGAGTGGTGAGTCGATCAATTGGATTGACAAAAATAGGTATGAACTGAAATTTCGGGATGGAGGCTACCGCCCGCCAACCGTTTGGGAGTGGGAGTGTTTTGCGAGAGCAGGGACAACCAGCAGTTTTGCCTATGGTGAGAAAGACGCAGAGTATATTGCGTCAATAGAACATCGCGTTTCTTTAGGTCCGCGATTTGATAATGCACAATGGACGGAGGGGCCCGAGTGGGCGTTTCCGGTAGCTTTCGAGTCAATTGACGCTACCAGTGTTCTTGATCCAAATTTTCACCCTATATGGAAAAGGTCGCTCGCCATTCCTAACTTTTTGTCACAAGTTTCGAAGCCTTCGCGTGACCGTGCGACTTTGATGCGTGTTGTCGTAGGATTACCTTAGAAAGGGAATAATGCCAGAAGCTGATTCGAGAAGCACTTGTGAGTACAAATGTATTCACGGGCTATAGTACTCGTCGCGGTAGTGCGCTGGAAGGATACGAATGCCCAGTTGATTTAGGATACTGTGACGAACCTAATGATATTGTGCATGGACCGCCTGTGCCGATTGAGGAGGAGCCTGTACCAGATCCAGATCCTCCCATAGGCTAGTACCATTCCTTAGAGTTCTGTTCCGGGCCAGAAATCTGGGTAGTCAGCTTCAAAAAAAAGCTTTTCGGCAGTTTGCGGATGGAAAAACTCGAGCGATCGCGCATGCAATGCGATAGGCGGTTGACGAAATTCGCCTGCGATCCAGGGCACGCGACTGCCGTAGAGCGTATCACCAACAACGGGTGCACCTCTCGACGCGAACTGCAAACGGATTTGATGCATGCGTCCAGTTTCCAGTTCGATTTCTACTAATGAAAAGCGTTCGGCTCGATCCGGTAAAACTTGATTGGCGAGTTTGCGAAACGACAGGATCGCTTCGCGGGCCCCTTCGATGCTCGCATCGCAAATCTCACCTCGGGATTCGTCCGGAATCTTTCGCAGATAATCGACCCATCGTATTTGCTTTTCGGAATTCTCGAGCACGCTTACTTCGTCGGTGGATTCCACGATCGCATGATATTTTTTCGTGACGCGTCGAGCTGCGAACTGCTCGCTCAGTCGCCGAAGGGCTCGTTGGTTTCTAGCGACTACCATGACCCCGGTCGTCACGCGATCTAATCGATGGGGAATTCCGATGAAAGGTGTAGGACCCGCAGGTTGCTGGGAAAACAATTGAGAAACGAGCGTCGTTTGAACGGAGGGAATCCCTTCCACTGCTTGCGTTAAGAGGTCCGTAGGTTTGTTGATAACCAAGAACCACGGATGTTCAAACACAATCTGCATGCTACCTACCAATAAAAAAACGAGAAGCACCGGCCACGAATTCGAATCATCATGACTTCGACTTCATTGTGCTTCTCGTTACTATCATAATCTAGTATCTCGCGAATCAGGTCAATAGGTCTCTTACAATTCGGATGAATCCCATCAACTCCATTCACTTCGTTACTGGCAAGCTTGCTGAAGGTGCGCTTCGTGAGATTGTCGCATCACTTGCGCAGAAGCTACAGTTTCAATACACCATCGATGTTCTGCCAATCACGGTAGCTGCACTGATGACTCCTCAGTGGTTACTCAAACATATTCGTATTCCATCCGATGCGACTCGCGTTATCTTGCCAGGCTATCTAACTCCTGGATTAGAGGAGATACGACGATCGATCGAGACCCAGGCCTCGATCGAATGTGGACCAAAAGATGTTCGGGATCTGCCGACGATGTTTGGCAAGAAACGATTCAAAGCCGAAGACTACGGAAATTACACGATCGAAATCATCGCCGAAATCAATTATGCTCCACGCTTCGAGCTACCGAAGTTGATCGAACTCGCCAAATCGCTTGTCAAAGACGGTGCCAATCGAATCGACCTCGGTTGTGAACCTGGGCAACGATGGATTCAAGTGAGTGAAGCGGTCCGTGCGCTAAAGGACGAGGGACTCACGCTTTCTATCGATACGTTTGATCCGTGGGAAGCGGAAGAGGCGACGCGAGCTGGAGCCTCGTTAGTGCTGTCTGTCAACGAAACCAATCGAGAAGCGGCCGCCGACTGGGGCGTCGAGGTGGTAGTCGTCCCCAATCTCACAATGAACTATCTAGCAAGCCTCGCAGAAACCGCAGATTACCTTCTCCGAAAAGGGGTTCCGTTTCGATTGGACCCTATCCTGGAACCCATAGGATGCGGTTTCTCAGTATCGCTCGGACGTTATCTGGAAACGAGACGGGAGTTTCCGGAAGCTCCGATGATGATGGGGATCGGAAATTTGACCGAGTTAACAGACGTCGATTCCGCAGGACTAAACACCATGCTACTAGGCTTTTGCGAAGAACAGCAAATCGGCAGTATTTTGACGACGCAAGTCATCCCGTGGGCCAAGAGCTGTGTTCGCGAATGCGATCTAGCGAGGAGGCTCGTCAGTTACGCAGTTCGGCATCGAGTCCCACCGAAGCATTTAGAAGAACGGCTAGTGATGCTTCGCGACCCACAACCTATCAACTACACAGAGCGATCGATTGAGCAGTTTGCTATGGGGATCAAAGATAACAATTATCGCATCATGATCGATGATCGGCAGATTCATTTGATCAGCGCGGGAGTCCACATTCGCGGCGACGATCCCTTTGAGATGATGCGCGAACTAATGTCGCTACCACAATCCCGAAACGTAGATTCCTCCCACGCCTTTTACCTAGGATTCGAGCTGGCCAAGGCGATGACCGCCCTGACACTCGGGAAACGCTACGAACAAGACGAGTCACTCCTTTGGGGAATGCACACCCGATCGGAAAAACACCAACGGCTCAAACGAAATTCGCGTGCAAACGACAAAGCAGAAGAAAAGTAAACAGCATTGCATTAGCGACGAGGCTACATTGTCCCCGAATTGCGATCTTTGTTTTCGGTCTCGGGCAACTCTAGCTCGATATCTTCATAGTCCACGGGATCGAGTTCGTTTTCGATATCGCCGTCGACTTCCCCTTCTACGGCATCATCGTCGGTGTCGTACTCAATGTCTTCGTAAGAATCGCTCTCGTACGATTCATCGTCTGATTCGTCGTCCTCATATTCTTCATCGGCATCGTCTGCATCCAAATCGTTTTCGTCGTGCAGTTCATCTTCCGCATGCGAATCCTCATACGGCAGTTCCGCGGCAGGCTCTTCGTTGATTTCATCTCGGGAATCGTCTCTCGCTCTCGCTTGGAGATACAACTTGATCGGGATCTCGCCGAATGGCAAATGATCACGCAAGAAGCCCAGCAGATATCGTTGATAGGGCGCTGTGAAGCCTTGCGGCTGATTGCAGACAACGACGATGCTCGGCGGTGCTTCTGACACTTGTGTCGCGTAGTAGATCTTCGGGCGCTTGAGCTGAAACAACGCTGGCTCGTGCTTGTGGACAGCAGCCTTGATCAATCGATTGAGCTGCCCGGTTGTGATGCGTTCGTTCGCCTGCTTGAATAGCATCTGAGCATGGTTCAACAATGCCTTTACGTTCTTCCCGGTTTGCCCGGTGACGAATCCGATCGGACAATAAGCCATCGTCGGAAACGTTTCGCGAACGTAACGAACCCAGCGCTCGGTTGGCATTTGGCCCGCGAGTTGGTCCCATTTGTTCACAACGAAGATACACGGCTTGAATTGGTCGGAGATGTAGTGAGCAAGCTGCTTGTCTACTTTGCTCATCTGTTGTTTGCAATCGAAGAACAGCAAAACAACGTCCGCGCGACGGATGCTACGCTGTGCTCGGTGAACCCCGTACCAATCGATGTCTGTCTTGACGCTTTTATTGCGTCGCAAACCTGGCGTATCGATGGCCATAAATTTATGCCCATCGAGTTCAAACTTCACGTCGACGCTATCGCGGGTCGTTCCGGGAACTTCGCTGACGATCATCCGCTCTGTCTTGGCGAGCGAATTGACAAACGTGCTCTTGCCTACATTGCGACGACCGACGATGGCCACCTTCATCACGGGCGCTTCCAACGCTTCAGCGTCAAAAGCCATATCAGGCAAACGTTGAACGATGAGGTCGAGCAACACATCTTTGTTTCGATTCTGCTGAACACTTACCAACGTTAGCCAGCCTCGTCCCAGTTTTCGGAACTCCTCTGCATTTGCATCGAGCGACGGACTATCTGTTTTGTTCGCGACAAGCACGATGGGTTTGTCGATTTTGCGCAGTCGATAGGCTACTTCTTCGTCGAGAGGTAGTAGACCTGCTCGCGTGTCGACCACGAAGAGGAGCACATCCGCGTCGTCGATGGCCTTTTCGATTTGGGCTTCGATTTCTTTCGTAAGATTATCGACATCTTCGATTCCCATTCCGCCTGTGTCGATCAGCTCAAAGTGCCGACCTTCGTGTTCGACCAGCGTTGTCAAGCGGTCCCGGGTAACTCCGGCGGTGTCTTCGACAATAGACAGACGGCGGCCATCGATCCAATTGAAAATGGAGCTTTTGCCGACATTAGGACGGCCGACGATTGCGACACGGGGAATTGGCATTGTGAAGCCGTTGGGTGGATCTGAATGGAAAACCTGCTATGGTAGTCTGCAATCGTAATTCTTGGGAGAGACTTTCCCCGTTTAAAGTCGTCGCGATGCGGCTCTCACGTTGAAAAATCACAGACATTGCTATGAATGCGTGGTCGAATACAGCTGCAAAACAACTTTTGGAGCATTGGAAACGCTGTGGGCTCACCCGTTTGCCCGCTGCCACGGACACCGGTACCAAGCAAGCAATCGCTTGGTTGGATGCTCTCGCGATCGAATCCGGCCTCGAGGCGGCCATGGAATTGCAACTCCTGCCCAGTTCGATCCAACCTCAAGGTTTGACTCCAGCAGCAACCCCTTCGCCGGCCGATGTTTCCGCGGTTCGAGAATCGCCTCCGATGGCGCACTCACCGACTCTCGAAGAGGGGAAACCTGCGACTATCGCCAAACCACTGAACCTCGACAGCCTCTCGTTGCCCGGTAATTGGCAGACCGATAGCCTTTCTGTCGAAGATCGAAAAGGGCGCTTTCAAGTACTGGCGAGCGAAGTGGACGCGTGTCGCAAATGCACCGATATCGTTTGTCGGCGTCAGCGAACTGTCTTTGGAGTAGGGCCTGTCAATGCCCGATTGGTCATGTTCGGAGAGGCGCCAGGGGCAGAAGAAGATCGCTCCGGAGAGCCCTTTGTCGGTGCCGCAGGGCAACTGATGGATAAGATTCTGACGGCAACTGGGCTGCAAAGATCGGAGGTCTTTATCATGAATTCTCTCAAATGCCGACCTCCCAACAATCGCAATCCAACCGATGGCGAGATTGAGAATTGCCGCCCGTTTTTCGAAACACAACTGGAGACCATTCGACCCGAGTACATCGTTTGTTGGGGCTCCGTTGCGGTGCGAGCGGTGCTAAAGAGCACGGAAAGTGTAGGCCGTCTTCGAGGTCGATTCCATCATTATCGTGGTGCGAAAGTGTTGGTAACATATCACCCAGCCTATCTGCTTCGCAATCCCGATGCGAAACGGCTGACGTGGGAGGACATGAAGCTGCTGATGCGCGAGCTCGGTATCCCAATTCCCACGCCAAAGAAATAGCTCTAATCGATTGATGATTCGCTTGTGATCGAAGTTTTCACTGGCAAGTTTTCACTGGCAAGTTGACACCGGAGGCTTGCCGGTCATTCTGATCTTCGTTAGAACGAGCGATTAATTGTCTTTTGCAATCATCGCATTTTTACCAAGGGGCTTCGAATGTCAGACAACCCTCGCTTTATTATGATTGGCGGATTCTTGGGTGCCGGGAAGACCACCACAGTGTCGAGGTTGGCCAAGCACTATTTGACGCAGGGAAAGCGTGTGGTGATCGTCACGAACGATCAAGCGACCGATTTGGTCGATACCAACCTGCTTCGTTCGCAAGGGTTGGATGTCGGCGAAGTTGCAGGTTCGTGTTTCTGTTGCAACTTTAACGAACTCACACGAACGGTCGAACGACTCAGCGAAAGCCAACGTCCTGATATCGTCATTGCTGAACCCGTCGGTAGCTGCACGGATCTGGTCGCTACGGTGATTCGGCCTTTGCAACAGGTCTATTCGGTCCCCTTTGATATCGCTCCTTATGGTGTCATCATCAAACCGAGTCACGGATTAAAGATTCTCCAGGGGACACGCAAAGGCGGCTTCTCTCCGCAAGCGGAATACATTTTTCGAAAGCAGATTGAAGAAGCTGACTTTGTCATCATCAATCGGATCGATGAACTGAGCGAAGCCGCCGTGAGTGAACTGACCACGTTGATCGAAAGTCAGTTTCCGGGGACTCCATGTTTGAAGATGTCCGCCACTTCGGGGCAAGGGTTTGATTCGTTTTGTGAATACCTGGACTTGCAAGGAGTCTTTGGTACCAAAGCCATGGACGTGGACTACGATGTTTACGCCGAGGGTGAAGCGGAGCTGGGTTGGCTCAATGCACAGGTCATCTTGACGTCGGAAAGCAGTTTCGAACTGGATACTTTCCTTCTCCGGTTGCTGGAACGTGTGAATGTTGAGTTGGTTCAGCATTCGGCGGAAGTAGCCCACTTGAAGGCGATCGGTATGACGGAAGGAAAGTTTGCAGTCGCCAATATCGTGAGCAGTTCGTCCGCTCCCAAGCTTTCGATCGGATCTACAGCCTCGGTCAAGACTGCAGACTTGGTAATCAATGCGAGAGTCGCTATCGATCCCGAGACATTGACAGAGACCATTCAAAGAACGCTTCGATCCGTCTGCCAAGAATTTGATATCTCGGAAACGACGAGAACTCTTCAATGCTTTCGCCCCGGCCGTCCCGTGCCCACGCATCGGCTCGAGAGCAGTCCGTCTTAGGTCATTTCTGTCAATTCGTTATAACATCCATCATAATTCGACTCCTATTCCCGAGGATGGGGACTGGGTTTAGGGTTACGATTTGGTTTTCTTGGCGAACGCTTTGTGAGTCCTGTCACGATCAGTTTTCCCTGTACTAGACAGTAGTGATGCAAAGTGTCACAATGGACTGCTTATGACTAAAGTAAAGTTATCGAAAGCAGGCACCGCATGTCTCTCGTCTCTCGTCTCTCGTCTCTCGTCTCTCGTCTCTTAAAGCGAGACTAGTTTCACGCAGAAGGAGTGCTTTTCGGCGTCTCCTGATTGAAACGTATGAAAGCCGAGCTCTTTTGGCTGCTGATGCGCAGGTTGCATTTGCATCCATGCATAACACCAGCTTACCCGCAGACGTAGACGGCAATAATCAAATTGAAAGTGCAGATGCGTTGACGCTCGTGAATTTGATTAACGGTGGATCTGCGAATGGAAATTTTTTCTATGATACAAATAATGACCAAGAAATTTCGTTATCGGATTTGGATCTCGTTGTTTCCGCATTAAATAGCCAGTTCTCAGCATACTTAATGCCGGAACCTGAGACATGCGTTGTCGACGAGGGAAACTCATTCACAAGTCCAGCTCCCGATGACTGCGATATCCCAGACGACCCGAGTGATCCCTCAGACCCGAGTGATCCCTCAGACCCGAGTGATCCCTCTGACCCAAGTGATCCTTCTGACCCAAGTGATCCTTCTGACCCAAGTGATCCTTCTGACCCAAGTGATCCTTCTGACCCCAGCGATCCCTCTGACCCCAGCGATCCCTCTGACCCAAGTGATCCCTCTGACCCAAGTGATCCCTCTGACCCAAGTGATCCCTCAGACCCCAGTGATCCTACAGACCCCAGTGATCCTACAGACCCCAGTGATCCTACAGACCCGAGTGATCCTACAGACCCGAGTGATCCGACAGACGCCAGTGATCCGACAGACCCCAGTGATCCGACAGACCCTAGTGATCCTGGGGATGATGACGATCCGCCGGGCGGCGAAGATGGAGACGGAGGGAGCAGCGGATATACCCCACCCCCTGGTCCGATAGTTGTTGATGCAATACAAGGTTCGGCTAAAGAAGGAACATCTACAAAGTTCCGAATTCGTCACTCCTCCGTGTATAACGGCGAGACTGTCGACGACGTTTTAGAGATAAACTATTCCATCAGGTTTCTTACTGCAACAGCTCGCGACTTGGAGGATGTTTCGGGAACGATAACGCTTGGCCCCTCGGACGTCCATGAAGTTGAGGTGTACCATTTTCGAGACCTAGCGAATGAGCCGACCGAAAGTTACAGGCTAGATGTCGATTATGATTTCCATGGAAGCGATAAATGGACGAGTGCTTTAGGGCAAATTGAAAACCTCGAAAGACCTCGATTTGAGTTATCTCCGAGTTTTTTGAAAGAGGGGGAAACCAAAGAGATTTGGATCGATCTTGAGTACCCCGTAGATATCGAATCAACGGTGGCTATAAAGTCGAAGGACGACACGGCGCGGGTTGATTGGCGTGACTATAATCGGTTTTCCGTCGAGAGTTTTCCGTTCGATCCAGAAGATACAAGATCACGATACAGCTTTGACGTATCGGCGCTTTCCGATGCAGCCGTAGAAGGCAACGAGAGTCTCTTTGTCGTCGTCGAATACAGCGATTCGCAACCCGGATCTGAAGATGGTGAAGATAATATTGTTACGGACCAAATTCCTCTTTCGATTCATGATGTCGGTCCCATTTCGTTTCATGTGACGGACTCGATTGGACCAGTATTCGTACTTTCAGGCGACGACGATTTTGATCAGGTAGTTGATAGTGTTGATCTCAATGGAGGCCCAATTCGACGGGAGGGAGATCGACAGTTTGTTCCTATTCAATTAAGGATGAACGTAAACACATCCACGATCTCGGTGCATGAATCCAAGTTCACATTTGATTTCAACGAAGCACAGCTCAGGGAAACGCAACAATCCATTTCGGGAAAAACGCGAGGATTGTTACGGGTCTGGACCAAGCCGTGGCATCTCCCCAGAACCGAAGATGATTTGATTCACGCAGGAGTTGAATACAACAGTACGGAATTGAATATCAGTCCTACTCGCGATTTGACATTGTATGTAGAGGCTGTTACCGCTGCGGGATTTGCCGACCAGCACCTTTCGTCGATCGATGTCCATTGGGACGCCACTTACCGGACGACTGGGAATAACTTTATTCACAGTGCGAGAAATTCAAGACCAGTTAAAGTCGCTGCGAGGATATTGCTGCAAGAGGTGGCCGATGCCCTGGTGCGTATTGCTAACAGCAATCAAGTGCGTGAGTTGATCGCACTTTATGAGCAGATTTACAACCCGCCTCAAGTGGTAAACACGAATTTGCGGGATCCGCTTTTGGACTTCATGGCAACTCGACACAACCTAAAAATCATAGTAACCGACCAATGGTTCTGGCAATCGAGGATCGTCCGACCAAATTCAGATAATCCTGATGACAAGACCTGGGGCGTCGTCATCGGTAAGAGTGACTTGGAAAGTAAGGGAATGGTTTGGGGTGTCGAAGAGTTGCGTACCTTGATGCTCGCTAGTATCGGCGTTAGCTATATTTCACCAAGCGAATATTATGCGTATGCCGCTCGAGGCAATATTGATGCAGAAATTCGACTGTTTGAAAAAACTCGGCTCGATTCCCTAAAGGCGAGTGCAAAGCTGTGGAGCGATACGATTCGATTTGCAACCGAAACAATCCTGGATGCTTCAGAAATCGCAATCGGTTTTGTTCCCGGGGGTGGAGTGTTTCTGGCGAGTATCAACATCGCACGAGGCGTGACGCATATTGCAACTAAAGGGGGACTCAGTGACGAAGATATCTCCGTCGGGAACGGCATCCAAGTCGTTTCTGATTTGGTAGAGTTTGTGCCATTTTTGCCCGCTTGGATGAAGAAGGCTGGCGCTGGCGTGGTTGAGCAGGCCTCCAGTGCCGTAGCGATGGTCTTTACCAAGACTGCCTCAGGGTTTAAGCGAGCTTTGCCAAAGGATCTTTTTGAAGAAGCGGTTGCAGTTGCAGGCATACCTTTGCATAAGCTGGATTTTTATAATCCCAGTCATTGGTGTTTTGCATCGGATACGAAAGTCCACTGTTGCGGTGGCTTAAAGCCAATTGCGGACGTACGAATCGGCGACCGTGTCCGGACCTTTGATTTCGATACGAAAGCCTGGCAGTGTTCGTCGGTCCAAGTTGTGCACAAGCACCAGTTCTCTGGTTGTATGTTTACTATCGAGTCGAGCGGTGAGGTCATTCATGTGACCGAGGGGCATCCTTTTTGGGTCGTCCGGGGTACTGATTTGCACAGCCGTCCATTCCCGCCTCAACTGACGATATCGAATCTCGAACATGCCGAGCAAGGACGATGGGTCAACGTGGAGGATCTTCAACTAGGAGATGAATTCCTGACAATCGACGGACGCGAAAGCTTTGTCGATTCGATTCAGTCGAGCATTTCCGAGAATATCGAAGTCTTCAACTTGACCGTTGACGGCAATCACACCTTCTCGGTCGGGCAAAACGGGATCTTAGTCCACAACGAATCCTGGTGTGATTTGGCAGCAAAAAGTTACGGGATAACCAAAGAGCAATTAGCTAATAAACGCGAAGAGGTTGCCAAGTTATGGAAGTTGGTGGATGCTGAGGGGAATGCCTTAATCAGCAGGACTCACGGTCACCATTTGGTGCACAAAGTGGGCCACAAAGGTTTGGGTGCTGCGGGCAACAAAGCAAATGATCACTCGCGAGATATGTTAACCGTATTCGAGATTGATGTCGTGGTAAAGAAAGAGCATGCCAGGGCTATTCTTGATAAGGGCAAGAAAATTACGCAGCCAGATGGTTCTGTGCTTGTAGACAAGAAAATCCACAATCTGTGTATCGCTCCGTACGAATATGTACATGGACCAGAGTATGCTATAAAGCTCAACAGTATCATCAAAGGCAAAGTTTTGGACGTTCCAGGGATGACTGAAGCTAGACTAAATTCAATTCTTGCGGGTACCAAACCTTCAGTCGAAGAACTAGCGGAATGTCGCGAAGCCATTATTCAGGCTTTGCAGGAAGCACGTGAAAAAATCGAAAGAGGGGATAGGCTTTGATACTCCGGGAATCGCTTTGTTTGTTTATCATTTTTACACGAATTCTTTTTCTCCCTCCTTTGTATCAGACGAACAGGATCATGACAGACGAACCGGACTTGAGCTATAACCAACATCCTTTGTACGGTGATTTCTACCGCGCTATTAGACGAAATGACCAGACGAAGTGTCTCCAAGTATTGACACAATCGCCACCCTTTTTGAAGATTTCCAAGGTCACGAATGGTTTTTTGAGAGATGCATGTCGAGCCGGAATGACGGAAGTTGCGTCAGCTCTAATCGATCGCGGTGCGGACGTTAACTATGATGATGATAACAATGCGGTGTTAGAATCAGCGACCCATCAAGGGCAGCTCGAAGCTGTCCGACTGCTACTTGAGAAGGGTGCCGACCCAAATCGAACTCGTTGTTTGGTCTCAGCGGTAAACGGCAGTACGGTTGGCGAACATCGCGAAGCAATTTTGAAGTTGCTATTGGAAAAGGGCGCAAACCCGAACCTTGTCTTTGCGATGTTTGGTGATAAATCGAATGCACGAACTGTGCTCGATTTCGTTTCAAGCGATTCCCCCGTGCGAAAGATTTTGCTAGAGCACGGTGCTAAGACGGCCGCTGAAATCCTCAAAGAAAACCCCAACGTGGAGATCGTCGATTGAGCTCTGCAAACATGCCACCCGAAAACCCGCAGGCGAATAGAGTGATATTTGACTTGGAAAAGGTAAGAGTACCTCGTGTCGTGGGCTGTGAGGATGTAGTGGCTACATATTTTTTTGCCCGTTTCGTTCGCATCCAAGGAGCGACTTTCTATGAGTGATGACCAACCTAGCGAGATGATGGTGGAGCTTTACCGCGATTTGAAACGCGCGATCGCTTTTAAAGACGATTCTATTTGCGTCGATTTATTAGAAAAGAACGTTCAGCTTGTTGGAATTTCAGAGTGGAAAGCAACTCTCTTTTTAGAAGCTTGCCGAGAAGGGAAGGTAAAGACGGCGGATTTTTTCCTGAAAGGCGGTGTAGACGTCGATGCAAAAGTGGAAAAATTCACTGGCTTAAACCACGCTGTTGGAAATGGAACTATAGAAATGGTCAAGTTTCTTTTGGAGCGAGGTGCAAATCCCACTTTGGGACGAAACTTGATAACGGCGGCCTCAGGAAGTGGCGTTGGACAAGAGCGTGAGGCAATCTTAAAATTACTCTTAGAATATGGCGGTAATCCAAATGTCGTGTACGCCATGTTTGGTGACAAGTCAAATGCGCGAACGGTTCTCGACTTTGCTTCGAGCGATTCTCCCGTGCGAAAAATTTTGCTTGAGCATGGTGCCAAGACTGCCGCAGAAATCCTCAAAGAAAACCCCAACGTGGAGATCGTTGATTGATTCCTACAGACGTACCAACGGAAATCAAAGACATTGAGTCCTATTTCGCTGATCGGTTTGGGCCTATTTCGTCGAACGCTTATTGTGAACTGGTCCCATCGACACCATTGATCACGGTGCGTCGAACAGAACGTTCACCAAAACAGCCGAATACGGTTTTGTTTACGTGTGGCATGTCGACTAATTCTATGGCTGAAACGGAAATCGCGCCGGGGGCTCCTTACATTTCATTTGCCGAGCTTTTTCTAGAGTTGCCACCGGCTTGGGATCCTCATGCAGACATTACCAACCCACTGAACGCTTGGCCAATCGTTGTGCTGAGAGAAATTGCTCAATCGCCTCACCTCGAGAATAGAAACATCGGAGGTCCCATTAGCGTTTATTGCTACGATCATCCGATCATTCCGAATACACGATTCAGCGGTTTCCTACTCATTCAGGATCATGTGTTGAAGCTACGCAGCAAAGACATCTCGCTGTTGCGGCTTGTTCCTCTTTATCCGGAGGAAATCGAATGGTTTCAAGAAGAGGGGTTCGTACCACTTATGCAGGCCTTTGACCGATCAGCGATCCCGTTTTGTTTCGATCCTACGAGAAAGAATACCGCACTGAGACGTTAGCATAATTCCCGACGGAACCTATCGTCCCATTGGGTGTGGAAGTTGGAATGAAGATTGTTGCAACGATACTTTCCGGAAATGCTGCGGGCATCATCGGCGATGCAATCAAAAGTGCCATCGACTTTGTTGATCAAGTATTGCTGATCGATACGGGCATTTCGGACGCGACCACCGAGATTGCGAAATCGATAGCCGGTTCAAAGTTTGCAATCGCCCATTTCCGATGGATCAACGATTTTGCGGCGGCACGAAACTTTGCATTAGTCGAGGCGTCCAAGTTGAGTGCTGACTTTGCAATGACACTTGACACCGACGAGCGTCTGTCGATCTCTCATGCGAATCCAAGAGCCTTTCTGGAATCACAGTTCTCAGATTCACCTACAACGACTGTCTGGATGGTATCCGCAGGCTGTGGCACATACAAAAAAGAGCGATTCTTTAGACTTCCCTTACCTGAACGAATGAAATGGACAGGGCGAACTCATGAGTGTTTTGTCGGTTACTACAAAACTGAGTTGGCTCATTTGCAAAACTGTGTTTTCCAGGAACTTCCCAAGTCGCAAGAACTGTCGAAATTCAAGTATGAGAGGGATCTCGACATTCTACTGGATGTCATTCGAAACGAGGGTTCCAACGCTCGATGGTGGTATTTTCTGGGGCAAACCTATAAGGGGCTTGGAAGATTCGAAGAATCAATTCTCGCGTACGAAAAAGTGATAGAACTCCGACCTAGTCCTCATGAGCAGGCTGCGTGCGCTGCATACTGTGCAGCATCAATCGCCTACAAACAGAAAGACTATGTTCGTTCACTTGAATTCTGTTGTAGAGGGTTACAAAAAGATGCCAATTGGCCCGAGTTGTTTTGGTTGGCTGGACTTTGTTGTTACCGGCTTCATCGCGATGAAGAGTCGATCACATGGTCACAGGCTTCCATCGCCATCGGCCAGGTTGAAGGGGCA
>Ga0207937_1000293_pt1 | contig 17877 bp, 13 predicted proteins | sample LakMenEpi04Sep11_FD_150668 | JGI IMG/M metagenome (GOLD analysis project Ga0207937, IMG submission 150668) | Freshwater microbial communities from Lake Mendota, WI - 04SEP2011 deep hole epilimnion (SPAdes) | ecosystem: Environmental > Aquatic > Freshwater > Lentic | place: Lake Mendota, Madison...
GTAACAATACAAATGATAACTCTAATAATAATGATGAGATTAATAGTAATACTGCTATTGCTGCCCCAACAAATTTAAACTACACGATTCAAAAAGTTTATACACATGATACATCAGCCTACACTCAAGGTTTAGAATGGTATAATAATACATTAATTGAAGGTACAGGATTAAGAGGTAAAAGTGTTTTGTATCAAATGGATGGTCAACTAAAGCCTTTGAGTAAAAAAATAAAATTAGAACTACCCTATTTTGGTGAAGGTATTACCGTATTTGATGGTAAAATTTATCAATTAACTTGGGAAGAGCATGCGGTATTTGTATATGATGCAACTACTTTTAAAAAGATCAAAACACTTAACTGGCCATATGAAGGTTGGGGATTAACGCACAATGATACTGCTTTAATTGTTTCTACTGGTAGTAATAATCTTTATTTTGTAAATCCATCTGATTTTTCAATTCAGAAAACTTTAGGTGTATACAATGAATACGGATACCAAAACATGTTGAATGAATTAGAATATGTGGATGGGAAAATTTTTGCAAATATTTATGGACAAAACCTAATCGTAGTGATTGATCCATTAACTGGAAGAATTACCAATAAAATAGATTGTACTAATTTACTTATTCAAGCAAAAGCAAAATATAACCCTTTGACAATTGATGCAGGTTTTGTTCTTAATGGAATTGCTTACAGAAAATCAACCGATACTTATTTTTTAACTGGGAAATGCTGGCCAGTTGTTGTTGAAGTTAAATTGAACTAATTAATCTAAATATTACTTGGTCTTTTTTGCTTTTTAAATTCGTATATAATACTACTCCCTTTAGAAGCATCCCTTAGTGCTATTAAATTAGAGATTAACCCTATAAATCCAGCTAATAGCGTACCTAATTTCCCAGACTCTTTGTACTTCTCACTTAATAAGCTTACATAAAAACTATCATACCACATTGGTCTCATAGATACAATTTCAAAACCCATATCATTCAATAAAGTAGTCATCGCTTTAGGAGAAAAATGGTATAAATGTCTTGGTAAATCATAAGCTGCCCAATACTTTTTATAATATTTAGCATCAAAACTGGTATAATTAGGTACTGCGATAATTAATCTACCATTGTTTTTTAAGCTTTTAAGGCATTGATTTAAATAAGGCTTAAGTGCATGAACATGTTCCAGCACATGCCACATTGTAATGACTTCATACTCATTTAATGGTAAATCAAAAATGGTATCAGTAGATTGTAATTGTAATTTGTAATTTTCATATGCCTTATCTCTAGTAACAGTGTCAGGTTCTAACCCAGTTACTTTCCAAGCTTTTTGTTGCATAGCATGCGCAAAAGCACCGGTTCCGGCTCCAATATCTAATAAATGTCCCTTATGACCTGTAAAAAGAGATTGAATCCATGAAGTCTTTTGAGCTAAGGTTCTAGTACGAACATAATGGTATAAACGATTCATCCAACCCTCTTTCGTATCCGTATGTGATATGTATTCGGTGAATTTATAATATTGTCCTATTTCATCTTGACTAGGTATAGGTGAAGTAAATCTAAAACTACATTTTGAACAATGTACAACAGAAAATGATTTCTGCGTTAAGGAATAGTCTTGACTATCTAATGCGATTTCTGTATTGGAATTATTGCAAACTGGACAGTTCATACTTTATTATTTTAATAATATAGCTACAATAGCTATAGTGGCAATAATTAATGGTAAAATCCACCATTGATTGGATGAAGTGTTAAAATTATTTTCAGATTGATCTTCTATCAATACTTTTTCTAATTCAATAGATTGAAAATAATGAGCACTATCAAAATTGGATTTAAAAGTATAACCATCATTTGAAATATTTATTTGTCCTATATTACCCAAATCAATTGTATTAGAAATTGTTAATTGATTTGTAAAAAACGCTGTATAATCAATGATGGCTTGTTCGATGGTGCAATCTAAATGATCGGATAAATAAATATAAAATAACTTACTAGGTTTAGTGGTGGGTTCAATCAGAGCTTCAAAAATTATTTTATGTACCGGAGGTTGAAACTGACCATTCATTTGATATGCATCAGTTTGATTCAAACTTAAATGGCCAATACCTGGTAAAACCAATTGTCCGTGTTCTAAAAAATATTTTTCTAAAATGGTAAGCATCATTATTTTTTAAATTTATATTGAATACCAGCTAATAATTGAACCCCTAGAGAAGGATAATTAGCCCAACGTTGGTATTGCTGATCTAATAAATTCTCTCCCTTGCCCCAGAATGTCCAACGATTGTTGATCGCATACTGCATTCCTGCATTGAGTACAAAGGTATTATTTAATTGATAAGCATTGCCCAAACCAGCACTTGTTTTAGCCCCTGTCCAAAATTGTCCAGAAGCATCAAATTGCAGACGCTGATTCATAGCCCAATTCAATTGACTATTAAATTCGAATGGTAGAATACCCCATGCTTGCGTATTTTCACGAATTAAATTAAACTGTATGTACCTAACATGATTCTTCCATAACAATTTGTCACTCAATTGATACCTAAGATTTCCAACTAATTCAATAGCTATGGCTCTTTTTTCAAATAATACATCGAATCTCAAACCTTCCTGAATTGGGTTATTCAATAATTTGGTTTGATTGAAAAATGGTAGTTCACGATAATCGTTTAAAGCCATATTAAATCCATAGTTGAATCGCTTATTTACATTATAATTGACATTGATATATTTCTTTTCTATAGAACTAATTGGCATATCATTAGGTGCTGAAATCCAATGATTTTGACCAATCAACTGAATGAGTTGATTATTGATTAAACTAGTATTCCATCCTGCATCAATCACATAATGCGTATCTTTTAATTGTTTGGTCAATTCAATTTTAGGATATAGTGCAAAATCACCATTAGCAAGAGTTGGTCTTACACCAATGTTTAAACGATACTTGTTTTTATTCAACTCAAAAGATGGGTCAAGTTGTACCAAAGTATTTTGAATAGAAACACGATTCATTGGATTGTATTGATTAAAACTAAAGTTAAAATCAAAGTGTATTTTATGATTGTTCTTTAAATTATAAAGGATTGGACTATTTATATCAATGACAATATTATTTGCTTGGTTAAGTAAGTTGCTATGGTTAAATTTTAGTATTGGGGCATAACTAAATGGTTTAGAACTAACTTGCCTATTAACAATTGCTAAATTCACCCCAAAGACTGTAAATTTTTGTTCAAAATTACTGATTGGTAAGATAGTTGTATCAGGCACTAGACCATAACGATATCTATTGGATTGATTAAAGTAAGCTTGTGTAACTAAATGCTTATTTTTATTGATTGACAACTGGCTACTATAATTAAATCCTATTGTATTCCATTTTTGAATTGGATGAGTACCTTCAATGGATTCATTTATAAATCGCGCGTAATGTGATTGAGCCTTCTGATCAATCAAAGTTCCTTCAAGTTGTATAAATTGGTTAAAATAATTACCTAGGCCTATTTTTACATTTGCTGATTTGTTGATTTTAATGGTTGAATCAATTTTAATTGCTCTCGGGACGAGCGCAATTGGTTGATATTGAAAACTTAGATTTTGACTTGGAACCTGATAAGACAAAGCAATTGTATTGGTATCAACAATTGCAGTCGCGTTTATAAAACCAATTTTAGCTACATTTTTTAATTGAGGCTTGAATGCTGAAACAATGGTAACTACTTTATCTGGTGTGGTATCAACAATACTATTTTTGATTGGAAAATTAATTGACACATTTTCATTCATCACATCAGGTACTTTTGTTTGAGTAATCCTATAATTAGCAACAGATGATCTTTTTTTAACTGGCTTTTTCTTCTTTGAACTCGTTTTCTTATTAGACTTCTTTTTCTTTTTTGAACTAATTGTTGTTTTCGCCTTCTTTTTATTCTTTTTTTGTGCAATAGTATTATTGCTAAAACATATTAAAGCGATAAATAAAATGCCAAATCTTATAATTGATTTCATAATGTTTGTTTATTGAGCTTTAATGGTTTCGTTCATTGCTTTGAGTTTATCTGAAGCAATTTGTTGTAAGGCTGGTATTGTTGCATTCTCTGCAATACTCTTATAGGTTGCAATTGCATTAAAGCTGTCATTTTGTGCTAAATAGATATCACCTAATAAAATATAAGTTTTAGTTACCCAGAATTCATAAGAGGCCTGCTTTTTAATTACATCAAATGCAGTTTTTTCTGCTAAATTCAATTTTTGTTGATAATAGTATAATAAAGCAGTCAGGTAGTGTGCCTCAGCAGTATATATTGAACTATTCGATTTTAATACGGTATTCAATATTTGTAAAGCATTTATAGTGTCTTGTTGAGCTATAGTTTGGTGATACATGGCCATATTAGCCATTAAAATATCGTCTGAAGCACTATTTTTCTCTGCTAAGATTAGTACAGCAGTTTTAGAGGCTTCAACCCAATTTTCTGCCTTGTATTGACATCTTAAAAGACCTTTAATTGCTTCATTTTTTTGTTCCTGTTGTGTTGCATATTGTAAAACGATCTTAAAATATTGTTCCGCACCAGCATAATCTTTTAGATTAAAGTAGGATAGTCTTGCGGCAGTGATGGCAGCTCTTTCTGCAAACTGATTAGGCGCTTTATTTGCAATTTTACCAAAGTAAACCGCAGCAGAATCAAATTGATTAATTGAATACGCCATTTCTGCTATAAAATTTAAAGCATTCAATTGGTATTTACCTTCTGGATACCCTCCTAAGTATTTTCTGAATCCAATTGCAGCATTATTATAATTTTTAGCATCAAATTGAATGATAGCTGCCCTATACATCAAAGAGTCTTGTTCATTATAAGACAATGGTTTACCAAAATCATTCATAAATTGCACAAAAGCTTCTGGTTGTTGCTCCTCGACAAAAATATTTCTAATATATTCCAATGCATTATCACTTTCCTCAGAATTTGGGTATGCACTGTATAAGGATTTAAAGTTTTGTAAGGCTTCTTGATTCTTATTTAAATTAAAGTATACAATCCCTAATTTATAATAGGTCAATGGATAAAATTCAGTCGCTTTATTGTCAGTTAAAATTTTAGATAAAGGACTTATTGCATCTTGGAATTGTTCTTTACTTGTGTAGGTATCTGCTAATTCCATTCTAGCATCACTTAAATAGTTAGACTGACTAAAATCTTTATCATAGCTAGTTAATATTTTTAGCTTTTCTTTATTTAATCCCAGTGCACCATAAATGATTGCTTTTTGTAAATTGGCATAATCTTCGAATTTCCAACCTAAATCAATAATTTTCTGGTAAGATTTTAATGCTTGTTTGTATTGTTTTGTCATAAATTGACAATCCGATAAACGTACTAATGCATCTTTTTGATAAGGAGATGACTCGGCATAAGGATTAAAATCAGCAGCTACTGTAAATAATTGTAAAGCTTTTGAATAATTATTATTCTTTAGATAACAATAGCCTAAAGTATAATTAGCATGTTTTTTTGTGATTTCACCAATTTCGATTGGTTCAATTAAATATTTTTCAAGATTTTCTATTGCTTCATCTATTCTTCCCATTTTATAGGCAAGCTCCCCTATCCAGAAATGTGTTTGAACAATAATATTCTGATTATAAGGCAAGTTCTTAACCTGATTAAATAGTTCATATGCTTTTTCATTCTGTCCATCGTTGATTGAAAGTGCCGCCTTACCATATAAAATATTTGGATATAACTTTAATAAGGCCTCATTTAAGGTATCCATTTTTTGATAGGCATTATAGGCCTTGTTAAAATCATTGCTGTAGGCTAGTGAAGTCACATATAAACTTTTAGCTTCATTAAGATATACACTAGCAGGATATTGTTGAATGAATTTTTCAGTAGACTGAAGCGCAACACTATATTCTTTTAACTCAATAGATAATTTCGCATAATTGAATAAAGCAATTTCCTTTTGAGCTAGGTTCTGACTCTTAGTGGCACAAAGTAAAAAAGCATTTTTAGCCCCTATTTTATTGTTGACCTTCAAATAGGAAGTAGCTAATAAATACATACTATTCTGTCCTAATGAATCTTCTACATTCGCTAATTGCTTAAATCCTTGTATGGCCTCATTCCATTGTTGTGATTGAAAATAACAAAAGGACAATTGGTATAAGTCCTGGGATTCAACTTGCTTTTGAGATTGTACATAATTTGCCAAGTAGGGCAATGCTTTATCATATTGTTTTTGCTCAAACAATAAGTGTCCCATTAATTGAGCTAATTGACTTGAATAATATTGCCCTTTTTGCTGTAATGCTTGTTCAGTATTCTTAAGCGCGGCGTCTATATCTCCTAAGAAGTAAAATAATTGACTAATATAAAAAGGTGTCAATGTTTTATAAGCATTACTTTTTTCGGCAATCTTAAAACAGTTCAAAGCCAATTTGAAATCTTTTTGTTGTAAAGCAACAAAGCCTGCATAATAGTTTGCATCGGCATAAAAGGGACTTGATTCTAATTGTCTTATACTGAACAGATAGCTTGTTGATTGATCTAAATCTCCTTTTTTGAAATATAAATAACCTAATTGAAACTGCATTAAAGCCAACTCTTTATTATCAAGGTCATCGATACTTATTTTTTGATAAGCTTCTATTGAAGCATCTACTTGTTGTATTTTAAAAAAATACTTGGCTAATTCTAAATTTAATCTTGAATGATAAATTTTATTTGTGTTTTTCGATAACCAGTTTTGGGCTTTTTGAATGGCATTTTCTTTGTCTAATGCCACAGACAATAAATGATAATGAAAAGCAATATCAATATTATTTGGATCAAAAAAATGTGCAGATTGTATCGTTTGATAAGCGGTTAAGCTATCCCCTTGTTGAAGGGATTTAATCCCATTTTGATAAAGTTGACTAAGTGGTGCATCATATTGCATCAACTGACTTAATGCTGAAGAACTAAAAAACAAGGTAAAGCATAAAAGCAATGAAATTGGACTTGCTTTTGAATTGGTTTTTAACATAGGAGCCGGTATTTAAGATAGTCTTATAAAAGTACACTATGATTATAAAACGCTTCGTTAAATAACCTTATTGTGGAAAAACAGATACATTCCTTAAATTTGTCAACAAATACAATAAATATGTACGAACACTCGACTTCAGTAAGGGTTAGATATGCGGAAACCGATAGAATGGATGTAGTTTACTATGGTAATTATGCCATGTATTTTGAAATAGGAAGAGTAGAAGCGATCCGTCATCTTGGCATATCCTACAAAGACATAGAGGATATGGGGATTATACTGCCAGTTGTTGAATTGAATATTAAGTATTTAAGACCAGCTAAATACGACGACTTAATTACCATAAAAAGTCAGATTAAGACTTTGCCTACAGATCATAAAATTGTGTTTGACCAGGAAGTATACAATGAAGCTGGAAAGCTTTTAACCATTGGTCAGGTTAAACTCTATTTTATGGATACAACCATGAACAATAGAATTGAAATGCCTTCCACTATGAAGGAAAAACTCGCTATCTATTTTTAGTTAAACCGCTAATTTTTGGTTTACTTTGCAACCTAACTAAAGCATTTATGAGGGATCAAATTCAGGCGAGTATTATCACCATTGGGGACGAATTATTAATCGGTCAAGTGATAGATACCAATAGTGCTTTTATCGCTCAAAAATTAAATGAAATTGGTGTTGGAGTCCTTCAAAGAATTGCTGTTGGAGATGATGCCGAATCCATTACAAATGCATTAGATACTGCAATACAAAAAAGTCAAATAGTTATAATTACAGGAGGTTTAGGTCCCACTGCTGACGATATTACAAAACCATTGTTGAATCGTTATTTTGGGGGTAAAATGATTGTAGATAAACCCTCTTTAGATCATATTACCTATATTTTTGAGCAGGTTCACAAGAGACCAATGATTGAACGCAATCGTAAACAAGCAGAAGTACCTGATGTTTGTGAAGTGTTATTCAATAAAACAGGAACTGCACCTGGTATGCTTTTTAAGAAGAATGACAGCTTAATTTTTTCATTACCCGGAGTGCCGCATGAAATGCAATGGTTGACAAATGAAAAGGTAATTCCAATTGTTAAAGAAAGTTTTAAATTAGGATTTATAGCGCATAGGACATTGCTTACTGCAGGAGTTGGTGAATCATTTTTAGCCGAATCCATAGCTACATTCGAAACGAACCTGCCAAATAATATCAAATTAGCTTATCTACCCTCTTATGGCATGGTTAGATTAAGATTAACAGGCAAAAGTGATGAATCAGTTAGTTTAAATAGCCAATTAGATAGCTTATTTGAGGAGTTGAAAGTGCTTTTAATTGAGCACCTAGTTACAGATAAAGATGAGCCTATGGAAGTGGTGGTCGGACAACTTTTGAAAGAACAGAACCACACTGTTTCAACCGCAGAAAGTTGTACTGGAGGCTATATTGGTCATCTTTTATCAAAACATGCTGGTTCATCCACCTTTTTTACAGGAAGTATTGTTAGTTATGATAACCGTATCAAAACTGAGTTTTTAGATGTCCCAACCAATATATTAAAAACGGTTGGAGCAGTAAGCAAGGAAGCTGTGGAACAAATGGCCTTAGCTATAAGGTCAAAAATGAACACTGATTTTGGGATATCTGTGAGTGGTATCATGGGCCCATCTGGTCAAACTGACGAAAAACCGCTTGGTATGGTGTGGATTGGGGTAGCCAATAAAGAAAAAGTGGTTTCTAAAGTCTTTTATCTCCGATTTGATCGACAAAAGAATATAGAAGTAACTGCCAACCAAGCTATAAATTTACTTAGGTTACTCATAATCAATAAGATTTAGTCTTATTTTTGCTAAAATTATTCCCTATGTCTGTAGTTGACTTGATTTTGCCAAAATTGGGTGAGAGTATCATGGAAGCAACCATTTTAAAGTGGCATAAAGCTGTAGGAGATACGATCCAGTTAGATGAAACATTACTTGACATTGCAACAGATAAAGTTGATAGCGAAATACCTTCTATTGCAGCAGGAACAATTACAGAAATTTTATTTGAAGTCAATTCAGTGGTTCCAATTGGAACTGTTATTGCTAGAATACAAACAAGTGGTAGTAACTCACCAGCTACCAATACGCCTGCTCCAGAACCAATTCAACAAAAAATAATTGAACCAGTTGCTTCCCCTTCAATTATTGAAGAAGTCCCATTTATACCTGCGACATCAAATATTGAAATACAACAAGAAAATTCAAATGAGGCAAGATTCTTTTCACCGCTTGTTTTAAATATAGCACAGAATGAAGGTGTTGGTTTAAATGAATTACAACAAATTCCTGGTACTGGAAGTCAAGGACGTGTTTCTAAAAAAGATATCTTAAATTATGTTGCTCAGAAAAAAGCAGGACTTATTCAACCAATTATCGCATCAACTCCTGCTAATGCTTTTGTTTCTACTCCCTCACAAAGTTCAAATGCAGCTATTTCCAATACTTTCCCTCCTACTGATTATGGATTTAGTACATCAAATGTTGCAGGTAAATTAGCTAATCCAGACGAAGTGATTGTGACTGGTAATACCGAAATAATTGAAATGGATCGTATGCGCAAACTCATTGCAAAGCATATGGTTGAAAGTGTTCAAACAAGTCCACATGTCACTTCATTTGTAGAAGCAGATGTTACCAATATGGTTGTATGGAGAGAAAAAGTAAAACAACTTTTTGAAAAGAGAGAAGGCACTAAATTAACTTTCACGCCTATTTTTATGGAGTGTATTGCAAAAGTTTTAGAGCAATTTCCATACATCAATTGTAGTTTACAAGGTGACAATATTATTTTAAAGAAAGATATTAATATTGGTATGGCCACTGCCCTACCATCTGGTAATTTAATTGTTCCAGTCATTAAAGGTGCGAACCAATTAAGTATTGTTGGATTGAGTAAAGCGGTTAATAATTTAGCAAACGCAGCAAGGAACAATCAGTTAAAGCCTCAGGACACACAAGGTGGAACTTTTACAGTAACCAATGTAGGCACTTTTGGATCCATTATGGGCACACCAATTATCCCACAACCACAAGTAGCTATACTTGCTCTAGGAGCCATTAAAAAACGCCCAGTGGTGATAGAAACACCATCTGGAGATGCTATACTTGTTCGTCATATGATGTATTTATCAATGAGCTATGATCACAGGATTGTAGATGGTGCAATGGGTTCTAGTTTCTTATCTGCAGTAGCAAAGGAATTTGAAAAATGGGATCCTAACAGGCAGTGGTTTCAGTATGTATAATTAAAACAATACTATAAAAATAAAGCCCCAAATTGGGGCTTTATTTTTTTGTAACTAGTAGGCAATAAAATCATTTGTGAATTAGAATCCTAATCCTAAATCTCTTCCTTTCATAATGGCAGGCACCCCTTTGGACATCCATGTTGGCATTGGTGCACCTTTTAAATAATGATCAAAAAACTGTTGTTCTCTAATTTGAATGTCTTTTCTGTTTTTTCTTTCTACCAAATTATGCGCTTCATTATTGTAAACTAGCATCCAAATAGGTTTAGCTAATCTACGCATAGCGGTAAACATTTCAATACCTTGATACCAAGGCACTGCATCATCTGCATCATTACTCATTATAACGATTGGTGTTTTAACCTTATTCAATTCAAATAATGGTGAATTCTTTATGTATAAATCTGGGCGCTCCCATAAATTTGCACCAATTCTACTTTGTGTTTTTTCATATTGAAATTGTCTATTGATTCCAGGTCCCCAACGAATACCTCCATATGCACTTGTCATATTGACAACCGGAGCACCTGCCCATGCAGCAGCATATAAATTGGTTTTGGTAATCAAGTAAGCTATCTGATATCCACCCCAGCTTTGACCTTGTAAACCTATTCTGGTACTATCAATAAAACCTTTTTGTACCATTGCTCTAGTTCCACTAACAATATAATCGTAAGCACCCTGACCAGGATAGCCTTTTTTATACCATATATCAGGTACAAATACTACATAACCTCGACTTGCAAAGAATGGTATATTCAATCTAGAAGGTGTTGGAGCTGGTGCTAAGTAATTGTGGAGTGTTTGATTACTTCTTTCATAAAAATAAACAATCATTGGATACTTCTTTTTAGGATCAAAATCTTCTGGTAAATATAAAATACCTTCAGCGGTTCTTCCAGTGTATGATTTCCATTTAACCAATTGAGATTGCATCCAATTGTAATTGGCTTGTTGTGGATTGATAGAAGTCAATGCAACTGGTGTTTGCTTTTCTTGAGTTAGCGTATATGAAAAAATATTTGCTGCAGTTTTTTCATCTTCTTGTAATACAATGAATTGGTTAGATTTTTTTGCGCCAACAATTGTAGTAAAATGCATTGGTTGTTCGGTAATGGTAAATAAAGTCTTATTACCCATATCTAATAATGCAATGCCCTCTTTTTTATCAACTTCATTGTAAACCCTTAGTAAAATTTGATCTTTAAAGCCAATGTATTTTTTATCGTCATATAATTTAACGAATCGATATTCTTTTTTAGAAGCGCGACCTTTGGTTAAAAGCTGAGATGCATTTGATCCAGTTGCGTCTACCAACCAAAGGTCATAGCGATCATACAATATGAAACTTCTATGATTCTCCATCCACATTGCTATACCATAAGCATTAGGCTCATCAGGCACGTCATTGTCTTCGTCATACAACGGGAATTGAATGTCTTTGGCAATTTGCTTGATCTGCAATGTGGACGTGTTGTAAGACTTAAATTGTTTTGCTATTTCGTCATAAAATACGACTAAGTTTCCATCATAAGATGGCGTTACTAAACTACCCTTTAGACCTTTTTGAATAAGCTGTTTTTGACCAGTAGTTATATTCAAAGCATATAAATCTCTTTTTCCATAACCTTCCCATTGACTTGCAATTGTGTAATTAGTATCAATATTGGCTATTGCTACTTGGCCATCGCCTTCCATTGTCATTTGAATTTGGCGATCATTTATTTTTCCTAAATAGGTGAATTGGTTTGTTTCAGGTCTATATATAATTGCCTCCGTACTTTTTAAACTTGTCTCTAAACTTTTTAATTGAGTTGCTTGAAGATTGGCATCATTGTAATTCCAAATATCCAAACTAACTCTATCAAATTCTGGTAAACTTGTGTCTTTCACTGGCAAGATGGGTTGAACACCAAAACTCAATGTCGCACCTGTTTTACTAAAATTCAATTTTTTATCCCCTCCAATGGTATATTGACTTGGCATCACATTGGCTATTTTATTAAAAACAAACTTAGCAGTATCCATTTCATGCTTATAATAAGCTAAATCATAATTTTTTTGAAGCGCTTTGTCAGTACTGTCTTTTTCAATTAAATAGGCTAACTGCTTTCCTGCCTCGTCCCAAGTAAAATTAGTCGCAGTATAAAAACGACTATTGATAGTTTTTAAATTTGTATCTGCAATAGAGGCTAAAAGAATTTTAGCTTCATTTAATTTAGTTTTGACTTGATACATCATTAAGCCTTCCCCTTTAGGATGCATGGCATATTCTACTATATTGTTAAATACCCTTTCTTGACCAGTATTTAAATCCCTAAAATAAAGGGGAGCGCCTTCTTTTTTGATATCTGTTTTTGGGTCGTTTAAATAGGCGATTAAACCATTTCCAAATTCAGGTATTTGATAACTTCTTACTGCTGGAATTTTATTAATATTGCCATTGTTCAAAGTCAAAATAGCCAAACTATCTTTTGGCATTTCTTCTGGTTTTTTCTTTCCTATTTTAGCTTTTCTTGTTTCTTCAAAACTAGGTTTAATCTTTGCAATCAAAAAGGCGTTATTTTCAGTGAATTTTGATTGTGTTCCACGTTCAATTTTGATGATTTGGTTTGTTTTTAGATGTCTAACAAATAATGTCGCATCACCTTCTTGAGGAGCAACAGAATAAGATATCCAATTTCCATCACTGGACAATATTACATCTTTAATTGACTGCCATTGGTCATAAACGCTATGATCTAATGGTTTTTTTTGAGCTTGAATTGAAATAGATAACAATAACAAGCAGGAACATAAAATACGTTTCATATAGAATTAATTGAATAACTAATTTACGATAAATTTTAAACAAAATAGCATGCTATTTAAGACAAATAACAAATTAAAATAGACTTCTATTTTGATTTTTGCTGGCGCAAAACACGCACCATCTGAAGCATTACAGAAATGGCAATTAAGCTCATGCCAATATAAAATCCTTTCCCCATTTGTTTATGTTCTTGGAAAAATACAATTGCAATGATGATGCCATAAACAGGTTCTAGATTCAAAGATACATTTAAGGTAAAAGCACTAATCCTTTTGAGGGCATTGAGCATTAAATAATTGGCTAAAACAGTACACACCAAGGATAAAATGATAAGCCAAAACCAATCTTGCTGAGTAGGTATAACAAAAGCATTATGTTGATAGCTGTTGATACATAGGATAACGATTGTAAGAAAGCTAAATCCCCCAAGCATTTCAAAGGTTTGGATGGTCTGGGTAGAATATTGTACTGTTAACCTTTTATTGATGATGGTAAAAATAGATGCAAATAAAGCGGATACCAATCCTACCAAAATGCCTGTTCTAAATTGAATATCAAATTGAAAAATACATAAAATCCCAATTAAACTAAGAAGCCCAACTAAAATGTCATTCCAAATGAATTTTGTTTTAAAAAAGTATGGTTCAAGCACTGCAGTAAAAATACCTACACTAGATATACATACCAAAGCAACAGATACATTGGCCAATTTAATACTACCATAAAAACAAACCCAATGAATCGCAATGAGTACACCAATTAACATCAATTTTCCTTTATCTTTTAATGGAACTTTAGTAGACTGTTGATGTAAAAAGTAGATTGGGAATAAAGCTAGTACAGTCAATAACATTCTGTAAAACACTAGGTATAAACCATTCAATTGAATTAAATTACCTATAGGTGCAGTTAAACCTGCTAAAAAAACAAATAAATGTAATTGAATTAAAGACCGCTTAAAGCTGCTCACGCTTGATATGTTTGATAAAACGTCCAGTGAAAGATTGCCATTGCATACTTAGCACACCAAGTACTGCCTCTTTGATGATGCCCTTTGACATCTTACTCGTACCGATTTTTCTATCGATAAATGTAATTGGCACTTCCTTTAATTTAAAGCCTAAACGCCATGATGCAAATTTCATTTCAATTTGAAATGCGTATCCAATAAATTGAATATGATCTAATTGCATTGATGCAAGCACTTTACGCTTATAACAAATGAACCCAGCTGTTGGATCTTTCACCGGCATGCCTGTAATAATTCTTGTATAAAGTGACCCCCCTTTTGAATAAATCAATCTATCTAAAGGCCAATTTTCTGTTGCACCACCTTTGACGTACCTACTGCCAATGGCTACATCTGCACCATTTTCACAGGCTGCTAATAATCTATCTAAATCTAATGGATTATGTGAGAAATCGGCATCCATCTCAAAAATATAATCATATTGATTTTCTAAAGCCCATTTAAATCCATGAATATAAGCAGTACCTAAACCAAGTTTCCCTTTCCTTTCTTGGATAAAAATTTTATCTGGATGGGTTTGCATTAAGTCTTTAACAATTGAAGCTGTACCATCGGGTGAACCATCATCCACCACTAAGACATGGTATTGATTTCCAAGAACAATCACTGCATGAATGATTGCAGCAATATTTTCCTTTTCATTAAAAGTTGGTATGATGACAATTTTCTTCACTTTTTATGGGGGGATAAAGTTTTTTACCTTTTTAAGGTTTAAATATAAATTATTTATTTAAAATGGTTCTATTTAAAATCTCTGTTAGTTTCTGTTTGGTATGCAAAGCAAAGTCTCCTTTCATCATCCAGTCATAGTATTGAGGCTCTTCTTTTAAAACCTGGGTAACTGGTTTACCCTTGTGCTTACCAAAATTAAAGACTTCAACACCATTTTCCATAATAAAACGACGGGCAAAATCTACAATTTGGTCTTCTCCTGTGAATTTCACAATTGACTCCACTGTATTTCCTATCACAGGATATCGTTCTAATTGTGCCTCTAATACCTCCCAAGTTGCGGTTGCATCTGCCTCGGCTGTATGGGCATCTTCTAAGCTTTTATTACAATAAAACTTATACGCAGCTGTCAATGTGCGCTGTTCCATCATATGAAATACTTTTTGAACATCTAATAATTTCCTGGATTCAATATCTACAGAAATGCCAGCCCTTAAAAACTCCTCATTTAACATAGGAATATCAAAACGATTGCTATTGTATCCTGCTAAATCTGCCCCTTCTAAAAATTGTTTAATCTCATTGGCCACTTGCTTAAATGTAGGTGCATCTTTTACCATTTCATCTGTAATGCCATGAACAGCAGTTGTAGCAGCTGGAATGGGCATTTCTGGATGAATCAACTTTCTCTTTACTGATTTTGAACCATCTGGCATGATTTTTACAATGGCAATTTCAACAATTTTATCAGTGCTGACATTGACGCCTGTCGTTTCTAAATCAATAAAACAGATTGGCTGGGAAAGTTGTAAACGCATAGGGATAATTATAAACCGAAGTTAATCAATATGCTACTGAAAATGTCAGATTCAGGTTAAAATACTTCAAAAGAATGGTGTAATTTTACACCTTAAATCAGCTCAAATGAATTGGCATCCAATCAACACGATAGAACAATTAGAACAAATTAAAGCAGCTTCATATAACACCCCTCAGGTGATCTTTAAGCACAGTACCACTTGTAGTATTAGCAGGATGGCTTTAGATCGTTTTGAGCGCGGAGAAGTACCTGAAAACGTTGATTTCCACTATTTAGACCTACTTAATTATAGGCCAATTTCTGCAGAGATAGCTAGTTTTTTTCAAGTACATCATGAGTCCCCACAATTGCTTTTAATTAAGGATGGGGAATGCATTTATGATGAGAGCCACTATGGTATTATGATGGACGAACTTAAATCCTTTCTATAATCATCGCACTTGCGCCTCCACCTCCATTACAAATAGCTGCTGCGCCATATTTTGCTTGATGGTCTTGTAGAATATGGGTTAAAGTCACAATGATTCTAGCACCACTACATCCTAGTGGATGACCCAATGAAACTGCACCTCCCCTGATATTCACTTTAGATGGATCTAAATTTAATAATTTAGTATTCACAATTCCAACTACAGAAAATGCTTCATTGAATTCAAAAAAGTTGATGTCATTAGATGTTAAATTGGCTTTACTTAAAGCCTTAGGTAATGCTAAAGATGGCGCAGTCGTGAACCATTTAGGATCATGTTCTGCATCTGCATAACTAGTTATTTTAGCCAATGGTTTTAAACCAAGTGCATTCATTTTTTCACCGCTCATTAATATAAGGGCTGCAGCACCATCATTCATTGTACTTGCATTGGCTGCAGTTACAGTACCGGTTTTACTAAAAGCAGGATTTAAACTTGCAATTTTATCAAACTTTACATTGAATGGTTCTTCGTCCTTTTCAATAGTGATTGGGTCACCTTTTCTTTGAGGGATCACTACTGGGATAATTTCATTCACAAACAAACCTTTCTCAATAGAAGCCTGAGATTTTGTATAGCTTCCAATTGCAAATGCATCTTGGTCTGCTCTAGAAATTTGATGTTCTGTAGCACATAAATCGGCGAAATTGCCCATGGCAACCTGGTCATAGAAATCCACTAAACCATCTTTAGCCAATCCATCTAACATAGTGGTATCACCATACTTATTACCCCAACGCTGATGCATATTGTAGAAAGGCACATTGCTCATACTTTCCATACCACCAGCGACAACAACATCTGCATCCCCTAAGAGAATATTTTGAGCAGCTAATGCAATGGATTTCATTCCACTAGCACAAACTTTATTAATGGTTGTACAAATTACCTTATCAGGTAAGCCAGCTAATTTTGAAGCTTGCCTAGCGGGTGCTTGACCTAAACCGGCCTGGATAACTGAACCCATATAAACTTCATCCACTAAATTGGCATCTAATTTAATTTTATCCAATGCACCTTTAATGGCAATAGCCCCTAATTGAGTTGCAGTTAAATTTTTTAAAGCCCCGCCAAAAGATCCAATGGGTGTTCTGACTGCGGCTACAATAAATACTTCTTTAGACATAATAAAATAATTAAAAGTAAATAATTTTGGTTTTTAATTTTTTGTTTTAAACTTCTGATGACTTTGGAGAAGCTGAAGTTTCTGGTTTATCTAGCACTTCAGTGATCAATCGTATTCCCCCATCTTCAATTGTTATTTTTTTTGCTTTATACAAGATCCCAACATTCATTTTAAAAGCTTTCTTACTAATGCCAAAAAAAGCATAGATATCTTCGGGAGAGGATTTGTCATGATAAGGTAAGAAGCCTTTGTGTAATTTTAATAACTGAATCAATTTAACTTGATCATCATCTAATTTCTCGACACCTTGCTTTCCAATTCCAATATCCAATTTATTATCTTCCCTAATTTTTTTTACAAAACCTTCCTCAATCATTTGACCAATATGTAAATGAGTAAAAACCTCGTTTTTATATACCAATCCTTGATGTACTTGGTTTACAATAACCACATAGCCAATATCCGATTCACGATAAACCTGTAGTTTAACTTTCTCTCCTTCTTTTACTGTAAGGATATCATTGCTAATTTGATTGTCTATCTTTTCTGTTGCAGCAACCCTTCCTGTTTGTTTGTCTAAGTAAAGTTTAACCAAATACTTA
>Ga0207937_1000294_pt1 | contig 17825 bp, 14 predicted proteins | sample LakMenEpi04Sep11_FD_150668 | JGI IMG/M metagenome (GOLD analysis project Ga0207937, IMG submission 150668) | Freshwater microbial communities from Lake Mendota, WI - 04SEP2011 deep hole epilimnion (SPAdes) | ecosystem: Environmental > Aquatic > Freshwater > Lentic | place: Lake Mendota, Madison...
ATGACAACCAACCTGCGGTACAGATTCAAGTATTCCAAGGTGAGCGCGAGATGGCTGCTTACAATAAAAAACTTGGCATGTTTGAATTAACTGGTCTACCACCTGCACCAAGGGGTGTGCCACAAATTGAGGTCACATTTGATATCGATGCAAATGGAATTGTTCATGTATCAGCAAAAGATCTTGGTACTGGCAAAGAGCAACGAATGACAATTACTGGTGGCTCTGCCCTTTCTAAGGATGAGATTGAGCGAATGATGAAGGATGCTGAAGCTCATGCTGATGAAGATAAGCAACGCCGCGAGGAAGCAGATGTTAGAAACTCTGGTGACTCTTTGGTTTATCAAACAGAGAAGTTCTTAAAAGATAATGCTGACAAATTCAATGAAGGTGAGAATGCCACTAAAAAAGGTGAGCTTGAAACTGCAATTGCAGATTTAAAGAAATCACTAGAAGGCAGTGATCTTTCAGCGATAAAGAGTGCAACTGAAAAAGTCTCTGAAATCAGTCAACAATTAGGTGCTGCTTTGTATGCAGCAAATGCAGCTCAAGCACCAGCTGGTGATACACCAACAGATGATGGTGTGCAGGATGCTGAAGTTGTGGATGAGCAGAAGTAATGGGTGAAGAAAATCTTGCTGCGTCAGAGAGGGAACTCTCTGACGCAGTTGATGAAGTACTAAATGAAGCCACTGTTGAAGTTGATGAGGTTGCAACACTCACCTCTGATTTACAGCGACTACAAGCTGAGTACGCAAATTATCGTAAGCGAGTAGACCGTGATCGTGTTTCCACAACCGAATTTGCATTTGCAGCGGTATTGCTAGAGTTTTTGCCAATTCTTGATGATTTAGATCGAGCTGCAGAGCATGGTGAATTAACTGGAGGATTTAAAGCAGTTGCAGATCGAATTGGTGCCACAGTTGAAAAACTTGGGCTCACTAAGTTTGACCAAGCACCAGTCACATTTAATCCCGAGATTCATGAAGCTCTAATGCATGAAAGATCTAAGGATGTAACTGAGCCAACTGCAACCAAAATATTGCAACCAGGTTACAAATTTAAAGAACGGGTAATTCGTCCAGCTCGGGTGGCAGTTACTGATCCAGGGGAATCTGCGTAAGCGCAGAAATTAGCAATGGCGGCCAAAGATTTATACGAAAAGGATTATTATCAAATCCTAGGTGTTGCCAAAAGTGCAGATGGTGCAGCAATAAAAAAACAGTATCGAAAATTAGCCAGGGAGTTGCACCCAGATAAAACTAAAGGTGATAAAAAACTTGAGGATCGCTTTAAAGCCGTTTCTGAAGCTTATGACATATTAAGTGATGATAAAAAACGACTTGAGTACGATGAGGTTCGCGAGGCGGTTAAACACGGAAGAGTTCCACCTGGGTTTAATGCTGGCGGACAAGGGTTTAACGGTGGTGATTTCTCAGACCTATTTGGACCTGGCGGGGATATTTTTTCAACACTTTTTGGTGGCGCTCGTCAACGTCATGGCGCAGATTTACAAACTGAAGCATCAATCGGATTTAAAGAATCAATTTACGGTACTGAATTAAATTTACGTCTTTCTCCAAATGGATCCACGCCTTCAAATATCACAACTAGAGTGCCGGCTGGTATTAAGGATGGCGCCAAAATAAAAATTAAAGGTCGGGGCGCACCAGGGGCAGCAGGACCTGGGGATTTGTATGTGTTAATTCATGTAACACCCCACCCAGTATTTTCTAGAAAAGATGAAAACATTTATCTAACCTTGCCAATCACTTTCGCTGAAGCAACTTTAGGCGCAGATGTTTCAATTCCGACATTGGATGGGGATGAGGTAATTGTTCGTATCGCTCCAGGTACCCCATCAGGTAGAACTTTGCGGGTTAAGGGCCGGGGCATTAAAAAAGTATCTGGTGCTGGTGACCTCATGGTCACCTTAGATGTTGCAATACCACAACGCGTAGATGGTGCAGCTAAAAAAGCAATTGAGGATTTTGCTGAGGCTACAAAAGATTTTAATCCAAGGGCTGAGTTTATTAAGAAAGCAAAGCAATGAACCAAGAGAACTCAATTCCAGAGGATGAGGCGGTTTATGTAATATCAGTTGCATCCCAACTTTCTGGACTACACCCCCAAACTCTGCGCCAATATGACCGACTTGGAATTGTCTCCCCAAACAGAACTGTTGGGAAAAATCGCAGATACTCACTTTTAGATATAGTGAAATTGCGCAATGTTCAAAGATTAGTTGGGGAGGGAATCAATCTTGCCGGAATAGCCAGAATTATTCAGCTGGAAGAGGCAGTGGCAAATATGTCACTTGAAGTAGCAAAACTTAGAGTTGAGGTGGATACTCTACTTCTAGCAAACCCACCTAAATCTTTAGTCAAACGAAATCAACAAACTGTTGTTGTTTACACAAAAGATTAATAATAAAAAAGGATAGGCTCCTCACCATGTCAGCTAAAAACGAATTAAAAAAAGAGATCTTAGAAAAAGCAGTGGTGCATGGGAAAGTGATCTTATCCTCTGGCAAAGAGGCTGATTATTATGTTGATTTACGTAGAGTGACATTGGATGCAACCGCAGCCCCATTAGTTGGTGAGGTAATGCTGGAGTTAACTAAGGATCTGGATTTCCAAGCAGTTGGCGGATTAACATTAGGCGCAGACCCAGTTGCAACTGCAATGATGCATGTTGCATCTAAAAATGGCCGCAAATTAGATTCTTTTGTCGTGCGTAAAGCGGAAAAAGCCCATGGACTACAACGGCGAATTGAAGGACCAGATGTGAAGGGGCGAAGGGTGTTAGCTGTAGAAGACACCTCCACAACCGGTGGTTCAGTTTTAACTGCAGTTGAAGCACTAAAAGAGGCGGGTGCAATTGTGGTTGCAGTTGCTGTGATTGTTGAAAGGGGTGCAGCGCCTAAGGTATTAGATGCAGGATTAGAGTACCGAGCAGCCTTTCAATTGACCGACCTTGGTTTGTAATAAGATTATGTTCTGAATTAATAAATTCAATTATTAGAAAAAAATTTACCATTAAAGAAACTAATCAGTCTTAAATATTTTATTAAGAGATCCATTAATTCTTTTGCTTTTTCTCCCTTAAAAGTCCATTCAATAGTGGAATAAGAGATATAAGTACAATCAATCCAATAATTGGATACAAATATTTATTTATAGATCCCTCCACAGCATCGCCCAAAAGATAACCAATACCAATTGCTATCTGGGTCCAAATAATCGCCCCAATTGCGTTCCAAGTAGAGAATACTTTGCGCTCTAATCTAGTAACACCGCAGATTGGATTTATCAAGGTTCTAGCAAAAGGAATGAATCTGCCAAACACTAAAGCCTTACGTGGTCCATATTTAATCAACCATTTCTCAATTGTTTCAACCATCTTCACATTAAAGAACCTGGTATTTGGCCGCTCAAATAACGGACGGCCATATTTTTTACCAAACCAATAACCAAGCTCACCACCTGTTATTGCAGCAATTGGTGCAAGTGCAAATAACAGTGGCGCAGAAAGCTTGGCATCTCCCAACAGCGCAGAGCCTGATTGACTTGCAGCAATTCCAGCTAGAAAAACAACTTCACCTCCTGGAAAAACTAATCCAATCAATAATCCAGTTTCCATAAAAATTATTCCAAGAACCCCGATTAATCCAAGGGTGGAGACCACGGAATTGGCATCTAATAAATTCATCTTGGGGGTCAGGGTATCTGCCTCAGATAGGGAAATTAAGCGTGATTTATCCAGGCCATACCTCTTTATTTGTAAAAAAGGCTCTATATATGCGTAAACTCGCCCGTCGTCAGTCAAGTGCTCAGAGTTGAGCCCTACCCAAGGAGAGTTCTTTGAATATTGTCCAAGTAAGCGGAAGCAACCTCACCTATGTATATGTAATTTTAGGAATTTCACTCGCAGCCCTAGCGATCGCCTTTGCTCTTCGAGCACAAGTTCTTGCCCAAGATGAGGGAACTGCAAAAATGCAAGAGATTGCAGCCGCAGTGCAAGAAGGAGCGGCGGCATATCTAGCCCGCCAATTTAGAACCCTTTCAGTTTTTGTTGCAATTGTATTTGTACTTTTATTTGCTCTACCAGGGGAAACAGATATAAAAATTGGCCGATCAATATTTTTCCTAGTGGGAGCTGGTTTCTCAGCTTTAGTTGGATACAACGGAATGTGGCTGGCAGTTAGAGCAAATGTCCGTGTAGCTGAGGCAGCTCGCAAGAAATCTGCAGAACGTGCAGTACAAATCGCTTTCCGAACCGGTGGTGTAGTTGGTATGACGACAGTTGGCCTTGGACTCCTTGGTGCTTCCATTGTCGTAATTATTTACAAAGAGAACGCACCATCTGTACTTGAAGGATTTGGTTTTGGTGCAGCAATGTTGGCAATGTTTATGCGCGTTGGTGGAGGTATCTTTACAAAGGCTGCAGATGTTGGCGCAGATTTAGTTGGTAAGGTAGAAAAAGGAATTCCTGAAGATGACCCAAGAAATGCGGCAACTATTGCCGACAATGTTGGTGACAACGTTGGAGATTGTGCCGGAATGGCGGCAGATCTATTTGAGTCATATGCGGTAACTCTTGTTGCTGCGTTAATTCTCGGCAAATCTGGATTTGGTGATGCCGGTCTTGTTTATCCATTAATAGTTCCAGCAATTGGAATTATTACCGCAGTACTTGGAATCTTCTTAACCAAGCTGCGTAAGAGTGATAAATCAGCAATGACAGCAATTAACCGATCATTTTTTACAAGCGCAATTATTAGCGCAGTTTTAGTTGGTTTTGCCACATTTACATATCTACCAGACTCTTTAATGAATATGTCTGGCTTAACACCTGAGGCACAGGCAGTAGATATTAATCCAAGAATTTTTGCATTAGGTGCGGTACTAATTGGTATTGCTCTAGCCGCAGCCATTCAGGTGCTTACTGGCTTCTTCACTGAGGTTGGCAAGCGACCAGTAAATGATGTGGCAGCCTCATCAAAGACAGGAGCTGCAACAGTAATTCTTGCTGGTGTTTCAGTTGGATTTGAATCAGCTGTTTACTCTGCTTTATTGATTGCTAGCGCAGTATTTGGAGCGTTTTTATTAGGCGGAGGCTCTGTCGTACTTTCACTATTCGCTGTTTCTTTAGCAGGAACAGGGTTATTAACAACAGTTGGCGTAATTGTGGCAATGGATACCTTTGGTCCAATCTCAGATAACGCTCAAGGAATTGCTGAGATGAGCGGCGATGTTAAGGGTGAGGGTGCAAAGATTCTTACATCCCTAGACGCAGTTGGAAATACCACTAAGGCGATTACCAAAGGAATTGCAATTGCAACTGCAGTTCTGGCAGCTACTGCTCTATTTGGTGCATTCACCGACGCAATTAAGAACTCTGTTCTTGAAAAAGGTTTGGTAGTTAAAGATCAAGTACTTGAGTTCCAAGGCATATTAGATGTTGCAGACCCAAGAAACTTAGTTGGATTAATTATTGGCGCAGCTGTGGTCTTTATGTTCTCTGGCCTTGCAGTCAACGCTGTCAGCCGTGCTGCAGGTGCGGTAGTTGTTGAAGTCCGTGCACAATTTAAAAAGTATCCAGGAATTATGACTGGCAAGGTAAAGCCTGAGTATGGCCGAGTAGTTGATATCTGTACCAGAGATTCATTACGTGAGCTTGTAACTCCAGGATTACTTGCAGTGATGGCACCAATCGCAGTTGGGTTTGGTTTAGGTGTTGGCGCACTTGGTGCCTACTTGGCTGGATCAATTGGAACTGGAACATTAATGGCAGTCTTCCTATCTAACTCAGGCGGTGCTTGGGACAATGCAAAGAAGATGATTGAAGATGGTAAGTTTGGTGGCAAAGGCAGTGAAGCTCACAAAGCAACTGTTGTTGGCGACACTGTAGGTGATCCATTTAAAGACACCGCCGGCCCTGCAATTAATCCATTGATTAAAGTTATGAACTTAGTTGGTCTGTTAATCACCCCAGCAATTGTTGGTTTCACATTAGATGATAATCAAACAATTAATATGGTGATTGCACTGCTTGCAACTGCGGTCATTATTTGGGCCCTGGTGCAAAACCGCAAACGCGCAACCAGCATCGCTTAAATTTTTCTCTTCCCCATTTAAGTTAAGAAGGAAGCACTTTGGGAACAAAGTTAGTAATTGTTGAGTCCCCTGCAAAGGCGCGCAAGATTGGCTCCTTTTTAGGGGATGAGTATGTTGTTGAAGCCTCCGTTGGCCACATCCGGGATTTACCACAACGGGCAGCAGATATTCCAAAAGAGTATAAGAAGTTTGCCTGGGCGAAGGAGGGCGTGAATATTGAAGAGGAGTTCGCGCCTTTATATGTAATTAACCCAGATAAAAAATCAAAGGTGGCAGAGCTAAAGGAGTTAATGAAGGATGCCGATGAGTTAATTCTGGCAACAGATGAGGACCGAGAGGGTGAGGCAATCGCCTGGCATCTAATTGAAGTATTACGCCCAAAGATTCCAGTAAGAAGAATGGTCTTTCATGAAATTACCAAAGATGCAATTCAAAAAGCTGCTAAAGAAACACGGGATTTAGATTATCGATTAGTAGATGCTCAAGAAACAAGGCGTGTATTGGATCGTCTCTACGGATATCGATTATCGCCAGTTTTATGGAAAAAAGTTATGCCAAGAATTTCAGCAGGCAGAGTTCAATCTGTTGCAACAAGATTAATAGTTGAGCGTGAGCGTGAGCGAATGGCCTTCATTTCATCTAACTGGTGGGACTTAGCTGCAGATTGCCAAGCAGGATTTTCTGCAAGGCTTTTAACTTTGGATGGAAAGAGGGTTGCTGCCACAAATGATTTTGATGCAAATGGCGGCATAAAAGATAAATCTGCTGCAAATATTTTATTACTTGATGAAGCAGGGGCTAGAGAGTTGGTTCAATCATTGCAAGGCCAATCACTAATTGTTAAATCATTGGAGGAATCTCCTAGAACTGAGCGACCAAAACCACCTTTTACTACCTCAACAATGCAACAAGATGCTGGCTCTCGCTTAGGTTGGGGCGCGCAATTAACTATGCGAATTGCTCAACGCTTATATGAAAATGGATACATCACTTATATGAGAACAGATTCTGTAACACTTTCTGCCTCATCAATAACAGCTGCAAGATCATCTGCACAAGCACTTTATGGCAAGGAGTTTGTACCAGCAACCCCCAGAGTTTATGAAGGCAAAACAAAAAACGCCCAGGAAGCACATGAAGCAATTAGACCAGCAGGTGAAACTTTTAGAACTCCTGGTGAGTTAGCACCGGAACTATCCAGAGATGAGTTTGCCCTCTATGACCTAATTTGGAAGCGAACTATTGCCTCCCAAATGTCTGATGCGAAAAAACAACAGATGCGAGTTGATTTTGATGTGAAGACTAAAACTGGTGAGGATGCAATATTTAGGGCAAATGGATCGGTAATAACTTTTGCGGGATTTTTAGCAGCTTATGAAGATATTGTGGAGGAGAAAACTGATATTGATGAGAGCGATCGCCGATTACCCGCGATGAGCGTTGGTGAGAAAATTAAGGTAAATACGTACAGCTGTGAAGGGCATGAGACAAAGCCGCCGGCAAGGTACACAGAGCCAACCTTAGTTAAAAAGCTTGAGGAGCTTGGTATTGGTCGGCCATCAACATTTGCCTCAATTATGCAAACTATTCAAGATCGTGGGTATGTTGCAAAACGAGGACGTGCATTAGTGCCCACCTTCTTAGCATTTTCGGTAACAGGATTACTTGAGCAGCATTTTACAAAGTTGATTGATTACGAATTCACCGCTTCCATGGAGGAGGATTTAGACCGAATTGCAAATGGGGATGAAGAAAGAGTTGCATGGCTTACAAAGTTTTTTTATGGAAGTGAAAATAATCCAGGTTTAGCAGATTTATCTGCAGATCTAGGCGCAATTGATGCTCAAGCTATTAACACCATGAAAATGGGTGAAGATATTGAGATTAGAGTTGGCAGATTTGGTGCATACCTTCAACAAGGTCAAGGAGATGATCGAAAGTTTGCCAATATTCCAGAGGAGATGGCACCAGATGAGTTAACTCTTCCTAAAGCTATTGAATTACTGGCCAAGCCTTCCGGTGAGCGAAAATTAGGAGTTGACCCAGAAACTGGCTTAGAGGTGATTGCAAAATCTGGTCGATTTGGTGCATATATCACTGAGGTATTTCCGGAGGAGATTGTTGAAGAAGGAGCTAAGAAAAAACGAAAGAAAAAAGATGCACCAAAGCCAAAAACTGCATCTTTACTTTCAACAATGTCACTAGACACCGTTGATTTATCAGATGCACTGCGCCTGTTATCACTTCCAAGAACTCTAGGAACCTACCAAGATGATGTGATCACTGTACAAAATGGTAGATATGGCCCATACATGAAACATGGAACAGATTCACGCACACTTACAAGTGAGGATCAATTATTTTCAATTGGTCTAGATGAAGCAATTGAAATATATAAACAACCTAAGGTAAGAAGGCGTGGAGTTGCAAAGCCACCTCTTAAGGAATTAGGTAAAGATCCACAAACAGCACGTGATGTGATTGTTAAAGATGGCAGATTTGGTGTCTATGTAACAGATGGTGAAACAAATGCAACATTAAGACGTGGTGACGCGGTTGAGCTACTAACACTTGAGCGAGCTCTTGAATTACTTGCTGGCAGGCGAGCTTGGGAGATTGAAAACCCTGGTGGATCTAAAAAGAAGGGTAAAAGAGCAAAGAAAAGTGCACCAACTCTTACTGAAAAAACCGTTAAGGGCGCAGCTGCGAAAAAGAAAGCCAAAAAAGCAGCCACTGGTGTTGGAAACGCACCAAAATAGTGGTTGCTAGTCACAAGTAGACTTACATCATGTCCTTGCCATATCCCTCCGCTCCTGCGCAATCTGAATCAAGAAGTGTTCTGGCAATTCCAGCATTTAGAAAACTTTGGCAAGCGATGGCATTTTCCTCATTTGGAGATTGGCTCGGACTTCTAGCCTCTACTGCATTGGCCCAGCAATTAGCAGGTGGTGATTATGCAAAGGCAAACTTTGCGATTGCTGGTGTATTTATAGTCAGATTACTTCCTGCAGTGATTTTAGGTCCATTCGCAGGAGTTATTGCAGATAAATTTGATCGTCGAAAACTAATGGTTGTTTGCGATATTTTGCGCTTTGGTCTTTATTTATCAATCCCAATTGTTGGAAATTACTTCTGGTTGTACACCGCTTCTATTTTGGCCGAAGTTGTTACCTTATTTTGGTCACCAGCCAAAGAGGCTACGGTGCCAAATCTTGTTCCTAAATCAAAACTTGAAAGCGCTAATCAGATTTCACTTCTTGCAGCGTATGGCACAGCACCAATAGCTGCTATTTTATTCTCAGCACTTGCTTTGTTTTCTGGAGTGGTTAATTCTGTATTAGGAAACAACACTCCAGCATCTGCCGTTGATCTAGCTTTATACATCAACGCCTTTAGTTTTCTGTTTTGTGCATTCACGGTTTGGCGAATTAAAGAGATCTCCTCAGGGACAAGCAAAAAGACAGTCCAATCTTCAATCAGAAGCTCTCTCTGGGAGGGTTTTTCATTTATTAAAGAGTCCAAAATTATTCGGGGCCTTATAGTTGGAATGTTGGGTGCTTTTTTTGCAGCTGGTGCGGTAATTGGGCTCGCCAGAACATTTGTTGACGACCTGCAAGCTGGTGAAGCAGCGTATGGAATTTTATTTGCGGCAGTATTTTTTGGATTAGCGCTTGGCATTTCATTTGGCCCAAAAATATTTGCACAATTTTCTAGAAGAAGAATATTTGGAGTTGCGCTAACTATTTCAGGGGTACTTTTAGTTTCATTGTCACTAGTTTTAAACTTGGTGCTTGCCATATTCATAACCATCTTGCTCGGTCTATTTTCTGGGATCTCTTGGGTAACTGGATTTACCATGCTTGGACTTGAGGTAGAGAATGAGGTTCGAGGAAGAATTTTTGCTTTTGTGCAATCTCTAATCAGGGTTTCACTGGTGTTAGTGCTTGCGATAGCACCATTAGTGGCAGCAGCTATTGGTGAACATACTTACTCATTTAGAACCACAACAGTTACATACAATGGTGCTGCATTTACGATGTTTTTTGCAGGTTTAATTGCAGCTTCAGTTGGTGTGATTTCCTATTTACAGATGCGAGATCGACCAAAAGTGTCGCTATTAAGTGACATTAAGTCAGCATTAAGAGGTGAGCTTGGGGCAATAACCGGTCAAGAAAGCGCTGGAGTATTTATCTCATTTGAAGGTGGTGAAGGATCTGGTAAATCAACTCAAACAAAATTATTAAAGGAGTGGTTGGAGAAAAATGATGAGGCAGTCTTATTAACTCGAGAGCCTGGTGGCACAGAGTTAGGCAATAAACTTAGAAAGATACTTTTAGATAATGAAACTGGAGTTATTTCACCGCGCGCAGAAGCTTTAATGTATGCCGCAGATAGAGCTCACCATGTTTACTCAATGATAAGACCTGCGTTACAAAAAGGTCAGGTAGTGATTACAGATAGATATTTTGATTCATCTATTGCCTATCAAGGCGCAGGAAGAGTGTTATTACCAATTGAAGTAGAGAGAATTTCTAGGTGGGCAACGGAGTCTTTAACCCCAACCCTGACAGTAATTATGGATCTACCAGCTGAAATTGGATTAGCAAGATTGCACTCAACAGATCGATTAGAGAGTGAGCCTGTTGCTTTTCATGAACGCGTCAGACAGGAGTATTTAAATTTAGCCCATTTAGATCCTGAGCGCTTCTTAGTTGTTGATGCCACCCTTGGTATTGACCAGATTCACCAAATCATTATTGAGCGAGTTAGTTCAATAAAAATGTTGAAACGAAACATTAGTCAGCAATGAGTGTATTTAACTCTTTAATCGACCAACCTCAGGTTGTGCAAACTCTTAAAGATGCAGTTGGTTCGGCAAATATTAATGAGGATGCTACCCAAGTGATGACAAATACCTGGCTTTTTACTGGCCCAGCTGGATCTGGAAGGTCTAATGCAGCAATTGCATTTGCAGCAGCCTTGGTTTGTGAAAAAGGTGGATGTAGCACATGTAACAGTTGCATCTCAACAATTTTAGGCACCCATGCAGATGTTGAATTGATAAAGACTCAAGGACTATCAATTAAAATCGATGAGGTTAGAGAATTAATTACCAGGGCATCATGGAAACCCTCTATTGCAAATTATCGTATAGTTGTAATTGAAGATGCAGATCGATTAACAGATTCTGCAGCTAATGCATTGCTTAAGGTGATTGAGGAGCCGGGACTAAGAACTATTTGGTTATTGTGTGCTCCAACTTTGACAGATGTATTACCCACAATTCGTTCTAGGTGCCGCCATCTAGCTCTTCGAACCCCATCTACCAAAGCCATTACTAAGTTGTTAATTGAAAGAGACCAGATTGAAAGTAAAACGGCAGAATTTGTAGCTAAGGCATCTGGTGGTCACATTGGAAGAGCCAGAAGATTGGCATTAGATGTAACTGCCAGACAAAACCGCGAAAATATTTTAAGACTTCCTTTGATGATAAAAGATATCGCATCTGCCTATAAAGCTGCGCAATTTTTAGTTGATTCCGCCAAGTCAGAGGCAGTAGCCGATGCAGAAGAAAAAGATCAAAATGAGATTTCAAAACTCAAAGAGGCTTGGGGCTCAACTGGTAGCAAGATGGTGACGGGTGGTTCAAAAGCTATTAAAGAGTTGGAGAAGGAGCAGAAATCAAGATCAACAAGAATGGTCAGAGATTATCTAGATCGGGCTTTGTTAGATTTAGCAACTTTATATCGAGATATTATGCTGGTGCAAGCAAACTCAACTGAATCCTTAATTAACCAAGATTTATTAGAAGAAATTAAACAATTAGCTGCGTTAAAGAGTCCGGCAAAGACAGTCGAGCAAATTGATGCAATCTTGAAAACCAGGCGAAATTTGGCCCAAAATGCAGCGCCATTGCTACTAATCGAAGCGTTAATGTGTGAATTACGTTAATAAGGTGGTAATTAGCACCCTAGAAGATAAGGCAAAATACTCCCATGCGTCTTGACCATATTTCTTATGTAGCATCTCATGATCAAATTTCTGATGTGGTGAATCGAATTGGCTCCCAAATTGGAACAGCTTTTGTTGATGGTGGCATTCACCCAAAATTTGGTACAAGAAATTTTACAGCGCCTTTACTTAACGGCCAATACATTGAAGTTGTCTGTCCCTTAGACCACCCAGCAACTGATGCGACACCATTCGGAAAAGCTGTTAAGAAAAAAGCAGATGCCGGTGGCGGTTGGTTAACTTGGGTGTTTAGTTCAAGTGATTTACAAAAAGTTGAAGAAAAGTTTGGTCGAAAAGCTGCAGATGGCTCAAGAACTAAACCTGATGGCAGTGAATTAAAATGGAAGCAAATTGGTGTTAAAGAGATTACTGGGGCAGGTGAACTACCCTTTTTTATTCAATGGTTAACTGAACAGCATCCTTCTAAAGATGGTAATAGCGTGGCAAAAATTTCAAAGATAGTAATCGCCGACGATGAACAATTGGCAGATTCATGGTTTAAAGAGGAGATCAAGTCAGGATTGAAGGATGTAGAAATTGAATGGGTTAAGCCAGAATCAAACGATGGTGATAAAGGAATTGTGGCGGTTGAACTGATGATAAATAACAATAAGATTCGTGTTGACTAAGTTTTTGGTAAATCACAGTACAAAAGTAAGGTAAACTAAGCCAGTAGTTCCCCATGCATTTACAATTTGTAAGTGCCTTGCGAGTCTTAATCTCTAATCACCACCAAGACGCGCATCATGTCTTGATAGGTTGATTTATGTCATTTAAAGATTTAGGCGTTAACGCTGCGCTCACTAAAGTTTTGCATACCTCTGGAATTGAAAAACCATTTCCAATTCAAAAAGCAACATTGCCGGATGCAATAGCTGGTAAAGATATTTTAGGTCGCGGCCAAACTGGCTCTGGAAAAACACTTGCATTTGGCTTGGCTTTAATGACCAGACTTGCTGGAAGAACAGCAGCCTCAATGAGGCCCCTAGCATTGGTTCTATCGCCAACTAGAGAGCTTGCCATGCAGATCAGTGATGTGATCGCACCGTTATCAAGGTCAGTTAATTTAAATTCACAGGTTGTTGCAGGTGGACTTTCCTATTCAAAGCAGATTCAAGCTTTAAAACGTGGTGTACCAATTGTGGTGGCGACCCCTGGCAGATTAATTGATTTAATTCAGAAAAAGCATATTAAGTTAGATGATATTGAAATAACTGTTTTAGATGAAGCAGATCAAATGGCAGATATGGGATTTCTACCCGATGTTAAACGGATTTTAGATTTAACTAAACCTGGTGGTCAGCGAATGTTATTTAGTGCCACATTAGATAAGGATGTTGACTCACTAGTTAAGAAGTATTTGAAAAATCCAGTTACTCACTCATTAGCAAATGAGAAATCAACAGCTGGAAATATGACTCATCATGTGTTGATTATGGAGCAGTCTCATAAAGATTTAATTACCTCACAAATTGCAGCTAGAAAAGGAAAGAGTATTTTCTTTGTTAGAACCAAACATGGAGCAGATAAGTTAACTAAGCGGATGAATGAAGCAGGGGTTGCAGTTGGAGCACTGCATGGTGGCAAAACTCAGGCACAAAGATCTCGCGTACTGGAAGCATTTAAATCAGGGGTGACTAATGCCTTGGTTGCAACAGATGTAGCAGCAAGAGGTATCCATGTTGATGATGTTTCACTAGTTGTTCATGTTGATGCGCCAGAAAATCACAAAGATTATCTACATAGAGCTGGCAGAACCGCTAGAGCCGGTGCTGTTGGCACTGTGGTAACTCTTGCAACTCATAAACAACGAAAAGGTGTGCATGGGTTGGCAGCAAGAGCAGGCGTGAGATTAAATGAGTCAACTGTTAGGCCAATGGATGCAAACTTAGTAAAGGTGACTGGGGCAGCAGAACCTTCTGGAATTCCAGTAATTACCGTACAAGGTGGAAAAAGTGATAATGCGGGAAGATCAGGTGGTTACCGCGGGTCAAGATCTAGGGGTGGCGGAAAGAAAAAGAAATCCCGGCCACGTCCACACGAGCGTCGAAAGCGCCCTAGGTAGCTTGCAAGTTTAGTTAAATATCTCTCCTATGGCATCTATAACAAATCAGATTGAATCAAATGGTATTAACTTTATTGATCAATCAGAAAGACAAGGCACCGCTCGTTCTTTATTTTGGCCATGGGCGGCAGCAAATGTTTCTTTTTTAGCCCTTTCATATGGATCTTTTTTTCTAGGTTTTGGAATTTCTTTTTGGCAAGCAACTGTTGCAGCGGTAATTGGCACACTGGGTAGTTTTTCACTAGTAGCAATCTCATCCTTAGCAGGCAAACGTGCCAACGCACCCACCATGACACTATCTAGAGCAGCATTTGGTGTTAAAGGAAATCGATTGCCTGGCTTTTTATCTTATTTGATATTTGTTGGCTGGGAAACAGTTTTAGTCTCCCTAGCCACATTAGCTTCTGAAACAGTCTTTACCAGGGTTGGAAATATTGATCCTGATCTATCAAAAATCTTTGGCTTTTTGCTAGCAGGTGGATTAACCATTATTGGTGGCGTTTTAGGTTTTAAAGTGATTATGAAAATTCAATTCTTTCTTACAATAACCACAGTTGCATTGACCGCCGGATACATATTATTAACAATTGAATCAGTTAACTGGACAAAGGTTTCTGCCATTGAAAATGGCACAACAGCTGGATTTATTGGTGCGATTATCTTTGCGGTAACTGGAATTGGACTTGGCTGGGTTGGTTGCGCAGCTGATTACTCCAGGTACTTACCAAGAAATGTCTCTGGAAAAGCAGTTGTTGGTTGGACCATATTTGGCGCATCAATAGTTCCAATAATTTTGGTTATATATGGATCACTCCTTGCAGCAAGTAGTGATGAGTTAAATCAACAGGTAGCAACAGACCCAATTGGCGCCCTAACTACATTGCTACCAACCTGGTACTTAATTCCCTTTGCTTTTGTGGCAATTCTTGGACTTATAGGGGGTGCGATACTAGATCTCTACTCATCTGGATTGGTATTAGTTTCAATTGGCCTACCAGTTAAAAGATATGTGGCGGCAAGCATTGATGGATTAATAATGACAATTGGTACTATTTATTTGGTCTGGTTTGCAAGTGATTTCTTTGTGCCATTTCAAGGCTTTTTAATTACCTTGGGCGTACCGGTTGCTGTTTGGTCTGGATTATTTGTAGCAGATGTATTGCTTCGCAAAAGTTATGCTGAAAAAGATTTGTTTGATGCAAATGGCAGATATGGTGCATATAACTTTAAATCTATTGGGTTGATTTTGTTTGGCACAGTAATCGGTTGGGGATTAGTTACTAACTCACTCGCTTCTTGGCTTTCCTGGCAAGGTTATTTACTAACTTTCTTTGGTGGCAAAGAGGGTCAATGGGCTTATGCAAATCTAGGAGTGATTGCAGCTCTTCTAATTGGATTTATTGGGCACATCTTGTTATCTAGAAAAAATATTAAAAAAGAGGAAGTTTAATTCTTCCAAGAGGTAAATAGCGGTCTGCCTTCGGCATACCCGGCAGCTGATTGAATTCCAATTACTGCCTTTTCATTAAACTCAATTAAGTTTTTAGCGCCGCTATATGTGCAGGATGAACGCAGGCCAGCAATAATTTCATCAATTAAATCCTCAACCCCTGGCCGGTTTGGATTTATATACATTCGAGATGTGGAAATTCCCTCTTCAAATAAAGATTTACGAGCTCGATCAAAGGCATCATCATTTGCAGTTCTTGCTGCCACAGCTCTTGCTGATGCCATGCCAAATGATTCTTTATAAAGCTTGCCATCTGAATCTTTTCTTAAATCACTTGGGGATTCATATGTGCCGGCAAACCAAGAGCCGATCATTACTTGGGAAGCACCAGCAGCTAGAGCTAGAGCAACATCTCTTGGATGGCGAACGCCACCATCTGCCCAAATAGTTTTGCCATGTTTTTTAGCCTCAGTTGCGCACTCAAGAACTGCTGAAAATTGTGGACGACCAACACCAGTTTGCATACGGGTAGTGCACATTGCACCTGGTCCAACACCAACCTTAACTATGTCAGCACCAGCTTTAATTAATTCCCTTGTGCCATCTGCTGTTACAACATTGCCCGCCACAATTGGCACATTTGGATTTAAGCTTTTAATTGTTTTTAAGGCATCAATCATCTTCTTTTGGTGACCATGTGCGGTATCAACTACTAATAGATCAGCCCCGGCTGCAAGCAATGCCTTTGCCTTACCGGCAACATCTCCATTAATACCAACTGCTGCTGCCACCTTTAATCTGCCAGAGGCATCAATTGCTGGCTGATACATAGTTGCCCGAAGGGCGCCAGTTCTTGTAATAATTCCAACCAATTTGCCTGATTTATCAATTACTGGAGCTAATCTTCGACGCTTTTCATTTAAGAATTCAAAGGCTGCCCTTGGTGTTACATCATCATTTAAGGTAACTAGATCCTTAGACATAATTTTATTTAATTGGGTGAAGCGATCCACATTCTCACAATCTGCCTCAGTAATAATTCCAACTGGCTTATCATCTTCAACCACAATTAGCGCACCATGCGCACGTTTGGTAATTAAATCAATTGCATCTGCCACGGTCTCATTTGGATTTAAGGTGACTGGGGTGTCAAAGATTAGGTGACGAGATTTAACCCAGGTGATTACATCTGCAACAATCTCAAGTGGAATATCTTGTGGGATAACTGCGATGCCACCACGCCTTGCAACAGTCTCAGCCATTCTTCTGCCACTTATTGCGGTCATATTGGCAACTACTAATGGAATTGTGGTGCCACTTTTATCAATGGCGGTTAAATCAACATCCATTCGGCTTGCAAGCTCTGAGTAGGAAGGGACCATAAAGACATCGTCATAGGTCAGGTCGTGGCTTGGATTATTTATGAAACGCACGTGGTGAAACTATACTCGCATTTATATGTACTCAGAAAATCAGAGCAATTACCTGCAAAGAGTGCTCAAATTGCCCAAGATAAGTGTGCATCTGGTCTGCCTGGGCAATATTTGCCGCTCACCAATCGCCAATGCGGTGCTAGTCAATAAGTTTGCACTCCTTGAAAAACCTAAGGTGACAGTTGATAGCTCAGGTACTGGCCCATGGCATGAGGGTGAAGGAGCATCTGCTTACTCAATCCAAGTTTGGCAAAAGGCGGGATATAAGTACCAACATGTAGCTAAACAATTTAAAGTTAATTTCTTTGCTCAACATGATTTGATTTTGGCGATGGATTTAAATAATCGCAGCGCACTCCTTAAACTTGCAAAGAGTCAGGCTGAGAAAGAAAAGATCTTTATGCTCTCCTCCTTTGACCCAAAACTACAGCCCCTTGATCCAGATGGTGATGACGCGCACCTACTATCAATTCCTGACCCCTACGGCCAGGAGTTGTCTGCCTACAAAGAGGTGTTGGAAATGATTGAGCGCTCATCTGATGGGTTGATAAGTTGGCTAAACTCTTAGCCAATTCCCATCCGAGATCTAGGGTGAAACTGCTAAGGTAATCAGAGTAGGAACGCCGACAAAAGAGTGAAAGGCCAACGTTGTCAGATAACTCAGAGAATGAAGATATTAACTCTGAAGAGATAATTACTGAAGAGATGCTTTGGGAGAGAATCCCTGAGGTCCAAGGTTTAGATCG
>Ga0207937_1000296_pt1 | contig 17820 bp, 17 predicted proteins | sample LakMenEpi04Sep11_FD_150668 | JGI IMG/M metagenome (GOLD analysis project Ga0207937, IMG submission 150668) | Freshwater microbial communities from Lake Mendota, WI - 04SEP2011 deep hole epilimnion (SPAdes) | ecosystem: Environmental > Aquatic > Freshwater > Lentic | place: Lake Mendota, Madison...
AGAGAACTTTTCGCCCGTCGAGCCTCTATATGCCCACCCCGCCCAATGAAACCATTGAACTACGTGCGCAACAACTGGATCGCACCCGTTCTAACCTGCGAGGAAAGATATCACACGGGGCACAATTCCCAGTCAACTTGCTTGTTTCGTATTCGATCGATCCAGCTAAGGCGTGGAAACAAGTCTTCTCCCTTGCCAAATGGTCCGTCAATTCGGATTCGCTTTCGAGTTGGTTTGGCTTTTTGAGGTTCGCCGTTGTTTGTCGTAACAATTAACTCAAGAAGCAACTGAATCTCGATTGAGATTTGATGTCGAGTTTCCGTCTCCACGGCGGACCAAGAGTTCCTTATAGCCAATCGACGGTCATCAGCACTTTCCGGGCGAATGGGAATGGATTCGAGTGATTTGATTTGCATTTTGTTTTCCTAACGAGATCAGACTCCGTGTAGTTCGGTATTCGGAGTGTACCTTCTATCATTCGCAACTCATGGGCCATATCACGGAGGCCCGAAGAAAAATGATGCAGAGAGCTAATCGAGCTCCGAGAGAGTTTGATCAAGCACTGGAATGTTCATTCAGTGACCGCAAATCAATCAGTTCGATTGGCTTGATTTCTGCCATCCATTGTCTTGATCAACCGTTAAGTCTCGCACGATTGTCCCAGGCTGCAATCGTATGTGCCACTCACCGAGTCAAGCTCTAGCGTGCTTCGACCGGACCATTTGGCATGATAAGGTGGCGTAGAATTGTCAACAGCTCCGCACTAGCAATTGGCTTTTCGTGGCATTCGTCAAAGCCCGCATCGATCGCGTGACGTTTTGTCGCGAGTGAGCTGTGGCCAGTTAGTGCTATAAGATATATGTCGCGACCGTGTGGGAACGAACGAATCTGTCTAGCAAGTTCGTACCCATCCATTCCTCTCATGCCAATATCTGAAAAGACTAGGTCAGGCATTTTCTCTAGTATAGATTTCATGGCTGAGGCTCCACTTGAAGCAGTACGTACACATAGCCCCATCGTTTCGAGCAATTTCTGAAGGGCGTACGTCACTAGTCGTGTATCGTCGACGATCAAGACGTCGAGACTTGGAAGCTCCGACGGATTGTCTTCGTGCAGTGGGATATCTAGCTTCTCAAGACTTAGATCTGAATCGCTCGAAACTGGCTGGCTGCAGAATACGCCAACCCTCATGACCAAAAACTCTAACTGTCGATTGAGGACTGCGATCATATCTTTAGAGTCACTCGATAAGTTCGTATCGGCGCGAATGACATCGACAGCACTCTGTATTGCAGCAGCAACGTTTCGAACATCATGTTCGAGATCTACGAAGCTCGGCATCTTCTCAGGCTCTGTCATTCATTTCCCGTTGATGCTTGCGTGAGGCTTTGACTGAGTTGTAGCTGGTTCTCTGGCTTGGTCTCTGGTTGAGACATTGAGATCGTCTTTTCCATATGAATGCCGAAACTGGCGATACGATCCCGAACTTTGCCTCGCGTGATCCCTAATATCTCAGCCGTTCTCGATTGATTTCCACCCGTCAGGTCCAGCACGCGGGTGAAGAGCAGCCGCTCCATTCTCTCAAGAGCTTCGGCATATAGATGAATCGAACCCGATGCAAAGCGTTGATCGATAAACTCGCACAATTCTTCTTTCGAATCCGCAGAACAAACCGCTTTACAATCCGCTGCACCAACAGATTTGCGATCCACCGAACCATCCGGCTTGCAGTTCGTTGCATCTTCTACGGAACAATTGTTGAGTCGACTGCTGTTGAGTTGACTGCCTATTGCTTCGTCATGCGAAACGGTCGATTCAGGGGCTGTCGTTGCCAACTCGTGTGAGATTCGATCTTGGTTGACGTTCTCCTGGTTTTTCTCTCGAAGAAACGAAGGGAGATTCTCGGCATTGATGACCGTACCTGTTGCATTCAGCACGGAGTGTCGCACTACCGATTGCAATTGACGAACATTGCCAGGCCATCCGTACTGTTGCAGTAGATCGAATGCTTCCGGAGAGAGACCCGCGAGATCCACTCGATTCATATCGTGTTTCGCGCGTCGGAAAAAGTACTCGAGCAACAATGGAATGTCCTCGATTCGTTCACGAAGCGGCGGTAGCGGTATGACGAAGCCATTCAAACGATAGAGCAGATCTTCCCGGAATTTGCCCTCCCTCACCATTTGCTCGAGGGGTTGGTTGGTTGCTGCGATGACGCGAACGTCTGTTTCGACGATCTCATTTCCGCCGACTCTTTCAAATCGCTGCTCCTGGAGCAATCGGAGCACTTTGCCTTGGATCACCGGCGTCATGTCGCCGATCTCGTCTAGAAAGATGGTTCCATGGTTGCATTGTTCAAATCTACCCATGCGACGTTTTTCGGCTCCGGTAAAGGCTCCTTTCTCGTGGCCCAACAACTCGCTTTCTAGCAGTTGGTCCGGGATCGCAGCACAGTTGACGGCTACAAACGGTTTGTCGGCACGATTGCTGTTTTGAACAATGGCTCTCGCTACGAGTTCTTTCCCGCTGCCACTTTCGCCACGAATCAGGACGGTGATGTTTTGCGCGGCAACTCGACCGATGGATTTATAGACTTCGATCATTGCTTTCGAGCGACCAATGAATCGCTCTGAACCATCCATCGCCTCTCCGATACTAAATGCGACCGGTTGGTCCATCGCTTGGCGTGCTCGGAGGGCGCTCATCGTCAAATTGCGAACTTGCTCCACATGGAGTGGCTTCGCAAGATAGTCAAACGCGCCTGCTCGCATTGCCTGAATGGCAGTTTCACTCGACGTATCGGCGGTGATGAAGATGATGGGGATCTTGCGATTGAACGCACGGACTTTGCGAAACAATTCGAGACCGTGATGTTCCGGAAGAAAGATATCCAGCAACAATACGCTCGGATCTTCTTCTTCGATCATCCGAAGTCCGCTCTCTCCGTCGGCCGCCTGTAGGACAGAGAGTCCCTGGTAACCGTTGAGCACACTGCTCACGGTATGTCGCACCAAGCGGTCGTCGTCTATGACTAGTACCTTGTTCACGATAGGTTGCTTTCTTCCAAATCGAATTTTGCACCAACTGTTAGTCTATCGCTATTGGATCGCGTAAGTACGGAATTCGGTTGATATTGAGACTCTTCTTGTTGTTCGCTGGTACCGTGATTCGACAACTTCGCTGAGGCTTGGTACCACTTCGTTGTCTTTCTTTTGCAAAAACCGTGCGATTGGGCCTATGATTGCTTGTATGCTTTCAAAATGGTTCAATTCTTTTCACTCACCTGCGGTATGAGATATGTCAATCGATGAAGTGCGAGCGTTGAAACTACTCGGTGGAAATCACGAGTTGCTACAGCAACTCGCAGGCATCTTTGCAGAAGACTCGATTCAATTAGTGAATGAGTTTGATCAAGCAGTCTCGGGGCACGACGCCTTGTTAGCGGGGCACGCAATCCACAGTCTCAAGGGAATCACTGCAACTTTTTGTGCAGAAACGGAAGTTAATCTCTTCGATCTTGTCGAACAAGCGGCTTCTCGTGCGGACTGGAGTCGATTGGAACCCGCACGCGTGGAGATTAAAGACGCGGTCGCTGCGATCGTACAAGAAATGCGGGAAAGATCCTGGCTCGTTAGTGTTTGAGTATTTCCATTCGTACTGGTTCTTCATCGATCAACTTGATCGATCTCCAATCATCTCTCTGGTAGCCAACTCTGGTTGAATTCACCGTGTTGCGCGGCGCAACAATGAGCGAAAGAGTGATAGCGAGGCACGCGATGCGATGTTTAACCTCTACGACGTCGTTCCACCTCTATTCTCATTGCGAGGACGTTCGCCGAATGGATAAATGGTGTCGTCTGCACATTGCGGCACACGAAATGCTTCATGCTATCTTGGCAGGCTGGCCTCTCTCGAGGAAGTCTGGCTCCAAGGCGGGCGTAGGTGCGCTGGACTTTGCTAATAACGCGAACACCTCACCCTCGCTTCGCTCAATCCTCCCATTGGGAGCGTGAGTAAGGCATGCCTTTTGTTTCGAGCAAACCAAGAACGCGCAGGAGATTTCAAATGGTTACAAGAGAACAGATGAGTGGAAACTGGCACTCCGTCATTGGCAAAGTAAAAGAAAGATACGGACAAATCACCAGCGATGAGCTATCCAAAGTAGAAGGAAACATGGACCAACTCGTAGGACTGATCGAACGAAAAGCTGGAGAGACTCGTGAGCAAGCAGAAGAGTTCCTTTCTTCCTTCTACGATAAAGCCGAAGGCACGTTTCGCCAAGTTTCGGAGAAGGGGCATCAAGCCTATAGTCAAGCGTCCGAATTGCTGGATGAAGGGATGAAGCAAGTGAGCCAAAAGGCGAACGAAGGGTACGAGTATGCGAAAAATACTGTCGCGCGTCGTCCTGGGGAATCGCTTGCGCTAGTCGCCGGTTTGAGTATGTTGGCAGGGATCGCGATCGGCGTATCGATTTATTCGAAGAGTCGGCCGAGATCTTAAATGACTCACAACGCCGGATCGGAACTGCAAGATCGCATGAAATGTATTCGCGCCAAGCGGATTGATCGCGTCGCTGAAATTCAAAACGAAGCGGGACGAATGACCAATTGGCGCGAACATGTCAAGTCGGCGCCGATGGCAGCTTTGGCCGGTAGCGCCGTCCTCGGCTTCTTCGCAATTCGATTCGCGTCGCGTCTACCGACAGCAACAGCAGTCACTAAACAGCCTGATGACATGCAGGCGATGAACATGGGGTGCGTGAGCCACCGCTTTTCCATCGTACGTCCATTATGAGCGGTGCCGTTCGCATACTATGCGGCATCGCCCTTGCAGCGGGCAAGAACTACCTGACCCAGCAGTTGAGTGCACATTCCAAAGATCCGAAGCCATGAGAAGACCAATTCTTTCACCCGTTGCTTCCAAGAACGGCCTAAGTGATCACATCCCAAGCTTTGAAAGACAACCGCGATTTTCGCAGCCTCTCGGCGAACTCGCTCGCGAAACGATCATGACAACCGTGAGCAAATATCCAGCAACAGCCTTGGCTGGAGGATTCATTCTGGGTGGTCTGCTCGGATGGTTGCTAGCGAGGGCTAGATGATTCAGCCAGCCTCCTACACCACGGCAACAATCAATCCGCTTACAGGTTTGCTCTCGTCTGCGTCCGATGTCGCACTCGATATCATGGAAATCGGCGAGTTGCAGGTCAGGCTTGCGAAACTCGGCACCCAGGCAGCCATAGACCGATCCATCGTGGGTGCGACGCTAGTTGTTGGAGGTGGAGCGATGATCATCGCTTCATTGCCACTCATTGCACTGGGATTAGCGAATGCCATTTCCGACCACTTCGATTTATCGCTATGGAAAGTCCAGATAGCGATTGGAGCCATTTCAACATGCATTGCGTTGCTGTTGGTAGCATTCGGCGCATTGCGTCTTCGCTATGCAACGACTGCCTTTTCAAGAACATCGAGCGAACTCTTGAACAACGTGAACTGGCTCAAGCAACTGGTCCGTGGACTAAAGACAACCGACGATTCTCGCAACTAACGAAAAAGCCTAAAGCCATACCGCTCGGCCAAGGCTTGTATTTGAAGGTGAAAAAACGGTATCGAGACGATAGACGCTCCGGACCGTATCTCATGTAATTTTGCCGAAAACGCCCCAAGATCGATGCTTGACCCTGGTAAAGATAGGTTACCATATAAGCCCTACCGATCTCTCGTGACCCTCTTCACGCGATTGCATCTGTACATAGCTCTCGACAATTTCTTCCAGGAAATAGACCATGAAACGTCCATTCGTTGGATCTCGTTGGCACTCGATTCTAGTCCGCATGGCCGGCATTCTTGCCATCAGTGCTGCCATTGAAATCCCCGTTTTCTCGCAGTCACTCGAGAACACCTTTCCAAAAGAATGGTATGTGCGTGATGGTGAGGGACTCGAGGAGCTTCGCAACCTCGAAGGTAAACCCGCACAGGAGATCTCGATTGCGGAATGGAAAGGGGAAGCCTCGCCACTTGCTCAGCTCAAAGGCAAAGTGATCGTACTCGACTTTTGGGCCACTTGGTGCGGGCCTTGCATGGCTGCTATCCCAAAGAATATCGAGTTCATCAACAAGTATAAAGACAAAGGTGTCGCTCTCATCGGAATCCATGACGCGAAGTCCGGTTGGGATTCCGTCGACAAAGTGATCAGTGAAAAGGGGATTGAGTACCCGGTCGGTTTGGATGCTGCCGAGGGTGATTCGGCCAAAGCCTACGCGTTGAAGTTTTGGCCCACTTATTTTGTTATCGATCGAGACGGGATCGTCCGCGGCGCCGGGATCAAACCGAACAAGATCGAAGAAGCCGTCGAAATGATTTTAGGTGGTTCCTCGCCCATGAGTCCTCCAGTTAGCAAAATCGCGAGCTTTCCTGATCGTTGGTTTCTTGGCGGGGAGAAACGATCCAAAGAATCACAGAGTATTGTTGGCAAGAAGATACCCAAATTCGAGATCAAAGACTGGATCGGTTCGAAACTGGAACGAGACGATTGGGAGCAACGTGTTCGTGTCGTTCAATTCGTCAGACCCGAACTCTCGCCATCGATCGATCAATTGGCAAAACTACAATCGGTATCGGAACGATTTGCAAAACAAGGGGTCGTGTTTGTTGCCGTTTGCGATGCTCGGTCTGATAAGTCACGTATGGAATCTGTCGTGGACGAAAAGCGGATAGAGATTCCGATCGCCATGGATCGACCTTCCGAAAAAGGTGCGAATAGCATAGGAAGCATGGGTGATTCCTTGGGAATCCAATTTGCGCCAACTACACTGGTAGTGGATCGGGCAGGAGTCCTGCGAGCTTCTGGGGTCAAACCCGACTTTTTGGACAACATGCTGAACCAATTGCTGGCTGAGTCGACCCCGATCCTGAAGACCGTGGTCGATGAAGCGGACAAAGTAGAAGAACGCAAAGCGGATTCTCCCAAGGAGAAGACCGACAACAAGGCGAGTGACTTTACCCCTGCAACACCTGCCCCTGCAACATCGGCCCCTGCAACATCGGCCCCTGGCAATCCATCGAAAGAGGATTCACCAGCACCTTCGTCCGAATCAAAAAAACCATAATCCCAACTCATCTTCGCAAACAAGTAAAGCATCCATGATTCAAGCGGAAGAAGTGAAGCAGTCGGAGTTTGCCCGTATCGTTCGGGAGCATGTTGCCAAAACGGTTGTCGGCCAACAAGCAGTCGTCGAACGTGTGATGATCGCATTGCTCACGGGCGGTCATCTCCTTCTCGAAGGGGTTCCGGGAATTGCTAAAACGCTGTTGGTACAAACGGTTAGCAAAGCAATCGACCTGCAGTTTAAACGGGTTCAGTTCACGATCGATTTGCTCCCATCCGATATCGTGGGCTCTGAAATCTTGGACCAAAAGTCGAGCGAGTTTCGGATTCACAAGGGACCGGTCTTCACAAATCTACTACTAGCCGACGAGATCAACCGCGCTAGTCCGAAAGTCCAGTCAGCACTCTTGGAAGCGATGCAAGAGCGGAAAGTATCGATCGGTGATCAAACGCACGTACTTCCTGCCCCGTTTCTTGTGATCGCTACCCAAAACCCGGTCGAGCAAGCGGGCACGTTTGAATTGCCCGAAGCTCAGTTAGACCGCTTCATGCTCTGCCATCGCTTGAGCTATCCTGGTCAAGAAGACGAGACCGAAGTGGTTCGACGAAGTCTGAAGTTGCAATTGATGAGACAAGGAGCTGGGGCTGTTCCGATGTCGGCCTTTGATGCGATCAAGGAGTCGGGTCTGCTCCATATAAGCGACTTGACCGAAGCGATGAGTAAAGTGCAAGAAGTGCATGTGAGCGAAGTCTTTATCCGCGATTGCGTAGAACTGATCCATCGAACTCGCAACCATCCAAAGATTGAATTGGGTTGCAGTCCTCGCGCGGCGCTCTCGCTGGTTCAAGCATCCAGGGCTCGTGCGTTTCTTTACGGAAGAGACTTCGTTGTTCCCGAGGATTTATTCGTTCTCGCAGAAGATGTCATTTTGCACCGCATCCGTCTCACCTACGAAGCGCTCGCGGATGGCCATCGGCCTGTTGCCGTGCTTCATGAACTCCTAGAGTCGATGACTTAGAGGATCGAGAGTGTAGGGGCAAACGCATGAAGGCGATTGAGCAAAAGGCTAAGCTACGTTCACCGAAAAAGCTTCCGCATGCCGATTTCGAGTTGGTAGCCCGACGATTGGCGGACGAACTAGCATTCGGTTCCGATACGTCGATGTTCGTCGGTAGCGGACTAGAATATGCCCAATCTCGTCCTTATGAACCCGGTGACTCCGTCAGGCAACTGGATTGGCGATTGACGGCGAAAACGGGCAAGCCGTTTGTGAAACAATACGAAACACTTCGTCGCATTTCGATCTACTTGATTGTGGATACTTCTTCTTCGATGAGTGTTTCATCGATCCCCTTTTCAAAACAAGACATGGCGATTTGGATCGCATCTGCACTTGGTTTGGCAGGGCAACGTCGGTTGAGCCCCGTGGCTGTCGTAGGGGGAGGAGAACGCGAAACGCGATTGGAACCAAGTCTTTCGCAGGGAGACTTCTGGCAATCGATTGAGCCGTTGCGATCGCGAGCGCATGGTGAGACAACCCAGATGGGTTCGCGGCTTCAATCGTTAGAACCACGGCTTCAACGGTCGAGCATCCTTTTCGCTATTACCGACCTGCATGATCCCGAGATTGGAACGAGCCTCAGACATGCGGCCCAAAAACACGACGTGGTGGTCCTGCATCTTGAGGATCCTGCCGAGCGGAACCGAACAAGTGCTGGGTTTTTTCGAGGTATCGAAGCCGAGACGGGCAAGATGTTCTTAGGAGGTGGATTGCAACGATGGCGTGGTGAATTGCCCATAGTTCAAGAGCTTATCGGAGCAGGTATCAGTTATCTGCATTTGCGAAGCGATCTTCCGTTCGTACCTCCACTTCGTCATTTCTTAGCATCGCGGGCGATGCTGATGAAGGGGAACTGATGAACCGACAGCCATCCGAACGATCCATAATCCATGTCGCGATGTTGCTGTCTTGCATCGTTTTTTGCTTGAGTTTGGTTGCATCGAATTCTTCCTTTGGCTTTGATGATCCTTCGGAGGTAGCTCAAGCGGAACGTGGCATAACAGGATCGTTTGAGTTTCGTTACCAAGGGAAAATACTGCACGTTCGCCCTCAACGCGAAGTCGATGCCCCCCTGAGTGTTCGGCTGCAACGTGTGAATGAACATGGCTCGAATTACGAAGCTCGATTCATTGGCAATCGCGAAGGCCGTTTCGATTTGCGAGAGTATCTCGAGCACGCCGATGGAACTCCGCCCAACGATTTGCCTTCCATGCCAGTGCAGATCGTGTCGATGCTCCCGAAAGATCAACGGAGCGATCTATTTGATTCGACCGTCTACCGCCCCAAAATTTTGGGAGGCTATCGATTCGCATGGATCCTTGGCGGACTATTGTGGATTGCGATTCCATGCATCCTTTGGGGCATCCGACACTTGAAAAAACTACCTGTTGCACCCGTGGTTCCTGAAATAAAGGAACCAACCGTTGCAGAACAATTGCGACCTCTGATTGAAGCCGCTGCTCACCGCCTATTGTCGACCGCAGAAAAAGGGCGATTGGAGTTGCTGCTTTATCACTTCTGGCGAGAACGAGGTGCCCTGACGCAAGACAATATGGCTGACTCGATCCGTAAATTGCGCACACTACCGGAGGCAGGTGAATTGTTTCGAGTCGTCGAAACCTGGTTGCATAGCAATCCGGAAGACACTTCTGTCGATCGATCGCCAGAAGCTATCTTGGCGATACTCAAGACTTATCAGTCCACCAAGGACGCTGCGAATGATGCCACAGACGGCGATTTGGCAAGTACAGAGGTTCAGCCAACAGGACAAGGAGTCGCTAGATGACATTTGCACATCATTGGGTGCTGCTACTCATTATTGTCCCTGTCGTCCTTTGTGTTTGGATGCTGCAACGAAGGACGTGGGGTGTTGCGATGCCCTACGACCATGGCGATCACAAACCTCGACGAATGCTCCATGGATTGTTGCGGTTCTTGGAATTGATTCCGATGCTAATCTGGATGGTTGTGTTGATTATCATTGCTCGACCTCAAGTCCAGAGAATTCCACGTGAAGAACGCGTGCTCAACAACATCCTCATTTGCATGGACGTGTCTTCAAGTATGACCATCGACAATCGATATGAGATGGCCAGAAAAGCGATGGAGGAATTCATCGATTCGAGAGACGGAGACGCGTTAGGTTTCACGTTGTTTGGCACACAACAAATTCGCTGGACACCTCTTACGAAGGATATTGCCACGATCAAGCGAGCGTTACCATTCGCCAACCCAAGGAATCAACCTCCGTTTATGGGTGGTACGATGATCGGTGCGGCGCTCCGTTTTTGCCGGGACAACATGGTGCGCGAAGCACCGGAAGGGGACCGATTGCTATTGTTGGTTTCGGATGGCGTCAGCGCGGATGTCAACAGCGGCAACTCGAGCGAGTTTGCTGACGAAATGAAGGCAGCGAACATCACGGTCTACCATATTCACGTAGGAACCGATCCAACGCCTCCCGACGTGATCGACATTGCCAATAGCACCGGTGGGGAGTCCTTTGTAGCAACTGACGCTGGCGGACTAAAGCGGATTTTTCGACATATCGATCGCATGAAGCCTGCTCGATTCAAGCCCGCGACGGCGATTCCTATGGACTCCTATCAACCCTTCGCTGCGATCGGTCTCTGCCTGCTCGGAGTGCTGGGCGTGAGTGCATTCGGATTGAGGTTCACGCCATGGTAACACTATTTCAAGGGATGGCACCGTCGTCAGCCGCACTCGTTATCACGATTCTGTTTACCATCGCAATCGGGATAGCGGAATGGTTGCATCAACGGCGCGTTCAGCGTGTCGCCTATCTCGCATTCGGCGAAGAGGGACGCCCTCGTCGTTGGGTGTATGCGGTACCCGTTATTCGAATACTCAGTGTTGCCTTGGCTGTTTGGGGAATGGCGGTTTTGCTATTCCTGGAACCATCAGCCGTAGATAAGGAACCAACGAGCGAAGCCTCAAAGCACCTACTCGTCTGTTTGGATGCTTCTCCAAGCATGTTCGTAGAAGACTCGGGTCCCGATGGAAAAACCAAACGCGCGATTTGGGCGGGTGAAGTCATACAAGCGATCCTGGATCGACTGGATACCGAAACAACGCGAGTCACCGTCTTTGCCGTCTATACGAAGTCGATTCCGGTGATCGAAGATACCTTCGACATGAATGTCGTTCGTAATTTGCTCGATGGACTGCCGTTATACGCAGCGTTTGAATCTGGATCGACGAAGCTATCGACCGGAATCAACGATGCTCTGACGTATGCCAAACAATGGAAACCCGATTCGAGCACATTGCTGATCGTTAGTGATGGTGATTCCGACGAACGACCTCAGATCCGCTCGGTCCCGTCATCGATTGCGGACACGATTATCGTAGGAGTTGGAGATCCGGTTCGACCGACGATAATTTCTGGACATCGATCGACACAGGATGTTGCGTCCCTCAAGTCGCTCGCTAGCAAGATGAAAGGGTTCTATCACCAAGGCAATAACAAACACTTGCCGAGCAATATCCTGAACAAACTAACAATGATCCGCCCCCGAATCGGTGAGGGAATGGGGCTTCGAGAGTGGGCTGTTTTGTGCATCGGCATAGGTGGAAGTATTCTGGCCATGCTTGGGCCAGCACTACTACTATTCGGTAGACGTTCCTCGGCGCATGCTGTTGTTCAAACAAAGCAAAAGACCATCACTTCAGCAACTGGACGGAAAACTGGGCCGAACGCTGGAGTCGCTTTCGCGAAGCCAATTGTCGAGAAAGGAGCCTCGTGATGTTGCGAATTTGGGGTTGGAGTTTGTGGGCGATTGTCCCAGTACTTGCGATGGTGTTTCATTTCGGGCCAGGCCAATCGTTGATGAAGCGAGATACGGCCGTAGATCGATTGACTATTGCAGAACGTGCAGAATCGGTCGCAGAAGAGTTGCAATCCGCAGCCCATGAAGCACAACTCGCGACGCTTCAAGCTCGCGACAAAAATGAACGAGACGACACCGATATTACACGCGCCGAATTGGACAGGCTCCTTGCTTTCGAACAAAAGGCATATGCTGCAGCGAGCGACGCATGGAAAGAGGCTGCCGAACGTTACCACGAAGTAGAAATGCTCCTCGAAGGTAGCAAGACGGCGAATCAGGTAAGATGGCTTCGCGGTCGCGCATTGGTACGAGCGGGCGAAGTCTTCAATGGAATCGATGAACTGCAAGCGACACTGGATGAAGCCCTCAGCGATCCATCCTCGAAGGATGCAAGCGGCAAATCATCCAAGTTGGTTCAAGCGACTCGCGAAGAGTTGGCCGCAGCGAATTATTACGGTGCACGACTGCTTCGCGAGGAAGGACGATCGGCCGATGTTTGGCGTCAAGTTTCCGATACGTCTCGACAGCAGTTTCGCTATCTCGCTGAGGGTGCTTCGGAACAAAGCCAAGCTGAAGCGGCACAAAGTCTTCAACGCAATCTAGAACGCGTATTGGATTTGGAACAACAAGACCGTTCCGAACTTGTTGGAAAGCCTATCCCCAAGGACTCGCCGAGAGCCAGACGACCTGGCGATGGCGAGCCGAAGCGAGGCAGGCCTGGTGTGGGACCGCCACGTGGCGATCAACCTGGCAATGGTGCGTCAGGAATGATGGAAATGGGCGCAGGCTGGTAATTTTGCCCGAACCAAGATGAAAGTAAATGCTATGTCGAGTTATCAAAAATCAGTCGCTATCTCTTTGTTCTTAGCAACTCTCTCGTTTGGAGAAGGGGCTCTCTTTGCTCAGATCCCAGCAGTACCATTGTTGCCCATGCGTCGCACTACCGAAGCATTGCCGAGCGGTGAAGACCCCGCTCAAACGGCCAATCGGCTTCGAGCAACACTCGCATTGAAACCTTCCACAAAAACCTTGAAGGATTCGGAGATCGCACTGCTCAAGGCTGATTACGAAAAACTTTCGAAAGAAGATCGCGAATCGATGGTTGCCGTCTACAAAGACCTCGGCATAGATCTCATGACTGCTTTTGGGCTCAATGGTCCGGAAACCGTAACTGACCCGAAAGCAGCCGCCGCTAAGAACGAACTTCTCAAGGCCGTACGCAAACTAAACTTTGCTCGGACCCCTGATAAAGTGTTGGAAGCGAGAGCGCAGATCGGACTAAAAGCGACTCCGATGCCAAACGAAAAGGCACCTGTGGACGAGTTGGCGGGCTGGCTACATTCCAATGTACTTGCAGGAGAATGGTCTGCGCTGCAAGTCTTTCTCAAGGACCGTGCTGGAAACGATGCTGCCGAGATTTATGCGCATGTTCTTCAATCGACAAATCAAGGGGACCCAGGATTGCTCCCCGAAGAGATCCTTGCAATCTCCGAAGCATGCCCTGCTGAGTTGACCGATTGGCAACTCTCGCTCTTAGCACAATTGTTGAAGACAGCAGCCTCCCGTTCCAGTACAGGTCCCTTACTGGAGAAGCTAAGAAAGGGAACCACCTTTTTCGGACCACAAGACGATGGACGAAGAGATCGCACGGCCAAGTTTCTCTCGGAGGCTTCGCTCGCAGTCGATGCATACGGTTACTTGCCCATTCTCGAACTCGCCAGACAACGCTCCAATACAACGGCGTTGACGTCGCATGCAAAGTATCACGAAGCGAGAGCCAAGGAATTGGGGGCGACCCCTCAAGCTCAGACCCACCAGCGTACGGCTTGGGATCTCTATTGCGAGATTGCTTTGATGGACAAGGCGGATTTTGCATCTCGGCGAGAAGCGATGGGGCAAGCGATCGAGTTGCTTCCTAGCATTCCACCTGGTCCTGCAACGCAGTGGCTGCAAAACGTTTTCGCGAACAAGGCGCTCGCAGCCACCGGTCTAGAAGCGGTGGCTCTTAAGGCGATGCGAATTGGTAACGAGAAGATCGGTATCCAAGAGCGAGCGTCCGCTATTTTGATGATGAAGGATTCCGTGGATGCTCTGCTTAACGATGAGACGATCGAAATTGAACAGCTTCGGATTCCGTTGCGACTGCTAACGATGAGTTTAGTAGCAGCCGCCGAAGAAACGATTGCTAAGCAAGCGACGAAGGCAGGGGTGGCACCTGAAACGACGCTGCTTTTGCGTGCTCTTCCCGGCGATAAATGGCGAGCGTCCATCGAACCTAGCTTGGCAGTGCGTGCATTCAAGGCTTTTATCGGCATTGCTCTCAGCGCAGACAATGTGGACATGGCTCTCGATCTGCTTGCCAAAGGTTTGCAGCGTGCGCCCGGTCAAAGTATTGAAATGGCGGACGAGTTCTTGAAGGTATGGATGCTTCGATTGAATCCGCCACCCGATCCGAGACGAATGCAGTCTCTCATCATTCTGGGAGGCCGAACGCAACAAGCTTCGGCACCGCTCACCAGAGGTCGACAAGATCGCAATTTGGAAAAGCTGCAGACGTTACTCGATATGCTCGACAAAATCGGTGCCAATGGCCGTACGCTCGATAGGGTCGTTACTGCATTCTCTTCATGCCATGGCAAGGCTGAGACGTTTCGACGCGAGAACGTCGTCGCCGTATTGGGACCAATTGAAAAGCTGGCTCCCGCCGTTTCTGCTCGATTGGCAGAGTCGATGCGATCTGGTTTGAATGGCGATTGGCGTTCGCGTGATGCTCAGAAAGCGGCTGGCAATCAACGTAGCGCTTCGGAGATTGAGGCATTGATCGAATCCGGTTATCAGTTGGCTCTCGAACTCATCGACTCGGCGATGCATCAGCAACCTGACTCGTGGCGTTATGCGATGACAAAAGCCGCGTTGGCTTACGATCATATGCAGTTTCGAAAACAAAAGGATCAAGATGCTGCTGCGTACAACATGGCGAGGCGCGATCTGTTCAAAGCCTTCGGCGATGCTGCCAAACAATACCAAGCGGCCGTGATTCGAGGTGAGCTTCGCGAAGATCCAGGGGTTTACATGACTTGGTTTAGTATTGCGCTCGGTTCCAGCGATCTCGATGCTTTGAAAGCGGATGACTTACTTACCGAAGGCGCTGAAAACAATGAACAAATGCAGCTCATACGTAACCAAATCTTGGAAATGCCGTCCGAGATGGCGGCTTCCCATTTAGGGGAATTCGCCCGTCGCGTTACCGACAAATTGCCGAACATGACTCCTGAAGTCAAACCTGGCGTAGTTCGCAGAGCGAATGAAATCGTCGGGGATCACCCACAGGGTGCATTGCTCCGTCAAACACTCGATCTCTACAATGATTTGCTTCGAAACGAGCTCTATCTCCATGTGGCTATCGATGGAGGTGATCATGTGGGGACCAAACCGTTCGGTGCCACGATTTCGCTTCGATACACAGCCGCCATCGGTCGTGAATTGGGCGGATTCAATCAGTATCTGCAGAACAATGTTTACACTTATATTTCGGGTAGGTACCAGCCCACGAACTTTCGAGATCGTTTTGAAAAGACATTGACGCAAGCGTTTTCGGATGATTTGGAACTGATCCACGTGGGATTCTTTGACTCCATGAATCCGCCGAAACCGATTCAAGTGGAAGGAAAAAGTGGTTGGGAAGAAAAGCCACTTTGTTACCTTGTCTTGAAAGCCAAAGATCCGAGCGTCGACCGATTGCCATTGCTTCAGATGGATATCAATACTACGGACGAGTCCGGTATGGTCGTGTTGCCAATTCATTCGAACAGCGTGCTGATCGACGCGACCGATCGGGCAGAGAAGAATGACAGCTCCAATTCCAGACCCATCTTTGATCTTGATGTTGCTCAATCGATCGATACGCGAGGAGTAACCACATCTGGCGGAATCGCTGGAGCCACCGCCTCGCAGGAGAAAGAAATCAAGATTGAGATCTCTGCGACAGGGCGGGGTGTGCTGCCAGAGCTGGAAGATCTCGTGAAGGACTTGGGTACAGCAATACCTGGTTATGCTTGGAATCGAGAGAAGACAGAATCGGAACCTCTTCAGGTGGTCGGCGTCAAGACATCCAGCCGAGCGGGGATTTTTGGGAATCAGGATTCCGAATCGGACGCATACATAGAACCAGATGGAGATGGCTTGTTCAGGCTCCCAACGACTCGAAAGTGGACGGTTCGGTTTGAACCATCCTCGATGACTTCGAAGAACATCATCAACGTTCCGCAGTTGGCATCCGGTTTAGCGGGCAAACTTACCTCCGAGCGATACGTCGACATGGATTTGGTTCCCATTGAATCAGAGACGATATCAATTCAGGAAGGTGGCAAAACCAACGTAGCGATGATCCTAGGAATTGTCAGTGCCTGTGTTTTGTTGCCAGTCTTTGTTCTATTGTGGCTTCGCGTGGGAAGTTCCATGGCACCTGCCCTGGATGAAACGTTGAAGATGCCTAACGAGATAACACCCTTTTCAGCGATCATCACTTTGCAACGATTTGCGAAGCATCATTCGGCAAAGATGTCGAACGAGGATCGTGGTCAATTGCGAAAGGATATCTCGAATCTAGAGCAAGCATATTTTGGAGTCAATCCAAAATCAGATCCCATGGACGCAAAAGACACCGTCGTACGTTGGCATCAACATTTGACTCACCTAACTTGATGGATTTAGTGCACATGCGACAATTCAAATGAACCGGCAATTGCAAATGCTTCCGATCCAAGTGATTGAATGGCTACATTTGCAAACCACTAAAGATAGCGTTGGACAAGCGGGGCGGCCACGCGGAGGCGCCGGAACTTGCGAAACTCTTCCGGTGCTGCGTTGCTCTCCCTCGCTTCGTAACGCAACAACGAACCGCGCTCGACTTCTGTCGAAGCTCGGACTTCGCGATCGTAAACCGATTTCGAAGACTGAGCGAAATCGAGATCGTCGATCACGATAGCGACTTCCAAGTTTTTTCGCTCCGACAAAAAATCTAGGTTGTGACTGCCGATGATTGTAATTCGGTCATCGATGCGGATCAGTTTCGAATGCAAAGTACATTCGCCTCGATACTCAAAAATTCGCACCTTGTTTCGGAGGAGCCAACGACGCTCATTCGCGAAGGCCGCGTGTACGATGATCTGATCCGTGGATTCCAGTGAGTTCGTCAGCAACCGAATCGAAACGCCTCGATCCGCCGCTTGCGTGATGAGCGATCGCATTTTGTGCGAAACTGCGAAATAGGGTGTTGCGATGTCGATGGAGCATCGAGCCTGGGAGATTAGTTCCGCGATCTGGGAAGAGATGGCGCCCGGATCCGATTTCGAACAGCCGACACAATCGTGGAGGAAACGAATGCAACCTACCTCTTGCGGTTCGTGCTCGAGTCGAGATCGCAGATCACAGGCTGCAAGTGGTGCGGACTCGCATTCGTGCAACCATTCTGTAATCTCTGCCTTGGCCTGGTCCCTCGGCATACATTGCCATTGGGGATGCACATGTTTCGCTTCCGATTTTTTGGCTTCGTTTCCGATCAATCTCGGTTGGCCTACGTTGCATTCGCTCCAGCGAGATTCAAAATAGGCGCGGGCGGTTGCCGCAACCGCGCCGACGGCGACTACATCGTGGTCCATGTAGAGTCGTTGGCCTATCCCAAAAAAGTCTTCCTCAAGATTTCGGCCACCCATGAGCAGGTAGTGTCCGTCGACAATAAACAGCTTTTCGTGCATTCGCGGACGTCCCAACTCTATTTGGTACCGAACATCCACGGG
>Ga0207937_1000300_pt1 | contig 17711 bp, 15 predicted proteins | sample LakMenEpi04Sep11_FD_150668 | JGI IMG/M metagenome (GOLD analysis project Ga0207937, IMG submission 150668) | Freshwater microbial communities from Lake Mendota, WI - 04SEP2011 deep hole epilimnion (SPAdes) | ecosystem: Environmental > Aquatic > Freshwater > Lentic | place: Lake Mendota, Madison...
ACGGATTCCGGAGCCACTTTTCGAAGCGCTGCTCAAAGATTCTTTCTTCCAAGATTATCTCGGATCAGCCACTATTCCCGACCCCCACCCGGAAACGCCCCAAGGATGAAAGCGCGCTTGATTCAACATTCGCTGTTCGCGGTCGTCGGGCTGTTTCTTACGAGCGGGGTGGCGCGCGGGGCGGATGCGAGCATTTTCACGGCGGATCTTCCGTTCGATGCGGATCAAAATTTGCCGGCATGGATGCACGGGCCGCCGCTTTCGGCGCCGGGCGAGAGTCCACGGTTGGCATTCCGTTTGTCGCCGCCCGCGGGCCGCGATTTGCTGCTCAACATGGTCTTCGACGAGTCGGAGGGGGGAGGACTGCGGTTGGAATGGCTGCGCGATGGCCACAGCACTCCGGAAGTCATCGCCGACAACTTGGCCGAGGGTCTGGCCGTGGCCAACCAGCGGCATTTGCTGGTCAGCGCCGCGCGGCTCGGCGGCAACGGCACGCTGCTTTTGCAGGGCGGGACGAACCTCAACGTCAAACGCGTCAAATTCGAGTGGGTTTCTGAACGCACGATGCTGGCTTCGGCCACGCGTTATGTGCCGGTCGTGGTGACAGCCGCGCGTTTGACCTTGGCCGAGGCGGATGTGGACGGCGGGCCGCGTCCGATGCTGCAGGATGAATGGCGTGACCGGGTCGTGCGGGCGGCGTTGACCGAAAACGCGGAGCTTGTTGCGCCATCGCTTGAATTGGTGGCCACGCTCGAGCAGGCGCCCACGGTGGCGCGGTTGGAGGCGTCCGTGGCCGGCGCGTATCTTGACCAGGAAGTCTGGTTGGTGGTGAACGAGCACGAGATCGGTCCGCTCGCCATCGAGGTTCCGACGCTGGAAGACCCGGGTCATCTGCAGGAGGAGCCGGGGCGGGAAACCGTCTTTGCCGGCTGGCGGCGGGCGTCGATCTGGGTGCCGGCGGCGCTGTTGCTGCCGGGAGAAAACTCCCTCTTGCTCGAGCTGCGCTCGCCGGTGAATGCCGTATACCGTAACCGCGCTTATGTGCGCGAGGCCGTGCTCGAACTGTCTTATCCCGCGCCGATGAGGGAGCCCGATCTCTCCTTGCCTGTGATGGATTTGCCGGTTGCGCTGCCGGAACCTTCTGCGGCTCCGCTAAGTGGCGAAGCTGCCCCGGCCGACGCACTCATGAACTTCTGGCAGCAGGGCGGCGGTTCACTTTGACCGATCTTATCGCATGAGAAAAATGTCCCCACGCCGTCCAAACCGTCGACTCGAGGCGGGCTACACCTTGTTCGAAATCATGCTCGTGCTCGGCATCATCGCCGTGCTGGTCGGTTCGGCGATTTACCTGCTGGTGGGCAACATCGACGTGGCCCGTGAGGCGCGCGTCGAGGCGGATATCCAGAGCATCAGCACGCAGATCCGCGTGTATGAAATGCAAAATCTGCGCCCGCCCACGACCGAACAGGGTCTGGCGGCTCTCGTGAAACGCCCTTCGACCGAGCCTGCTCCGCGCCGTTGGCGACAGTTGCTCGAGCAAATCCCCCTCGATCCATGGGGCGAGCCCTACGTTTATTACTCGCCCGGCAAAAAGAATCCGCAAGGCTTCGATCTTTTCTCCAAGGGTCCGGACCGCCAAGAGGGCGGCGACGACGACATCGGCAATTGACGCCGCCGGGCGCGGCCGTGAAGCCAATGCCGCCACCTACGACCAAACCTCTAGCGCGCGGCTACACGCTGCTCGAAATCGCCCTGGTCGTGACCATTATCGTCCTGCTCATCGGGGCCGTGGTGCCCTTGACCAGCGGGTTCACGCGCGAGCAGCGGTTGCGCGATGTTGTGCGCGAGTTGCTCGTGCTGGCCAAGACGGCGCGCACCGATGCCATGACGACCGGTCAGCCGACGGAGGTGGTCTTTGTGAAAAGCGGCTTTGTGCTGCAGCGCGCCGGTGCGGAGGAAGCGGTGGAGACCTTCCGGTTGCCGCGCGGCATGACTTACCAGATCCGGCCGTTCGCCTCGGACAAAACCCTCAAGCCCGACGAGCAGCGCTGGATTTTCCAACCCTCGGGCCTGTGCGAACCGATCACCGTGCGGGTGATGGAGGACGAGGCGTGGATGGAAGTGCGCTTCGATGCGCTCACGGCCGGACTGGCCGATGAAAGTTACAACATCCCGTGAAAGCCGCCGGATTCACCTTACTGGAAATGCTCACGGCGATGTTCATGTTCGTCCTCGCGGTGGGCGGGCTGGCTTTGGCGATGGACAAAATTTTTGCCGCCAATGTGCTGTTGCGGCGTGACGCGGAGGTCCGGCAGCAAATCGAGTCATTGCTCGACGAGGCGATGGTGTTGCCGATCGAGATTCTCGAAGCGGGGCGCGAAAGCGATCCCGATGCCATGGGCGCACGCTATTCCCTGAGCGCGGTGCCGGCGGAGTTGCGGAACATGGACGACGAGGAATTGCCGGGGCTGTGGTGGGTGACCGTGCGGGCCGAGTGGACCGAGGGAAAGGAGAAGCAGGAATGGGAGGAGAAGTTCCTGCGTTATCAGCCATGAAGCGAGCGCGACACTTACGGCGGAACACGGAGGCGTTCACCCTTTTCGAAATGATCGTGGTGGTGGCAATTTTTGTGCTCTTGGCCGGCGGGATTTACGCCACGGTCAATGCCGCCGTGCGGGCCACGGCCACGCTCACGGAGGAAAACGCCCAGGTGCAGCGTCTCGAAGCTTTCGTTTCGCTGGTGCGGAAAACTTTCCACAATCTGCCCGCGACCGCGCGTTTCAGCGGCACGGCGGGCTCGCCTGAGTCGGGCGGGGGGGCGGAAATCGTTCTGCGCGAGGCGCCGGGTGTTTTTGCCTGGGGCATGGGGGGCCCGGTCAAGGGCACGGTGTTGCTCGCGGCGCGCCCGCGCCTCGGTGGCGGACGGGAAATCAGCCTGCTTACGCTCCCGGGGACATTGTCGGAGATGGAACTGCGTGAAGCGGTGGATCGCGGGGCGTGGCTGCGGCTTTTGCCGGACTTGCGGGAGGTGCGTTGGCGGTTCTGGGACGAGGCGCAGCAAGATTGGGTGGACACTTGGCCGGAGGGAAATGAACGTCCGCCCCTCGTGGAACTGAGCCTGACGATGCTCGGAGAGAATATACCGCGCGCTTATGTCTTCTGGCTGCCGCCGGTGCGGGAAATGGCAACGGGACAATCGGTCACTCCGCGCGAGGGGGAGCAGGAGCCGCCGCCGGAGGAGAATCCATGACGCGCACCTCCCGACAACACGGCGCGGCCTTGTTGCTTGTCCTGTGGGCGATTGCGGTGGTGTCTTTCGCCGTGGTTTGGCTGGCCGATGTGGTGAATCTGGAGTTGGAATCCGGCGCGGCCGGCGCGGCGGGCCTGCGGGCGCGGACGATCGCGTTGAGCGGGGTGGCGTTGGGGGTGCATCCGCAGGTCGATCGCGATGACACGACCTTGCTCGAGCAAGATTTCGGCTCCGGCGAGCGCCTCGAGGTGCGTATCCGCGGCGAGGGGGCAAGGTTGAACATCAATCGCCTGCTGGCCGACCAGGATCGCATCACGTTGAAGAATCTTTTCATCCTCTGGGGCTTGTCGAACGACGAGGCGGATCAACTCATCGACAAGCTGATCGACTGGACGGATGCGGATGATTTCCGTCTGCTCAACGGCGCGGAGCGCGCGGAGTATTTGACCTTGGGGATTTCCGATGCGCCGGCCAACCGACCGTTTCGCTCGGTCGCGGAGATGGCGCAAGTGATCGGCATGGACCGGGTGGCGCAGGTGAATCCGGCTTGGGCTGAAAGTTTCACCATTTTCGGCGACGGCAGGGTGGACGTGAACGAGGCGGGCGCCGAGGTGTTGCAGGCGGCGACGGGGCTGACGCCCGAAATGGTCGGGGAAATTTTGCGCATGAGGGTCGGCCCCGATGGCGTCGAGGGGACCGAGGACGATTTTGTTTTCGAAAGCACGGATCAGTTGCGCGGCTGGCTGCAGGGGTCGACATTGCCGCTGGAGCAGGTGATGTCGCGGCTCACTACGGAAAGCCCGGTCAAAAGAATTGATAGCCGGGGGATGGTGGGCGACCGTGCGGTGCTGATTTCGGTTGTCGTGGCCACCGGTGAAGGCGGCCCGGCGAACACTTACCTGCTATGGGAGGAAAAATAAAATCATCGCGCCCGACACGCCGCAATGCGGTGTTGCGACCCGTTATGGCCGGGTGGCAACGCTGGGAGGAGAGCGAGGCGGGGGGGTGGGCGTTGGCGGGCGAGGCTAACGATTTACACAGGCTCTCGCCGGGTGCCGGATGTGTGATTGCGGTGCCGGTGCGACGCGCTTTTTCATTGGCCGTGTGGGTGCCGGGTGAGGACCCGTCGCTCGTCGGCGATCTGGTTTACACCCAGCTGGAAGTGCGCGGCTTGGCCGGACGCTCGCGCGAGTTGACGACATTCGCCTGGCAGGAAATCGCGCGGGAGGACCACGAAGTGCTCCTGCATGCGGTCGTGCTCCCGTCGCATCTCGCGCCGGATTATTGGAATGGCGAGGTGACGGAATATGCGGTTTCGCCGGCCTGTCTGCCGCTGGCGCCCGATGCGGTGAATGTGTGGGAAGAAGAGGGTGGCTGGGTTGCGGCCGTGACGCGGGCGGACAAAATGGTCCATTTTCAACCGCTCACCGAGCCGGTGCCGAATGCGTCCATGGCTCTGGAAATCTGGCTCATGCTGGCGCCGTTGGAGGCGGGACGGATGACGTCAACGCAGCCGGGCGTGCGGCTTTTTTACCAAGGTGACCAAGCGCCGGATCTGGCCGACTGGCGGGCCGAGGGGAGACTGCCGGTGGAGGTGAGTCCGCTGCCTGCGCCGGTGCGTCCTGTGAAATCTCTGGTCTGCGTTCCCTTGCCGGTGCGGGAAGTTCAGCTGGCCAAGCAGGTGTCGGCCCGGCGTCAGCGTTGGGCCTTTTTTGCGGCCGCGGTTTATTTCCTCGTGGTGCTGGGTCTGGCGGCCAACACGCTGCGGTTGCACGGTCGTGCGCAATCGCTGGCCCGCGAGGTCAACCGCGATGCGGGGCCGGTGACGGAGGTGCAAGCGACGATGAGCCGCTGGCAAGCGCTCGAACCGGCCTTGGAGCCGGCGGGTTTTCCTCTGGAGGTGCTGCATCAAGCGGCGGGGTTGCTGCCCAAGGACGGCGTGCGCCTCACGCTTTTCACGATGAACCTCGACCGGGTGGCCATCGTGGGCGAAGCCTCGACCCTGCGGGCGGCTCAGAAGTTCCAGGAGGACGTGACCAAGAATCCGGCGCTGGCGGGATTCGATTGGAAGGCGGAAAATCCCAAGACGCTGCCGACAGGCAGCACAAAATTCCAGATCGACGGTTTGCGGCGCGGGGGCGCAACCGACGGGGAGAACGAATTCGATGAGAGCGCTGACCTCTAAGGAAAAAAAACTGCTGGCGGCGTTGCTCGGCGCGATCTTCGTGCTGCTCAATGTGGTTGGCTTGCAGGCGTTCCTCCAGCGTCAGCGAGCCCTGCAAAAAAGCATCGCGCAGCTGGAGTCGCAGTTGGTCTTGAACCGTGCAGTGCTGGCGGAAAAGCCGCTCTGGGATGAGCGGGCGGTGTGGCTCGACGAACACCAGCCAACAGACGACACGTCGACGACGGAAGACGACTCGAAATTCCACGACTTCGTCGAAAAAAGTGCCAAGCAGAGCGGACTGCAATTCACGCGCAAATCCGTGGGCACGCAGCTGATGGGCGGGCTTTACGCCGAAGTTTCCGACACCTCGCAGGTGCAGGGCAACATGGAGTCGCTCGTCAAATGGCTCCACGAACTCCAGCAGCCGAAAGCTTTTCGCGCGATCAAGCAGATCTCGATCAAGAGCGGCGAACCCCCGGAGGTCGTCTGCGAGATCGAAGTGGCGCGTTGGTTTCGCGCAACCGGGGAGGGCAAGCCATGAAAATTCTTTTCGTGCAGCTTGTGGTCGCGTTCGTGATGTGCGGCTGGTTACGGGCGGAGGAGGCTGGCCCGCAGGATTTGTTGATGGTGCCCGCGGTGGCGCCCCGTGGTGGCGAGGACGCCCCGGAACCGGCCGGAATGACTGCGTCAGAAGAGGGCCAAGAAGCCGCGGCCACCGTGGAGGGTGATGTCTACCCGCTCTCGCGTTATTCCGCGTTGTGGACCCGCTCGCCCTTCCAACTTGAATCGATCGCGCCCACGGCGCTGTCCGAGGGTATCGGCCAGCGTTATGCTCTGACTGGCATCGCGCAAATCGACGGTGAACCGATTGTGTTCGTGATGGATCGGGGCACGCAGGAGCGTTCCATGGTGAAAAAGGACGGCAGCAAGTCCGGGCTCGCGCTCGTCCAGATCGATGTGCAGCAGAAATATGCGGATTCGACGGCGACTGTGCGCCTCGACGGCGAGGTGGGAACGCTCAAATTCGATGCCGCACCTCAGATGGCAATGCCGACCGCCCCCCGGCCCATTCAACCGGGCGTGCCCCAAGCGATGATCCCGCCCCAACAGATTCCGGGAGCGGTCCCACCCATGGCACCGCCGGTGCCCCCGGGGCAGCCTGTTACTGCTGCGAATGGCGTCGCAAACGGGCAAGTTCAAGCTGATCCCAACAATCCGCAACAGGGCCAACCGCCGCGGGTGATCCGACGTCGGGCAATCATCCCAGCCGCGCCTTGAGAATATGACGGCATCTGCTTCAATGACCCCGATGAAACGCCCCCGCCGCACGCAAATTTTCTCCGCAATTCTCGTGGCGGGTCTTTCATGCGCTGTTTCCTCGCGGGCGCAGGAGCCCGGAGCGCCTCCCACTGACACCGACGTCTTGCCCGTCGCGCCGGCATCGTTGGACCCGGTGACACCGATCCCTGCCGCCCCGGCCGGACAACCCGAGCCGACGGTGCAACTGACATTCCCGAATACCTCGGTGAATGAAATCTTGAGCCTCTACGAAGTTCTCACCGGCAAGCGATTGGTGCGCGACTCCTTGCTGGCTCAAGGCCAACCGCTCACCATTGTCGTGCCCGGCGAGGTGCCGCGCAGCGAAGCTATCCGCCTCATCGAAGCCTCGCTGCTGCTCAACGGCTACTCGTTTGTGCCGGTGGATGATAAAACACAGAAGATTCTTGGTCCGGCGAAGTTCCCGCGCTCGGAAGGTATCCCGATTTATTCTTCCCCTTACATGCTGCCGGATTCGGACCAAGTGGTGAGCTATTTCATGAAGCTCAACTACCTTGCGCCGCAGGAGGCCGCGCAGCTTTTCTCGACCTTCATCAGCCCGCCGAAAGTTTACACATCGTTCACCCCCGTGCCGAACGTCCAAGCCGTGCTTATCACGGAGAATGTGCCGGTGATCCAAAAACTCATCTCGTTGCAAGCGATGGTCGATGTGCCCCCGGCGCAGGTCATGACGGAATTCATCAGCCTGAAACGTGCCGATGCCGAGAAAGTGGCCGAGCTTTTGCAGACGTTGATCGATCAGCGCAAGGAAAACGCGGCCAAGCCGCCCGGCCAACCGCAGGTGGATGCGCAAGGGCAGGTCGTGCCCGCTTCCCTCGGCACGGCTGGCGGCGGACAATTCGAGTCCAATCTCGTGATCGGTGAAACACAGATCGTCGCCGACCCGCGCACCAACCGCATCCTCGTGGTCACCCGCCCCGTCAATTTTCCCTACATCAAACAACTCATCGATCAACTCGATGCTCCTGTGCCTCTCGATACGGTGCTGGAACGTCCGCTGCAGTTTGTTTCGGCCGGTGATGTCCTGCCGGTGCTGCGCGATCTGCTGATGGAGGGCGAAGAATCGTCGGCCGGAACGACCGGAGGCGGGCGCCGCGAAGGATCCACCGTCTCGCAAAACGATTCGACTTTCGGTCAAGGGATCGGTTCCGACAGTTCCGGCAGCGGTCTCAACCGCCCCGACCGTCTGAAGGAACCCAATGCCGATGTCGCGCCCGAGTCGGTCATCATCGGCAAGACCAAGATCATCTCCGACAAGAGCGCGAACTCGATCATCGCGATCGGGCCGCCCGACAGCCGCCAGAAAGTGGCGCAGTTGCTTGACATGCTCGACGTGCGACCGCGTCAGGTTTACCTCGCGGCAGTCATCGGCGAGCTGCGTCTGACCGACGACATGGAATTCGGCTTCAGCTATTTCCTCCGTTACCAAGGTGCCGGGGGAACGGGAGCCGCCGGATCGATCATCAATTCGGCCCTCGGCAGCGTCCTCGGTGGCTCGAATCTCCCGACGCCCTCCGATCTCATCAAACCGCAGCTTTTCCAGAATCTCGCCGGTCTGACCGTTTACGGCACGATCGCCGATGCGGTGGATATCTACGCGCGCGCGCTCGAGAAAACGGGCAAATTCAAAGTTCTTTCCCGCCCGGTCGTTTACACGACGAACAACAAAAAAGCCGTCATCAGCTCGGGCCAGCAGGTGCCCTTCACGAGCAGCACGCTCACCTCGACCTCGATCAGCGGCGGCCCGATCAACCAATCGGCCGGCGTCACGGCGAACATCACCTACAAAGACGTGCTGCTCAAACTCGAGGTCGTGCCGCTCATCAATGCCAACAAAGACGTGACGCTTGTCATCGCGCAGACGAACAACAACATCCTCGGCTTCGAAAATTTCGGTGCGGACAACAAGGCGCCGATCATCAGCGCGCAGGAATTGACCACGACCGTCACGGTTCCCAACGGCGGCACCGTGGTGCTCGGCGGCCTCATCATCGAGAGCACGACGGGCGACGACTCGGGTGTTCCGTTTTTGATGCGTGTCCCCGTGCTCGGTTATCTTTTCAAACAGACCACGCGCAAAGTGGAGCGCAAGGAACTCATCATTCTGCTCCAGCCGACCGTGGTGGAAAACAACGACGACCTGGCCCGTGTCAGTTCGGAGGAAATGAACCGCAGCAAGCTCGGCAACGAAGCTTACGCGAAGGCGAATCCTTGGGAGTTTGCCGATACGCCGGTCATCATGGATGCCCAATCTCTCCAACCGGATTCACGGATTCGCAAAACCCGCGATCCCCTGCGTCCGGCCGGCTGGGATTATCAACAATACGCGGCACCGACGCCCACGCCGCCGAAGAAACAACGCTCCGCTCCCGCGACGCGGTAGTTCGGGGCAAGGAATGGTATGGCGTTGATTCCCGAACTGGTGGAACTCGCGGCGCGCCACGGTGCGACCGACCGCCCGAAGATGGCCGCTTCGTTGCAGGACGCGGCGCGAACACAGTCGTCTCTTCTGCGTGCCCTGCTCGATTCCGCCGAGATCGAAGAGAACGGCTTTTACCGCGACCTCGCCGAGAAATTCCATTTGCGCTGGGGCGGGGCGGACATCGCCAAGGCCACGCCGGAGCTGCGGGCCAAGCTGCCGGCGCGCATCGCCCTGCGCTACCAACTGCTTCCGGTGATGGCCGAGGATGACCAACTCACGCTGCTCACCTACGACCCTTTTGATTCGCTCGCGCGCCAAGCGGTGGCCGAAGCCGTGCCGCAGCGGGTCCGTTACGAAATTTACACGCGCAAAGGTATCCTGCCCGCGTTGCGTCAAGTTTACGGCATCGGCGCGGAAACGTTCGAGGAATTGCTCGAGGGTCGCGGGATGGAAGATGAAATCGATCTGAGCCGCACCGAAGAAGTCAATGTGCTCGATGAAGACGAATCCGAAGAGGCCTCGGTCAAAAAATTCATCAACCAGGTCATCCGCGAAGCTCTCCGCGAGCGCGCGACCGATATCCACGTCGAGCCGCTGGCCGACGACCTGCGCGTGCGCTACCGCATCGACGGTGTGCTGCAAGAGGTCCCCGTGCCGGCGCAAATGCGCAAGCTGCAGCGCTCGGTCATCAACATTCTCAAACTCACCGCCGGCCTTGATCTCGGCGAGGATCGTCGTCCGCAAGACGGCCGCATCTCGCTCGAGTTGGGCGGCCAGCCGATCGACGTGCGCGTGGCGTCGATTCCCACGATCAACGGCGAAAGCATCAGCCTGCGTTTGCTCGGCAAGGAGGTGTTCAGCTTGGAGCGACTTGGCTTGGACGAGGACTACGCGGCCAAAGTGCGCGAACTTCTCGCCATGCCGAACGGCATTGTGCTCGTCACCGGCCCGACCGGCTGCGGCAAATCGACGACGCTTTACACGTTCCTGGCCGGACTGAACACGAAAGAGCGGCGCATCCTCACCATCGAAGATCCGGTGGAACACAAGCTGCCCGGCGTGAACCAGAGTGCGGTGCAGCCGGAGATTGGCAACACGTTTGCCAATCTCCTCCGCAGCTTCCTCCGCGGCGACCCGAACGTGATCATGGTCGGTGAGATGCGCGACTACGAGACGGCTGAGATCGCGATCCGCGCCGCATTGACCGGTCACTTGGTCTTCAGCACGCTGCACACGAATGATGCCGTGGGAGGCATCACGCGATTGCTCGATATGAACGTCGAGCCGTTTCTCGTGGCCAGCGCGGTGCGCGCCTTCATCGCGCAGCGCTTGGTGCGGCGCCTTTGCCCCGCCTGCAAGGTGGCCGCGCAGCCCGGCGATTATGCGCCGGATTATCTCCGCAGCATCGGTTTTCCTCCGGAAGACGAAGGCAAAATCATGCGCGCGGCCGGCTGCGAAAATTGCCGTCAATCGGGCTACGAGGGACGCTTGGCCATCATGGAGATCTGCATGGTCACCCCGCGTCTCCAGGAAATGATCACCCACCGGAAAACCGCGGCCGAGCTGCGTCCCGCGGCCGAGCGCGAAGGAATGCGCCCGCTGCGGCGCTACGGTTTCGATAAGGTCGCCGCCGGGTTGACCACGATCGAGGAAGTCATGCGCGTGACGACATCGGACCTCAACGCGCTGGACGAGTAGAGCCATGCCAGTCTTTGTTTATCAGGCTTTGCAGGCGGGTGGCGGCAAGGCGTCCGGAGAAATCGAGGCGACCAGCCGGCAGGATGCGTTCGCCCGGCTGCGCCAGCAAAATCTGCAACCGTTTTCCCTCGCGATCAAAGGCGCACAGCAACAGACCGGCACCGCCGGCGTTGTTGCCGGGGAGAATGTCCTCACGCGTCCGCAGGTCCTGCTGTTCACCGAGGAGCTGTGCGAGCTGCTCGAGGCGGGACTCAAGCTTGACCGCGCTTTGCAGGTGATCGAGCAGCGGCAGGACAAAAGTGCTCTCCGCGGCGTGGCGGCCAGCGCCCGGCAGTCGTTGCGCGAGGGTATGACCTTTTCCGCCGCGCTCAAAAAAGCGAGCCCGAGCTTTTCCGAGCTCTACTGCAACATGGTCAAAGCCGGCGAGGCCAGCGGCACGGTGCCGAAAATTCTCAAGCGCCAGGTCGAGTTCCTCACCATGATGGGTGACCTGCAGCGCCGCGTGACCAGCGCGCTGATTTACCCCTCGGTGATTTTTTCCGCGGGCATTGGTTTGCTGATCATTTTCATGACGTTTCTTCTTCCGCAGCTGACCGCGCTTCTGGGCAAGACCGGGCAAACCTTGCCGTTGGCCACGCGAGCGCTCATCGGGACGAGCGAGTTTTTCGGCAGTTATTGGTGGGTGATCTTGATCGCGGCGGGGGCGGCGATTCTGGGGTTCCGCCATTTCACCAGCCGCGGAGAGGGCCGGGCTTGGTGGGACCGGGTGAAACTGCAGTTGCCGGTGTTCGGTCCGCTGCTGCGGATGAGGTTTTACGCGCAGTTCACGCAGACGCTTTCCACACTGCTGAACAACGATGTCTCGCTCATGCAGGCGATGCAGTTGATCCGCAACGCGACGCCGAATGTTTACCTGCAAGGGTTGCTCGAGCGGGTGGCCGATCATGTGCAGGACGGCGCGCAACTCTCCCGCGCGGTCGAGCGTGTAAAATTTTTCCCCCCGACGATGATCGATATCATCCAAGTCGGGGAAACGACGGGCGATCTCGGGGCCGCCTTAGAGCGTTGCGCGAAAAACTATGACAAACAACTCTCCGTGGTGATCGAACGCGTGACCGCGCTCATCCAGCCGATGGTGATTTTGATGGTGGCGCTGTTTGTCGGACTTGTTGCTTACTCGATGATCACCGGTATTTTGCAAACGGTGTCGGGATTGCCCAAACGATGAAAGCGTCATTGCGTTGCTGTGTCGTCTGCGCCGCAGCCGTCGTGTTGTCGGGCTGCGCGGGGCTGGAGATGCGTGATCCGAAATCGCGCCAAGCGGCACGATACCGCCAGCAGCACGAGGCGTTCCGCGCGCAGGAGGGATGGCGCAAGCTCACGTATCGTCAGACCGATCTGCTCGCCCAAGCCACCGCGAAAAACACGGCGGTGGAAATATCGCTGACCGATCAGCGCGGCCTCTTGCTCGTTCATGGCGCGGTTGCCATGGATTTTCCCGTAGCCACGGGCAAGGCCAGTCACCCGACGCCGCCGGGCACCTACAAAATTCTCGAGAAGAAAAAGGATCATGCGTCGAACCTTTACGGACGCATTCTTTCGGCAACGGGCGAAACGTTAGACTCTGATGCTGATACGCGCACAGACACGGTGCCGGAGGGAGGGAGCTTCGTCGGTGCACCGATGCCCTACTGGATGCGCATGACGCCGACCGGTGTGGGGATGCACGTGGGCTATGTGCCGGGTCGACCTGCATCGCACGGTTGCATTCGCCTCAAGAAAGATGCGGCGGCGCAACTTTTCAGCATTCTGGAATTGGGTTCACCGGTGACCGTCGCCGAGCAGCGCAGCTCAGGTTAAAAATCCCCGGCGCGCAGGGAGTCGAAGGCGCGGCCGAGGTTGTCGAGAACATCGGATGGCGTGAGGGATTCGGTCGAGCACCGGCCGCTGGAGAGCGCTATTTCGGCGGCGCGGCCGCAGACCCAGGCGCCGATGGACGCGGCCAGATAAGTGTCAGCACCTTGGCCCAAGAGGGCGGAGCAGACGCCGGTGAGCACGTCGCCCATTCCGCCGGTGGCCATGCCGGGATGGCCGGTGGTGTTATAGCGCAGAGGATGGTCTTTCCCGGCAATGACGGTGCGGGAGCCTTTGAGCAGGAGAGTAACGGGGTGGTGCGAGACGAAGTGGCGCGCGGTCTTGGCGCGGTCGGTGATTTTTTTCCCTCCGAGCAGCCGTTGCATTTCGCCGGGATGCGGGGTGAGGAGGCGCGGACCCTTTGCGTGATCAAGATGCTTGAGGCCGGCATGGGCAATGATGGTGAGCGCGTCGGCATCGACCACGGCGGGGCATGTCGCTTCGCGCAGCAGGCGCAGAGCTTGTGTTTCCTGCCCCATGCCCAGACCGGGTCCGATCCCGAGGGCGTCCGCGGATGTCAGAAGGACGTCGGTGAGTTTTTGGATTGGGCGGACCATGACTTCGGGGGCCATGGTGGAGGCAAGGAGCGTGTAGTCGTCGGGCAAGGCGCCGAGGGTGACGAGACCGGCGCCGGCGCGCAGGGCGCCCGAAGTGCAGAGACGGGCGGCGCCCAGTGTGCCGCGTGATCCCGCAAGAATGGCGACGCGACCGCACATGCCTTTGTGTGTGTCGAAATCGCGCGGCGGCCAATGCGGGCGGAGCAGCGAGGAGGTGATGACTTCATCGCTGCTGCCAAGGGTTGGCTTTTGGAAGTCCGGCACGTCGAGCACGGCGAGACGGCCAACGTGGTTGCTTGCGGTGTCGGCCACGAGTCCGGTCTTGGCGAACCCGACGGTGGCGGTGAAGTCGGCTTGCACGCAGGGATCGCCGGGTTTGCCCGTGTCGGGGTCGAGGCCGGATGGAAAATCGACGGCAACCGTGTGTGCTCCCGCATCGCGTCGCAAGATGTTCATTTCCGACACAAGGGAGGCGAGCGGTTCGCGCAGCTCGCCACGAACACCCAGACCGACCAAGGCGTCGAGCTGCACGAGCGGTCCATCCTGCGGTGCGGCAGGGTGAAACGGGCCGGACAGCACGGGTGCGCGCAGAGCTTCGCATTTTTCGTGGCTCAGCGGGGCGAGATCGTCCGAAGCAAAGGGTGTGCGGACGAGCACGCGCCAGCCGAGGGCGGAAAGATGTCGTGCTGCGACGAAGGCGTCGCCGGCGTTGTGGCCTTTGCCGGTGTAACAGACAAGCAAACCGGGGCGCGGAAAGAATTGCGCGATGAAGCGGGCGAGTTTGGCGCCGACCGCTTCCATGAGCACGTCGGCGGAGATCCCTCGGGCAAAGGTCTGCTGCTCGACGAGCTGCATCTGGGTTCGCGTGAGCAACATGGGTTTAGGAGTTTCCGCTTCGCACGACGACATGCCAGTGGGCGCTGGCGTAGCGCAGACCGGAGTAAATGGACAAGACGACGCTGGCGGCGATGAGAATTTGGCCGGTGAGCAGGATCCAGTCTGGCCATGGGGTCACCGGAAACCATTCAGCCGCGGTGTCGCGCAGGAGGAAAAATCCGATCATGATCATCTGCGAGGCGGTCTTGCTCTTGCCGGCGGGGTCGGCAGCGAGCACGGTGCCATGCGATAGAGCGAGTTGTCGCAGGCCGGTGATGAGAAAATCGCGGGAGATCAGAATGATGGCGGCCCAAGCGGGAATGTCGCGGGAGTAGCTGAGGCAGACGAGGGCGGCGGCGATGAGAACTTTGTCGGCCAGCGGATCCATGAGGCGACCGAAATCGGTCTCGCATCGCCAACGTCGGGCGAGCACGCCGTCTAGGTAGTCGGTGAAGACGGCCAGCGCGAATGCCAGCGCGGCGATGGTGGCTCCCCACGGAAGTGCACTCTCGCGCGCTATAACAAAGATGGCGGCCAGCACGAGGCGGAGGATGGTGAGGCGGTTGGGAAGGTTCATCGTGCTATGCCTAAACGTTCGCAAACAAGCGGCACCGGAGCAAGGTTGCGCGCGAGTCTACTCGTTGGGTGTGGTGTTTTTTGAACGCGGGAGGGCGGGGCTTTGTCATAGAATATCAGACCCGAAGTTCCTGCTGTCGGCGGTCCTCGAAAAATTTTTAATTTTTTTTAAAAAGTTCGTTGACTCTCCATGGTTTTCTGGCAATCTCTCCATCCCCTTCGATGGGGACCGAGTCAATCGGTTCGTGCTCTTTCCACCGGCAACGGTGACGGCAAGGCCAAAACCTTCCCTGTCACTGCGCGCCGCGGAAATCACGGCAGACGATTTTTGAAATCCTGACTCTGAAAGTAAAATCAGAGGGTAACCGCAAAGATTGATTTGTGGGTTATCGTCAGCAGTTTTTTTATGCGACATAAATTGGACCGCAAGGTCCGTCGTCCGTCGGTCTTAGCAACTGGCGGAAGATACTATGTCAGAATTTGGCACCTTCGGGTGTCAGCTAACTTTCAACGGAGAGTTTGATTCTGGCTCAGAACGAACGCTGGCGGCGTGGATAAGACATGCAAGTCGAACGGGACTTTTTTTTGTAGCAATACAGAGAAAAGTCTAGTGGCGAACGGGTGCGTAACACGTGAGCAACCTGCCGTGAAGTGGGGGATAGCTCGCCGAAAGGCGAATTAATACCGCATGTGGCCAGGAAGGACATCCTTCCGACGCCAAAGCCGGGGCAACCTGGCGCTTCTCGAGGGGCTCGCGGCCTATCAGCTTGTTGGTGAGGTAACGGCTCACCAAGGCTATGACGGGTAGCTGGTCTGAGAGGACGACCAGCCACACTGGAACTGAGACACGGTCCAGACACCTACGGGTGGCAGCAGTCGAGAATTTTTCACAATGGGGGAAACCCTGATGGAGCGACGCCGCGTGGAGGATGAAGGTTTTCGGATTGTAAACTCCTGTCATTAGAGAACAAGGCACACGGTTTAACTGGCCGTGTGTTGATAGTATCTGAAGAGGAAGAGACGGCTAACTCTGTGCCAGCAGCCGCGGTAATACAGAGGTCTCAAGCGTTGTTCGGATTCATTGGGCGTAAAGGGTGCGTAGGTGGCGATGTAAGTCGGATGTGAAATCTCCAAGCTTAACTTGGAAACTGCATTCGATACTGCGTTGCTAGAGGACTGTAGAGGGCATTGGAATTCACGGTGTAGCAGTGAAATGCGTAGATATCGTGAGGAAGACCAGTGGCGAAGGCGAATGCCTGGGCAGTTCCTGACACTGAGGCACGAAGGCCAGGGGAGCAAACGGGATTAGATACCCCGGTAGTCCTGGCAGTAAACGGTGCACGTTTGGTGTGGGAGGATTCGACCCCTTCCGTGCCGGAGCTAACGCGTTAAACGTGCCGCCTGGGGAGTACGGTCGCAAGATTAAAACTCAAAGAAATTGACGGGGACCCGCACAAGCGGTGGAGTATGTGGCTTAATTCGATGCAACGCGAAGAACCTTACCTGGCCTTGACATGCATCTCTAATCCGGTGAAAGCCGGTGAGTGTAGCAATACACAATTTGCACAGGTGCTGCATGGCTGTCGTCAGCTCGTGTCGTGAGATGTTGGGTTAAGTCCCGCAACGAGCGCAACCCCTGTGAACTGTTGCCATGGAGACGTGAGTCTCCGGCACTCTGTTCAGACTGCCCTGTTCAACGGGGAGGAAGGTGGGGACGACGTCAAGTCAGTATGGCCCTTACGGCCAGGGCTGCACACGTACTACAATGCCCGGCACAGAATGATCCGAGACCGCAAGGTGGAGGAAATCCCTAAAGCCGGGCCCAGTTCGGATTGGAGGCTGCAACTCGCCTCCATGAAGCCGGAATCGCTAGTAATGGCGCATCAGCTACGGCGCCGTGAATACGTTCCCGGGTCTTGTACACACCGCCCGTCACATCATGGGAGTCGTTTGTACCCGAAGTGCGCGCGCCAACCGCAAGGAGGCAGCGCCCTAAGGTATGAGCGGTAACTGGGATGAAGTCGTAACAAGGTAGCCGTAGGGGAACCTGCGGCTGGATCACCTCCTTTCTAAGGAGAAAGACCGTCCGGCATCACACCCGGACGTTCAGGTCGACGGCTAAACCGGATGTTTTTTATCCGATATTGCCGCGGAATCACGAAAGTGCTTCCACCTGAGGACGAATAACCCACAAATCAATTTTTGCGAATTGCCCTCCGTGGCCTTTTAACCGGGTAAATGTTAATTTTCCCGGGGGCATAGCTCAGTTGGTAGAGCGCCAGCTTTGCAAGCTGGATGTCAGGGGTTCGAATCCCCTTGCCTCCAATGATAAGTGGTCAGTTTTCAGTATGTGTTCAGTTCCGCTTAACCGCTGAATACTGAACCACTGAATACTTTTTTCGGGCCTGTAGCTCAGTTGGTTAGAGCATGCGCTTGATAAGCGCAGGGTCACTGGTTCGAGCCCAGTCAGGCCCACGCCTGGCCGGCCGCGCGCCGCAACAACTTTCAGACGTCGGGATGGACGTCGACGTTCTTTGACATCTGCATAGAGGGTAAACACAACTTCAAAGAGAGTTAGAGAATCTATAGAAATACAGATTCAATTCATTTACGCGCGTCGCAAGACGCGGTAAGAAGATTGATCAAGCTACAAAGAGTGTATGATGGATGCCTTGGTGCCAATAGGCGATGAAGGACGTGGTAAGCTGCGATAAGCCACGGTTAGCGGCAAACACGCTATAACCCGTGGATTTCCGAATGGGGTAACCCGACTGGAGTCATGTCCAGTCCCCGCCGTCTGAATATATAGGACGGCTGGAGCGACACCCGGTGAAGTGAAACATCTCAGTAACCGGAGGAATAGAAAGCGAATGCGATTCCGTAAGTAGTGGCGAGCGAAAGCGGAACAGCCCAAAC
>Ga0207937_1000301_pt1 | contig 17634 bp, 15 predicted proteins | sample LakMenEpi04Sep11_FD_150668 | JGI IMG/M metagenome (GOLD analysis project Ga0207937, IMG submission 150668) | Freshwater microbial communities from Lake Mendota, WI - 04SEP2011 deep hole epilimnion (SPAdes) | ecosystem: Environmental > Aquatic > Freshwater > Lentic | place: Lake Mendota, Madison...
CCCTGACTGGATGTCCATTGCACATTATCTATTGAGCCAAAAACGTGGAGACTCGCGAGCGCTACCAGGTTACATTGGTATCAATCCACCAACCGAATACAACGGCCCCGCTTACCTCGGGGATGCATATTCACCATTTAGTATTACGGGGGATCCTAGCGCACCCAATTTTGTGGTACCCAATCTCGGTTTGACGGATCAAGGTGAAGTCGGACGTATTCAGCGAAAGGTCAATTTGCGCCAAAAGCTAGACACGCTTGATCGCGCCTTTGACCGTAGCGGGGAACTCGGAGCATTGGATCAGTTCGAATCTCAAGCGTTATCCTTGTTAACCAATCCTGAGACCAAGCGTGCATTTGACCTAACCCTCGAAGACGATGCGACTCGGGATCGATACGGTCGCAATAGTTGGGGACAGCAGCTATTGATGGCTCGCCGATTGGCAGAAGCCGGAGTGGATATCATCACCACTAGTCTCAATGGAAAACTATGTGGACGCGTCCATAATTGGGACGATCACGCCGTTAACCATAACGTCTTCGATGCTCTTCAATTTCGAGCAGCGGCCTACGACCAAGCAGTGGCAGCGTTGATCGAAGATATCTACGAGCGTGGATTGGATGAACGAATTTTGGTCTGTGTAACTGGTGAGTTTGGTAGAACTCCAAAGATCTCTTATGAACCGAGCACCGGGGCGGGAGATGGGAGTGCACCGGCGGGCACCAAACAACCAGGCCGCGATCATTGGGTTCGCGGTTTTACCAACATCTGGTCAGGTGGTGGAATGCGAGTTGGACAAGTGGTCGGTGCCACGGACAAGCGAGGCGAAGATTCCATCGAGCGTCGTTGTGGCCCCGGCGATTTTCTAGCGACCCTCTATCACCATCTTGGTATCGATTCCTCCAATGTCTTAATACAAGATTTCAATGGTCGCCCCACACCTATCGTCGATCGAGGTAAACCGATACCTGAACTTATCTAAACCGAGGAAAGAACCGGCCAGTCACTTTCATGTAATCGATATACTCTTGCCCGAATCGATCAATAAGAGCTTGCTCCTCTTTGGGTGTTCGAATGGCTAGCATCCCAAGTACAGCAGCGGAGCAAATGCCAATTAACCAATTCGCAGTGAGCAGTGTCACGGAAATCATCACCAAAGCAGTCGTGAAATAGAACGGGTGTCTCACCCATCGGTAAGGGCCCTGTGTGACGAGCGTTGCATTCGCTCGTGTCACAACGGTATCTGTCAAGTTTCTTCCTAAGCTACTGAGAGTCCAATACATCAGAAAGGAACTGAAGAGCCCCGAAAATGCTCCAAACCACCGAATGGGGATCGGTATGGCAATCGTCGCCCATTGAACCGATGCGGGGGAAACCAAATAGGTACCGGTGACACCAAACAGGAGGAGTCCTGTTGTTCGGAGGAGAAATGCAAACAAAAGCCCTTCATCTTTGCGAGAGATCTTTTCTCGCGATTGAGATGCCTTGAATCGATGATAGCCCGTGACCGCGATCGTTAAAACGATGACGACTCCCAATACACAGCGGAAGTAGTTCTCTGTTGCCATAATGATTCGATAAACAAAGGACTGGTTCTATTACTGCAATGGCGAGTCTACCCAAGCCGCAATGTCGAGCCAGGAATGAAACGACAAGTATTTTGTGACTGTACTAAGTTAATATTCACTTCCAGGGCGATACAATAGGCCCGCGCCACTTTGCTTTGGATATCATTTGCTTTGGAATCAACTTCTAGGTTATTTCATTCACCACCCTGAGAAACCGTACTCCATGATGATCCCACCGACTTACACCTCACTTGTCGTCGCTACGCTGGTGCTCGCTTTCAGCACTTCGATCTCTGCAACCGAACCGACTGTGCAAATACCCAAACCCGATGGAAAACCGGCGGATATGACGAAGCCTGTTCAGGTCTTCCTCTTGCTAGGGCAGTCCAACATGGTTGGCCTTGGCAAGATTACCGGTGGCGAGGGGTCGCTCGAAAATGCGGTTAAGGCCAAGAATCTATATTCTTACCTTGTCGATGATGCGGGTGCTTGGATAGAGCGAAAGGATGTTCGCTTTGTGCGCTTCATGTCCGGCAAGGGGCCGCTCAATAATGAGTGGATGACTGTTCAGGGGGGGAAAATGGGGCCGGAATACGGGATTGGTCACCCTCTAGGAAATGCCGTCGATGCACCCGTCATCATCCTCAAGTGCTGTATCGGAAACCGCAGTCTGGGATGGGATCTTCTGCCGCCGGGTAGTGAGCGGTATGTTTTCGACGGGAAAGTATATCCCGCCTACAAGGAACGGCCGGATTCCTGGGCGATGGACGCAACCAAAGGAAAAGCGACCGAGCCGCCACCATGGCGGGATAAAAATGGCAAGCCCATAGAGTGGTATGCCGGCAAGCAATACGACGATGATACCGCAGATGCGAAGAAAGTCCTGGCTGACATCAGCACCTACTACCCAGGTGCAACGAAGTTCGAAGTCGCAGGCTTCTTCTTTTGGCAAGGCGAAAAGGACTGTGGCAACGCCGCGCATGCGAGCAAGTACGAAGAAAATCTCGTCCACTTCATCAAACAACTTCGCAAGGACTTCGCTTCGCCCAACGCAAAGTTCGTGCTGGCAACTTTGGGCGAGGCCACGAAGGGTAGCAGCGGCAATGGTGGGAAGGTACTCGAAGCTCAACTTGCGGTGGACGGTACTACGGGCAAGTATCCTGAGTTCAAGGGCAATGTAGCCACGGTCTACTCCCACCCGTTATCGAAAGGTGGCAGCGGAAACAGCCATTATAATGGCAATGCGGAAACGTATATGCAGGTCGGCGAAGCCATGGGTCAAGCGATGGTGGAACTGCTCAAGTAAGTAGGCCAACCTCTCAGAGTGAAAGAGTTCGAGATCCTTCTCCCGTCATCCCAAACGATTGTTCAGTTTCTCTGTTTCCACATTCTTTTTCTATCCGATGCGTTTTGGCACTCGCCCTTTTGACGATCTTTGAGTCTCGAGGCTTATCCTGGGTGACTGCATCGCCTATGCTTACAGGCAGGGAGTTTTTGGCGTGTCCTGCAAGCATACCGAGTGGCAAACTATGAACCATTTTTGGCAATTCGCAACTTCAAGCTCGATTCGCTTCGGCCGTGGAAGCTTGAATACCCTGGCAAGCGAAGTCGTCAACCGTAGATTGCAACGCCCTGTTATCGTGATGGATTCGACGATCGAATCGCTGCCGCAAGTACAAAAAGCCATAACGACTGTTCGCAGCGTGGCGAAAGGGTGTTCTGTTTTCGCTGGCGGCGAGCCTGAACCTTCGCTCGAAGTAGCAGAATCTGCAATCGAAGTCGCACGCGTGAGCGATGCTGATTCCGTGATTGGTATCGGTGGTGGAAGCAATTTGGATATCGCAAAGATTGTTGCAGTCGTTTTGACACACGGCGGGCGAGCTCGCGACTTCTTTGGATTTGGTAAAGTTCCAGGCCCAATAATGCCTCTCATCGCCATTCCAACCACAGCAGGAACCGGAAGCGAAGTATCCCATTCCGCAGTGCTAACGGACACAATTGCACAAGTCAAAGTAAGTACCCTTAGTCCATTCCTTAGGCCAACATTGGCTTTGATCGACTCGAGCCTTACCGATTCTTGCCCTGCCAAAGTCACCGCACACAGTGGCATCGATGCACTCGTACATGCGATCGAAGCGTTGACCAATAGACCGAATGAGCAAATGCACATTGCTGCCGACAACGAAAACGAATCTACCGTTTACGAACCGCGAGCTTACGAAGGAAGCTATTCCTTCACATCGATGCTTGCGTTAGAAGCGATTCGAAATATCCAACGTTGTTTAGTACGTGCGGTGGAGACACCATCCGATCGCGATGCGAGAGACGGCATGGCATACGCAGCCATGTTAGCAGGTATGGCTTTTTCCAATAGCGGCGTTGGACTTGTTCATGCATTGGAGTATCCGATCGGTGCGCTTACTCACTGCAGTCACGGCGAGGGGAATGGACTGTTACTGCCATACGTCATGGAGTTCAATAAACCTATGTGTCCTAGTTCGATGATCCGAATAGCCAGTATCCTCACGGGACAGCCAGAAGATGGCTGCAGTTGCGAAGAAGCGATCGTAGCCATTCAGAAACTACAAACCCAAATTGGTATTCGGTCTAGATTGCGGGATTTAGGACTCAAGCGCGAGCAAATCAATCAGGTTGCGGAGAAAGCAATTCATATCGAACGACTCATGCTGGTCACCGCACGTCGACCGACTCTCGATGATTTGAAACAGATTCTTTCAAACGCTTGGTGAGTGCTCAGCTCTTTTTCAATGTGTTGTTTAATGTGTCACCCATCAAGAGTATATAAGTCGTCTAACGGAATGGGACCGTGTGGTATCCGGTGCATGGACAAAAAGTTTGCTAACAACTGATAGCCATGCTCGGTCAGAATGGACTCGGGATGAAATTGAACACCAACGACCGGATGCTTGACATGGGCCAATGCCATGATGATCCCTTCCGGTGTCCATGCAGTGGGATACAGACAATCAGGAAGACTAGGACGATCCACAATCAACGAGTGATATCGACCCACCACGAAAGGATTGGGAATCCCCTCAAAGAGTCCAGTTCCATCATGCTCGATGCTGGACGCTTTCCCGTGAATCGGTTGCGTAGCGCGAACGATCTTTCCACCATACGCTTGGCCGATCGACTGATGACCGAGGCACACTCCTAATATGGGTGTCGAGCTACCGAGGCGACGAATCACTTCCATCGAACAGCCCGCATCGTCCGGCGACTTGGGGCCAGGGGAGATCACAATCGCTTGTGCACCTAAGCGTGAGATCGCATCGACAGTCATGGCATCGCTACGCACAACGATCGTTTGCTGCCCGAGTCTTTGTAGATATCGATCCAGGTTGTAAACAAAACTATCGTAGTTATCGATCAACAGTATCATGTTGGTATCGTGTCAGTTCTCGAAGATCATGTGGATTCTCGAAGCGACTTTTCGCCCGCTTCGAGAAGTTCAATAATGCGCTCGGTATCGTAAACGCAACCTCCCCACGTCCCGCCACTCGCGCGTTGCAATGCGGCCCACAACCGAGTGTCCGTCGGCAATCTAGGATCCGGTTGAAGATCTGGATGCGGCTCCCGAAGCTCCAAGATTTTTGCACCTTCGTCCGGCAAAAACGTTCGACCGTCGCATCCGACAAAGTTGACGCGCGCCTCCAATGTCTGACTGTCAATTTCAAACTGAATCGTATCGCCATCTCGCAGTTTGCCGATGGGGCCACCCGCCAACGCTTCGGGTCCCGCATGACCGATACATGCTCCCGTACTAACACCGGAGAACCGCGCGTCCGTAATCACAGCAACATGCTTGCCATACTCCAGATGCTTGAGCGCGCTCGTCAATTGATACGTTTCTTCCATTCCGGTGCCCATGGGTCCGCATCCAATCAGGACTGCGATATCACCCGCTTTCAAGGGATTTTCATGCTTTCCTTTGGCGGCCGCAACCGCTTCTTTTTCGCTAGTAAAGACACGCGCTGGACCTGTTTTGCGATAAACGCCGTCCTCGTCGATCACTGTCGGGTCAATGGCTGTCGATTTGATGACCGAGCCATCTGGACAGATATTGCCGATGGGGAAGCAAACGGTGCTCGTCAAACCCATCGCCTTGGCTTTGCTTGGAGGCAAGATCACGTCGTCTGGATCGATTCCATCTTGGCGTATCAGCGCTTCGCGGATGGCGGCACGACGATCGGATCCATGCCATTGATCCAGAATCTCATGCCATGTCTGTCCGGTCACCGTCTTAGCATCGCATTTGGCGATTCCTAATTCTCGCAAATGCCACATCACTTCAGGTACACCACCCGCCATGAACAATCGAACCGTCGGATGGTACTTGGGGCCGTTGGGCAAGACATCAACAAAGCGAGTCACTTTGCGATTGATCTCTTTCCAAAGTTCAATGCTCGGTCTTGGCAATCCAGCCGCAAAGGCAACGGCAGGCACGTGCAATAGCAGATTGGTGGAACCTCCGCATGCAGCATGAACGGCGATGGCATTGTAGAACGAATCTTCGGTCAAGATATCTCTCAAACAAGCCTTGCGTTCGTGTTGATCCCACACCGAAGCGGCAGAGTGTTTGGCAATTTCGTACCATATCGGCTGACCGCTCGGCGCCAACGCTGCGTGAGGAATCGTCATCCCCAATGCTTCGGCGACAACTTGGCTCGTAGCTGCTGTTCCTAAAAACTGACAGCCACCTCCGGGAGATCCGCAAGCTCGACATCCGGCTGTGGCCGCTTCTTCGAGTGACATCACGCCATGACTGTAACGCGCACCGATCGTTTGGACTTTCCCAAGATCTTCCGCATCTCTCGCTGGTAACGTCACTCCGCCAGGAACTATGACACTCGGCAATTGAGACGCGCCTGCCAATGCGAGCATCATCGCGGGCAGACCTTTATCGCATGTCGCAACTCCCATGACACCGCGACGGGTAGGAAGCGATCGAATGAGACGACGAAAAACAATAGCTGCATCATTGCGATACGGCAGGGAATCAAACATCCCTACCGTTCCTTGTGTTCTACCATCGCAGGGGTCGCTGACAAAGCCTGCGAATGGAACTCCTCCTTTAGCACTGATCCATTCGGCAGCGGCTCGCATTAACAAGCCGACTTCCCAATGGCCCGTGTGATATCCCAAGGCGATGGGGCTACCATCCTCTGCCCGAATTCCACCTTGCGTACTCAAGATGAGGAACTGTGGCCCCAACATCTTTTGGATATCCCAGCCCATCCCTGCGTTTTGAGTCCAACCAAACAAATCGCCGCTGGACCACTCGGTCAGCATTTCATGTGTGAGTGGCAGCGATCCTTTGGGGCCTTCGCCTTGTGTCTGCGTCGTGGATGAGCTGATACCGAACCAATTGGATAAAGAAAAGGCGGATGCCATGTTTCAAACTCGTGATAGTAAATAGAAAAAACGAAGGCAGCTTGTTCGGCTGCCTTCGTTCGATGACTTTTTGATTCTAGTCTCGTCGTACCGACGGATCTACATTGGTTTATCGATTGAGTGTCAAGCCGAAGGTGAATCCAGGCATGATCAAGTGCTGATCGTTCGAGAATTGGTTGCCTCCGCCAAGGTTTGTCGCGCCTCTCCATACTCCTCGACCGAAGTACAGCATTTCAAAGCCACCTCGCAAATCGACGTGTTTAGTGGCCTTGTAGGCACCTTCGACCCGAATGTCGAATCCAACAGTATTCTCGTTATTTTTCCGTCCAAAGTATGTTGCTGAGGATTGAGTCTGAACAATGGCTGCACCTGCAGCTGCGGTCGCGGCGTAGTATGTGTTTCTAGTTTCCGTCGAGTTGTTCTGGTTTTGGTAGACGTGCCCTGCAAATACTTTCGCGTCGTTGGAGAAGGTCCAGCGGCGGACGAACTTGGTGTAGCGGAAGCCGAATTGCCCCAACAGCATGTGGTTGTTGGTTAACGCGATCTGCCTGGTGATTGTCTCTTGACTAGCGGTCGTAGCAAAGGGTGGAAATATGACTGCAGGGAAAAACTGATATTGGTCGTTTTGAGCGACGTCTTCAAACCGTACGTACCTCATCCCGATCATGGGTTCCAGGATTCCGCCGTATCGATAGGGTTCCAGCCGCCAAGTTTTGTTGGCATCGAAACTAAAGAACGAACCGACGTTGACGCTGTCCCTAATCGTTTCCAAACGTTCGTCCACGCCAATTCCTGGCACGATAGGAATAATTGGAGCGTTTGCCAATCTTTGTTCGTACTGGTTGTAGATGTTGGGTCCCGACATGTGCATGGTCGAGAACGTCCAGCCTTTGTCGTTGTCCTTCATCCAACCCGCATCGTATCGATTGCCCCACGTAAAGTCCAACGCGTTGGAGGATGTCTCGGTGTCAGGTCGAGTGACTCCCAGATACATGCGATCGTAGGTGAAGAAGAAACCTTTATTGGCTCGCTGACGAGCGGTGAGGTCCTCCATGTCTTGCAATTGCACTGGAGCAAAGAACTGCCAATCTGGATCAAAATGCACAGGCTCGGCATTTGGATGGTAACCATTCTGTGAGAATGCGACCGGACCTGCCACTGCCATCGCAGCCAAAACAAACATGCGTATCGTTCGTTGTAAAACGGACATAATAACGTTCCCACCGTTCCTAAGCCCCAACGCAAAACTCTCAGTCTGTCCGAGAGATTGCAGAAAATCGGATTGTGCTGCTAGTATCGGAATTGCAGGCGCTTGAAATTGAATCGGTTTAGGTAAACCCTAGCGAAAATTCTGGTTGCGACTTTGATAGCGTTGGTTGCAATTAAGACAGAGCGCCCGCATTTGAGCTCTATTTCCCTGGAATTTCGCGGGACTTTAAAAGAAAGAGCGGGATTTTTGCAGAGTGGACAACGGATGAAAAATCCAACGTGTGGACCCAAAAACTATAATTCTCGTATTGCACTCAGGCTCGCCACAAACAACCAGCCCACGACCAACCGACTCCGAAACCCACCAAAACGTTTGTCGAGCCCGCCGCGAGCCGGCCTTCTTTTCGAAGATCATCGATGAGGATAGGCAACGTACATGATACAGTGTTCCCTCGGTTCTCCAGGCGAATAGGCAGATGATACTCGTCGGTGCCGAATGCGGTTTGAAGATGTTCCAACATCTTGCGAGTCGCTTGATGCATGAGAAAACAATCGACATCCGCTGGCGAAAGCCCCTCTCGGGCTAGCATCTCTCTAACCATTTGTGGAATGGCACCCACGGTGAAGCTCATCAGACTCGGACCGTCCATATAGAGTCTACTATTCCAGCGTTTTCGATTTCGAGGTTTGATCGCACAGGAACGTGTTCTTGCCCCTCCATCTGCCACGATCAAGGTGTCCGCCCCGCTGCCATCTGTTCCGAATTGAAATCCGCGAAGAGCCGTGCCTTCTTGAGACTCAATAAGCGTTGCCGCACCTGCATCACTAAAGATTGGGCGAATGGAGCGGTCGTTGTCGAGTATGTACTTCGAGTAGGTTTCGCCCGTAACAAGCAAAATGCGTTTGCATTGGCCACTTGCGATCAGCCCTTCGGCCATGGAAAGGCCGTAAACATATCCCGAGCAACCCAGATTAAAATCGAGTGCTCCGCAGGTCGTCCGCAAATCGAGTCGATGTTGGATCAGACACGCCGTTGTTGGGAGGGGATAGTCTGGAGTCTGCGTGCAGAAAAGCACATAGTCAATCGACTTCGGATCAACATTGTTTTCTTCAAACAGCTTGAGGCAGGCTTTGACGGCTAAATCGGAAGCCGTTTCGTCTGGAGCTGCGATGGTTCTGCTGTAAATACCAGTCTTTGCGGCGATCAGTGGCAAATCCCAGTCAGGGTTGAGCAACTGGAGTTCGTCGTTGGTTTCGATTCGTTCAGGAAAATGAACGGCGATAGGACCGATCTGCGAATGAAGCACTTTGTTGGATACAGAATAGGGGATGCCGACTAAACTCGAAGCAACATCATAACGGCCGTTAAGGTAGCATGGTAGCTAAGGCTTGCATTCGAATAATCAATTTTAGGTGGTTGTTATTCTATTCCGTTTCGGGCTTCTATGTACGGACTTATGTTCGGGGTTCATGCTAACCCTTAGGGGCTGAGTGGAACGATAGGCAAATTGTTCACTGCCGGTGGGGGAGGTGGTACCGCTACCCCTTGGCCCGCTTGAAGACGCAATTGTTCGCCGCTTGCAATGAGAGCATCGTTCGACACCGATGGAGTCGGGGTCAGCTGGACGTCGATGATCCGTTCGTCTCGTTTTTCAAACGGCCAAAGGGACTCGCTGACAAAATCCAACGGTGGAATCGCATACCAGGGCGGGTTGAATCGCCTCAAGAATCGTTCGGTTCGATAGCCATCTCGAACGATCTCAAAATTTCTCGTCCCATAGTAGACGTAGTTAGTCGACGCAGGACTCAACCCGATGGGCTTCCTGTCGACGTATACCATCGCACCGGGCGGGTTGGTTCGAACCGTCATCCGCTTCCGTACACATCCTGTCGTCGAACAAGACGCCAACCATGCCAGGGCTAGCATGGCGATTCGTGAACGTTGTTTTTGAAGTACGTTGAACATCGTATGTCGGCAACGGAGAGTTCTTTATTGGATCAGCGGCAGACAATACAGGCTTCAGCTTTTTGACCGCAAGTGCACCGTGGTAAGCTGCGTGGTTTGGGTCAATCCAGAAAACCAGAGCGACAGGACGGGCACGCTTACATCGCTGGCACAGACTCACCGCTGCCGAGTGACACGGGTGGTTCTACGACAATGACTTCCGGCCGATGTGTCATTCGCTGGCAGGCTATCCAACTCCAAACACGTTGGATCAGGCGATAATTCACATAGAGGACTGCGAGTGCCAAAAGCAGTACCCACAGCCGTGTTTCAAGCACTAACAAAACTGCGACCGCGTTTAGCAGAAGGACAGGCAAGACCATCGCGCCGGCAAAAGCCCATCTGCCTCCCCACAATTTCCCTTCAGAGCGCTTGATGCGATAAACGGAGTACCAACCTGCTCCGCACCCAACGATAAGAAGGAATACTGCAAAAGCTGCCATTCCCTCGTTTCGTCTGCTTGCAAGTGCCATAAAGAATGCCATCAAACTGCTCACGCAACTGAAGATGGCGAATTCATCCATCCGCGATCGATTCATGTACGAAAGTGTCTTCGCTCGAACAGCTTGTGCTCTCGATCGCACATCCGGCATGGTAAACCAGGGAAGTTTAACTTTCGACGGCTCCTTGTTTGGCGATTCAGAGGCGGATGGTCTTTCAACATTCGAAGCATCCGCTTTCGACGCTTCATCACGTTCGACAGATGTGGATTTTTCAGATGCCTTGCCAAAGTGTACATGACTCTCAAGCGGCACTTGGCTGTCAAGCGGTTCTGTGCTGCTTTCCTTGCTCAGTGAATCGCTCATCGGTTCTGCCCGGCGATAGGAGTCTGGCGCATCGAGAGTATCGAGAACGCTCAAAACGGTTGACAAACTGCCAGATGCACCGGAGTCCGATTTCGCGGCGATCATGGAATGAATTTGTGATTCAAGTTCGCCCAGGATGAGTGTCCTTTCAGATCGTGAGACTTTCTGCTCTAGGAGCACTTGCTCTACTGCGTCGAGATAGTCGTTGATGGATTTGTGAGATTCTTCTGCCAATTCTACGGGGTTATGATGATGTTCCATAAAAGGTCCTATCCTTATAGTTTGATTTGAAAATGGATTTTCTTGAAACGAAAATGACATGCGATGCTTAGCCACTCAAGTGGCTAACACTGTTTGGGGAGCTAACAATTGGGAAACGCTTCCTACGATGGTGGCCCATGTATTCGACAATTCTCGCAACCTCTTCTTTCCATTCGACGAGAGACTGTAGTAACGTCGAGGAGGACCAGATGTGCTCTTCTCGATCCGCAGCTTCAACAGACCGTCTTTCGAAAGTCGAGCCAAAAGAGGATAGATAGTGCTTTCAGTGACTTCCATGCCGGGAGTTTTGCCCATCTGCTCCACCACGGCGTAACCGTACGTCTCTTCGCGATCCACGATTGCCAGTACGCAAAGTTCGAGAACTCCTTTGCGCATTTGCGATAACCAAGTTGAGTCCATAAGGCATCCTTTTGAATCAGAAATCAATGCACCAAGGAGATGGAACCACGCCAAAGCCACATCGCCTTACTACTGTGTTTCGCATAGTACCGGCGATTCTTGGGAAATACAAGAATGAAATTTGCTGAAACAATGAACGTTGTCTCCAAACAGGAGAGCCGTACAGATGGCTGACATGGCCTTAGGATTCAGGATATAATAGTGATCGCTTGAGTCGCTTGGCGACCGTAATCCATCCGAATTACACCTTTTGTCCTCACCCACCAGGAGTAACTAATGACCCGCCAACTTTTTCTTATTGCCGTTTGCTTGTTTCCGTCGGTTTTATTCGCTCAAGACGTCAACACCGCTCCGAGAGAATCCAGTGACCTGAAGAGTATTTTCAACGGAAAGGATTTAAATGGCTGGGATGGTGATCCTACTCTATGGTCCGTTAAGGATGGTGTCATCCACGGCGAAACGACTGCCGAGAATCCGGCCAAGGGCAATACGTTTTTGATTTGGAAAGGTGGATCGACCAAGGACTTTGAACTACGTCTTTCTTTCCGATGCAATGCGACGAACAACTCTGGCATTCAGTATCGCTCGAAACATTTCACCGACGCGTCTGCAAAAAACAAATGGGTGGTCAAGGGTTACCAGCATGAGCTACGCAACGAAGCAAAGTTTCCCAACATCTCCGGTTTTATTTACGACGAAGGTGGAAAGCGTGGGCGCATTTGTCTCGTAGGTGAAAAAGCGAGTTGGGAAAAAGATGGGAAGCAAGTTCACGGTACATTGATCGACCAAGCCGGATTTGAAAAACTTTTCAAACTCGACGACTGGAACGACGTCGTCATCATCGGTAGGGGGAATCAGATCAAACACTACCTTAACAATCGATTGATTCTTGACTTTACGGACAATGAGCCGAGCCTGGCTTTGCTCGAAGGCGTTCTAGCGTTGCAGCTTCATGCGGGCAAGCCAATGTGGGCTGAGTTCAAAAACATTCGTATTCGAGAATTGAAAGAGTAGTTCTTCGACTACCGTCGGATTTAACGTAAACAAATCACTCGATTCCTAGAGTGATTCGGCGATGGACCAACATAGATGCGAATCGCGCTTCTGAGACGCTATCAAAGCCAATTTAGACGGAACAGAAAATGACACGGACGACATTAGCTCTTACAAAACTCAGTTCGTGGGTTGCTCTTGAGAAGCATGCCGAGGCCATTCGAACCGTTCACCTTCGCACGCTCTTTTCTCAAGATCCCAAACGAGGTGAGCGGTTCTGTGTAGAAGTCGCAGGTCTGTTCCTGGACTATTCGAAGAATCGAATCACAGACGAAACTATTCAGCTTCTGGTTCGATTAGCAGAGGAGTGCGGTCTTCGAGAACGAATCGAGTCGATGTTCTCCGGTGAGAAAATCAACATCACGGAACAGCGAGCCGTATTGCACGTTGCATTGCGTGCTCCGGTGAACTCGAACGTTTCTACCGACGGCAAGAATGTCGTTCCTGACGTACATGCGGTTCTCCAAAAAATGTCGGGCTTCGTCAATCGAGTTCGCAGTGGTGAATGGAAAGGGCAGACTGGCTCGCGAATCAAAAATGTCGTGAACATCGGCATTGGCGGTTCCGATCTTGGCCCCGTGATGGCGTACGAATCGCTTCGGCATTACAGCGATCGATCGATGACTTTCCGTTTCGTTTCGAATGTCGATGGAATCGATTTTGTCGAAGCAACTCGAGATCTGGATCCCGCAGAGACTTTGTTTATCGTTTCCTCCAAGACCTTCACCACGATGGAGACGATGACCAACGCTGAGAGCGCGCGCGATTGGTTGTTGCGCAAACTTGGATCGCGTGAGGCTGTCGCTAAGCACTTTGTTGCGGTTTCGACAAATGCAGAAAAAGTCGCCGCTTTCGGTATCGATACTGCCAACATGTTTGGGTTCTGGGATTGGGTGGGAGGTCGTTACTCAATGGATTCAGCAATCGGGTTGTCCACCATGCTGGCCGTTGGACCCGAACATTTTTTCGCGATGTTGGAAGGGTTTTATGAGATGGACGAGCATTATCGCACAGCTCCCTTCGCACAGAACCTTCCCGCGTTGATGGGATTACTCAGCGTTTGGTATACCAACTTTTTCGATGCACATACCGTTGCCGTCTTGCCGTACGAAAATTATCTCAAACGTTTTCCCGCCTACCTGCAACAACTGACGATGGAAAGCAATGGAAAGAGCGTCACGCTCGATGGTACCAAAGTGACTTACGATACAGGCCCGATTTATTGGGGGGAGCCGGGTACGAATGGTCAACATTCTTTCTACCAATTGATCCATCAAGGGACCCGGCTTATACCGTGCGACTTTATAGCATTCGTTCACGCCCTCACTCCCATTGGACGCCACCATGACATCTTATTGGCAAACGTTTTGGCTCAATCAGAAGCGTTAGCGTTCGGCAAAACGCACGAACAAGTGAAATCGGAAGGGACCGCCGATTGGCTCGTGGCTCACCGAGTTTTTGAAGGAAATCGTCCATCGAACACGATTATGGCGGATCGCCTGACTCCGAAAGTTCTCGGCAGCTTGATCGCGCTATACGAACATATCGTCTTCACTCAAGGTGCGATATGGAATGTCAATCCATTTGATCAATGGGGCGTAGAGTTGGGTAAAGCACTTGCTCAAGCGATCATTCCAGAACTAGAAGACACTGAGTCTCCGGAACTAAAACATGATAGTTCGACAAATAACCTGATCTCGCGATACCGTCACAAGAAAGGAATGAAGTAGTCCTGTGAGAGCAGGCACTTATCGCTTGCGAATACAGTAGAGACCGTCGATTCCGCGAAGGTAGATCGAGTCGTTGGCGATGGCGGGTGTTGCCCAAAAAGTATCTTCAATCTTACCTTGGCCAACGATCGGAAACTCGGAACTTGCTTCGAGCAAAACGGAGTTTCCTTCTTCGTCGAGAATCAGAACCTTGTCGTCCACAATCAACGGACTCGCAGCGACCATCTTGAGCATGCCCAAGCGTCGCTCTTGGACCTTTTTCCCAGTGTCCGCTTCGTAGGCTCGCAATATATTGTTATCCATGACCACGACAAACTTGCCCGAGGAAACAGGTGAGGCCATTCCTGGCCCCGCTTTATTTTCCAACCAGTCGCAGTTGCGAAATGATTGGTTCTTCTTTTCTGGTGTCAGATCCCCTGAGGCACCAGAGTGCATCGCGAATAACGGCCCCTTGGACATTGGATCCGAACCACCAAAGTAGATTCGATCGGAATCGCTGGCGATCGAACAAGCCGTCGGTGCTTTGACTTTATCGATGGTCCATAGTTTGCTTCCGTTTGCAGGATCGTAGCTTGTGAGTCGTTCTCCTCCCGAGGAAATCAGTTCCGTACGAACCCCATTTTTCCACACGATCGGCGAACTCCACGAGCTTCCAAATTTATCTCGATTGTCTGACCAGACCACATCACCTGATTGGGCGTTGACGCACGTGAGCGATGCGCTCTTTTCGGTGAAGTGCTGTGCGAATACTCGTCCGTCATGGATTGCCAGAGAGCTTCCGGTGCCAAAGCCATTATTGGTCGGAAAGGCCCCCAGTTCCTTCTTCCATAAGGGAGATCCATCATGAGATAGTCCCGCCATCGTGCCAGTGGCTCCAAAGAACACATAGACGCCTTTCTCATCGACGACAGGTGATTCTGTAGCATACGTATTCGACGGATGGATGGGATGCTCAGGACGACCTTCCACGACAGTCTGCTTCCAAGTCAATTGACCATCCGTTGTGTTGTAGCAATGTACCTGCCACTGGATTTGAACCTTGGGGGCTGCCGACAATCCGCCCATACCCATACTTTGCGGCATGCGCACCCCGCCTGCAAAATCTTTGGGTCGCATTTCTTTGTCAGAAACCGCAGTCGTTACAAACAACAACTGTTTCCAAATGACAGGTTGCGACCAACCCGCACCGGGTACTACCACCTTCCATGCCAGGTTTTTTTCTGCGGACCATTCCAACGGAATGTTCTGATTTCGGATGACTCCGCTGCCACCAATCCCCCGAAACTGCGAAAAATCTGCGGATGTCGGCGGCACAACGACTCCAAAGAACATACTAGCCAATGTAATTTTTGGAAGAAGCCTACGAAACATTGGGATCACCTGAATGTTAAGGAGTGAGGGAGAGGAAAGTTCTGCCGCAAGGGCTTGGTATACGAACGAGTTAGTATCGCAAGCTGTCAATTGCGTGGAAGCTCCTTTCGCCCTCAATCATTCGTCGCTATTTCAGCAGCCGATGCAACGCAACGAAAAGTCGAGTGTTTTCGTCTTTAGCCCGAGTGCAGGACATTTTTCTGTCGGGCAGAACTGTGACCTTGACGGCTAGGAAAGAGAAATCGCGGCTCGGGAATTTTCTAAAATTCCGAAACTAGAATGCCGATGCTGGCTACTCGCAGGAAGGCGAAAAGTCCGCTACCGTTGTGGACTGATTTCTATGGATGGGCGGTTTCTCACTATTTGCACGAGAGGTCCGACCTTATGTCTATCGAATTTCTAAATACCGCGATGGTATCACTCTTTGTGGGAGTATGGCTACTTGTCGGCCATATCATTTCGGTGGATCATTTTTAGTTCCCAAGTCCGGTCGTAACGGCCAAACACAAAATGATTCAAGTTTGATGGAAGTCCGAAAAACCGATGGCCCGAAGTTGAAGTTCTGTGGCTTTACACGCCGCGAGGATGTTCGGATCGCTATCGACTGTGGGGTAGATGCGCTGGGTTTCAATTTCTACCCAGCAAGCCCGAGGTACGTTTCCACCGCGCGAGCGGCAGAGTTTTCTGCCCTCGCGGATGGCAAAGCGTTGCGTGTCGGCGTCTTTGTCAATGAAACACCGCAGCGCGTGTCCGAGATCGTTCGAATGTGTCCATTGGATGCCATTCAACTTCACGGTGACGAATCGATGCGTTGGGCAATCGAGGCTTCGACTTTTCCGGAATTGCGAATGATTCCGATTTGGAAAGCTATTGCATGGCGAGGAACGCACCATCCCGAAGATGCAGCCATCGCGACGCAATGGACTTCGCATGTCACCACATTCTTGGTGGATGCACACGATCCAGTGCAGCGTGGCGGGACCGGCAAAACCGCGCGCTGGGATTTGCTTTCGCCTCGTCCAGCGGAATTTCAGTCTATACCCTATTTGCTCGCGGGTGGCCTCAAGCCGTCGAATCTAGCCGAGGCTATTGAGATAGCATCTCCGGACGGTGTCGATTTGGCATCCGGGATCGAAAGTAGCCCAGGGATCAAAGACCCCGTTCTCATGAAACAGATGGCAGATCTGGCCAAGCGATTGCTAGGTTAAGACTTTATCACCGAAGGAATAAAGATGTTGCAATCACCCTGGGTACAGATGTATGACCCGTGTGGAAACGTATTTCTTTCGGCATTGGTAGCTGCGTTGCCTATCTTTGCTCTGCTGGGCCTGTTAGCCCTTCTTCATGTGCGTGCCCATGTTGCAGCGATAGCAGGTTTGTTAGTATCGCTCATTGTTTCGATCCTCATCTTCAAAATGCCGCTCAGTTTGGCACTAGCTGCTGCTGCCAATGGTGCAGCCTATGGTTTATTCCCCATCGGTTGGATTGTGCTCTCAGCAATGTTTGTCTACGACATTTCTGTTGCTACGGGACAATTCGAAGTGTTGAAACGTTCGATCGCATCGATCGCTGAGGATCGTCGACTCCAAGTGTTGTTGATTGCATTCTGCTTTGGTGCATTCATCGAGGGTGCGGCTGGCTTCGGGACACCCGTTGCGATCTCTGCCGCCATGTTGATTGGACTGGGCTTCAAGCCTTTGCCGGCCGCAGGTTTGGCATTGATTGGCAATACGGCACCTGTCGCTTTTGGCGCGTTAGGGACTCCGATGATTGTCTTGAATCGAGTCACCGAACTG
>Ga0207937_1000305_pt1 | contig 17477 bp, 10 predicted proteins | sample LakMenEpi04Sep11_FD_150668 | JGI IMG/M metagenome (GOLD analysis project Ga0207937, IMG submission 150668) | Freshwater microbial communities from Lake Mendota, WI - 04SEP2011 deep hole epilimnion (SPAdes) | ecosystem: Environmental > Aquatic > Freshwater > Lentic | place: Lake Mendota, Madison...
CAATTCATTCTCGGTCTGCAACGGCAATGCGACCCGAGATTAGCTAAGGAGTCGATAATGCCCCAAGGTAAGGATGTCGTACCAGGTCGTAGAAGCGTCGGTGGTGCGGGCGGAACAACAAGCAATCGTCGAAATGCATTTTGCTCTTTTTGTCGCAAAAGCTATCGTGATGTCGGTCCATTGGTTGAGGGGCCAGGCGATGTCTATATCTGCGGCGAATGCATCGAACTATGCCAATCGATCCTCGATCAAGAGCAAAAGCGAAAGCCTCCGAAGAAACTCTTCGACGAAATTCCAAGCCCTCGCGATATCGTCACCCACCTAGATGAATACGTCATCGGCCAGTTGGGAACGAAACGTGCTTTGGCGGTTGCCGTCCACAACCATTACAAACGTCTCAGCGCCACTTGGGATGGTGCAAACGAAGTAGAAATTGAAAAATCCAACATTCTACTTGTCGGACCGACCGGCAGTGGAAAAACGCTTCTCGCTCGTAGCTTGGCGAAAATGCTTAACGTTCCATTCGCCATCGGCGACGCCACTACACTGACGGAAGCGGGCTACGTCGGCGAAGACGTAGAAAATCTTCTCTTGAAACTGCTTCATGCAGCAGATTTCGATATCGAAGCAGCACAGCGTGGTATTCTCTACATCGATGAAATCGACAAGATCGGAAAGACGAGCCAAAACGTATCGATCACTCGCGACGTTTCGGGCGAAGGTGTTCAGCAAGCGTTGCTCAAGATGCTCGAAGGTACCGTCGCAAACGTTCCTCCCCAGGGTGGACGCAAACATCCCGAGCAGCAGTACATTCAAATCGATACCACGAACATCCTATTCATCTGCGGTGGTACGTTCGTAGGTGTGGATGAGATCATTCGCAAGCGATTGGGTAAGAAATCTCTTGGCTTCGGGCCGGGCTCCAACATCAAAGAAGAGGGCGATGTCGCTTCATTGCTCGCACAAGTGCGCTCGGACGATATTCTCGAATTCGGAATGATCCCCGAGTTGATCGGACGATTGCCAGTCGTCACTGCGCTTGCACCTCTGGATGTTCCTGGTTTGATCAAAGTCCTGACCGAACCCAAGAATGCCTTGGTGAAACAATACCAAGCGTTGTTCGCAATGGAAGATTGCGAACTTCACTTCACCGAAGCTGCTTTGAAGTCGATTGCCCAAAAGGCTCAAGTCAAGTGCGTCGGTGCGCGTGGTCTCCGAGGTATCGTTGAAGAGATCATGCTCGATGTTATGTTCGAATTGCCTGACCAAGAGGCGGGTACAGTCTATACCATCGATGTCGATGCAACCGACGGCTCGGTGCGTCACTATAAGAGTGTTCCGCAACGCAAAGAAAGCGCGTAGTCGCATAGTGAACACTAGTAGGGCAAGCGGAGCGCAATCGCGTTCCGATTGTTTAGCCGCACGGTGCTAAAGGCTTGATGATTGAATCCCAACCCGCTGCGTAAGCGAGGGACGGACTGCCCCTCGCTCACGCTTCGGGTTGGGATAGATTTTCTGCCTAACCTTCTCAGTGCAATCTACGACTAATTCAAAAGGCTGTGCAGCAATGCGCAGCCTTTTTTTATTGCTACATCCGTCACTCGATTTCAACGACCGCTCATTCTTTTTCGACTTCTCGGCGTCATGCTCATTTACAGGATGTATCTTCCCACGGGGGAATGTATACCCTACGTGGATCGTGCATAGGTGACACCGGATGTTAGACCTTCATCGCCAAGAATCAGAGATTGCAAGCAGAATGCGAGTTGTTATGCGCAATTCGTTCGCTCTGCTGTGTCGATATCTATTCTTGTTCTACATTCTGCTGAATTCGGGATGTCAAACACTCTCGCTTCCCGCGATTGATCCGAGCGGCAACCGGTTGTTCACCAACAATCCCGTGCAATTCGTTCGTCCGCATGATCCGAACAATGGTTATGCCAGTACAGCACCTGCGTTTCAAACGCCCCCTACTCCTCAAAAATGCGGGCAGGGAGATGGAAAGAAGTGCCAGGGGTGTTTGTCGGGCAAAGGCTGCTTGTTTGCGAAGAAACGCGAAGAGGAGATGAGAGGCAGATGTGGTCAGCTATTGATCACCCCTAACCGATTGGTGGCACCGGTCGGCGGTGAAGTCATCATCTTGGCTGGCATCTGTGGAAAAGACGAACACTTGGTCACCAATGAAGCGATCGAGTATATGCTCGATCCTGAAGGCGTTGGCCAAATCGTGGAGGTTGGAGACGATGCTAAGGGGCAACGAAAATCCTTCTGGGGTGGCCCGAAGGAACCGAAAGTTGAAAAGCTAGGTGTAGACTTCGCACGCGGCCGAACCAGTCGTGAAGCCGGGGTGATCACCAAAGGAACGGCGGATCGATCTGACGATTTACCCATTCGAAAAGGGCAGACGTGGATCAGCTTGACCAGTCCCACCGAGGGCACTTCGAAGGTTACGATTCTGGCTCCGGATAGCGATGTCTGGGACAAACGACGTCAAACCGCAACGGTCTATTGGATCGATGCGAGTTGGGATTTTCCACAACCACAAGTATTGGCGGGCGAGCAGCAAGCGACTCTGGCAACCAAGGTGATGAAAAGCGATAGCTTCGTTCCTGCTAGAGATTGGACGGTCAAGTATCGATCGCTTAACCCAGAGTATGCTGAGTTTTTGTTTGTGAATCCTACTACAGGCGCAGAAAGACTATCGGATACTGCGACTGCACAAGTTGACGCACAGGGAATTGCCTCGGTCGTCCTTCGCCGAAAGAACTTGAACGCAAATGGAACAACGAATCCGAAGAGTGGAACGGCACTCATCGAGATAGAAATCATACGCCCGATTCTCGGTGATATGCCCGAGTTGCCACTGGCTAGGAGCAACACATCAGTCACCTGGAGCGCTCCCGATTTGGTGCTCGATGCTGTTGGGCCGGATGTAACGAGCCCAGGCCAATCGGTGCAGTACCTGCTGAAGGTTACAAACGAAGGTGACCAAGCGGCAGAAAACATCATCACGAAAGCAACCTTTCCATCAGGGATGCGGATCGATGGTACTTCTTACGCACCGCAAAGAAGTACCCCCAATTCCCTGATATGGGAGTTCGGCCCTCTACAGGCGCGAAGTGTTTTCGAAGTGGTTATCAATGTTACTCCAGTCTCGCCACTCGACGCACAGGTTCTCTTCGAACTTTCGGCAACAGGCCAGGAAAGCCAACAAAAGCCGGTCAGAACCAATGTTCAGCAAGCGTCGTTGACGATGCAACTGACACCGAAGCTCAATGTGGGACAAGTAGCAATCGGGGAGCAAGCGGGATTTGATTGTGTTCTCATCAACACCGGTTCGCAATCGATCAACAACATACAAGTAGAAATCGACAGCGATCCTGGTTTGATTCACGAAAGCGGTGGCATCGCAAGTACGAAGGTATTGCAAGACGTTATGTTCCTTCGCCCTGGAGAAAGAACAGTGCTTGTCGTTTACTTCCGAGTGCAACGTGAAGGGGAATTAGGAATCGTTGGCAAAGTGACTGCCAATGGACAGCCTCTGGCGAACCAGCGTTCTTCTGTCCGGGGAGTTTCTCCAGTTCCGCAACAGCCATCGATAAGTTTGCAACTGCTAGAAAAATCTCAGCAGAGAGTACTAACGCCTGGTGTTCCGATCACGATACGTTGCATTGTCTCGAACGGGGGGCCGGTAGCATTGCGCACGCCTGTCTTAATGCTTCAGCACGACCCGAATTTTCAACTTCAGTCTATGGATCCGCAGGGTCGGTATATGCAGGGTGAGCAATTGGTCCAATGGAACCTCAACGATCTGCAACCACGGCAAACAGGCTTGGAGTTCCTCGCTACCTTGATTCCGTTAGGACCGGTCCGTCAAGCGATCCTCAAGGCAGAGGTCAGCTCCGATGGACTGCGGGATGGCAAACAACTGACATTTGAGATAGGAAACCCACCACCGGTTGGTACAGGCGGCCCAGGCGGCTCCATGATGCCAGGTGGCTCGTCGACACCGAGCGGGCCGAATCCAGGCATTTCGTTACCAAGCGCCTTGCCAGGCGCCGGAGGGCTACCTAGCACTTCACCCCCTGGACTATCTCCCGCAGGCCCGGCTTCTTCTGTGCCTGGGCTAATGGGAATACCTGGAACCAGCGCGAGACCGGCCATCGGTTCTGGACTAGCAACCAACCAACGCCTTTCCATTTCGATACAGCCCTCGGTTCAAACCGTGAAACGCGGTGATACGGTCAGTTACGAAGTACGGGTCGAGAACTTGGCAGCCCAACCGGATCAGAAGGTAGCTATGCAGTTCACGATTCCTGCAGGCAGTAAACTGATTACAGCAAAGGCCGTGGGGTTGGATTACTTGGTAAGCCGTGATGGAACAACTGTGGCCTTTACACCGATTCAGTTCCTTCGGGCGCGAGATTCGTTTGCCTATACGATCCAGCTTCGGCATGAAGAATCATCAATACAGACAATGACTGCTGCTGTAAAAAGCATAGGTCAGCCTGATCCTTTGTCGACGACACACACTGCTCGAGTGCAATAAAGCCGCAAAGCCCCCAGACTCAGATAGCAAGCCCAGCGGTATGTCCAGTGCTCCAAGCGGCTTGAAAGTTGTAGCCGCCAATAGGTCCATCGAGATCCAGAATCTCTCCTGCAAAATAGAGACCAGGCTGTTTGCGGCTTTGCATGTCTTGAAAATTGACTTCCCCCAAAGCGACACCGCCGGCAGTGACTTCGGCTTTCGGATAACCCCGGGTACCCTGAATTGGTATTGAAAGATTCTTGAGTCGTTCGAGAAGCATGTTTCGGTGCTTCTTCGAGAACTCCGCGCCATGCACATCCTCAGGTGCACCTATTTGTTCCATGAGAACTTGAGCAATTCTCTTGGGGATGCGTTGTGAGATCAGATTGGTGATCGATTTGTTCGACTGCTTCGTCGCTTCTTGAAGCCACAGCTCACACGACTCTCGTGTTTCGTTGGGCAGTAGATCTATCGACAGTGACCGTTGCACATCATGGACTTCGTCCGAAAAGCATCTTGAGACGTTCATGGCCGTTGGACCGCTACAACCGAAGTGTGTCCACAAGAAACCGCCACGCGAAACGCTTCGTTCCATCGATAATAGCTTGCCACCTTCGGATTGGAGGCGGGCTGTGACACTGATATCATCGAGAGTCAAACCGCTCAGGGATTGTACCCACGCTTGATTAGAAAGGAGGGGTGTCAATGCAGGACGCAGCGGCGTGATCGTATGCCCAAAGGCTTCTGCCCACGGATACCCGTCCCCGGTCGTTCCGCAACCGCTGAAGCTGAGTCCACCTGTTGTGAGCAATAGCGATTTGCAGTGGAGGGCGATCGGTTGCTCGTGAATCGATGCGTGAACGTCGAATCCCCCCATCGCATTGAGGCGCACGTTGGTAACCGGTGCGCCCGTTTGAAGTTGCGCATTGGCGTCCCTCAGACGCTTGACGATTGCGTCTCGGACATCGATGGCTCGGTCGCTTGCTGGGAAGACTTTGCCGGTGTCCTCCACCTTCGTCGCGACACCGAGAGCTTCCATTTCTTTGACTACATCTTGCGGAGAAAGACGATTGAGGACAGACAGCAGAACTTTGCCTTGCTTCCCGAAAGCTTCGGCGATCTTTCGGCTGTCGCAATGATGGGTGATATTGCAACGCGTTCCTCCTGACATCAGGATCTTGACCCCTGCCTTGTTGTTTTTCTCGAGGACGAGGACTTTGCGTCCTCGCATCGCAGCGGTACCCGCCGCCCACAGACCGGCTGCACCTCCACCCACAATGATCGCGTCCCACGCTTGTTGCATTACAGAGTACGCTCAGCCTTCATAGGGTACATTGCTCGAATGCTGGGGAATTTCATGTTGCGTTGAGGCGACGAGGGGGAGGATCTAGGGTAAACTAGGTTTGAGAAACAACCTACCGCTCCTGACCTTTGTACTCACGATGTCAACTGAAGCAACCAAGACTGAGATTGGAAGTTACTTTATTTCCAATTATCCTCCTTTTTCTCAATGGACTAGCGAATCGCTCCCTCTGATTTTGGACGCGATGGCCGCTGCGCCACGGCAAGTGCCGCTGGGACTCTACCTGCACATCCCGTTCTGCCGGAAACGCTGCAAGTTTTGCTATTTCAAAGTACTTACTAATGTCAACGCTGATGAAATCGAGCGATATGTTTCCGCTCTTTCTCGCGAAATTGAACTAGTGTCCCAACAACCAGCCATGGGCGGACGGCCGATCCGATTCGTCTACTTCGGCGGTGGTACCCCCAGCTTTTTAAGTGTCAAGCAGCTCCATTCTTTATTCGAACGACTGCATCGAAGCATCACTTGGGATCAAGCGGAGGAGGTCACGTTCGAATGCGAACCGGGCACATTGAGTGAGCCCAAGGTCCAAGCATTGCGCGAGCTTGGGGTTACGAGATTGAGTCTGGGAGTTGAGAATTTCTCGGACGCGATTCTTGAGGAGAATGGTCGAGCCCACTTGTCGAAAGAGATCAATCGAGCTTGGGAGTGGATTCAGGCAGCAAACTTCCCTAACGTCAACATCGATTTGATCTCGGGGATGGTCGGCGAGACGTGGGAGAATTGGCGAGAGAACGTACGGCGGACGTTAGAGCTTTCGCCGGAGAGTGTGACCATTTACCAAATGGAGCTACCTTTCAACACGGTTTATTCCAAAGGTCTTTTGGAAACCAAGCAAGAGTCACCGGTAGCGACATGGCAAACGAAACGTGACTGGGTGCGATTCGCTTTTGAAGAGTTTCAATCGGCAGGCTATTCGATTAGCAGTGCCTACACGGTCGTCAAAGACCCGAGCAAAGTGAATTTCTCGTATCGCGACAATCTATGGCGAGGGGCCGATCTGCTCGCGACGGGGCTTGCAAGCTTTGGTCATATGTCCGGAGTTCATTATCAAAACGTACCCGAGTATCAACAGTACATCAGTACATTGCTCGATGAAAATCGATTGCCTTTAGGACGAGCGTATCAACCATCGCCGCTGCAATGCCTCATTCGCGAGATGATCTTGCAAATGAAGAAAGGTTACCTCGATGTCGGTTACTTTGACACCAAGTATGATGCCTCGATTGTCGATCGATGGCAATCGGAGTGGAACGGTTTGGTGAGTGAAGGGTTCGCGCACTTGATCGAAGGCGATGATGGTCGAGTTGCTAGAATCGAGCTGACAATGGATGGACTATTGTGTGTTGACGGTTTACTGCCTCGGTTCTTTGAGGAGAGCCTGAGAGGGGTTCGTTATACATGAGCGAATTGCTCACCTTTGCAATGGGGGAGTTCGTCGCCGAGTTCCCCACCGATCGGATGTATGTCAAGAATCACATGTGGGCTCTACCGAGGGATGGTGGAGTTTATCGATTTGGATTCTCTGCTTACGCGGTTCGTTTGCTGCAAGATATCTACTTCATCGACTTCGACTGTGTCCCTGGAGCAAAACTTGGGCATCGGCAAGAGTTTGGCAATATCGAGAGCAAGAAGGCGGAGAGTGGAATGTACGCGCCGATTGTGGGCGAAGTCATTTGCATCAATGATCGCTTGCTTGAGGATCCATCCATCATCAATATCGACAAGTATGGCGAAGGTTGGTTGCTCGAGATGCGAGGCGAAGTCGAGGGATTACTTCAGCCAGCCGACTATATGAAGCATTTGGAATCCGCATGGGACGTAGCTCAACGCACCATCAAAGGCCAAGCCAACACCGACGATTAGTCCCACACAAAAACTGTATGTAGGCACAGAAAGCATTGTTGAATGTCATCCTGACACGTTACCGCTGGTAAATCGGCAAGTAGTGGTACTTCACGGACAAGCTGAGGATGGCAAGCGATGTGCAGTACACTTTACCTGCGTTCTGTTCCTCGCCTCCAGACGAAATCCATGATCCATCGGATTGCTGTTTCTCTAGCAATATCTTTTTGACTACGTTCTCCGCATGTTCCGCTTCCTTGCCGCCGCGTTGGTGCATTCCTTGTGAGTAGTAGTAGATTCCGTAAAGCACGAACCGATCCTCCCATTTCGGTGGGTGATCCAGCAACCATTCGGTGGCACCTACCACGATTTCCGAGTCGTAAACTCCACAGACTTGCATGGCGAGTAGCCCCGCGGCAGTCATGGCGAACGTCGGGTTATCGTTGTTCGCCTCGTAGGAAAAACCATTCTTTCGGACGCGTGGCTTTCGGTTGACACCCACTGGGGAGGTAAAGGACCGCACCAAGTACTCGATTGCATCATCAATCGTCGACGAGGGGACTTCCAGTCCGTCGTTCTTGGCACTTCGAAGCGCCATGACTTGCCAAACCGAAATGGACAAATCGCTGTCTGCTGCGTCGGGAGTGTATCTCCACCCCCCCTTGGCATAGGGTGGTTTTTTTACTTTCTGGCTTCGAACGATCAGGTCGATAGCTTGCTGGCATCGATCGTGCATGAGCGTGTCCATAGACTCGTCCACACCCATACCAAGCATCTCGGTTAGCATGAGAGTTACAATGCCATGCCCGTACATTCGCGACCCATCGCTGGCTCCAAAATAGCCTGATTTGTCTTGACGATCACTGTTCAAGATAAATCGCAGCCCACCGCGCATGGCTTCTCCCTCTGGCGTAGGATCCACCGGCTGATGTCCAACGGATGCCAGGGCCATAATCGCGATCGCTGTCATCGCGTTATCATGACCACGGTCCACGATAACACCACTTTTCTTTTGCTGAGTCAGAAGAAAAGAGACTCCCTGTTCGACGGCATTATCTACTTCATCGCGCGTTGTTCGAGAGCTGACCGATTGTGCATCACTCGTTTTCAAAAAGAGGAAAAGTAAACAGTAAGCCGATAGAAATAAAGCTACACACCTTACCATGTTCTTACCGGGAGCTACTAAATGGTACAGGGGTAAAGGTTCCGTGATTGTCTGCAGCGATTTGCTCGAGGGTTTGATAGCCTATCTCGCTGTGCAACAAAACAGTATGAACGGGGATCGCTTTAAAATACCGCGATGCTCTGACTTCTGGACTATTGACTTGTCGCAAATCCGTTAACGTGGAATCTCGAATCTCACCGTCAGACAAAAGGAAGATGGCATCCGGCTTGAGACTCAACGCCATCATCATGGACGACGACGGGCATGTGTTCCGTCCTAGTTCAATACTTCGAAGCCAATTTCGAATGCGTCGAATCGACTTCGGATCTGGAGCTAAAAACTTTCCTTTGGGTGGTGCAGCACCAAACATGGGATGAGCCTCGCTATCGAAGCTGATAACAAAAAACTCTTGATCTAGTGAGAGGGATCGAATCGCTTGTTCCAGTTCATAACAGAGAGCTTCCCATCGTGGACCAATCATGGATCGAGACGAGTCGATCACGAAAACAAATCGGTTACCATAAGCTTCTGCACCGAAGAAAGTCGCCTTGGTCAGTTGACCATCAGTTCCACCTCCGGGGCCATCACCCAAGGCATCGATTTGAGAGGCAAGTCTCGCATAGCTGGTTGAATCGTCGCTGGTGCTCGGCGCGGACTGGGGTACGTCTACATCGATGGCTTCTAGGGCCAAATTGATGGTTGGCGATTCGGACTCATTCGTGGAGTCTTCCGAATGCTCTATTTGTAGAATATCCAGTAAGTCATTCGCATCGGTGTCTTCATTCATAGCACCTGCGATTTCGAGTTTTGTGACACCTCTCCCGCCACCGATTAGCAAGGCTGCCATTGCGATTCCAATCGCCAGATGGATGGAGAAGCTAACAAGGAATGAAATCCATGGCGCTAGTGAAAATCGTTTTTTTTGCTGACAGGTGTTCATGGCGTATCAGCACTTTTCCAGGAATCACTCTCTTTCGTGTTCGCAACAACGTTGCTCAGTATAGCGGAGTTGCTTCTGGTTTGTCCAAGGCGAATGGGCTGGCTATTGTCTGAATGGCGGCCTTTGTCTGAGAATCTAGCCAAACCGAGACGGGTATTGGCATCTCGTACCGTTCAGTTTCGAAGCGGCCCTTAGACCGACGAGGCCCTGCCGATGCTGTGGACTTCGAAACCTGTTTCGGTAAGTCGTTTTCGGTCGATTATGTTCCTCCCATCAAAAATAAAGGCAGGCCGAAACATGGACTGAAGCACACGCTTGGCATCAAAATTTCGGAACTCATCCCATTCGGTAAGGACCGCGACAGCATGAGCTTTTTCAGTCGCTTCATAAAGGGATGCGTGAACGGTGACGTTTGTTTCGATGAGACGCGAATGTTGCTCCGAAATCCCTCCCATCGCATCGGCAAAACTCTGCCGAAGTTCATCTCGAATTTGCGACTCCGGAACGCGAGGGTCGTAAATAGCGATTTTGGCCCGTTCTTCGAGCAGATCTCGACAAACATGAATCGAGGCCGATTCTCGAGTATCGTTCGTATCTTTTTTGAATGCAAACCCCAAGACTGCAATTCGTTTATCGGAAACGGTGTTGAACATAGTTCGCACCATACGCGTCGAAAAACGGCGTTTTTGGTAGTCGTTCATCTTCACTACTTGCTCCCAGTACTCGGCGACCTCTCGGAGACCAAAATGCTCGCAAAGATAAACCAGGTTGAGAATGTCTTTTTGGAAGCATGAGCCTCCGAACCCGACCGATGCTTTGAGGAACTTCGGCCCAATTCGCGAGTCTGTTCCAATCGCTTTTGCTACTTCGTCGACATCAGCCCCTGTTGCTTCGCATAATACAGAGATTGCGTTGATAGAGGAGACTCGTTGGGCAAGAAATGCGTTTGCGGTTAACTTTGATAATTCACTGCTCCACAGATTTGTTGTCAATATTCGATCGCGTGGAATCCATCGTGCGTAGACAGCTGCAAGTTTCTCAACAGCGTTAGCGGATTCACCACCGATCAGCACACGATCTGGATGAAGTAGATCCTGAACAGCGGTTCCTTCCGCCAAAAACTCTGGATTGCTGAGCACATCGAAAGTCGCACCGTTTCCAGAGCTTTCCAGAATCCGCTTGACGGCTTCGGCAGTACGTACGGGCAAAGTGGATTTCTCTACCACCACTTTGTGGCCTGAGGAGCATTCGGCGATCGTTCTCGCACACTTTTCAATGAACTCGAGATTGGCCGCTCGTCCGGCACCAACACCGAAAGATTTCGTGGGTGTATTCACCGCGATAAAGATAATGTCCGATTCGTGGATCGCCTCTCTGACGTTCGTTGAAAACGTTAGATTGCGACCACGAGCTTCTTGAACCACTTCGTAGAGACCTGGCTCGTAAACGGGTAAATCGTCTGAATTCCAGCGATCGACTCTGGCTTGATTCAAATCTACGACATGCACAGCAATATCGGGGCATTGTTTTGCGATCATTGCCATTGTTGGACCGCCGACGTAACCTGCACCAATACAACAGATACGTAGTGAACTCATGGAATTGTTTACAACTGCAATGCGAGATGAAAATAGGAACCGCCCGACTCACGGACTTGCCAGTCCCTGAGTTTAGTTGTTTCCTGCGCATGAATCCAAATGTCTAACGCGCACTTCGGAAATCCAGACGCAAATCCAGTCCGTATAGATGAAACGAAGGAATCATGGCGATGGGAGGAGTTGTAGCAGATGGAAGGGATCGGTCCGTCCAATCGTCCCGCACAACAAAAAAGCGGGGCTTTTGGCCCCGCTTTTTTGGAAACGACATTTACAACGAGTCTCGTGAGAGACTCGTCTGCATAGTTATGATTAACCTTCGGATGCGAAATACTCGTCCACGGCATCGAGATAACGACGTGAGGCAATCGTGACAGGAGGTGCAGCCATGTTAACACGTTGCCAGGTTAGCTCTTCCTTCGATGCAAGGACTCGAACGAGTTTGTTACCGGCACTATCCGGAACCGAGAAAAACTGTCCACGATTGAGTGTCGCAGTGTAAACCTCAGATCCACGGACAGCGGTCAAATAGGCTCTCGTTCCGTCGTCGCTCAAAACCACTTCATGGAAGGTATCTGACTTGAATGTGTCCCGAGCCATAGTCCATTCGGATTTGCCATCCGCGCCGATCGCAGCATACAGGCCTTTGGGAATAAGATCTGTCCGGCCGCTGCCTATCATGTAATTCCACGAGATGTTATCCAGCATATTGATATGGGAGGACTTGATGCCCTGTATCGCGAAATTCGCTTCGAAGTGCGCGTCACCAGGAGCGACGATCGTTCGGGAGAGTGAATTAGATCCACCCTTCAAGTTATCAGGTCGATCATCTGTTAGCATCGGAATAGCGTAAGAAACCGTATACGCTCCTGGTGGTAACAAATCAAAGAAATAGGTGCCTGCCGTATCGGTTACCGCTTTTCTCTGCGTTGGTTGAGAACCCGGCGTATTCGGATCGGCTGGAATGGTCAGGGTTACATCGGCACCCGCAATTCGAAGCTCTGCACTATCTAGGACACCATTCATGTTGTCGTCGACATAAACAACGCCTCGGAAGTCGCTAGGAATGAAAGGCAAAACATCCACGTGGAAGATGCCTACAGCACCTTTACGATCCAGTTGTCCATTGGTCGTTCCATTATCTTCGATCTGATACGAGAACGTTTGACGTCCATTCGTATTGAGCGGTGCGAAGAAGGTGACGGTCCCGTTTGCGTTCAACGTCGCTGTGACGTTACCATTCGGGGTCGTATTGATCAGTTGACTTCCAGGGACAATGCGAAGTGTTTGTCCACTTTCGTTCGCGGGCCCCTTTGGCATGGAGGCCAAATCTGTTGTGATGTCAAACGTCGTAGGAACGCTTGCAAAGATACTCCTTGTTACAGGTGTTGGCACTGGAACATCGTTCACTTCGGTAACCGTAATCGTCACCGTTCCCGTGGCTCGAAGAACTGGCGACCCACCGTCTTGAATTTCGTAGGTGAATGTATCGGTCCCGTTGAAATTCGCGAAAGGTGTATAGATCAGATTACCACCCACCTGGACCACTGATCCACCCGCGGCCGTTGCGAGGGAACCTGTCAAGGCAACCAGACTAATCCCTTGTGATGTTTCGTTCTCTGGACCTGGTCTATCATTGCTCGTGATCGAAGTGATCGAAATCGTAAGCGCTTCGTCTTCTGCAGCTGTGAATGCATCCGCGACGGCCACAGGGGCATCATTGATTGGATTCACTGTCACCTGCAACGTAGCAGAAGAACTAAGTGGTGCAGCCAAACCATTCGTCGTTCCGTTGTCAGTTACAGTGTATGTAATTGCGACGGGCCCAAAGTAATCAGCTGCAGGGGTATAGACCAAGTTCCCGTTCACAACCGCAACTGTACCTAGGGCCGCTGCGATCGGTGCCACCGAAAGTGTGAGTGTCTGGGCGTCTTCACCAGGCCCGCGACTAAGACTGCTTGTAATCGAGGAGGCCGGAATCACAAGCTGGGTATCTTCGTCGGTAGACGCAGTCTGGTTGACAGCGACTGGCGGGTCATTTACTTCGGTGACCAAAACCGTTGCTGTGGCTTGAAGACGACTTCCAGGTTCTGGTGTGCCTGAGGACATGACGTAAGTAAATGTCACTTGTCCGAAGAAATCGGCTGCAGGTTGGAATGAAACGACGTTGCCTTGCTGGGTCAAAGTTCCTTGCGAACCAGGGATGGTACCGATGGAAACCAGGGTTTTGCCAGACCCTTCATTGGCGAAGTCATTTAGTAACACATCCATCGTTGTTGCACTGCTGTCTTCAGCAACGGTGAAGTTATCGTCGAGTGCGTAGGGACGTGCTGGCGGAGCAACATACACGGAAACCGTAGCCGAATCCGTCAACCCACCACCGTCAGTTATCGTGTACGAGAACCGAATAGTTCGATCGAAAACATCTCCTGGCGGAGTGTAAACAACATTGGCGCCATTCGGTCCAATCGCCAAGGTTCCGATGATGTTATTTGTTACGGAATCTCTTGGCTCTGTGATACTCGTTACGCGAATGGTATCGATTGGTTCTTCACCTGGACCTGGGCTATCATTGCTCAATACGTTTAGCGTTTGCGGTGCATTGATACCAACGACAGACAAATTGTCGTTGACCGCATCTGGGCCATCGTTCACGGGAGTTACGGTAATGGTGGCAGTCGTACTCGCAGACAAGTTGTCCGGATTTGTTCCGTTGTCTGTGCCTGTCACTCCAAAAGTAATAGGTGCAAACGAATTGGCTGGTGGAGTGATGACAATTGCTCCAGCAGCGTTAATCGAAACACCTGCTGGAACAGGCTGCGCGAGAGACAGAGTCACCGTTTGACTTGACTCATTCGCTGGCCCTGGGGCGAAAATTTGGCTCGGAATTACCGTTAGCGTTCCGTCTTCCTGCACACTGAATTGACTGGACAAAACAACAGGGGCATCATTCACTGGCGTCACATTGATCGTGATAGTCGCTACTGTACTTGCTGCGGGTGATCCGTTGTCTGTCCCTCTAACTTGGATCACAACTGGTCCAAAAAAGTTCAAGGCTGGAGTGAATTCGAGCGAACCAGTACCGTTGATATTCGCTGTTCCTTGAGTTGCCGTTGGGCCTTGTACAATTGCCAAAACGAGGGTTTGCGATGATTCGTCTGCTGGACCTGGATTGAAGATGCTATTGGGTGCAATAGCAACCGGCCCAAGGTCTTCAGCCACACTGAAGGACGTGCCTACAACATTGGGGGCGTCATTGACAGAAGCTACAGTGAAAGTAACCAAGCCTGTGGCTTCGATTCCGAGATTATTTCTAAGAACATAGGTAAAGACTGCGTTCCCATTGAAATCTGGATTCGGCGTAAACCGAACAATACTACCGTTAGGCTCGAAAGTTACCGTACCACCGGCGGGTTGTGTGACACTTACGATTCCGCGTGAAGTCGCCGCAGACCGATCCGTCCAATTGCTCGAAAGGTTTTGAGTAGATTGCCCCGAGTCTTCATTCACGAAGAACGTCGCAGGTCGTGCACTCAACTGATCCACAATCCGAATGGAAGCGGTCGGCAACACGACCTCGCTAGCTACAAGATACCTATTCTGTGCGCCAAGCAACGCTATACCAGTGCTAACGGCGTTCCCCTCCACTCCTCCGAGCGGACTAATTGTTCCATCCAATTTGACAAAGCCAGCTACACTCGCTTGGAACAGAGAGTCAACCACGCCCAAGTAGGAGGTTGCAACATCTTCCGTTTGATTACTGGTGAGATTGACGAATCCGCCAATACTTCGAAGCGTGGTCTTCGCCGTACCGACACCCAAAAGCGTTCCTTCAGGACCACTAGTAAAGCGTGGTTTCTGGTTGCCGTCGAGGTCGACTCCATTGTTAATGTTGTGATTCAGCCCTGCCCGAGTTACAACCTTGTCTGTTGCTGGATTGGGAGCAACCTGCGTAACGAGTGTTACCTTGGTCGTCACGGGCGTACGGGTAGTCAGCGTATCGGATTCGATGAAACCTTCCGGGGAAATATCCGTCCGCGATCTACTACCTGTAAAGCTGATTCGGAAATCGGCATTGCTCGGATTAACAACGTCTGCAGAAAACACCCCGACGTTTCCTGTTCCAAATATGCCTTCCAACGCGGTTCTAATTCTAGGTATTGTGTTTGCGGCATTAATTGCGGTGCCAGATCCATTTAAGGCCGGGGTGATCGTAGCTCGCCTCACTTCACCAGAGCCTGAATCATAGCGCAACGTCACCGATCCACCGTTCACCGTTGGATCAAAGGTCAAGCGATTGAATTCGCCCCACTGAAAACGGAGACGCTCTGCCGTCAAGTCGCCGTTATTCGATGGATCCGTTGGATCATTCGAATAATTCAAATCGTGGTAGCCGGCAAACACGCCAACGGGCGTCCCTGTGTTGTTTGCAATACTGCGCAAGTCCGTAATTTCCGTCCGTACTATCAGCCGTTCGCCGACGTTAACTTCCACGTCGGGTTGATTGTTTCCGGAAATCACATCAGCCAACTCCGCACCGATAGTCCCATCCGCGTTTGCTCGGAAAAACCGGTAACGAACTCCTGCGACCGGCGGCAATTCGCCTTCAGCTCGTCCCGAGTTGATGTAATTGATGACAGACAATGCGTCGAGCGGACTTAAAAGACTGTCCCCATCCACATCGATCATATCGGTGCCGAGCGGATTCGACCCTAGGCCTTCGAGGGGAATGGCCCCGTCTTTGTTGAGACGATTGATGACCACCAAAGCGTCCAACGCCGAAATCCGACTGTCGCGATTGACGTCCATGGGATAGAACGGGTTCGTAAAGTCCGATGCCATGAGCTCCCTCTTTTCGAGGGACTCCATCAAAAGCCTGCGCAGAAGTGAGTTTTTTCCGGCACGTTGGGAAACCCCACGAGTTGCTTGCGAGCGAGGCCGACGATTTGGCGAAACAGTCATCTATTCTTCCACCGTAGACAAGAAGGAATTGCTTTAATCGAACAATTCAGCAAGGGTACGAAATCGCCTCATTGAATGCCCGTATAGTGAGGGTAGTCGGAGAATACCCGCTTTTCAATCAGATGTTACCCAGACTTCCTAAATTAACCAAACAGGCCAGCCTATCCACAAGATACGCCGTCCCTAACGTTTTTTCCGAGAATCCGGGTTTTAGAGACCGAATTCCTAAAGAAGTTCCAAAACGGGCTCAAGGAACTGACTGAAATAAGCCCGGAATGTCTTGGATTAAGTCAAATGCTGAACGATTCTGTTGTTTTTGATGAAGATATCCAAAAATCATATAATTGCCGCTTGACCAAGCGCGGCCCAGTTCTCGGGCTCAACTGCCAGCCGATGCGGCATTTAGGATTCGCGGACCTAATCCAACACTCTCCGTATAGGATCCATCCCTACGGGCTAATTGTAATGTGCAAGGTACTGGATAGAATCCCAGCCGCCCTGCAGCGAGTCTTTCAACGACATCTGGAAAAGTAGTTGGGCTGCCACATTTCGTCATTTGAGGTTCCGCGACTTTGTTGATTTTAGAGCGTTTCAGTTTCGGCGTTGGAGATCGATTTGCCCATCAAGCCGCAGCGCAGCTGCGAGCATTTCAAAAACTCGAATCGTTCGGCGTTTCCGTCGTACCGGTCTGGAACAAATCCAATCGCGAGCACTCGTTCATCGGTTCCGAGCCAAAGAGCGTTCTAGAGTCTGCGAAACGAGCCGTCCACGAGTGCAACTGGTCGAAAGGTTGGTATGTCGATGCGGATCACATTCAATTGGCGACGGTGGACCGATTTATCGAACCGTCGAACTTCTTCACTATCGATGTGGCTAGTTCGATCGGAAAGCCTCCTGCGGCAGGTGAAGTCGACGCTTTTTTGACACGGAACAAAAGCCTCGTTGGCAAAATTGCCATTCCGGGAATCGAGCCGCTTCAAATCAGTGAGAGTGACGTTCGCCGTGTCGCACAAAAATATTTACTTGCGGCTCAAGAAGCGGGGCGGATTTACCGTCACATCGAATCGGAGAAAGGCCGA
>Ga0207937_1000308_pt1 | contig 17450 bp, 16 predicted proteins | sample LakMenEpi04Sep11_FD_150668 | JGI IMG/M metagenome (GOLD analysis project Ga0207937, IMG submission 150668) | Freshwater microbial communities from Lake Mendota, WI - 04SEP2011 deep hole epilimnion (SPAdes) | ecosystem: Environmental > Aquatic > Freshwater > Lentic | place: Lake Mendota, Madison...
TGGAAGGATGTAGCTGCTGCAGCCCTCCATACGGTCGATTCCGCTGGGAAAGCTGTCGGTCTAAAAGGAGCGACGGTTAGCATGGAGCTCTCACCTTCGCTTCTGGGAGTAGGCTATATCATCGGACCAAAAATCGCCAGTATCATGGTCGCTGGTGGAGTTCTCGCATATCTCGTTATCAGCCCGATGATTGTTTTTTTTGGCAGTGGACTCACCGAACCTTTGGCGCCGGGAACCAAACTCATAAGCCTGATGAAAGATGGCGAAATCCGAAACAGTTACATCCTATACATTGGTGCTGGTGCTGTTGCCGCAGGTGGAATCATTAGCATGATCAAAGCCATGCCCATCATTTTCGGAGCCATCGTTACCAGCCTTCGCGATTTGTTTTCTCGCAGTGGAAACGTCAGTGCTGGCCGCCGAACAGACCGAGATATTCCATTGCCATTTGTTTTGATCGGTAGTGTTTTGTTGGTGGTCGGACTGATGGCGGTTCCGCAGTTAGGACTCGGTTTCGGGTATACGGGAGTCGCTGGAGCAATCATGATCATGGTATTCGGATTCTTGTTCGTAACGGTTTCGTCGCGACTAACGGGCGAGATTGGTTCTTCTTCCAATCCTATTTCTGGCATGACGGTTGCAACCTTGTTGCTGACCTGCTTAATTCTTTTGGTGATGGACGGATTCGGACTTGCGACGATCAACAAAGAAATCAAGCTGACAGCCCTTACAATCGCTGGTGTCGTTTGTATCGCATCTTCCAACGGTGGCAGTACTGCTCAGGCGTTGAAGGTTGGGCATATCCTGGGTGCAACTCCCCGTGCACAACAACTCGGCATCCTCATTGGAGCCTTGACTAGTGCACTGGTCGTCGGTCTTGTACTCCTGGCGATGAACGAAGCAAACTCAACGTACAGCAAAAAAGCTGTTGAGAGCTTTGCCAGTGTGAAAATCGACACTGCTGATTTAGCGAGAGACAAAGTTGGGTCCGGGCCGTATTCCGAAGATAAGACCGAGTACTACGTTTACAACGTCGGCCGAGCGGAGCAAGATGCCGCTTTGCCCCCTGGGCGTTATCTGATCAATGATTCTGGTGCGCCGGTTTACTTGGTGGATCCTGCAATCAATGGAGCGTTGGAACTCGATGATCAAGGAAACAAGACGAACAAGTTTAACGCACCCAAAACAGTTCTGATGCAACTGATTATTGACGGCATTCTTGACAGAAGGCTACCCTGGGGGCTTGTGCTAATTGGCGTGTTGATAGCCGTAACGCTTGAGCTAAGCGGAGTGCCTAGCTTGCCATTTGCCGTCGGCGTGTATCTGCCTCTGGATGCATCGACTCCTATTTTTGTCGGCGGATTGATTCGTTGGATAGTAGATCGCTGGCAAGGAAATAAAGCGGGGAGTGAAGACGATTCAGGCCCAGCAGTCCTGCTGAGTTCTGGATACATAGCCGGGGGCGCTATCGCGGCTGTACTGATCTCCTTTATGAACTTCCGCAAGGAGTTGCTGGTGGACCCTCTAAACCTAGAGAGTTGGATGCCAGATTCCTCCGTCCCCGCTTTGGTCGCTTTCGGTGTATTGTGTGCAGTTTTGCTCCTGGTAGGCCTCAAGAAAAAGGTTGCAACCAATTAGTTTGCATTTTTGAAACAAAATGGGTTCGCCGATTTTCTATTTTTTTTAGATTCAGGGAGACAAAAGCAGGCTTCTCGCGCATCCTAAAGACGCCATGGTCGATTTGCTGTTTACCGAAAAAGTACGAAAGTACGGTTATTTGATTGCCGAGGGCGGACCTCCCGCCTTGTCGGGGCTTTACGATTTGACCGCCCATCGACTCGTTCGATTAGCCGTAACTATCACTCGAAACCAACACGATGCGGAAGATGCCGTTCAGTCCGCATTGGTTTCTATCGTCTCGCGGCCGCTGATTCTGGCCAAAGCGGACAACCCTTGGCATTATCTTCTCCGCATGGTCCGGAACGAATCGCTCGTTGTCCTGCGGAAGAAGAGACGTTGGACCTTGGGAATGGGCCTCTCGGATCTGCTCACCTCCACCAGCGTCGATGAAGTAGAACAAGCGGAAACACATCGTGCTGTGTGGCTCGCCCTCCGAAGTTTGCCAACCGACCAACGAGAGGTCGTTGTGCTCAAGATTTGGGAAGGCTTAACCTTCCAGGAAATTGCGGATGTCTTGGATTGCACTTTGCCGACAGCGGCCAGCCGATATCGATACGCGCTGCAAAAGCTAACGACCAAATTGCGAGTCTTCGGAAGCGAGGCTTGTCATGACACCTGACACGGAAGATGCCTTCAATCCGAATGAAGCAGAGCGTCAATTGGAGGCAATGATCTTTGCAGCCAAGGACTTCGTCGTACCATCCGAGCACTTTCGGCCTGTCGTACAAGAAGCGGCTCGAGAGCAAGGGCTGATACGGGCCCAAGAACGACGGATCGGAAAAATGATCATCGGCTTGATTCTCGGATCCTGCTGCTGTTCCCTGGCCTGGCCCGGAGTGATGTATCTACAGTCAAAGTATCGAGCCGTTACTACCGAGGATATTCACAACAGGGCTCACGAGATCAAACGTCAGCGTTATCAATCCTACGACAGTGCATTCGTCGATGCCTATGTCGAAGTGAAAGAAGAGCAAGCGTCCAAGCTTCAAATGACTTCAAAGCAAGATTCAATCGACTAAACCTAAATCGTTTGCATTGCTTATCACAACCCGAAGCGTGACGGCTTGTTGATTTAATGGTTTTGCCAAATGGCAAAGGGAACATAACAACCCGAAGCGTGAGCGAGGGACGAACATCCCACAGAATCCCTCGCTTACGCTTCGGGTTAGGATAAAATCAACAAGCCCGTGAGCGAGGGATGCAGAATCCCACGCGTACGAGACTGCTGATTTAGTGAGCCGTTGGGCGCTAGCCCCGGTTGCCGCTTGTGGCGAAGCCACTAAACCGGGGCTAGCGCCCAACGGCTCACAATGAACCAACAAGCCGGGACTAAATCAACAGTCGCTCACGCTTCGGGTTGGGATGTATGCGTTTAACCTATAGCCGAAGGCTAGGTAGCATCTGCAGATCTTCGACTAAGGCTACACTCTCTAGCCATAAAGCCATCCGATCAGTCTTTAGGCTGCCATTCTTCGTCGCGGCCAAAAAACATGAGGTGCTGTTGCGGTAGCTTGTCATATTCACGAACCAGCTTGAATCCATTGGCTCGGTATTCTTTAATCGCTTGCGCTTTGGTCATTTTGTGTTCGGGTTTGATCGGTACCGTTGGATCTTCGGCTCGGAACTCCACCAATGCGATCACTCCGTCCGGTTTCAAGGCCTTTCGAATCGCTGCCAACATTTGGACTGGGTGCGAAAATTCGTGATACACATCCACCATCAAAACAACATCGAGGGAAGAAGCTTCCAATTTCGGATCCCAAAGCTCACCGAGCACTGTGTCGATATTCTCGACCTTAACTTCTTGCATGCGTTTCGACAACGCTTGGAGCATTTCGGGTTGAATGTCGACGGCGATCACACGTCCCTTGGGAGCGACTAAGCTTGCCATTTTGAAGGTGTAGTAGCCATCGCCCGAGCCCATGTCGCAAATAGTCATACCATTTTGTAATCGAAGCTGTTCGAGCATTTCGATCGGCTTTTCTTCATCGACACGTTCAGGACGATTGAGCCATGGAATGCCATGGTAGCTCATGGGTAGAGCCACACGCCGCCCCATATAGCTGGTCAAACCTCGCGGCGGATTCTGCTTCGAGACCTTTGAATCTGCTGATTTTTCCTGGGAATGTACCTCCGATACGGAAGCAAAGAAGAGGACTACTAGAATACTGCCGAGCATGGCCCAGCGACTTACGATTCGATCATTGCACATTGGATGGTTCTTTGAATAGCGAGTTTGGTTTAGGGTTCGTTGGATTCCGGGTATCACTCGTTATCAGTCTTCGAGCGGTACAGGGACGAAATAGGGTTGTTTCGCAGACTCGAGGTAGGTCTCGAGGATTATATGGGCGGCAATCTTGTCCAGTTGTTTTTTTCTTTGTTTATGGGTCAACTCCGCTTCGCGAAGCATCCGATTGGCAAGCGCTGTCGTGTAACGCTCATCGACAAATCGGACCGGAGTCTCCGTTTCTTCGAGCAACCATCGAGCAAAGCGACGCACTTCTTGAGATTTTTGGCTTTCTCGTCCGTCGCAATGAATCGGTAACCCCAAGACAAACCCCCTGATCTGGTTCTCTTTGACGAGCTTTACAAAGTAGGCTTGGTCCAAATCCACAGACCGACGAACATAGGTTTCCAAGGGACTGGTCCAAGTTCGACTCGGGTCGCAAACGGCAATTCCAATGCGAACGGTACCGTAATCAACGCCCGCAAGTCTGCCCGTGTCTGGCCAGCCATCGACCGTGTTTTTTGAATTCTCCAAATTACCTATCCTGCTCGAGGCTCCCCAAACTCACTTGTTATGCCGATTGAATTCTTGATATGGTCGCACGGCCAAGGGGTGAAGGCAAGTGTCCATCCCTAGAGCCGACACAAAATAGTACTCTGCAGAATGGTGAAAATGATGGCACGGGGAATTCGTAGCAGCAACAAATTTCGCAGCATTCTTACGGCCTGCCTTCTTGGATCAAGTCTGTCTTTTCTAGGACTGCCAGGACTGAGTCCTCCAGTCTTGGGGCAAGACGCGCTGGACATGAACGAGGCGGAACGCATGCTCGATATTGACGTCGTCGAATTGCGTGACCAACTGGTGTTCGGACTGCGTACATTCCAGCCTGCACAGCAGCAGTTTATCGACCTCGTGATTCAAAAAGTAGAATCCAAGGAAATTTCTCGTGCCATGGTGAACGTCGTTTTCGTGTGGGCCAGAAAGAGGAATCCCAAAGTTCCCTATCCCTATTTCGAGATCGTTCTTCGATTGCTTGCCGAACGTAAGGGGGTCGTGTTGCCAGCGACCAACTCGATCGTTATCGCTCAGTAGAAATTCGAAGACAACTTTAGCAGAGACTTCTAATCAAAGTGGTTCGAGCCCACTTGCCAATCATCGACGACGACCCGTTTCGAAATAGATCGTTGCATCTCTTGTCGAACCAATGGAGCATGCCCTCCAGCCAATGCATCACTCTCTGAAGGAATGACAATGCAAATCGAGTTGCATTCACGAATGCGATCGATGAGCTTGGACTGCTCCGCGTCCGTCAACATCTTCGGCCAAAACGTCGGATTTGCTGACGTTAATGGCCTAAGGCCAGTGCGAAAATAAAAGCGATTGTGATTATGACCATCAAAGGTCAAGTAAGCTGAATCGGTATCAAGAATAGCTTGCGTGACCGCGTTTTCTTTGTACGCCAGTGGAGGATCCAATCGTATTAGGCAGACGCCTTCACCAATCAGAGGTTCATTGCTTGCCCATCGAAACCACGGCATAACAGACATCGCTAGAATTTGCATCGTCACAATTCCGGCAGTTCGAACCATGACTCGAGGCGCGACAGTTGGCGATAACGCGAGGATGCTCTGCTGAAGACAGATCGACATTGGAATCCATGCAAAGGCTGTCGCAAGCGAAAGCTGTGTGCCCGGAGTTGGGTAAGCAATCGCTGGCGCTAAGCAGACTAGGCTTACCAGAAAAACCAGAGGGGAAGGAAGGTGCTTTCGCGTCCTTATCCACAACAATGGCAACACGGCAGGTCCTGCCAGGACCAACCAACAGGCGGCACCTCGCGATTCGAGACCATGCGTGAGTGGTCGCAAAAAGTCACCAAGAATTGCTAACGCCGCCCCTGCATACGCCACAATACCAATCCCGAGAAATATGCGATTCCTATATTTGCGAAACACTGGTAGACAAGAAATAACCGCAGCGACTGCTAGCAACATGGCAGCACGATTTAGTGGGATGGAATGATAAAATTCTGTCGTGAATCGCCGATGTTGACCAACAAGCCCCCAAACCAGATCTCGCAATCCCGTCCCGGTTAGCAATGCTAGGCAACCAATCACGAATGCAACAATCGATCCCGTGAACACCACGGCGATCAGAGCATGCCGACGACTCAAAATCCCGAAACGGTGATTATCGAGGTTCCCGATAGGGCGGGATGCTTGATCGCGTGATGCAACGAAAGCTTCCAGAATGAGCGGTATTGCCATGACAGCGCCGCAATTCAGTTTGATCATGCCAATCAATGCAACGCAACCTGCGGCCATAGCCCATCGGCCTCGCGATGCACCGGTAATGAACCACATCGTAAGCATGCTGAGAACCAAGATCCATTCTTGAGGATGTCCGGGCTCGAGCGAGAGTTTGTTGAGATGCACATGAAACAATAGTGCCGTCATCGTCCTCAGTGGTTCTGCAACTCTAAGTCGCCTGAGAACGGCATAACATAACGCCGTGGAAATGCACCAAAAGACGATCGTCTTGAGACGAACCCAATCTTGGTTTAAAGGCAGACCAAAAACGGAATGAAATGCGCCCGATAAAAAATAATAGGCAGGACCGTATTGCGTATGTGTGCCGCTGTAAAGTGGCTCCCCGTCGATGAATGTGCGCAGCGTCATCATGACATAGCCCTCGTCATCATACGGGGCGAGTGTCGACATCACGATCGGGAAAGAGATAAAGATTAAAGCAAAGAGGAAGAGCATCATCTTGACAACTCTTCGTTGGAACACTGAGAGACTAACCTTCCGGTAGTCGATCGCTCCAGGGGCTGGACCGTTCATCGAGAAGTAACCGGAACTGAGTTTGGTTGTGTGCGAGTGACAGGCTTGGTTAACGCAGAGACCGACGCTAGTTCATGGAGCAACTCTGACTCGCGGCATTTATCGATGGAATCATCTACTGTCGTCCCTACATTCTGGAAACGAGATACGATGTAGCTCGGCCGTCCTCGAACTTGATCATAGATTCGTGCGACGTACTCCCCAAGAATGGCGATCCCAAGCGAATTGATTGCACCAAAAAACGAACTAACGATCGTGACCGATGCCCAGCCTGGAATGGCTAAGCCGGTGAAGATTCGATGATAGGACGCGAAAGCGATCGTTCCCATCGACACTGCGGCGCTCAACACGGCCAATACATAGAAGACATGTAATGGGACTCTAGAGAATCCGAACAACGCGGTTTTCGCTAGCGAGATCAATCCTCGAATTCGAACGCGAGGATTTCCATCGTGTCGTGCTAGTCGTTCAACCGTGACGGCGGCCTGTTGAAATCCAACCCAACTTCGCAATCCCGGTAAATAGCGATCTCCTTCAGGCAATGCACGAATTTGCTCGACAACCCTGCGATCCAGCAAGCCAAAATTTCCAGCATCGCGCGGAATGGGCACGCTCGAAACGCGAGTTAGCAATTGATAGAACCCGCTAAAGAGCATCCGTTTCCAAAACGATTCTTTTCGGGCGACACGAACTGCGTAAACGACATCGGCTCCCATCTTCCAACGTTCTAGAAAACGCGGGATCGCATTCGGATCATCTTGTCCATCGCAGTCCATCAGAATGACAGCGTCAGCATTCACATAGTCTAGCCCCGCCCGAACCGCAGCCGTATGACCAAAGTTGCGTGACAGGTGCAATACCTTGACTCGTTTATCTTCCTTGGCGAAGCCGTCCAGAATCTCGGCACTCGCATCGGTTGAACCATCATTGACGAATGAGACAGACCAGTCGCACGGGAATTGCGAGAGCGCTTCGCGAATATCACTCAATAGCGACTTCAGGATCTCTGACTCATTTAGGAGTGGCAGAATAACGGCAACCGACGGACAACGAGCGAGGCGCTGGTTCATCGTTCCAAGACTCCGACAAGGGACAATCCGACGGGAATATTAAGCGTCTTTGCTATACTTCGCTCCGTCTCAGCACAACGGATCAACGTCCGATTGATCCACGGTGAAACATTCGGAAACTCCGTGCCAGCACCTGACGGAAACACTTTGCGCAACAATCGAACGACGCACGCAACCGGCAATGTAAACGAGTTCCAGTGGCTGAGTTCCAACACTTTGAGACCGGCCTCTTTCGCGTGCTGCTTTAACGTACTGGACGTGTAGCGTCGAAAGTGCCCCAGTCTTTCATCCCAGTCAGAATACAGGAACGGGTAAGCGGGAACCGTGAAGACTATCTTCCCGGTAGCTGTTAAACAGTTTGCTGCATTTCGTAATGCAAGCACTGGATGTTTTAAATGTTCGAGCACATCGAGCAACACGATCGCTTCTGCCGAAGCTGGCTCGACGGGCCATGGTTGATGAAGGTCGTGGAGATGGACATTCGTTAGACCTTGCTTTGAAGCGTGCTGAACCGATTCATCCATGCAATCTAGGCCGGCGACTTCATACCCCATTTGTTGCCAATAGAGTAGATTGCCACCTGCACCAATGCCACCCTCAATAATCCGAGATGGGGGTGGAACATACCGGGTCAATAGATTCGTAGCCCAGTTTCTTTTGGCAACATGCCACCAATAGCTATCTTCTAGCCGAATCAATTGATCGAGGTGAGCAGCTTCCATTCTTCGATCGCCTTAAATGGTTAGTTCTGAACGCGGTCTGATTCATCCGCCTCGAGACCATAGCTCACGGAACCTGTCATGGATTATCATGATGGAGAAAATACACGGGGATCTAGACCTGGCGGGCAAGTTGTATGGAATAGAGCGATTGAAAGCGACGAAATCGCTCTGACTGAGTTTCTTTTTCCCTTACGCTCGGATCCAAATAGATGCTAGCGTCGCGGCCACAGATACAGCCGTCTCGACTCGAAGTATTCGATCCCCCAAACTCAGTTGGTTTGCGCCGCTTTCCAAAAGCAAACTCACTTCGGAATTGGTAAATCCACCTTCGGGCCCTACGATAAACAATAGCTTCCTCGCAGGGACGTCATGATAGCGAATGGACAAGCTAGCAGCGGTGTGGCCAGTCATCATCTGTTCTGCGGGATGCAGTACCCATGAATCCACATCTTTCGCTTCCTCAGATTTGAGGAATTGTCGCAACTGAGAAATATTTTGGGTCACCTCCACTCGCATCGTGCGATTCCTTCGACACTGCTTGCACGATTCCAGTGCGTACCTGATCAGTCGATCCCGATTGCTATGATCGATTTCAGCGACGGATCGCTCGGTATGAAGTGGTGTTAAGCGATCAACACCCAATTCAACAAGCTTCTCCACGGTATTGCGCTGACGATCTCCTTTAGGCAAAGATACCGCGAATCGAATCCGATCCAGGCTGTCTCGAGGTTCGAAACGAGGAGACTGAGCTGTAATTACGATTTCCCGTTTGGTCATCGAATCGATGGTTCCGATGGAGACATTTCCCTTTCCGTCAAACAGCTCGATGGATGTCCCGACCTGCAATCTCAGTACTTTGATGGCATGATGAGCTTCCGTGTCGTCGAGTGTAATTCGAGCGGCTGCGAGTTCTTCTACGAAAAATCGATGAAGTCCCATGGGTCACGCCAGCTTTCCAATTTCTACAAAGCTCCTCTGCAATGCGCAATACAAGGATTGGTAAACGGGAAAGCCTGCATCGTAAATTTTCTGCGAAGCTTTCTTCGGTGGAACGCGGTCGACCACCTGGATCGTTGCCTTGCAAGCCTCTTCGATGTTTTTGTACGCACCATCACCAACGGCTGCAAGCAGTGCGACTCCAAATGCGGGGCCTTGTTCCGCATTGATCGTACATGCTTTCTGCCCAAAAGAATCCGCCATGATTTGTTTCCATAGCGGGCTCTTGGCTCCGCCGCCGCTCACTCGGATCTCTTTGACTGGCACATCGAGTTGTCCGAGAATGTCGAGACTTTCACGAAGAGAATACGTGACACCTTCCATGACGGCGCGGGCCATGTGCCCTCGCGTATGTTTGCTTGTCAGGCCGATAAAGCAGCCGCGAGCATTCGGATCGGCATGGGGTGTGCGTTCGCCTGCGAGATAAGGCAAAAAGAACAATCCTTCGGAACCGACGGGTGTTTCTGCTGCTTCTGCATTGATGACGGCATATGGATCAGTCCCTTTTTTCTGAGCGAGTTCTTTGCACATATTCGAAACGAACCATTGAAGCGAACCTGCAGCAGACAATGTCACTCCCATCATGTGCCACTTGCCATGCACCGCATGACAGAAGGTGTGCAATCGTCCCTGTTTGTCGTATTGGGGTTCGTCACTGTGGCAGAACATCACTCCAGACGTGCCGAGCGAAGCGGTCAAGACTCCTTGTTTGACGATGCCGTTTCCAACAGCACCTGCAGCGCAATCCCCCGCTCCGCCAACCACTTTGCATTCCGGGGAAAGTCCCAGTTCTGTAGCAACGTCTGGAAGCAGAGTTCCCGTGACTTGTTCCGATTCATAAACGGTCGCCAGGATGGATGGATCAATTTCCAATTTTGCAAGTAGCTCTTTGGACCACTGTCGTTTTTTAACATCGAGCAATAACATACCGCTGGCATCGCTGGCATCGGTGGCCAACTCGCCGGTCAAACGCCGACGGACATCATCTTTTGGCAAAAGCAGATGTGTCAAAGCATCGTAGTTTTTGGGTTCATGATTGCGAAGCCACAAGAGTTTAGGCGCCGTAAAGCCTGTCAATGCAGGGTTGGCAACCATGTCGATCAATGCCTCGCGACCACCGGCCCGCTTGGTAATTTCATCACATTCCGCCGCAGTTCGTTGGTCATTCCAAAGCAAGGCCTTTCGAATGACATTTCCCTTTTTGTTGAGAAATACCGAACCGTGCATCTGACCTGAGAGTCCGATCGCCTTCACTTCGGTCTTCTTGACTTTGCCTGCTTTGACGACCGCCTTGACCGTTTTCTTGACAGCTTGCCACCAATCCTCGGGATCCTGTTCTGTCCATAAAGGCTTGGGCATGTGAACAGGATACTCGGCCGCGGACTCGGCGATGATCTTTCCGGAGGAATCAATGAGTAAGCTCTTTGTGCCGGATGTTCCAATATCGATGCCAATGTAGTAGCTCATGCTAAAACTCTTCTGCCATGATTCGCGAGGTAAAAGTTCGTATGCCCTAGGAAGGTTCCCGATCGCGATACTATACTGTTCCAAAGCGTTTTGCAGAATCTCCCCGACCAAGCGATTGTTCTCGTTTTCTCATGCAGAAAAATTCACCGTTCCGCCTTCCATATGGCTTCGTCGCACTTTTTTGTTTGGTCCTGTCCGTCACTGGATGTGACCAGCCTGGGAGGAAAGCAGGGGCCAAATCCGCTCCATCGATTGCCGCAAAAGACCGACCTCCTATTCGGATCATGCTTCTAGAGCACAGTCTTGAAGAGGATCTCAAGCTTCGATGGTCGTCATTTTCTGAGCAATCCATAGAAATAGAAAAGGTCTCTGTCGACCAGTTGGCTGAGCCGTTGAGCGACAAAGCTGACGTTTGGATTTTCCCAGCCACGTTGACTGGGGATTTGATCGCGTTGAATTGCATATCCCCACTCCCTAACGCAGCAGTTGGCAAACCATTCGATTCTCAGGACGGTTCCGATGGACAACTATCCCGTTCGGTAACGGAGCAATGGCCCGCGCGTTGGCGATCTGCAAGTCGATTTGGTACGTCACTTATTGCCCTCCCCCTCGGGTCGCCACAGTTGGTAGCTGTTTCGCGCAACGTCTCTCTGAAGTCTCTGGATCCGTTGGATGACCCCAATAACGCAGTCGACGACCGCTCGTCGATCGCAGTGCAAGCGTGGAGTCAGATCTTGGCCGATTCTTCCGGGAACGAGAAAGAAACCGCGAGCCAAGAGCGCATGAAGAAATTGATCTCCAGTATCACGCACGCCCAAAGGGATGCAATTGTGGATCGTTTCTTGTGGATAGCTTCCACAACCAACGCGAAGCGACGCGGGTTGTTCGATTTGAATAAGCTAAAAGCAAAACTATCGTCTCCCGACTTCGTGCTCGCTGCAGATGCATTGAGCGGGCTTGCGGCAAAATTTCCTGAAACGTTCCTGACGACGCACGAAGAAGCATGGAGGTCCATAGTCTCTGCGAAAGGTAATGCAAAATCGATTGCAATTGCCTTTCCGTCCGACACTGCACCGAGCAACGAACTCGACAATCGCAACTCCACAGAATCTGAAGCCTTGCAAATTAGCAAGATTGTTTGGAATCCAACAGGAGGCTTGTTGGCATCGGTGGGGAAGAAGACAAGGCAAACTTCGGTCGCTTCGCAGTTTATCGAGTGGTTGTCCGATGCGGAGCAAAGAAATACTCTCGCGGAACGATGCTCGGGCGTGGAGCGATGGCCCGCGCAACCTAGCAAGAGCTCAATCCGCGAAGATTATCGACTCTATCAAAACCTAAACAATCGAGATAGTCGGATGGAACAAACGACGTTATCTATTCGCTTCCATTCCGCTCGAAAGTATCGAACTATTCTTGCAGACGCATTGCTCGAAATCATCCAACAGCCTGAGACTTCGCGGGAAAAGCTGGAAGAGTGTTCTCAAAAATGGAATGCTCTCACCGAGTCGATCGGTCTATCCAACATTCGTCCCTCCATCGAACAAGCGACTGGATTTAGCCAATGAGCCAAGGTGTTGTTCAGTCCACTGTCCGCCAGATCATTCTCAAGCAAACCAAGAAACGGGGATTTGATGGACATCACCCGTGGATACTGGAGCATTCCATTCACGAACCCGGTTCAACGCCCGCTGTTGGCCAGGAGGTCGATCTCGTTCGCGAGGATGGCAAGTTCGTAGGGCGTGGACTTTACAATGCTCACAGTCGAATTCGAGTTCGCATTTATACTTGGGATCAAAATGAACAAGTGAATGATGGATTGTTTCTTCGCCGGCTAAATCGAGCTATCGAACATCGAGCGAAGATGTCCACAGGTGAACCTGGCGAATCGATGCGATTGGTCTTCAGCGAAGCAGACCAATTGAGCGGTCTGGTCGTTGACAAGTACTCTGAACACATCGTTATGCAGCTCACCAGCGCCGCTTTGATGGCCTACGTTCCTGCCATAGCAGATCGCCTATACGAATTGTATCGGCCGATCAGCATTACACTTCAGATCGATGAACGCACCGCAAAAAGCGAGGGGATGGAGCCGCAACTGAAGTGTTTGTTGGGTAGCGCTCCTGTTGAACCAATCGAAATCATCGAGAATGGACTGCGATGGTATGTCGATCTCAACGCTGGTCAGAAGACTGGTTACTATTTAGATCAACGCGAAAATCGATTGGCTTCGGTTCGCTGGATTCCAGATCATGCGAACGTGCTCGATGTTTGCACTTACATCGGTGGATTTGCATTAACGATCGCGAAGAACCGCCCTCACGCCTCGATCATGGCAATTGATTCCAGTGAAAAAGCTCTGCAAACGGCACGCGAGCATGCTGAACTCAATGGCGTACAGGATCGAGTCAAGTTCCTCCATGCAGACTTCTTCGACTACTTGTCCGCACAAGTCGATGCAGGAGTCACGTACGATGCCATCGTCTTGGATCCACCTCGATTAGCAAGTTCTCGGGACAATCTTCAGAGAGCATTAGCGGCATATCATCGATTGAATTTCCTGGCCCTGCGATTGCTGCAACCAGGAGGCACGTTGGTAACCTGTAGTTGTTCCGGCCGAGTCTCAAGACAAGAGTTTCGCGATATGTTGAAGGGTGTTGCGACTCGCGTTCGTCGCGAAGTTCAAATCATCGAAGATCGCGGCGCGGCCTCGGATCATCCGAGTTGTTTGAGCTGTCCAGAAACAGACTACTTGAAATGCATCATCGCCAGAGTGCTTTAGGCTCATGCTTACCCACATTTATGGTTCTGTTTCGCTGCTTTTGTTGGTGATTTCGTGCTCGAGCTCAGTCGGTTGACTGTGCTCGTGCTCGATTGAAACTGACGAATCGATTACGAGCACGAGCAACATTTCATTGAGCACGAGCACGACCCAAGTCGAAAAGATGTGGGTAATGATGAGGTGCTTTAGGGGAGGGCGGATGCCAACAACACAAAGCTACGTTCCCGTCATCCTTTCGGAGCGCCAAGTTTCGCCCCATCTCCGACGTTTGAGTATCCAATCTCGATTCTGAGCCCCCTACAACCGATCCAGTGGACTCTCCACTCCGCTCGCCCCGAGCCTGCTCACATGCGTATAGATCATCGTGGTGGAGACATCAGCATGGCCGAGCAATTGTTGGATCGTGCGGATGTCTTTGCCTGCTTCGAGAAGATGTGTCGCAAAGCTGTGGCGGAACGTATGACAAGAAACCTTCTTGAGAATTCCAGCACGCTCAACGGCTGACTTCACTGCCGCTTGTACCGAGTTCTCATTCACGTGATGTCGCCTTAGTTGAGACCGATCCCCTTCGAGCACATGTTCATCAGGGACCCCTTCGACTGCTTCACGTGGGTGAGAGTCATACGAAAGGTTTTTGGCAGGGAAAAGATACTGCCACCCAAGCTCCCGACCCGCTACTGGATACTTTACTGCGAGCGCGTAAGGCAGCCACACCCAACCTGCTCCAACGAGCAGATCGTGTTCGTGAAGTTTTCCTACCAACTCCATTTGGTACGTCAAATCGGCGACCAACTTTTGTGGAAGAGGGACCGCTCGATCCTTTTCGCCTTTCGCTTCCCGGACGATGATTTGCTTGCGATCGAAATCGACATCTTTAAATCGCAATCTGCAGGCTTCCATGACCCGAAGACCGCAACCGTAGAGCAAGCTGCAGATTAGTTTCTTTGGTTTGGGCTGCACTAGCTCGAGAATGCGGGCGACCTCAGAGGGGGAGAGTACTACGGGTAGTTTCGAAGGCTTCTTCGCCCGAACCGCATCGAATTGAATATCGACTTTGAGGATCTTCGAGTAGAGGAAAAGCAAAGCGGACAGGGCTTGATTCTGCGTGCTGGCAGCCACATTGCGATCAACTGCCAGATGGGAAAGAAACTCGTTGATTTCAGGGCTCCCTAACTGGAGGGGGTGAATCCATTCCCCCCGTTGATCGCGGTGGAAGACGAGGAAGCGGGTTATCCAACCGACATAGGCTTCTTCGGTGCGTTTGGCGATATGAAGGGTTCGAGCAAGTCGTCGAACTTGGCTGATTAAGCTAGCATTTTTCGTCTGTGGATTCGGTTCAGAGTCGCGCAAAATGGAATTCCATATATCCTGGAAATGGCAAATTCAATATAATCCTCGTAACCCAAATTCAATATATCCTGGCAAGTGAGCTTCCAACAGATGGGGGGCAAGGATGAAAAAATGCGCCAAAACATCGCTGTTCGTCTATGCCAGATGGAAAATGCCAAATGGATTATGGTAAATTGTGTCCTGATGGGATTATGGTAAATTCCATATACTAATTGTTATTTGGCAATGGCCAGCCTTCGTTTCGATCAACCATCACGACAACACTAACCAATGTCCGATATACGTGCATCACCAAGCGTACTGCAAATGCGTCTTTTGGACATCATTGTATTCACATTCGCGGTCGCTGTTGTTCTTGCAATCCCTATCTCAGCTGCGGCATTACGAGGTACGACTATCGATCTCAAGCCGCACATGGCAGTATTCTTTATGTTCGACGCAATGGCAAATGCAATTGCCATATGTGGATTAGTCGCCCTCGTCAGGCACTTGTTTAGCGGGGCTAAGTATTGGGCACATCCGGCTGAATATTTATGGATTTTGCTTGGAGCTAGGGTTACGGTGAATTTGACTGCGGGATTTTGGAACTTCGCACCCGGCGACATTCTTTATCTAGTCGGTGGTCTTGCAGCAGCATGCGTATCGAGGGGGACACGTTGGAAATGTTTTTATTGCTTAGTTGCACTTAGCCCTTTCGTCCTTTCCTCACCTCTAAATATGATTTCGAATACATTTCCTATTTCCAATTTCAAAGTCATCCACCTCGTCCTTGCGATCAAAGACGTAGTGATAAGCACTGCATTGATCGGGTGTGTTATTGGTACTGAGCCGACGAGATCGGCATGGGCCAGTGTCATTTCGCAGTTCAGCCTTTCTGGGGTCAGAATTGCTGGTTCCCTCCTCATATTCTACGATTTATGGCAATAAGTAGACATTTGGGGATTGTGATTCATTGCAGATAGCCAAATAACAATCCATTGCAGCTAAGTGGCGGATCGTCCGCCTGGACTTTTAGAAACTTTACTTGCCGCCACTAGCTGAATGGTGGCGTTATTTCCTTCAAAGGTCGAGTTCATGCCAAGGTTAATCGTCTTCGGTGCATTCATGTTTACCGTTACAAGTGCGATGGCAACGCATGCACAAACATCCGCAAGACAACCTCACGTTTCGATGACGTTTTTGTCTCATCGCGCGAGCTACAATCAACTTTATCAATCGCAGCCTGACGGCGCTAACGAGCAAGCTATTTTCGGTGGTCCAATAACTGACCTGCCATCTTTCGACGACTCATATAAGATGTATCGCGAACCACACTGGACAAGGCAAAGCCCCAACGGTAAATACTTTGCCTCGTGGCTGTATGAAATGGGCATCCCTCACTCCAAGTATAAAGGTTCATCGCGCCCGATGCTCGTCGTTGGTGATCTAGGAGGAAAATGGACGCGTATCGTCAATTCCGCATGTCACGAAGAGTTTGCTTGGTCGCAAGATAGCAAGCAGCTTGCATTCTCCGTATTTTCCGAAACAAATTACAACGGTGTTTTGCAGCAACTAGTTGATACAACAGAGATATTTGTGACAGGAATTGATGGTTCCAACTACAACTGCATACTTGAAAAGAAGGGAAAATGGATCGTACTTGATTGGTCGCCCGACGGTAAGCGTCTGCTCATCGAAAACCGGAGGTTAGGCGGCAAGATTGAAGATAGCCAATCTAACTTGTTTGAATTTCGGGTCATTGATGCGATTGACGCGAGACGTAAATCAAAATACGACCCCAACTGGGTCACGCAAAAAGCATCGGACTTCTTGACGCCGATATCGCTAAATCTGAAAGACTTGCAGTTTTCTGGTGCGCGATACTCGCCGACAAGAAGCGAGATAGCCATTGAGACATTTGATCCGAGGAATATGTACGCGCCAAACCTTGTTGGAGACGATGAACTTAGTCAAGGAAGGATGATGCGTCTCCTCGGCAAGATTCACGTATTTGATACACACACATCCGCACTACGCAAAGTCGCCGACTACGACGATGGCATTAGAGGGCCGATTTGCTGGTCCCCAGACGGAAACGACATTTACTTTTCGCGATATTTACCAAAGGATGATGACCGAGAGAAGATGTCGGAAGACAAAGAGCACGGACTATCAATCTGGGCTGTTGGCCGCGATGGAGAAAATGCGAGATTTGTGACGACGGGGTGGAGCCCTGACTTTCCTCGTAATGTTACAATTGATGGGAAATAACAAAGGAATCGGCATAGGGGCCGCATTGCTGCGGACCCCTGCCACACCACCTAGCATGCGGATCCGCAC
>Ga0207937_1000311_pt1 | contig 17345 bp, 19 predicted proteins | sample LakMenEpi04Sep11_FD_150668 | JGI IMG/M metagenome (GOLD analysis project Ga0207937, IMG submission 150668) | Freshwater microbial communities from Lake Mendota, WI - 04SEP2011 deep hole epilimnion (SPAdes) | ecosystem: Environmental > Aquatic > Freshwater > Lentic | place: Lake Mendota, Madison...
CGTGACGTCAATCACCCCGCCAGCTGCGCGGACGGAAACAAGACGTAGAGCATCAGGTAAACAATCACTCCGGTGATCGAGACGTAGAGCCAAAGAGGCAGAGTAATGCGGGCCCATTTTTTGTGCCGGTCATACCTTGCGCGCAGGGCCGGAATCACCGTCATGAGCACCAGTGGCACAATGGCCGCAGCGAGAATGACATGCGTGATGAGGATGAAAAAGTAGAGCGGACGGATGAACGGATGCTCGTAAGTGAAGCGGATCGATCCGACGTGGTAGTGATAGACCACATAACAACCGAGAAACACCGCTGATACTGCCAGAGCGGATGCCATACAGATGATGTGTTGCCTTTTGCGCTCGTGCTTGATGAACCACCACCCGGCAAGGAGGAGGAGGGTGCAGATGGAGTTGAGCGTGGCGTTGACCGCCGGCAGATCGGTAACACTCATTGACCTGCCTCGTGGTTGGCATCAACGGCCTTGACCGTTTTGACGACAAACCATCCCAAACCACTGCAAATGCTGAAGAGAAAACCGAGCATGACGATCACACCCCACGAAAAACCAAATCCGGCCATGACGGTTGTGGCTTCGACTTCTTCGCCCGGCTCACGGCATCCGGCACAGGCCAAGACAGGCGCGTTGAGCAGAACAATAGCCATGATGGCAGCAAGAACTTTCATGATGTAATTAATTATCGGTCGGGCCCTTCGGCGTCGAGCCGGCTCTCTGCTCCCGCAGCAGATTGCCCGTATCCATGAGAATCTTCGGAATCAACTCCGGGTCTTCCAACATGCGGGCACTGCGCACCATGCCGTTGCCGTCCACAACAAGAAACATTGTGCCGTGGACCGGTTCGCCATTTTCTTCGTCCAGATGCTGCATGAAACCTTGCGTCACCAGCTTGCGGATCACCTCCGGATCACCGGTCAGAAACTTCCAGCGCGCCGAGTCGGCATGACTGGCTTCCGCATAATCTTTCAAAACCTCGGGCGTATCGTGGTCCGGATCGACGGTCACCGAAACAAGTTTCACATCCGGCGTTTTGGCCAGGGCTTTTTGCATCTCCAACATGCGCGCAGTCATCAGCGGGCACGGCCCCTTGCAACGAGTGAAGATGAAGTCGGTGATCCAAATTTGGCCGCGCAGACTTTCACGCGTCACCGTGGCACCGGACTGGTCGGTCAAAGTGAAATCAGGCACCGCCCGCAAAACCGGCAACGACGATGCCTCACGCCGCTCGGATCCGCGCCAAACCGAATAACCCATGGTGACAGCGAGCACGAAGAGCAGAAAAGCCCCTGCCCAGCCGAGGTTGTGCATCCGTCGGGAGACCGGCTCCTCGTCTGGTGTCGGGGCCTCGCTCATCATCGGGTCAGACAAGATAGAGCACCGTGTATAGGAAGAGCCAAACGACATCGACAAAGTGCCAATACATACCCGTTAGGATGAGATAGGTGTGGTTTTGCGAGGTGTAAGCGCCGCCGAGTTGACGGAAAAAAGCCACAAGGATCATTAGCACCCCGATGGCAACGTGCAGGCCATGAAAACCGGTCAAAACAAAAAATGACGCCCCGTAAGCTCCGCCTTTGTTGAACCAGAGACCTTGGTGGTGCATGTGATACCACTCGTAAGCTTGGATCCCGAGAAAGAGCGAACCAAGTAAAACACTGAGTCCGAGCCAGAGCAGTCCGCTTTTACCCCTCTTCACCGCAACTTCAGCCGCGTGATAAGTGAAGCTGCTGGTGATCAGGAAAATCGTATTGATGCCGGTGAGCAGGACGGGCAGCTTCGGCAGATCGGCACCGGGTGGCCATGCGGGCGAACTCAATCGCAGAACGACATAACCGGCGATAAGGCCGGCAAACAACATCGCTTCGGAAGCCAGGAAAATAGTCATGCCGAAGATCGCCGTACGTGGCGAGGCATGGGGTTGATCGTGGGCGGTCAAGGCGGCAGTGCTCATGGTGCAGGATGTGTTACAGGGTGCGGGGTTGTAGGAAAAGCCTCATCATGAGATAGCCTTCCACAAAATCACGAGGCCGCAAAACAACACCGCAAAGAGGGCGATGAAAGCCAGAATGCGGCGGTTGGCTTTTTTGGTTTTTTCGTCCATTTCCAACATATCAGCGGGCCAAGACCATCAGGCCAAGCAGCAGCGGCAAGTAGGCGATCGAGCCGAGAAATAGCATGCGGGCCGCCGGGACCGAACCGCCGCTGACTGCAAAATTGCCGGCCAGCGCGACAAAGGCCCCACCTAGCAAAAGAGCCCCGTAAAAATAGATCACGGAATAGGCAAAGAAGACCGAAGGCAGCAAGCTCACCGCCAGCAAAGCCAGGGCATAAAGCACGGCCTGACGCCCAGTGATAAAGCCATCTTCATCACCTTCGGAAAGCATTTTGAATCCGGCTTGCGCGTAGTCTTCGCGATAAAGCCAAGCAATCGCCAAAAAGTGCGGCATCTGCCAGAGGAATAAAATAGCAAACAGGGTCAACCCCTCGGCATTGATGGAACCGCGCGCGGCCGTCCAACCAATGAGCGGAGGCAACGCCCCGGGCACTGCACCGATGATCGTGTTGAGCGTCGTGACACGCTTGAGCGGCGTGTAAATGAAGAGGTAAAAAACGATAGTCGCCGCGGCCAACGAGGCCGAGAGAATGTTGGCAAAGAGGGCCAAGCATACCACGCCACTCACTGAAAAAACCACTCCGGTGAGCAATGCATCCGTGGGCAGCACCCGTGCCGTCGGCAAGGGCCGACTGCGTGTTCGCTTCATTTTCGCGTCGTGGTCGCGTTCCCACCATTGATTCAGGGCCGCTGCCCCGGCCGCGCTCAAAGCCGTTCCGACCAGCGTCGCGGAAAGTAACAGGTAATTCCATTCAGCTTTGACTCCCAATGCAAAACCCGCCATGGCCGTCGCCAAAGTCAAGAAGCTCAGGCGCGCCTTGACCAGTTCGGCTAAATCCGCCATCGCGAACACGGGACGGGAAGTTGTGCGACCGAGTGCTTTCATGCGACAGAAGCAAAGGAGGTATCGCGCCGGTGCTCGGACGCCCGGGGCGAAAACGACGCCAGAAGAAAACACTGGGCCACACCCAGAAACAAGATCAGCGCACCTACCGCCACGTGGGCGGTAGTAATGTCGGCCGCCTTGTTGGAGAGTACGGTCCATCCGCCGAGAACGATCTGCAGGACAAGAAGAGCCACCCACCAGCGCGAAGCCAAGCGGGCACCCATCGCCGCCCCGCGGGCGCGCCAAGCGTAGAGAACGACTCCCGCTAAAAGAAGCAGCGCCATCAACCGGTGCAACATATGCAAATGGATGTGACCGAGCGTTGTGGGGACTTCTCCGCTGGCAATTCGCTGAACATTGATGGCGGCCAACTGATCGCTAGTGATGAAAGGCCACACTTGACCGTAAGCTAGCGGGAAATCATGGATGGCTAACCCGGCATGCTCGTGGCGCATGGTCGCCCCGATAGCCAGTTGCAGATAGACGAGAGCAGTCAGCGTCACCGCCCAACGCAACAATCCGGGTGCATGCCAACGCCAGCGGGCCCCGCCTGTCGCAAATGCCTTGCTCGTGGCGATACAGATCACGACCAACAGGCTGATGAAAGCCTGCGCGAGCATCCCGTGGAAAATGCCGATCTCGTCCATGATCATGGTCACCCTCAAACCGCCCAGCACTCCTTGCACGATGACGGAAGCCACCGCGATATAGCCGAGCATTCTCACCCATTTGCGTGGCTCAGTCATCCACAGGACGATGGCGAGAATCACCGTGAGCAGCCCGACGCCCGATGCGATCAGACGATGCGCATGTTCGTAAAAAATTCCCCCCGTCCACCGCGAAAGCGGGAAGAGGAACATATTGTAGCCGTAAGTCGTGGGCCAATCGGGAACGGTCATTCCCACACCTTTGGATGTGACCAAACCGCCGCTGAGCAAAAGGAACACAGCCGATGCAGCGGTAAAGACCGCGTAGGCGAAAACAAGTGAACGGGCGGTGCCGTAGTGGGTTGACGTCGTACCAGACATGGCGGAACGACAGCGGCCGGGCTAATGGACCGCGAGGCGAGCACCCTCGGGAGCTTTTTCGTCCTGCGGGAGAAAATCCTTCTCCATACCGGGGACACTGTATTCGTAAGGTCCGTTGTAAACGACCGGTGTTTTCTCGAAATTGCCGTGACCGGGAGGGGACGGCACGGTCCATTCCAAAGTCGTCGCATCCCACGGATTGTTGGGCGCTTTTTTGCCGTGGCGCAGGCTCCAAATGAAGTTCCACAGGAAGATGAATGTGGCCAAGCCCATACCGAAAGCGGCCCAGCTGACGAAGACGTTGATCGGCTGAAGGGCGCGCAGATGGTCATACAAAGTCGGATCGGCGATACGGCGCATCATGCCGCCCAACCCGAGATTGTGCATCGGGAAGAAAGTGAGGTTGAAAAAGATGAATGTGGCGAAGAAATGAATCTGGCCCAGCGTTTCGTTCATCATGCGTCCGAACATTTTCGGATACCAGAAGTAGATCGCCGCGAAAGCCCCGAAGAGACTGCCGCCGAAGAGCACATAGTGAATGTGCGCCACAATGAAGTAGGAATTGTGAACGAATAGATCTACCGGCGTCGAGGCCATGAAAATGCCGCTCAAGCCGCCGATCACAAACATGGAAACGAAAGCCAGGGCGAAAAGCATCGGTGTGGTGAAGCTGATCGATCCGCGCCACACCGTTCCCATCCAGTTGAAGGTTTTGATGGCCGACGGGACAGCAATGATCATCGTGGAGACCGAGAAAACGGCGCCGAGCGTCAAATTCATGCCGCTGACAAACATGTGGTGACCCCACACAATAAAGCCGAGGAAGCCGATGGCCACCATGGCCCAGACCATGGCCTTGTAGCCGAAGATCGGTTTGCGGGCAAAGACCGGAAGAATTTCAGAGACCAACCCCATCGCCGGCAAGATCATGATGTAAACCTCGGGATGTCCGAAGAACCAGAACAGGTGCTGCCAGAGCAAAGGTTGCCCACCCTGCGCGGCGAAAAAGGTCGTGCCAAAGTTCAAGTCCGTGAAAAGCATGGCCGCCGCGGCGGAAAGCACCGGGACCGCCAGCACGAGAAGAAAGGATGTGATGAAGAGCGACCAAACCGAGAGCGGCAGACGGAACATGGTCATGCCCGGCGCGCGCATGTTGACGATGGTCGTGATGTAGTTCGTCGCGCCGGCGATGGAAGAGAGACCGTTCACAAAGAGGCCGACGCACCACAGGCTTTGTCCAAGTTGCGTATTATTGTTGTATGCCGGCGTGGAACTCAGTGGTGCATAGGCGGTCCAACCAGACTGGGCGGCGCCGCCGTCCGCGAAAAAGCTGGCGATAAGGATGATGCCCGAGACGAAATAAAGCCAGTAGCTCATGGCATTCAAGGTCGGGAAAGCCATGTCTCCCGCCCCGATTTTCAGCGGAATGAGGAAGTTTCCGAAACCGCCGATCAACAAAGGCATCACTACCAGAAACACCATGACTGTGGCGTGCATGGTGAAGAGCATATTGTAGCCGCCCGGAAGGATGATGCCGTCACTGGCAATACTCGCAGGCAGCAGTGCGCCGATCAACGGAACCTGCACTCCGGGGTAAGCCAGCTGATAGCGAATGCCCATGGCAAGAAGGCCGCCAATGAGCAGGAAGAAAAAACTGGTCCACATGTATTGCAGACCGATCATTTTGTGGTCGAGCGACCAGATGTATTTGGAGAAGAAGCTCGGGTGATGGTGATCCTGTCCGTGTTTAACGGCAGGAGCTTCGTCTGGAACAAAAACAGTTGCGCTGGTGCTCATAGTTTATCCTCCGTTTTCGGAATTGATGTTTCGGGGGTGGATTGAACGGCCGCCGTCATGACTTGCGCTGACCGCGCCGCGGAAGCCGCGTTGGCTTCATCAGCTTTGGCCGCGATCTTGCCAGCCTGCCATTTGTCGAACTCTTCTTGGCTGACTACGCGTATCGGGGCCTTCATGTTGTAATGCCCCGAGCCGCAAATCTGGCTGCAAGCGAGCTCGAAATTGCCGGTTCGGGTGGTTTCAAACCACACCCATGCGATGGTGCGACCGGGCACGGCGGCTTGGTAAAGGCGGAACTCCGGCACATAGAAAGAATGAATGACATCGCGGGAATGCAGATAAATATGGACCGGCTTGCCCACCGGGATAACCAGCTCAGTGCTCGAGAAATCGTCATCCCCCGCCGGATCGTCATTCACCAGACCGAATTTGTTGTCCAATGAATAGGTGTTCACGTCCACCCGGCCCAGCCGGCCATCGGCACCCGGGTAACGCATGTCCCAACCGAACTGGTAGCTGACTACGTCAATTTTGATGGAGTCGGCCGGTGGCTCGCTGTGCAGCTCACCCCAAAGGCGGTTGCTGTATATGACAAGACCGATGAAAATAGCCGTGGGTATCGCGGTCCAGATAACTTCCAGCTTGTTGTTGCCATGGCTGTAGTAGGCCTTGGAACCGGGGCGTTTCCGGTATTTGACAAGGTAGTAAATATAAACCGACTGGGTGAGGACAAACACCGCTGCCGTGAGGTAGAAAATGAAGTTCAGCAGCGTGTCCACTTTCTTGCCTCCAACCGTGGCAACCTCCGGCGCCCAGTAGAGATTGGACTCCCTGACCTCAGCAGAGGCATCTACGGCCAGGAAGAACAGGAAAGGTGCGCCTAACGTCAAAACTCTGAGGAATAAACTCATGATAGAATTTGTGGGATCTGTTAGGCGCCGGATGGTTTGGTTGCTTCTACAGGAGCGTCAGGCGTTGCGCCAGCATCTGGTGCGGGTGGCTCTGAACCGGTTGATTCTTCGAATTTGACAGCCGGAATCGCTTTGAGCTGCGCCTGAGTATAGGGCTCGGTTTGTGAAGATGTCTCTTCGCGAACTTTCGCGATTTGCTCGGCCGATATCGGAGGCGCGCTGTTTCCCCAATCATTACGGATATACGTCAGAATAGCGGCAATTTGCTCATCCTTGAGCTGTTTCCAAGGAGGCATGGCCCCGTTGTAGGTGTTGCCCATCACTTGGATGGGCCCTTGCAATCCGTGCAGCAGAATCTTTACCAGGTGGTTGTCGCCGTGCCAATCGCCACCGACGACCCATTCGCTTCCCACCAAAGGCGGAAACTGCCCAGCCACACCCAAGCCGGTAGCTTGGTGGCAGGCCACGCAGTTGGCCGTGTAAAGACGTTTACCGATGACCATGGGGTCTGGTGGACCTTTGGTTGCCGCGGCGCCTCCCCCAGCCCATGCGACTTGGGAGGGATCGAAAACATTGGACTGGAAGCCACCGCTGTAGAAGGCGAGATATGCGCCAGCCCAGAAAACCAGTGCCATGAACGAGGACACCAGCCACAGCGGAATGGGTTCGTATCCGTCGCGAGGATCGTCTTTTTCCCGCAGAATCGCACCGTGCACGTCGCGCACATCGATATCGTCGCTTTCCAAGTGTGTCTGGAAAGTATCCGGTAATTCTTGAGGGGTATTTTTTAGTTCGTCGCTCATTGCGGCGGTTCCGGAGCCTCCGGCAGCGGGTAGTTACGGTTCAAGGACTGCAAATAAGCCACCAATGCTTCAGCATCAGCGGTCGGGACGATTTCGTAACCGTCCGCGGGCGCATCTGGCGGGAGCAAATCGATCGCATTGGCCGAACGCTGACCCTCGATCTTCTGCGTGCGGTATAGATATCGGTAGGCCGGCATGATAGACCCGGGACTGACGACGCCGGGTTGATACAAGTGCTGGTGATGCCACATGGCGCTGGGCTGACGGGCACCAATGTTGGTCAGATCCGGACCGGTCCGCATGGTACCCAGAAAGACGGTTTTCTCCCGCATGTAGTCACGTGCCACGGTCGGACGCGCACCCCAACCGCGTTCAAGGTCTGATCCATAGCCCACTTGGCGGACTTGTTGGCTGTGGCAATAGATGCATCCGGCTGACGCGTAAACCTGCTGTCCCTTGACCGCCAATCCCGAGAGCGGGGGCGGGTTGATATCTCCGGTGTTTTCATCGGTGACCGGCAAATAACGTCCCAGCGACAGATAGGGATAAGCGACCAACCCGACCCATGAACTGAGGAAGGTCAGAAAAACGCCGACGACGATGACAGACATCTTGTTCATACGGCAGCGGCCTCCGTTTTCGATTCCTGTTCTGCGCCAAACAGTGTCGGCGACTCTTTGCGCACACCCACTTTGAGCAGGAGCATAGTGAAACTCACCGCGAAAACGATGTGTCCGGCTGTAAGCAAGACGCCCGAGACGCTGCGGAGAAACAGCCACGGCTTGGTGTAATCGAGCGTCGCCATGAAGGTGATACCCGGATCAAGCAGAGCCAGACCCTGCAAAACACCGCCGATAGTCAGAACCACAACCATCATCCCGATCCCGATAGCCACGAGCCAGAAATGCCAGCGTATCAATCGGGCCGATGGCCATTCCCAACCGACCACACGGGGCAGAATATAATACATCGCACCAAACATGATCATGGTGAAAAAGGCGTAAAGACCGAGATGCGCGTGGCCGACGGTGTAATGGGTGAAGTGCGTGATGATGTTGAGCGAAGGGATCGCCATGAAACTGCCCTGCACGCTGGCCAGCGTGTAGCACATCGCGCCAAAGACGGTGAAACGAAGGGTGGGGCTCCACTTGAGGGCCTGAAAGTTTCCACGCACGGTCATGTGGTGATTGATGGCCGTTGTGATGACCGGAATGAACATCATGACGCTCGCCACCACACTGGCACTGACCAACCATGCAGGAAAGGGCCCGCCAATGAGGTGATGCATGCCGTTCCAACTGTAGAAAAGTGCAAGGGTCCAAAAACCGAGAATACTCAAGTAGTAGCTGTGGATGGGGCGTCCAAGCACTTTCGGAATGAGATAGTAAGCCGTGGCCAAGCCGATTGGAGTGAACCACAGGCCAAGGGCATTGTGACCATACCACCAATTGACCGCCCCCTGTGCTCCGCCTTGGATCGGCTCGAAATTGAGCAGCAGGTTGGCCGTCGAATAAAGCCACGGGAACCAGAGAAAGGCCGCGAGCAGATACCACTGGCTCACGTAAACGTGGCCAGGTTGACGGAAGCGGAACATAATCACACCCCACACGGCGATAAACCCGAAGGCCACAAACAGCATGAAGCTTGCGTAATTCGGGAATTCCAACCACTCGATCGAGCGACCGTCACCGGCAAGAATGCCGAAAATGCCAAGGAGGATTCCGATGTTCCAGAAAATGGCGGCGCTGATCAAAAGCTTCGTGTGTCGCAGCGGCGTGCGGCAGAGGCGGGCCATCAACCATAATCCCGTGCCGATCCCGGCAGGTGCAGCCCAACCGTAGGCCACAGCATTGAGGTGCGCCGGGCGCACGCGACCGAAGGTGAGCCAACCCCATTGATCGAGAAATTGCGGGGCGTTCATCTTGAATGAAGCGAGCAGCGCAAAAAGCGTGCCGATCAACAGCCAAAAAATAGCCGAGCCGTAGAAAAGAATGACCGGCAAACGCGTGGAAGCATCAATCTCCGCCCGCTCTCTCTTGGCTTGTTCGGCCGCCGCTGAGGAATCCGCTGTCAAAGTCTCATTCATGTTCAAAATTCTCTCTTTGCGGTCGTGGGTTGCCGCATCGGACGGTCGGCCGATTTGTCGGCAAACACGTCAGTTGCCGTGCCCTCGGGTTCTTCGGCGTCAAAAATGGACTTTGAGCCGTCCTCTAGATTGCGGAACTGGCCGGTGCGAGCCGCCCAGTAAAAAGCGCCAAGCGTCGTTCCACCGAAAAAGACCAAACCGGCCGCCAGCAAAATATAAGTCACGGCATTCATGGGACGACGACCTCCTCGCTCGCTGGCGCGATTACTGAACTGAATGGTGGCGGAGTCGGCTGCGGTGCAGCCAAACCACCCGGTTTGACGGCAGAACCCAGCGGAACGCTCGGATCAATCGGATAAACCGGCTTGGGCTCGCCTTGGGCGGCCAAACGCTGCACGGTCAATTCCATGGCGCGCTCAAGGGGCAACTGGACAGTCTTTTTGGCCGGATCGCTCCAAGCATATCCCTCGGTAAGTTTGGCATTCTCCTCGTTGATCTTGGCAAGGATCTCGTAGCGCTCCTGTGCTCGGATCGCCTCTTCGTCGAACGCCGCACGATCGCTCGTGGCCAACATCCATTGCACAAAGCCAGCGAAAAGCACAAAGAGGGCAAACGTGCCGACGAAGATCGGCCAAGTCCGCTTGGCGGGCTGCGCGGGTGTGGTTGTTTGTGGAGCGTCCATCAGTTTTTCAAACGCAGTGAGTTGGCCAAGCGTGGATCACGCAGCGGCCAGAGAGGAGTGTCGCCTAGGCGCTTCATGAAGATGGCAGCCAGCGTGGCCCCGATCGCCAAGAATGAGACAAGGTCGAGCCAATGCGGGGCAAAGCCGGCTTTGTGATAAGTCGGCAGCACAATGATGTACATGTCGAGGATGTGCATCAGCAGAATCCAGACGGCAACTGCACAAAGGAGCAAAGGCTTTTTCTTGGTTGCTTGGAAGAGCAGAACAACAAATGGCAGGAAGAAGTGTCCGACCACCATGATGATGTTGAGCGTATTCCAACTTCCGGTGTTGCGTCGCAGGAAATAGACGGTTTCCTCGGGAATATTCGCATACCAGATGAGCATGTATTGGCTGAAACCGATGTAGGCCCAGAAGACCGTGAAGGCCAACATGAGCTTGCCCATGATGTGGTAGTGCTCGATGGAGATCACGCCCTGCAAATATCCTGCGCTGCGCAGTGCCGTGACCAAAAGCACCAAAACACACATCGAACTCAGCGCCGATCCGGCAAAAATATAAACGCCCCACATGGTTGAAAACCAGTGGAAGTCCAAACCCATCAGCCAATCCACCGCACCAAAGGTCAGAGAGATGGCAAATAGAGGCAGCATGGGAAACACCGCCTTGCGCGAAGACCAAGTGTAGCGAGCATCACCATCTTTGTCCTGCCGCAGAGAATTGCGCCGGAGGAACCAGGTCGCCACGCAGAAAAAGAGAAAATAAAAGGCCGCCCGAGCCCAGAAAAACGGCTGGTTGAGGTAGGCGGCTTTACCGTCGAGCAGCGGATCGATGCCCGGCGCGATCTTCATCCATTTGAACAGCGTCGGTGCGTTGAGGATGATCGGAATGAACAAAATCGCCAACACAGGGAAAAGCCAGGCGATGTTCTCCAGTTGCCGGCGCACGACCACGCTCCAGTCCGCATCCACGGCGTGGTGAACGATCACCCAGAAAAGCGCCCCCGCCGCAATGGTGAAGAAAAATGTGAAAGCAAAAAGCCATGAGAAGGCGAATTGCTTGGGGGCACTGATCGATCCGATCAAAGCCAGAACAATCGCGACCAATGCAACCCCTACCACAAGGATCAGCTTTCCGCCGAATCCCTGATAATCGAAATACTCCTTGGCCGGAGATTTGGTGTTGCTCTCACTCATGGTTGCGCAGGTGTCTCCAGTTTGGAACGCTCATCGGACGGAACATCATTCAAAGTCGCATTCTGCGATAGCTGCAGGGCACGAACATAAGCCACGATCGCCCAGCGGTCATCCAATGGGATCGAAGCTCCGTATCCAAGCATCGTGTTTTTTCCGCGTGTGATGGTGTTGTAAATCTCCCCGTCCGCCATTTCGCGCAGGCGGTCCTGATGCAAACTCGCAATGGCCACCAGTCCGTATTGCCCCGCCACGCCGTTGCCGGCCCCGCTGGCGCCATGACAAACACCGCAGAAGATGGTGTATCGCTCTTGGCCACGCTGCAGCAATTCGGCTGTCACCGTTAACGGGATACCCGTGCCCCAGCGATCGCCGAATCTTCCGGTGTTGAGGTAATCGGTTCCCGACGCGTAGCGCACCGTCCGGTATTTGCCTTCATCGGGGAACGGGTTCTCCTTGGACAAAGGCATCTCGTAGCCAAGCGGCACTGTTCCTGCTACGGGCAGACGGTTCCCGCGGTCGTCGGCAAAGAAATCACTCGGGACCTGCGCCTTCACCTTCGGCTGATGATCCATGTCGGGAAAGATTTCGATAGGCGGCTTTGAGCTTTTTTGTCCGCGAAATCCGGCCACCGCCACGAGGAGGACCAGAAACAAACCGAGAGCGATGAAAAAGTAGCGCAGCATATTAGTCTCCGTGCACTGTGGTGATGTGGCTGGCTCCGAGACCCTCGAGCATCTCGCGGGTGGAATCTTCGTCAAACTTCGGGTCGCTGGCCTCGATCACAAGGAAGAACCCGTCGTCGGTGACTTTTTTGAATGAGTTCCAGTTGAAAATCGGGTGATTCCAGCGCGGCAGCCCGTTAATGGCCAGCATCCCAAAAGTGGCCGTGAAGGCGGAAAGCAAAACCGTCAACTCGAACATGATCGGAAAGAAAGCGGGCACGGTGAAAAAGTTCACCGGTTTGCCCGCCACAATCAGCGGGTATTCGATGCTTGAGGGATAAAACTGAAGCAGGGCAGCGATCGTCAGACCAGTGATACCACCAATAAAAACCAAGGCGCTCAGCCATGATTTCTTCAGCCCCATGGCATGATCCATTCCGTGGATCGGGAACGGTGAATAAACATCCCACCGTGTGTAGCCGGCATCGCGCACTTTTTCCGCCGCGTGGTAAAGCGCGGATGCTGAAGGAACTTCTGCCCCGATACCGAAGACCGGAGCGTTGGGATTGCCGACGCGTTCCATCTTAATGCGCCCCTCCTTTCAATACGTTGTCGTTGTCATGATGCCCGTGATGCGGATCGGCCTCCGGCAACACGGCTTTGACTTCGAAAATACAAATCATCGGCAACCAGCGGATAAAAAGCAGGAACAGCGCGAGGAAAATGCCGAACGTGCCGACAAATGTCCAAATGTCCACCCACGTCGGATAAAACATGCCCCAACTCGAGGGCAGGAAGTCACGGTGCAACGATGTCACGATGATAACAAAGCGCTCGAACCACATGCCGGCGTTGACAAAGTTGCACACGATGAAGACCCAGATGACGTGACGGCGGAAGTAGCGGAACCAGAAGAGTTGCGGGGCTGCCACGTTGCAGAAAATCATCGACCAGTAAGCCCACCAATACGGCCCCGTGGCGCGGTTGATGAAGGCGTATTGCTCGAACGCATTGCCGCCATACCAGGCGATAAAGAACTCCATCGCGTAGGCATAACCGACGATCGATCCTGTCAGCAGGATGATCTTGCACATCTTGTCCACGTGGTCGTCGGTGATCAGGTCGTGCAAACCGAAGATGGCCCGCGCGGGCAGCATGATCGTCAGCACCATGGCAAAGCCGCCGAAAATCGCACCAGCCACAAAGTAAGGCGGGAAAATCGTCGTGTGCCATCCGGGGATGACAGACGTGGCAAAGTCGAAGGAAACCACCGAGTGCACGGACAAGACCAGTGGCGTGCTCAAACCGGCCAAGATGAGATAAGCCATCTCGTAGTGCTTCCACTGGCGGTTGCCACCGCGCCAACCGAGCGCGAGGATGCCGTAGAAAAACTTGCGCAGCTTGGTTTTGGCCCGGTCACGCAAAGTCGCCAGATCGGGCACGAGGCCTGTATACCAGAAAAGCACTGACACCGTGAAATAGGTTGAGACGGCGAACACATCCCAGAGCAGCGGACTGCGAAAGTTCTGCCAGATGGCATTCGAGTTCGGCACGGGGGCGAGGAACCATACCATCCAGATTCGACCCACGTGGATAGCCGGAAAAATACCGGCACAAACCACCGCGAAGAGAGTCATGGCCTCGGCCGCGCGATTGATCGACGTGCGCCATTTCTGCCGCGTGAGGAACAAGATCGCCGAAATAAGCGTGCCGGCGTGACCGATACCGATCCAGAACACGAAGTTTGTGATATCCCACGCCCAGCCGACCGGATGGTTCAAGCCCCAGACGCCGACGCCTGTCGAGATGAGGTAAGCGATACACAAGACACTGACGACGGCGAGCGATGAACTCAGACCGAACAAAATCCACCACCAAATCGGGGCGCTTTTCTCGGTGACCGACGCCACATGGTTGGTGATCCACGACATCGGGCGATTGTTCAGCACGAGCGGAACACGCTCGATGCGCTTCGCCGCCGCTTCGTGGCTTTGCATGATTGCGTCCGCCATAATCAGGCTCCGTGCGCCTCCGACGCTTGGGCGGCACCGTGCGCGCCGTCATCGCCAGCATGGTGCGGCTGTCCGTTGGCCCAGCCGACTTTATCCGCACCGGGCATGCGCATGTTGGGATTTTTGATCCGCGCGAGATAAGTCGTGCGCGGGCTGACGTTGAGATATTTCAGCATTTCGTAATTGCGCGGCTCGGTCTTGAGTTTGGCCACGCGACTGTTCGGCTTGTTGATGTCGCCGAAGACAATCGCTTCCGCAGGGCAAGCCTGTTGGCAGGCGCTCTTGACCTCGGGGAACGGCACCTTCGATTTGTCAGAGGCGCCGGCTTTGACCGTATGGGTGATGCGGGCTTCCTCGATGCGTTGGATACAGTAGGTGCACTTCTCCATCACGCCGCGCATGCGGACAGTGACGTTCGGATTTTTCGACATCTGCAGGCTGTCGGCCATGCCTTTCTTGGCAAATGGCCCGAGGTAAAGCTGGTCGAGCGGGCGCTGGTTGTAGTCGAAGAAATTGAAACGACGGACCTTCCACGGGCAGTTATTCGCGCAATACCGGGTTCCGATACAGCGGTTGTAGGCCATGAGATTGAGGCCGTCCTCGCTGTGCACAGTCGCGTTGACCGGGCAAACCGTTTCGCAAGGCGCATTCTCGCAGTGCTGGCACATGATGGCCTGCGTGAGCATTTCAGGATCTTCCTCGTCGCCGGCGAAGTATCGATCCATACGGATCCACGCCATGTTGCGGCCGCGCGAGACTTGTTCTTTGCCGACAATCGGCACGTTGTTTTCCGCTTGGCAGGCGACGACGCACGCGTTGCACCCCGTGCAGGTGCTGAGATCCACCGCCATGCCCCACTGCTCCTTGGAGGTGAGCGTCGGATGGGTGTAGAGCGAAATGTTGGGAGGGATATGGCCGTCCATTCCCATCGTTTGAGGGAAAGTAGGTTCTTTGGCGTAACGCTCGGCCGTACCCTCACGCACCAAATCTCGACCTTCCATGCTCTGGTGCGTTTGCGTCTCGGCAAACTTGTGTTTGGCGCCGGTGCGCTTGAGCGAAGCGTTCGCCGCAAATGACATGCCGTTTGTTGTCCGCAGCGGATAAGCGTTGAAACCGACTTTGTCGGAAACGTGCGTGACGTTCTTCCGTCCGTAACCAAGAGAAATACTGCAGGCGCCATCGGCGTGTCCGGGCGCAATGAGTGCCGCCGCTTCGATCGCGCGGTTGCCGGCCGAAAGCTCAACCATATCGCCGTCGGAAATGCCGAGAGATTTAGCGGTGGCGGGACTCAGCAAAGCGGCGTTGTCCCAAGTGACCTTGGTCACAATATCCGGGGTTTCCTGCAGCCAGCCATTGTTGGCATAGCGACCATCATCGAGAGTGCTGCTTGGCGTGAAAGCAACTTCGAACCCGTCGGAGTTGACCGGGCGATAATCGCTGAACGTCGCAACCACACCGCCGGCATTGAAGTTCAAAGCTGCCTCGGGCCAAGCCGAATCGGGCAAAAATCCTTGGCGAAGAAATTGCGACCATTTGGCCTCAAGGTCGCCGCCTTTGGCCAACTCCGCAAAGGTCTCGCGCACCAACTGCGGGCCGATCGGCTCTTGGTTGCCGACGAGGCGATTGAGAATCTCCAACTCGGAAACACCGTTCCAGAGCGGAAGGATCATCGGTTGGACCGCGCACACCGTGCCATCGGCACTGCGGGCATCGCCCCAGCTTTCCAGGTAATGCGCCTGCGGGACATGCCATTGGCAGAGGGCTGATGTCTCATCCTCGTAAAGACCGAGGCGCACTGTCGTCGGCACTCCGCCGAGTAAATCAGCAAAACGTAAATCAGCCGGAGCATTGTACACGGGGTTGCCACCGAGAATGAGAAGGTTTTTCACCCGCCCGGCCTCCATCGCTGCGGTCAATTCCGCGATGGTGGCGGAAGCGGGGCGCTGCACTTTCATGCCTCGCAAGGTCTGCCCGAACGCCCCGAGCGCCTTGTTGATCGCAAACCCAAGGGCTTGCACCGCGGCCGACTGCTGGTCGCCGACGATGATGACGCTTTTGCCGGGGGATGCAGCAAGGTCTTTGGCGCACTCAGTGATCCAAGCCGGGTCGGCAGGAACCGGGCTCTGCGGGAAGGAGGCCACTGCGTTGGCCAGCGTGGCATCTTCCGTCAACCCGGCAATTTGTGCACCCAAAGCCCGCAGGAATGGGCCGACCTCGGAGGGTTTGAGTCGTAAACGATGATCGGACATGCCGCCGGTGCCCGTGTAGCGCGTCTCGGCGACATACAGGCGGTTCATCGGTTGACCCGGCTCGCTGATGCGACGACGGGCACTGAAAGCACGCACTAGGTCGATGCCACTGAACGAGGGATTGAGAAAATCACTGTCCACCGCAAGGACCTTGTCAGCACGGCTGAAGTCGTGAGCAACGGTAACACCGGGCCCGAAACATGCCGCGGCGACAACCTCCGTCTCGGTCATTCCAAGAGGCTCGTATTCGGCCCAGAGAATTTTGGGAAACTTGCGGCGCAGCTCCGCCAACAAGCGGTCGCGACTCGGCGAGTCGACACGTTCAACCAAAAACGCCAACCCTTCACCTCCGTTGGCTAGAGCAGCAGAACCGATATCGTCGAGCTGCTCAGACCAAGCAGCTGCGTCGGTTTTGACACCAGCGCGTTTGATATCCTTCGAGCGGTTCGGGTCGTATAGATCGAGCACGGAGGCCTGGGCAAAGGTATCCGTGCTGCCGTTGCTGATCGGGTGCAACGGATTGCCCTCAAGCTTGGTCGGACGTCCGTCGCTCGTCGTGGCGATGAGCGGCATGGCGCCGTTGCGGCGCGGTTGTGAAGTGGCGTAGTAAAGAAATTTGCCGGGAATCGTCCACTCGGCACCCTGCGTGAAAGGCACAAGGTAAGCTTCGGGGCGGCGGCATCCGGTCAGCCCCACGCCAGCCAGGGCCATTGAGGCGCCCATCAGCTGGAGAAAATTACGACGCGACAGGTCGCCGCCCTGCCACTCCGCCGCGCCCGCTGGAAATTCTCGCTCGAGCATTTGCTCGAACTCGGGCCGGGCAGCCAGCTCGTCCAAGCTGCGCCAAAGCTGCGGCTTCTCGGGTCGCTCAGGATGGGGCAAGGCTCGTTTCATGTTTTAGCG